>Ga0256914_1002906_pt1 | contig 13981 bp, 11 predicted proteins | sample HulkmetaG_FD_191571 | JGI IMG/M metagenome (GOLD analysis project Ga0256914, IMG submission 191571) | Hydrothermal chimney microbial communities from Main Endeavour vent field at the Juan de Fuca Ridge, Pacific Ocean - Hulk | ecosystem: Environmental > Aquatic > Marine > Hydrothermal vents ... | reverse complement strand
ATGCTGAATATGTTAAATGTCCCAATACTATTCTGTGTTCTCTGCTGCAGTGAGAGAATTGAAACACTACAACTCTCGTTGATTCTATTTTTCTCACCTCCTTCCTGTTTTAACTCTGTTTTAATTTTATCACTTTTTTACCGCCTTTCATCTCTCCAATAAATTGGAGAGCGTTCTCGGCGGATGATCGTAAAAACAGCAACCTTTCAAAGCAAATAGCAGATGCAAGCTGAAGGAGGTTTATCTTCTACCCGGAGTATAAGGCAAGACCCTATAGAAGGAAACTCATCAAAGTAAGCCCGTTCTATCCGTCATCAAAATTATGTTCCATGCGTGGTTATAAGAACGAGAACCCTAAGCTGTCTAATAAGAGGTAAAAATGTCCTAAGTGTGGAACCAAACACGACAGAGACTATAACGCTACCCTGAGTTTACGAGCAGTGGGGACGGAACGCCTCGAATTAATGCTCGTAGAGAGTGCAGTTGCACTCGTTGAAGCGGGAAGCTCCTCATTAGAATAAGGAGTAGTTTACACACGTTATTTACGCCTCTGTCACTATAGCCGGTATGCCTATCCACTGTCATTAGGAATATCCACAGACTCGACCATATTCCCAACATACGTAAGAACCTCGCGAAAGGAAAGTAACCCCCATTCGGTCTATTCAATTCCAAAAGACGAAAGTACGTCCAACACACCATGCCTCAACTAACACTCAATTTATCCACAGAGACTATAACATAATCCAATGTAAATGTTATAGTGGGGTATTAAAAATGTTATAGTGGGGTATTAAAAATGTTATAGTGGGGTATTAAAAATGTTATAGTATACATCCAAGAAAGGCTTGTCACTATTGAACTTCCAGGTCCTAAAAACTTTAAAAATATTAAAAACTACTACAGGTTGTGGTAGTCATAAAAACTACCAGCCCTTATGCTCTGCAAGAGCTCTTAACTTCCGCGAGGATATTCTACGCCAAAGTACTTCTCCTGTTTCAACATTATCTAAGCGGACTAAGCATTTGTCGTCTTCATCAGGGTTGTTAATTACTGTTATTTCGTAACGACCCTGCTCTCCCTTCAGCGACACTACTTTGCCTATCAACTTTCTCTTCCAGTCTTCACCTACTATATCTATGTCAACTTCTGCCGTCCCGGCATAGTCATCCTCCATAGCCTTTTTTAGGTAGCCTGCTATATTCCTGATTCTTTGTTTCCTCAGTATCTCAGATACATATTCTACCTGTGATTTAACATAGTCAAAGTCGTATTTTCTTAGGCCTGCCAATATTGTAGATATTACTTTTTCCTTTACCCTACAATTGCCTGGTAAAATCGAGAGTAGAGCCGTTAAATTGTCTCTTTCATGAATATCTTTAATGTCTATTGCAGGAGCCTTGCGGAGTAATTTTCCCGGCTTTGGCTTAACATGAAACTTTATACTTGTGTATGTTCTACCTTCTTTGCGTAGCTCATAGCTCACGGTGAAACCTATGTCACCGTTACTGTTTAGCTCCTTCACAGCAACATCAAGTACTCTTTGTTTCAACATAGGGATCAACTTATACTTGCCCTTTATACCAAATAACTCTCTAAATTTGTCCATACTCATCTCCGGTATCTCACTTTCCCCCTTCACATAGTCCTTTACCAGCTCATACAGGATTATTGAGTATTTACTCTTTAGTCCTCTAATAACCACTAGATTGATGTTCGCATAGATGCCGTGGGGATCTATCATTGCTCTCCTAACGAACTCAGGGACTTCAAATTTCACCTCTATAGTTCCATTTCTCTCATCCTTGGTAAACTCAACCGAGGCCAGAAGTACAAAGATGCCCCATATGGTCTTATCCTTGCCCAAAATATTGTACTTTGCTTTCTTACCGGTTAGCTCTTCCACTTTTTCGATGTAGTACGCATTGTTCTTGTCTCTTTCCGAGATGTCTAGTACACTCTTCAGTTTCGTAAGTGGTATCTTGAAGGAAACTTTATCTGGATTTTTACGCAGTTCTTGTTTGGCTAAGTATAGTAAGGCATTGTAGAACTTTCGCTGAATGGCATTTATCTCTACACTGATTGCCACGGTGCCACTTGGCTTCTGGAGCACAACTGCACTCTTGCGCATGTCCAACAATCCACCCATGGGTTCCTCCTAATAGAATTTGTATTATTAAAGGTATTTATACTTTTGTGTAAAGAGCTTGTATTAACACAGCCACCATAGTTATGTTATATTGAGGTATTATAAATGTTATAGTTTTAGCGCCCCTGATGTTGTTCTTTCCTCGTTCACTACTTGCGTGTAGCAAGTCTACCTCGAGTTTACCCTACATTTAGCGCTTTTTCGACGGAGCTGGAAATATCGTCAATGCCAGCTTTCACTTCCTCGATAGAAGCTGTTACCTCTTCTATGGTTGATCCTGTGGTCTCTAGAAGTTTCCTTATATTATCAAATTCCCTAAGTACGGATTCTGCGGCTGTTGTTGTATTCTCACCGACTTTTTCTAAAGTTCTGGATTTCTCTTTTAACTTATCGAAGTTCCTTAGTATACTATTCACTAGATCTCTTATACCATCTAGGGACTCTTCAGATTCTACAGCTAGTTCTCTTATCTCGCTCGCTATTACGGCGAAGGCTCTACTACTTTCTCCTAACCGTGCTGATTCCACCGCAGCATTCAAGGCAAGTAAATTCGTTTGGTCAGAGATGTTAGCTATCATATCAACTATCTCGGAAAGGTGTGCTACTTCCCGCGAAACTTCCTCTACTGCCTCATTCATCGTCCTGTTGAAGTTGAGGATCTCGTCCCTAATGCCTGCTAAATTCTTAACAACAATCTGTCCGGTTTGAGAAGCTTCGTGAATGGCTGAAGAGTTTTGGCCTAAGCTGTCTACTGCTATGACCATACCATTGGAGGTTCTCTTTATATCTTCTAATGCGCCTACAACCGAAGCTACGATTTCCCTGATGTGATCATTCTTTTCCCTTACTTCGTTAAAGAGTTCCTCAGCTCGTTCTTTTTGGTACTGCACACACATTTCTAATGGAACTAGGCCGTTAAGTACAGCTACTGCTCTCTCCCTGCAACTCTCGAAGCCACAGGCCCCGCAGTTCAGCTCATTATTCAGTCTGTTAGTTCTCTTAAGAACCTCTTCTATTTCTTGTACTGATGGAGTTTTCATTCTAACAGGTTCTCTTTTAAATGCGCGGAATGCGTCTATGCTGGCGTATTCCCTCCTTACTTGACTGACGGATAGTAGTTTCTTTGCTACCTGCTGTCCTGCTTTTACTCCAAACATACTTTTTACTACCATTCTGCTTTTTGTGTACTTGGCTACTAGGTGACGTTTCTCTGGAACGGTTAGATCCCTTCTGACAGCTGGACCGTCTATACACCCTTCACAGTAGAGGATATCAACTATCTTGGGGTTTAGAGACTCTTTTCCCTCTTGGATGTTCTTGAGATATGCTTTGAGGTAGGAAACTACCCTCTCTTTTCCTTCTATTATCAGTATATCGGTATCTAAAACCGGATCTGCTAAGTCCTTCATGTAAAAGCTGGCTGTTCGCATTAGCCCACCACTTATAGGGTAGGAGGTACCGTAGTACGGTTGGAATCCGTCAAGTAGCTCATCTTTCATAGACTCTAGATTTAACTTCTTCTCAGCGAAGATTTCTTCGATCTCCTCGAATGTTAAAACCAAGTCTACGATTCCCTTGACGTTTGGGTCTTCTATTTCGCTCTTTTTAGCTATACATGGTCCTATGAAGACCACGGAAGAGTCTGGATACTTTTTCTTAAGATAGCGCCCGAGGGCCATCATGGGACTGTCGACAGGCATAAGGTAGTCGTGCAGTTGGGGGAGCCATTTTTTAATGTAGTTTACGATTGATGGGCAGGGAGAAGTGATGAATTTTTTAGATGGATACTTTTGGAGACATTCGATAGCGGCCAGTGTTGTGAATTCGGCTCCAACTGCTACTTCCCACACTTGTGTGAATCCTACTTTTTTAAGGGCGCTGCATAACTTTGTGGGGGGGATACCCACAAAGTGCGAGATGTATGCGGGTGCTACTATAGCTATCACCTTTTTTCCTCTTTTAGACCATTCATAAAGCAGCTCTCCCTCATGAATGTATCTCCTTGCATTTTCTGGGCAATGTTTGATGCAATCACCGCATGCTATACACAACTCTAGGAGGGGTTCTACATACCCTTCCTTTTCGTAAACTTTGTTGGCATGTACGGGACAGTTTCTTACACATGATAGACATAGTGAACACTTTTCAGGTTCAGTTATGATATACCTTTTCATTAAGTTCCTCCTCACCCTTGTAATGTGTCTTACCTGCCCTTGGACCTATGTGGAAAGGCAGACATATAACATAACCAGACTAATTATGTACTAGTTTGTCTAACTTTTCAAGGACCCAATTTTAGGGGAGCACTGTGTGTAGTTTCAGTGTTGGAAAAAGTGGAAAAGCTGGGTTTCGACTCCCACTGAGGAGAAGCAGGCAACCTGGATTGATAGAGAATAAGAGTACACGGTGATGCTACTTTGTAGTAGAAAATTGCACTACCTAATGATGTTTAGCATTTTTACTCCAATTGTATACAACTCCCTAACTTGACAAGTATCTAAGTTTTCTTTATAATATGTCTGGTATACAATATACCAGATTAATATTATCTTTGTTAAAGGCGAGGACTGTAAAGAGGGGGTGTTCTACTCGTGGTTGGAATTGTGGGATATGGAAGCTACATTCCATGGCGACGTATCAAAGTAGAGGAAATAGCAAAGGAGTGGGGAGGGGACGCTAGTGCTTTGAAGAGGGGTATCCTTGTGGAGGAGAAAACTGTGCCATCTGCAGATGAAGATGCTATTACTATTGCTGTGGAGAGTGCAAAGAGTGCGCTGAGGAGGGCAGAGATAGATCCGAAGAAGATAGGGGCACTCTACATAGGTTCGGAGTCAAAGCCTTATGCTGTGAAACCATCTGGTACTGTGGTAGCGGAAGCCCTTGGTATTGTACCGGAGGTCCATATAGCTGATTTGGAGTTTGCGTGCAAAGCTGGAAGTGAAGGTGTATTCATAGCGTATGGTTTGGTAAAAGCTGGGCTAGTTGAGTATGCACTTGGCATTGGTGCAGATACTTCCCAGGGAGCTCCGGGGAATGCTTTGGAGTACACGGCTGCAGCGGGAGGTGCGGCCTTTGTTGTGGGGAGTGACAACCTTATTGCCGAGATAGTGGAAACATACTCTTACTCTACGGATACTCCAGACTTCTGGCGAAGAGATGGGCAGTTCTACCCGAGCCATGCAGGTACGTTTACCGGTGAACCTGCTTACTTTAAACACATCGAGAATTCGGCAAGGGGGGTTATGGAGAAAGCTCGCCTTACGCCGAAGAATATTACTTATGCTGTGTTTCACCAACCTAATGGTAAGTTTCCCCTGAGAGTTGGTAAGAGGCTAGGTTTTACTGAAGAACAGCTGAGGCCTGGTTGGATTGTTCCAAAGATAGGTAATACTTATTCAGGTTGCTCGTTGCTGGGATTAACTGCCGTGCTAGATGTAGCTGAGGAAGGCGATGTGATTCTGGTAACATCCTTCGGCTCTGGAGCTGGTAGTGACTCTTTTATTCTGAGAATTACTTCTAGGCTGAAAGAGGTCCGTGATAACGCACCAAAGCTTCAGGAAATGATGGAGAGGAAAACATATGTAGATTATGGGACCTATGCAAAACTACGTGGCAAGATAAGGCTTTTGAGGGAGGTATAGAATATGAGAGATGTAGTAATTTCCGGTGTAGGAATGACGAGATTCGGGAACTTATGGGATTACTCTATAAGGGACTTGGCAGTGGAAGCTTCTGTGGCTGCTATGAGGGATGCAGGGGTAGATCATGTTGATGCTATCTATGTGGGCAACTTTTCAGGTGGCACACTTATAGAACAAGAGCATTTGGGCTCCATTGTTGCGGACTACCTTGGGCTTACTCCGGTTCCTTCTATGAGGGTAGAGGACGCTTGTGCTTCTTCCTCTGCAGCCCTGAAGGTGGGGTTTTTGGATGTTGCTTCTGGTCACAGCGATATCGTTCTTGTAGTAGGAGTGGAGAAGATGACGGATGTTACGACTGAGAGGGCTACTTATTCACTCTCTTTAGCGGGTGATAGGGAGTATGAGGGATACCAGGGTATTACGTTTCCGGGATTGTTTGCTTTAGTGGCAAGACGTCATATGTATGAGTTTGGCACTACAAGGAGGCAATTATCTCTAGTAGCGGTAAAGAATCACGAGAATGCATTGAGAAACCCTAACGCGCAGTTTCATATTAAAATTACCCCAGAGGATGTTGAAATGTCTACTCTGGTAGCAGATCCACTTCACCTATTTGACTGTTCTCCTATAAGTGACGGAGCAGCAGCTGTAATTTTAACTACAGTGCCCATAGCAAAGAAGCTTTCCTCTGTGCCAGTGAGGATTGCAGGTATAGGACAAGGTAGTGATACGATTGCGCTTGCGGACAGGGATAGCATGGTTGGATTTAAAGCTACGGTTGAGGCAGCGAGGCAGGCTTATAAGATGGCAGGTATATCGCCAGAAGATGTGGATGTTGCTGAGGTACATGACTGCTTCACGATTGCTGAAATTTGTGCTATTGAGGATCTGGGCTTTGTCCCGAAGGGCAAAGGTGGTGAGGCCGTGGAGAGTGGTTTGACTAGTATAGGGGGTAAGATTCCTGTAAACACTAGTGGGGGGTTGAAAGGGAAGGGACACCCGGTTGGTGCTACTGGTGTAGCTCAGGTGGTTGAGATAGTTGAGCAGTTGAGGGGTAGTGCTGGGGATCGACAAGTAGAAAATGCCAGAATAGGGCTAACACAGAACCTTGGTGGATCTGGTGGAACCGTGGTTGTGCACATTTTGGAGGTGATGTAGTTGTTTACAGTTCCCAGGATAAGACGGGAGGTTGGTCCAAGGTATAGATTAGAGGCTTCAAAGTGTAAGGAGTGTGGGCATATAAGTTATCCTCCTCGTAAGATTTGTCCTGTGTGTAAGTCTGGGAGTATGGAAAAAGTTATACTCCCAGAGGAGGGTGAGATTTATTCCTACACGGTGGTGAGGGTACCAAGTCAAGGATTTTCTGAGTTTGCTCCTATACCTGTGGCAGTCGTGAAACTGACAAATGGGGTTAAGTTGACCTTGCAGGTTGTGGACTCTGAGATAGATGACATTGAAATTGGGAAAAAGGTGAAAATAGTCTTCCGGAGGCTCTTTGTAGAGGGAGAAGGTGGACCGATCGTATATGGTCCTAAGTGTAGACTTTTGTGAGGTGCAGTTGATTTTGTTTTGGAGGGGGTGATAATGGAAGTGGAGGTGTTTGTTTTGTTTAGGAGAGGTTACTGGAGATTCAGCTAGGGAGGTGGGTTTTATGAGCAGAGGCAAGTTGTGGTTAGTAGTAGTCGTTGCAGGCTTGCTAGTTGTTGGGAGCTTGGGTGTAGCTACTGCAAAGGGTGTTATAAAAGTTGGTGTATTATCTCCTTTGAGCGGTGGTACATTCGCGGAGGCAGGACAAGAGCAGAGAAGAGGCTTTCTGATGGCCCTTCACAAGATTAATGGGCAGGGTGGTGTGTTGGGAAAGAAGATAAAGCTTATATACGAGGACACAAAGTGTAATCCATCTACTGGCGTCTCAGCTGCACGCAAACTTGTTGAAAAGGATAAGGTTGTAGCTCTACTTGGTGGCTATTCAAGTACTGTTACTTACGCAATATGTGGAGCTATTAGAAGATACAAACCTCTAATGCTGTGGATAGGAGCATCTTCTACTAAGGTAGAACACTTTGTTGGAAAGGAAAGGTGGTTTTTCCACTTTCACCCATGGGATTATCACCGTCAGTCTACTGTTAGGGACTTTCTGTTGTCTATAAAAGCGAGGCCAAAAACTATAGCATTTGCATATGAGGACGGTTTGTATGGAACGACAAGTGCAGACTATTTCAAAAAGTATGCTAAGAAAGCAGGATTCAAGTTAGTTATGTGTGAGCCATACAAGACAGGCTCTTCGGACTTTGCACCCCTCCTTACTAAAGCTAAGTCGCTTCATCCAGATGTATTCTACTCCGTGGGCTATGCTGGAGATTACATACTCCAGATCAAGCAGGCCAAAGAAATTAACTTTAGTCCGAAGCTTTTCCTTATAGTTGCACCTAATTTCCCCGGGTATAAGAAACTTGGTAAAGCTGGTGATTATGTAGCTGGTGTAGATGTTTGGGTTCCATCTTTACCCATCCCTGGACTTAAGCAATGGCTTGCAGATTATCACAAGCTTTATCCTGGAAGAACCCCAGAGTATTGGGCACCTTTGGCCTATGCAAATCTTCTTGTTCTTGTGGATGCCATAAAGAGGGCTGGAACAACAAATAAGAGCGCTCTTATCAAGGCACTGGAAAAGACTAACTTGATGACACCTATAGGTAGGATAACCTTTAAACCCAGTGAGGAGGGAGGGCTCCATCAGGCTATATCTAAGCTTATTATAACTCAGTGGCAAAATGGAAAATCTATTGTTGTATGGCCTTCAAATGAGGCAACGGGTAAGCTTATATATCCTGTTCCGCCTTGGAATAAGAGGTAGCAAGGATAACAATAAGTGGGGATGACCTTTAAGGGGTTGTCCCCTCTAGTGGGGGGAGTGAGTTGCTATCGCAATGTGTAGTTAATGGTTTATTGATGGCAGGGTTGTATGCGCTTGTTACATTAGGACTTACTATGGTGCTTGGTATAATGGGCATAGTTAACTTTGCTCATGGAGACTTCGTAATGTTGGGAGCATATGTTACCTATTGGGCATATACACTGTGGGGAGTGGATCCTCTTCTTTCCCTCCCGTTGAGTGCTGTGACGCTCTTTGCTCTTGGAATTGCTGTCTACAAGTTTGGTGTTAAACCTATTCTCGATGCAGAGGAAATTGAGCAGGTTCTTCTTACCTTTGGGATTTCCATAATATTACAGAATGTAGCGCTTATTCTCTGGAAGGCTGATTTTAGGTCTGTAACCACTTCTTACTCTGATATGAGTATCCATATTGGGTATGTTAGTGTTGGTCTTGCACGTCTATTAACATTTGTGATTGCTATTTTACTGACTCTTTTCTTGGCACTGTTTAATAGGACTATGATTGGTAAAGCTATGAGGGCAGTTAGCCAAAACAGGAAAGCAGCAGCACTTGTGGGTATAGATGTGGATAAGACTTACTTGATAGCTTTCTCTATAGCTTCAGCTCTGGGTGGTATAGCTGGTGGATTGTCATCTTTGATAATGTATGTGTTCCCTTTGGAAGGTGCCCAGCTTGGTCTTAAGGCTTTTGCTATATTGATTTTGGGTGGATTAGGTAACATATGGGGTACCTTAATAGCCAGTCTTGTTTTGGGTATTAGTGAATCTGTAGTTAGTACATACTTGCCCGAAGGTTCTGGATGGGCTTCTGGACTTTCTTTCGCTATAATACTTATTGTGCTTGTACTTAAACCAACGGGAATAGCAGGTACAAGAGGGGAGTAATTATGAGTGTGAGCATTAAAAAATACCTGTGGTTAGTGTTTGCGGTTGCGGGAGGAATATACCCTTGCATTGCGGGATCTTCTTATGCAGTACATATAGGTGTGGTTGTACTCATGTTTGCAGTACTCTCTATAAGTTTCGATATGTTGGCCAGAACGGGGCAAGTATCTGTTGGCCATGCGGCATTGTTCGGGTTAGGTGCTTACTTCGCTGTGATTGTCTTTCAGAAGCTTGATTTCAACCCAGTTTTGACGATTTTTGTGGGTGGTGTGTTGACAGCTGTTGTGGCTGCAGGTTTTGGCTTTATAACATTGCGGATGAGAGGAATATATTTTTCTATAGCTACTATATGCTTTGCGGAGACTTTACAGGTTTTGGCTTTGATGGCGAGGAGTATCACTGGTGGGGCTATAGGTATATCTGTACCTCCATTATTTGGTGGAAATATAGTGCTCTCTTACTATTTTATTCTGGGTTTGCTTCTCTTGGCAATCTTCGTTGTTCGTATCATTGAGGGGTCAAGGCTTAACTTTGCATTTACTGCTATAAGGGAAAATGAGTCGATAGCAAATGTATTAGGTATAAATCCTACTAAATACAAGGTTTTGTCTTTTGTTTTGAGTGCTTTCTTTGCTGGTTGTGTGGGTGGGTTTTATGCATATTACATTACTTACATAATACCCTACGAGGTTTTTGGGATAAATATTTCTGTAGCATGTCTCGTTATGCCTGTGTTTGGAGGTTTATATACAGTTGCTGGCCCGTTATTAGGAGCGGTTATACTGAAAATTGCAGAAGAGTTCCTTAGAACTAGCATTCCATATGGTCATATGATAGTTTATGGTGTTATATTGGTTATTGCTGTTTTGTATATGCCCTCAGGTATAGTTGGATTGGTTGGGAAAGGTAGACATGAAAACCGTTTTGATGTCAAACTCACTACCCAGGGAGAGAGAAAAAATGATACTGCTTGAAGTAAGAGAAGTATCTAAAAGATTTGGGGGGCTTATGGCGGTTAACAATGTTACCTTTAGGGTAAATGATAGTGAGATACTTGGTTTGATAGGACCTAATGGTGCTGGGAAGACGACCCTATTCAACCTGATTTCTGGGGTTTATCGTCCTGATAGTGGTAGGATAATATTTGATTCAGTGGACATAACGCATCTGAGACCGTTTCAGAGGTGCAAACTGGGACTTGGGCGAACTTTTCAGATAACGCAGCCATTTAAGGATATGACTGTGCTTGACAATGTTGCCACAGCTGTCCTTTTTAGAGGTGTGGATAGAGTTTACAATATAGAGAAGGCACGAAAAGAGGCTTTTGACTTCTGTAACATGGTGGGCCTTGACTCCAAGGTTGGAGAAATGGCCGGAAGTTTAAGTGTCATAGAAAGAAAGAAGCTGGAAGTTGCAAGGGCGATAGCTACTAGACCTAAACTTCTTTTGTTGGATGAAGTTATGGCTGGTCTTAGGCCGAGTGAGGTAGATGAGAGTGTTTCCCTAATTCGGAAGATTAAGGAGTACATGGGTTTTGGTGTTATACTGGTTGAGCATATTATGAGAGCAGTTATGAAGATATCTGACAGGATAATAGTTTTACATCATGGGGAAAAAATTGCAGATGGTGGAGTAGAGGAAGTGGCGAATGATCCTAAGGTTATAGATGCGTATCTCGGAGAGCAAGTATAGACCTGGAGGGAGAAGTTTTGTGTGCGTTGCTTGAAGTAAAAAGCATAGATGTATTTTATGGAGCGGTGCAGGCTTTATACGGGGTCTCTTTTGAAGTGGGGGAAGGAGAAGTAGTTACTGTGGTAGGTGCTAATGGGGCTGGTAAAACTACAGCTTTGCAAACTATTGCAGGTCTTATTCGTCCTTTCAGAGGGGAAATATTTTTCAAAGGAGAGAGGATAGATAAGTTGTTGCCCCAAGATATCGTTAGGTTGGGGATTTCTTTAGTACCTGAGGGGCGGGAACTGTTTCCTGATATGACAGTTTTGGAGAATTTGGAAGTAGGTGCAGCTTTTATTCCGAAGGCTAAAGAGAAAATGAGGCAAACCCTTGAAAGAATATGGGAGTTGTTCCCCATATTAGAGGAGCGTAGAGGACAAAGAAGTGGTACACTATCAGGAGGAGAACAGCAAATGTTGGCAATTGCACGTAGTTTGATGGCTCTTCCGGAACTCTTAATGTTAGACGAGCCATCCATAGGTTTAGCTCCTAAAATTATCCAGAGCATATTTAGGATAATAGAGGAGATAAATGCTAAGGGAACAACGATCCTCTTAGTGGAACAGAATGTTAGACATAGTCTTTTAATATCTCATAGGGCATACGTTTTGGAAACTGGTAACATAGTGCTTGAAGGATCCGCAGAGTCTGTACTTGATAATAGCTATGTGAAGAAGGCTTACTTGGGAGTGTGATTAGCAATAGCTGCTGTGAGATGAGGAATGCTTTTTTTGACGTGAGAAAGGACTTATGATAGCTTTGTAGAGACCTAAACTTGTGTGAGGAGGTGTGTGCATGGAAGTCTTAAGAAGCTCGAGGGTACCAGGTTTTTATAGACTTAGCGTGGATGAGAGGCTTCAAAAGGTTGGAGAATTTGCGGGTTTGATTTCGGAAGAAATGGATACCCTTCGGTTGCAGGGCCTACCTGTGGAAGTGGCAGACAAAATGATTGAAAATGTGGTTGGAACATTTGAGCTTCCTTTGGGGATAGCCGTGAATTTCCTTATAAATGGGAAACCATATTTGATACCCATGGCTATTGAGGAACCTTCTGTAGTGGCAGCAGCTAGCTTTGCAGCAAAACTAGCATTACAGGGCGGAGGATTTTTTACTAACAGTACAGAATCTGTAATGATAGGGCAGATACAGGTAACCAATGTACCGAATCCATTTGGTGCAAAGGTGGACATCTTAGCTTCTAAAGAAGAGATTATCCGCATTGCTAATGACCAAGATCCCTTGCTTGTGAGCTTTGGGGGAGGAGCTAGAGATGTAGAGGTGAGGGTACTGGATGATACTTTAAAAGGGCCAATGGTGATAGTTCATCTGTTAGTGGATACGAAGGATGCGATGGGGGCAAATGCTACCAATACGATGTGTGAAGCGGTAGCTCATGTCATAGAGAGGATAACTGGGGGTAGAGTGTATTTGAGGATATTGTCCAACTTAGCAGTTAGGAGATTAGCTAGGGCAAGAGTTGTTATCCCAAAGGAGGCACTAGCTTTTAGTGAATTTAGTGGTGAGGAAGTTATAGAGGGTATTTTGGAAGCGTATGCTTTTGCTGCAGCAGATCCGTATCGTGCAGCGACACACAATAAGGGTATTATGAATGGGATAGATCCAGTTGTTATAGCTACTGGGAATGACTGGAGAGCTATAGAGGCAGGCGCGCATGCTTATGCATCTTATACGTGGACATATAAGCCTCTGACTGTGTGGGAGAGGGACAAAAATGGCGATTTGGTTGGTAGTATAGAGCTCCCTATGGCAGTTGGACTTGTGGGTGGTGCGACAAAGGTGCACCCTACTACTAAGGTGGCGATAAAGATATTGGGTGTAAGCTCTGCAAGGGAGTTGGCGGAGGTGATTGCAGCAGTTGGATTGGCACAAAATTTGGCAGCTTTGAGAGCTTTGGCTACTGAAGGAATTCAGAGAGGCCACATGAGTTTACATGCTAGGAATGTTGCGGCTTCAGCAGGTGCTACGGGTGAGCTTATAGATGTGGTGGCCAATAAAATGGTAGAAGAGGGAAAGATTAGGTTAGATAGGGCGAAGGAAATTTTAAAGGAGCTGAGTGGGGAGTAAACGAGTTTTGTGTAGAGAATTAGCGAGATGGATGTTTGGGGTGTAAAGATGGACGGCAAATATGGAGAATTTATTAGTGAAAAGTCTTTGAAAGAGCATCTTCCTATTTCGGAGCTTGCGCTCAGGTTGCTCCGAAAAAACATAATAGAGGGCAAGCTACCACCGGGAAGTAAGTTGTCCGAGAGGGAACTTGCTGAGAGGTGGGGGATAAGCAGAACTCCCATTCGGGAGGCGATAAAACAACTTCAAAGCGAGGGGCTTGTTGTCTCTATTCCACGGAAAGGTGTAATAGTTAGGAAGTATACTCCTCGGGAAATTGAGGATGTGTATACTGTACGTTTGGTGTTGGAATCGTTGGCAGTCAAATTATCTATACCTAATTTGGATGAGCGGCGTATGGGGAAGATTATAAATATACATGAGAACCTTAAGAGAACCCTTGAGAAGGGGGATAGTGTAGATTTACTAAAGGTTGTATATATGAATGAGGAGTTTCACTTTTCTATCTATGAGGCTTCTGGTAATAAGATATTGTGTGATACTATAAGAGGGCTGTGGCACAAGATATTCGCGATCATTATGGTGGTAATTG
>Ga0256914_1002905_pt1 | contig 13983 bp, 12 predicted proteins | sample HulkmetaG_FD_191571 | JGI IMG/M metagenome (GOLD analysis project Ga0256914, IMG submission 191571) | Hydrothermal chimney microbial communities from Main Endeavour vent field at the Juan de Fuca Ridge, Pacific Ocean - Hulk | ecosystem: Environmental > Aquatic > Marine > Hydrothermal vents ... | reverse complement strand
CCCTTATCAGCTTCTGTAACCTCTGTTCTCATATCCCTCTCAGCATTAGATACTGAAGGACCATCTGGTCCTGAAGGCATAGGAGGAGGTCCCTCTGGTCCTGAAGGCATAGGAGGAGGTCCCTCTGGTCCTGGCATAGGGGGAAGTCCCTCTGATCCTGGCATAGGAGGAGGTCCCTCTGGTCCTGGCATAAATGCTGGATTTCCGATTGCTTGGCCTATCTGTTCTGTAGGGATTGGTTTAACTGGCATAATTTTTACCTCTCTTATATAGCTATCCCTGCTTCACGCAGTTTTGTTTCTAAATAATTAATCCTATTTTCTAAGGTATTATATCTATTATCTACATAACTTTTATTAGTTAAATGCCCTTCTTGTGTAGGTGTTCCCCCCCACCATGTTGGAGGTACTGCAAAATTAACAGAATTATATTCTACATCAAATGCAAATGTACCATTAATTTCAAAAACTAAAGCACTATTATAAGCACCTATACTGGCCCATACTGATGAATGATCAAATATTAATTCTGTGTTAGTATTATACCCTCCTGCTTTAATTCTAGGTCTATTAAATATAGCAAATTCAGTATCATCTGCACCAAAAAAAGCTCTGCCTGATACCCCCATTGCCCATCCAGTAGCATCTGTATTAAAAAGATAGTTTTTACCTCCAGCATTCATATGTATTTTTGCAGATGAAGTATCTGCATTAGTTATAGAAATATAATCATCAAAATCTCTACAGCATGTAGCTGGAGGTGGATTTCCAGGGTCTCCAACTACACTATCAACATATGCTTTATTAACTAAATGTGATGAAGATGAAGGAGATGAATAACATATAGGAGGATTATTAAATGTTGCATTTGCATTAAAATTTACATCTCCAGTAAATGTTCCACCTGTAACAGGTACATAATTTTCTTCACCACCAAAATTTGAATCAACATATTCTTTAGTTACTAAATCTTGAGGTTGTGTTGGTACTCCGCTAGAAGAAGGTATTACACTAAAACTAACATGACCAGTAAAAACACCCCCTGTAACTGGTACATAATTACCTGCACCTGTGCTACTCTTAACATAAGCTACAGTAGCTAAATCATTATCCTTAGTTGGATGACCATTTGTAGTAGGAACAGTTATAAAATTTATATTACCAGTAAATTCACCACCAGTTTTCTTAACAAAAGAACCATCAATATAACCTTTAGTAACTACGTGATTATGTTCAGTTCCTTCTTTATGTAGTGCTACTTGTTGATAAAAATTAGCTATTTTAGTTTCTGGATCATATATACTCCAAGTTGTAACTTCTCCATATTGATTATACGTATAAATATTAAAAGAATCAGTATCTCTATAATTAGTAAATCTTACTATTCTAGTATTTAAATTATTTGGCGATCTCAAAAATAAAGATGGCTCATTATGTTCTATATATAAATGACCTGTCATCCTGTCTCCTGCACGATTTACTTTCTTACATACTTCCTCATCCAAAGCTTCACAAAATATTTGAACATTATCTCCTTTTAAGCATGTATTAGTATCATTAAATATTAAATCACTTGCCTCTGGAATAGTTAAATCAGGAAGTGCTACCCAAGTAGCGTTTTTTCTAACATAATATTTACCATCTATAGGTGCTTCAGGGGCTATATTAGTTGATTGTGAGATCATTTGAAATTTACCATTAATATACCCAATACAAATAATAGTATTATAAAGAAGTTCTCCTCCTGTTAAAGGTCTTGCATCATAAGCTAAAATTTCTATATTTCCAAGATTATTTAAATTTAAATAAGCTGACCCTATATTAGTTATCTCTGGTTTTATATAAAATACCAGACCTTCTACTAATTGATCTGGACCAGGGTCTAATGATATATGATAATAAATTCCATCAGAAGAATATGCTAATCCAAATAAATACGAGTTAAACATAACATCTGCTACACGAACTACTTCATTAATATCACTAGGACTAGATAAAACTTTAAAATTTTCAACAAAACCTATATTTATACCATCAATTATAGGTTCTGGAAGTAAATCAAAAGCTGCTTCAGTATTAATTTCTGTAGTGTTAACTTCATCAGCTTTAACTAATGTAAATGGTATAAATTTTTTAGGAGTAAAATACTTATTAGCCATAATTATATCCTCTATATATTAGTATTTACAGTAGGATTAGGATTTAAATTAACTTGAGGTATAAGAGCAGATTGAGTAGGAGCAGATACTATTTGACCTCCTCCAGGTAAAATAGGTACTACATTAGGAACATTAAATTTTTGTATTTTTTTAGCTTCATTAAGTTGTTCCTCTAATTTTTCTTTCTCTCTTAATTGCTCAATAGCAGATTTTTCTTTCATTTTCTCTAACTCTCTATACATTTCTCTATCTTTTTCTTTTTCTTTAGCTACTTCTTTAGCTTGTTGGCTATCCATAATATATTTATAACCACCTAATGCAGTTGCAATTCCTAAGTTAGCAAGAAATTTACCGCCTTGTGGGGTTGCAGCAAAATCAAATACTTTATCCATAATAGATTTAGAAGCAGAAACTGGAGTTGCTAAACTACTAGTCGCACTTACTGCATTATCAGCAACATCAAGAGCTGAATCCAAAAATGTATTAGTATTAGTAAATCCCATTATATCTGTTCCATATCCAGACATTTCTGGAGTTATTCCTAAAAAATCAGAAGTAGCTTGATCAATACCACTCATAATAGTATCAAGTCCGCCATAACCATAACCTGCTACAGAAACATCTGTAGTCCCTCCAAACAAATCACCCATACCAAATGTATTAGCAACGTCTTTAAGAATTGAGCCACCAGTATCAACTACTGCATCAATAGCCCCCATAACGGAATCACCAATACCACCTAAAAAACTTCCTACTCCACTTATAATACTGTCAAAAAACCCCATAATTATACCTCTTTACCAAGATTTTCCTGCTGATATTATATCTGCTCCTCGTACCTGTTGAGGTGTATATGTAGGACTAGGCCTATAAGTACCTCCGTCTACACTATAATCACCATAACTAGGTATATACCCACCTCCATTATATGGATTACTTCCATAATTAGTAGTTAACATACTATTTAGGTTAGTTACATAAACCCCATTAAGGTGTTCTAACATACTTTGTCTAACATCATCTGAAATATTAGGATTAACCATCATATTTGCATATTGATTTAAATACATATTAGTTAGATTATTGGCCATATTCATTTTAGTTTGTTGTGTAGCAGCATCATAACCCATTTTAGCTAACTCTCTTTCAAAACTATATTTTGCATTTTGTAAACCTTGTTCTAATTTATATCTCTCTCTTTGTATCTTTTCATCATGAGAAAACCCTAATTGAGCAATCTTCTCACGAGAACCTATTTCCATTTGTTGTAATGCTAATCTATTAGCTAAATCAGCTTGTTGCATCTGAAGTTTATTTTGCAATTCACGTTCAAGAAGTTCAGCCTGTCTTTTATATTCTTCAGCATTCCATATACCAGTCGCTCCAAGCTGTTTATTTTTTAAATATTCATCCATTAATGCAGCAAACTCTTGCTGTTGCTTTTTATCCATGCTTTCAAATAATTGTGCAGCAGCATTATACTCAGCTTGTTGTTGCATCTGACCTAAATTAGCCATATACCCTTGTTCAGCTAAATGAGACTTTATATCAGCCTCTTGTCTAGCTAAATCTGCTCTGCTCATCATTTCAGCTTCTTGCTGTGCTATTGGTAAAGCTGCTTTAATCGCTGCGTCTGTAGCTGCGTTTTGTGCTAAAGTGGATGACAACATACCTGAAGCATTAGCACGTTTAAGAGCTTCATTTTGAAATCCCTTAATGTATGGGTTATCTTTATTTAAAAGATTTTGAAGTCTTGTAGATGTTAAACTTTCTTTAGATATATAATCCTGCCCACCACCTTCAAACTGAAAAGCCTTACCTAAATCCCTAATATCTTGCCTAGGACCTTCTAATCTAACAGGTTTAAATTCAGCATCTAAGGCAGTTACATTTTCCCATCCTGGTCTGGATGTATTTAACATTGACTCCCAATTATATTTAGTAAAATCAGCCATATACTTACCTCAATCTTGAACGTGGTGAAAAATGTAAATAACTAACATTAAGTTTTGTAGGCAATACTCCTTTACATTTATTAAATATAGTTAAAACAATAGTAGGTGTTGTTCCGTTTAAATATAACTCTATTATATTATCTTCTGATTCCAAATTACTTGATGCCCAGTAAAATGTATCAAAAAAAGATAAGTCATAATAACCTGTATTTAAAGATGATTTTTTTATTTCGTAAAATAATTCATTACTATATCTTCTCCAGTCAATCTTATTATAATTAAGTCCTATAAGGGTTGTAGATGAACCAAGTTCCCCAGGTAAAATTAATTTTCTTAATCTGCATTTAGTCTGAGGATTATTAGAAACAGATATTATAGAAGTAACTATTAAACTATCAATATCTTCATTATCAAAAGTATAACCTGAATCAACTTTATATACATATCCATCATTACCACCATAATATAATTTTATATCAGTATAATCACTAATTAAATTTGATATACAATTAAAAGTATGTTTTGTTATTTGTCTAGAAAATAATACTATATTTTCATCAACAAATGTTAATACTAATATATTATTATCTACAACTAATCTATACTGATTTTTATTAGGAACAATATATGAAAATCTTACATCTGATTTACTATTGCTAATTAATTTATCTATAAAAGAATTATTTCTTCTAGATAAACTATTTAATTCAAAATTACCATACTTATTAGTAGGACTCATTCTATAAATAGAACTTTTATTAGCAAATATAACAGATGTCATTTTTTGTACGCTATTAGTGATAACATTTGAATTTTCTGAAAATTCTTTTAATCCAAAATTACCGTTGTTATCTTTATATAGTAAATAAATATTATCTCCAAAAATAGCTAAATTATCTTCTATAATTGTAGACAAATTTGTTACTTTAAAAGGTATCTTTAATTCACCTGCACCTAAAGAAGTAGTTTCAAAATCAGTTGGTTTACCTACTGCTGAAAATAATAAAGAACCTGATCTTTCAATATCATCATAATAAAGAAATAATTGATTATTAAAGACAGTTAACTCAGATGGTCTTGCATCAAAAGGAACTTTAGCATCAATTACAATTAATTCTTTACCATCAAATATAAACGGACGTGTATTTCCTGTTAATCCATATAATTTTTCACCGTCACCAAAATTAGCTATTACAAATTTTAAATTACCTCCTGGTTCTAAATTAAAATACTCTATTCTTCTCCAAGAATTATCTGGTAAAGCAACATATAACTGTAAAAATTGCCCATCACTACTATTTCTTAAAGCATATACTGTATTTTTTAAAATAAATACTCCTACTATTGGCCCTGACCCTGGAACAGGAGGTATATGTGTATCTGCATAATATTTCCATAATTTTCTAAAAATATTAACTACATCCTCTATAGTTCCTTGAGGATAGTTATTTACAGTTATATCTGAAATTACACCTATAATATTTCCATTAAATATTATTTCATCTCCTACTTCAAAATCATTTATTCCTTCATTATATATAGCTACATAGCCTATAGCTGTATTATCATTATAATCACCATCAACTATATCACTATTCTTAAGACATACCGCTTCTTTATCATTACTTCCATATATTCTATTACCTTCTTTTAATTCATATGATCCATTATTAAATAAAATAGTACAAAATTGTTGTTCAGTAGCTAACTCACCTCCAGCAAATCTTTGATAGCCTTCAACTGTATGACATCCAGATGCAGATTGATTAGGTTCCATATTTATCATCTCTCTGACAAACCTTGGATCAGTAGAAAAATCAGGGGTGTCTGTATCCATGCCAGCTAAAAAGCTTATTTGTTTAATATTTACAGCCATTTATTATATTTTACCCTCTTAGGTCCTGTAAATGCATGATAATAATGATAAAGTCTTTCCATATATTCACGTGACTTTATCTCATAATACTGAACTATTTCTTCAGCAGCATCATAAATACCATAATAAACTAAAGCTTTATAAACTATAGCCATTTGGTCTTGAGACCTTAATCCTTCAGGGATATCATTATTATTTTCTAATATTTGAGGTTGATTCCAATAATTAGCAATAAGAATGCCTCTTTCTTTAGGAGGAGGGACTAAAAAGAAAGAATTAGGCGAAGTAGGAGCAACATAATGTGGTTCTTTTTCTGGTGGAATAAATGTATTTACTTCATCAATGGCTCGTTTTGTCAACTTTTTTGAAGGAAGACCGTCGATTAAACTTTTAGTCCAAAAAAACATATCAAAATCAAAAGCTATATCATCTGGAAGTTTAAAATCCTGATTAGTAAATTCTTTAGGCATTAATACTGAATCAATTAAAAAAGATTGATTTTTTTTATATAGAAATGAACCTTTAAGTCGTTGATCTGACTGTATCTCAGCCCATGCATCTCTAACCCAATCGCATACTAGCTTATTTATATGTGGCTGTTTAGCCTGTGTATCTGTAATGCTTGGGCCTGCAATACCTGCAATATCTTTTACTTTATTACATAGTTGTAAATAATTCAAAACTAAAATCCCCCACCATGTCTAATGACACATACTTTAAATCTACTAGATGCTGCAATCTGTAACCCAGAATGAGGACCTTCATTGTAAGTACCTGTAATTGTTAAATACCTATATGCCCAGCCAGTTGACCTTTCTAAAGTTGAAAGTGATAGATCGTTTCCAGTAAGAAATACTGATACTTCACTAGCTAACTCTAAAGGAATATTATCTAAATTATTTATTACTTCATCTTCCTCATTCACTAATGAATAAAATAAAGTAGCTGGGATTATCGGGTTTCCTTCTTGATCTCTGAAATAAAGTTTTATTTCAGCAGTCCCTCTTTCAGGAAAATCAACTCCAAGGTCCTTAACTACTGAACATATCATACTATCACCTATACAGGCTTAGAAAGCTCATACTTAAACTCAGGGGTATCTGCCTTCGACCCTATAGTAAAATCTGGACCTAAACAAGTAGTAATAAGCTTCATAGTTCCATCATCTAATGCTAAAACTACATGATTAGGTGTACCATCTGCTGTAATCTCTATATCTGTTTTAGATGCAATAGTGATCTTTCTAGAACCAACTCCACTATCTCCTTGTTCAATAGTAAAATCAGAAGGAGAAAGATCAGCAACCGCTAATGAATTATTTAAATTAGTGGGTGTATTTGTATCTGAAGTAATATGAAGCTTTGTACAAGTAGCTATATCATTAAGTATTAAATCTAATACTGCGTTTGGAATTAACTTACCCATTTTTTATGCCTCCACTTATAGTAGTTTTAATATCTTTTATTTTTATCTTTATATTTTCTTTTGCCATAATAAAAATTCCTCCTAAAGAAAATTAGTATTAATATATAACTATAATCATTATTATCTAATTTGTCAACCCCTAATCTGGATCAAATATAGCAGAAACTGATCTATCGCCATACATGGATACCCTTCCATTACTATCGCAGTCTCCTGTAAATCTAACAAAATGATACCCTGGGTCAGCTATTGCAATTAAATCAACAGTTGCTCCTTCATTATAATACATAGAACAAATATTTGAACTAGTACCACAATCAATTCCTTCATTTGTCGTTATTGTACCATTAGCTGGTTTAGCTACATACAAAGCATACCTTCTCTGAAGTTCAACATTAAAACTTTCAATGATATTCTGTGTATGAATATCATGTATAAGTATTTCAAGCGGTGGTCTTAGGTCTGGCCTTGGAACAAATATTACTCTAAGACCAGCAGCCTCAAATTCTACTTCTACAGCTCCATTAGCAATAGAAAATACAACATGAGTAATATCATTATTTTGTAAAACATTCTTTACAGTTATACTTATATCAACATCCAAATTAACTTCATTTATAGTTAATCCTGTTTTCAAATTACTTACATCTACTGGAATAATAGATTCAACATTTATATCTTGAATAATAGAATCAGTAGTAATATCATATATTATAAGCCTATTAAGCAAAGCATCTCCAGGGTACCAGGCCACCATTTTTTCAATATAAGGTGGTACATAACCTCCTGTCCCTGATGAAAAGAAATCCTGTACTTCAGCTAATTCGCTTCCAGAAAGCTTTTCTTTATAAAGCCCAAGCCCCTTTCCTTTATCAGGACAAAAAAATATAGCTTCTTTTCCTTCTGCAAATACCTCAATCTCAGCTTGTGTTCTTTTTATAGGATTATAATTACTATCAAACCAAAATTGCCCCTCTAATAAGTCTTGATTAACAAGCTCTGGGGAGTTAACTATATTATACTTACAAAAACCATTATTCCATGAATGTCCTTCCATGTAAATAAAATCAGGACCTAAAGAACAAGGATAATGAATATTATCAGGGCCTAACCAATAACCGTATATTGCTTCAAAAAAATAAGAATCTTGAGTATCACTTGTCCAATTTGGATTAGATATATTTAAAATATCTCCGTTAGTTGAATACAGTTTTGAACTATTTCGTTCTATACAAGGAAATAATTTAAAATTAATCATTAAATTATAAACTGTTCCTTTACTATCAACATTAATATATCCATTATGTACTGATAATATAGCTGTTCCTTCATTACTTACTTCTTCATTACCTGTAAGCCATACTGCTGAAAGCCTATCACCTACTTCAAGAGATAAGCATGGTCCATCAGATAAAATAATGTTATTAGCTACCTCTCCTTTATATTGAGATTGTTGTCCTATAGCATTTTCATTTATATTATCTCTATTAGCTGGTATAATGTATTGAATATCTATAATTGTAAGTGCCATATATTAACCTTTAATTAAATACCATATTAATAGTAGGAGATATATCTGAATCCAATTGTATATAGAAACCATTTCCATATGGTTTTAAATATATAAACCCATCACTTCCCTCACCACTAAAATTATTTGAACTAGGATTATAAGTAAGCCAAGATTGTATATAATCAAGGTTACTAGTATTACACCATATTGTATCATTATAATCATCAGTTGTAAAATAACAAGGAGCTATTTGTAAATGATTATTAGGATTTCTAAATATAATAAAATAATAATAATATGAACCATATTTAGATATATCTCTCTGAGAAGCTAATAATACATCATTTCCTTGTTCTTGAGCTGATCCTTTAAACTCTTGTGTATCTGGATCATACCAAAAATAATAAGATGGATCACAAATCAAAGTTGATGAATTTATTAAGACTGCTCGTAAAGCATCTGGTCTTCCTGGTACTGTTTCCAGCCTAATACCGCTTGGGTAATGTACATTTTCAAAATCAATATGATCAGGCATCCACTTATACGGATAAGCACTAAACACTTCAGTTCCATTCATATAAGCTTTATCAAGCTCAACTCCATTAAACACAAATTTATCTATTTTTGTATTATTAAATATAATAGACATTATGGTGTACTCCCGTTATCTGTCATATAAAGTGTAGTTCCCTCAAGTCTAGTATTTATTGGTTTATATTTCATCCAAGGAGTCCATGTAGTCCCCCCATCTGATGATCTTCTAGTAAATATTTCCATATCATTTTGAAATAATTGTTGTATAGTCCCATTATTAACTACAATTAAAGTACCATTAGTTCTAGAACACCCAGGAGGTGGATTTGAAGTATTTTGTATACCATAAACACCAGTTTGATTTATATTATCTAAATTTGGCATTGTTAATTGCTCAAATGGTGTATATATTTTTGGAGTAATTACCACTTCATCAGTGACTCCAGAAGTTGGCATTTTAGAATTAGTTATAGATAAATTTATATTTTCTACATAGTCATTATAAATAGTAGTTGTATTAAATGCTCTTACTACTGGAGATGAATAATTACTGTCCCAATAAAACCATACGTTTAATTTACCATTTAATCTAAATATATGAATATCTCCTATATCTACACCTAAAGTAATAGCCCCTGCCTTTAGTATTGGATTATTATCATTATACCAATAAAAATTTACTTCAGTAAAATAAGGAGATTTATCTACATCATTATAACTGTTTCCTCTAATTTGGAGTGTAATCATTTTATGGTTTGGTGATGTATAATCATCAAAAGTGATAAGAACACCATTATAATTATTATAATTAGTTTTTAAATTTTTTGTTTGTCCTACTGTAGCTACATCAGAATCATCAACCCCATCAGATATATTTTTAATAGTTTGTCCTGAAAATACTAATTCATTATTAGATGTTAATACTGCATCAAAATCTAAGCTATTATTAATCTCTGGTACCAATGATACATCGTTTTGCGTATCATAATAATCAACACCAAATATATCAAAATTAGATTTACCATAAAAATAAACTTGATTAGCAGAAGCATCAGATATATATACCTCAAATCCTCCATATTTTTGTCCATTATATATAAAAGTACATGGTCTTATAATAGAACCAAGATATGGTTTATTATAATTATAAGTACACCTAATTTTTTCATTATTATAAGCTTTTTCAATACAAAACTCTAAAACAGCAGAATTATAAAGACCATTAACTCTATGAAAAATAATTTTTCCACTTGAAAATGAATTTAATCCATTATTTGTATTATCAACACTACACAAAGCAATAACTGAACGTCTATAATCTCTAATTTGTGTCACTGGTGTTAAATCCTTATAATCTATAATTTGACCGATGGTAGCTGCATCAGTTACATCAGTCCCATCAGCTATATTTTTAATCTGTTGCCCCCCTCCAGCAAAAGGTGCTACTATTGGCTGAGAACCGTTAAGAAAATAAACGTCTATAGGGTCAACACCTTCAGGTATATCTATCCATGACCTGTTACCATCCGTATCTGAAGATAACACCTGTCCGTCTACAGAAGGAACTCCAAGGCTATCCTCCTTTCCAGATATATCAGGAAGTTGGCCTACAGTAGCTGCATCAGTTACATCAGTCCCATCAGCTATATTTTTAATCTGTTGACCTCCTCCAGCAAAAGGAGCCGTTAATGGATTTGAACCATTAAGCTTATAATACAATGATGGGTCCATCCCACCTAATAATATAGACCACCCGCTATCAGACCATACCATAAAATCCCCATTATTAATAGTCCTTCCAGCAAGATCACCCCCACTAAATGTATATCCGTTTGTATCATCTACTCCTTCGCATCCCCAGAATGATCCATGAGTTACTCCAGTTGTATCAGGGTATTCATCACTAGAGGTCGGGGTAAAAGGACCTACATAAGTAAACACTGATACATCTAACATACTAGAATCTATTTCACCTGAAGCGTTTAACTTTACAGGTTTACCTGCTGATGCAACACCTTCAGACATATCAATAAAATCTGATTTTTGATAAAAATTATCTAATTCAGATATATTAGCTTTTTCAGAATTAAGTTCTGAAAAATTAAGATTAATAGTCTGTCTTATAATCCCCCAAGTTTCTCCTGGGTTTATTGGATTTATAGCCATGTTAGCAACCTCCCATTACAGTATCATCTTGTAATACCCAAAAATCATATACTACATCATTATCACACACTGGGTCTTTATATATACCTTTATATTCAACAGTCCATCCCTTATTTTTTAAGTTTTCAGCAGCAGCTGCCCCAGATTCAGTAGGTGCTCCCATATTATCTCCAATAAATAATGCTGTGCCATCTGTAGCTCCGCTTGAATCTAAAGCTATTAAAAACTTACTTACTCCTTCTGATGACATATTATTATAACTACAATTTACATAAGTTAAAGTAGAAGGAGCAACACCGCCCTCAAAATCATCAAAAAGATTATTTTCTACATCAAATACTGATAAATTAGAAAAATTAGATAAATTTGGTATTATACCACTAAATAAATTGTATCTTAATTTTAATATTTCTAAATTAATAGCTCCATCTATATATGGAAATGAACCAGATAATTTATTATTTATTGATTGAAATTCTTTTAAATCCTCAATATAAAATAAATGTATTTGTACATCTTGGGTTTTAGGAAAAATTACTTGTAAAGCACTTCCATTATGTACTTCTCCATTATATTTATAACTTGGACAATTAATTACATACCTTAAAGTATCTGGAGAATCTACTGTAGATTGTACATCCAAAAATAAATCACCATCTACTGGTATATCTATTACCCATCCTTTATCTAATAAATTATTATAAGCTATAAATCCAGTATCTGAAGGTGTTTTTGTATTAGATAGATCAATATATCCATTAGTTAAGCCATCTAAGTCTTTAGATATAAGAATATTATCAACTGCATTTCTACTGAGAGGGCAATTTGCAAAATGAAGTTCTTTTGAGTTAGGAAATAAACCCCCTTGAATTGAACATTCAGAAACTTGAGTATTATCAAAAAATATAGGCTTATTAGTAGGCCAATGCTTTATTACAGACAAATCACCTATAGTATAAGTATTTGAAAAATTAACATCACCAGATATATTCCATGATCTTAAATTAAATAATCCACATTGTATATTAGTATTTGCTATATTTATTGAACCATTCATTATAGCATCTTTTAAATAATCTAACATACCTTCAACATTTGTATTTTGAAGATTTATTGTTTTTAATGATCTTAATTCAGATAATTGAGATATATTACCACTTATATTTGTATCATTTAAATTAATATACTGTAGATATTTACTATTTGATAATGTACCTATATCTCCTTCAACATTTGTATTAGATAAATCAATATTATAACTTAAATTACAATTTTGTAAACCAGATATATTACCAGTTATATTTAAACCACTTAATATTAAATTTCCTGTAAGTCTCCAATTTAATAATTCAGTTATATCACCATAAATACTAGTTCCTTTAAAATATACATCTCCTATTAAATTCCAATCTTTTATTAATGATATATCCATTTCAAGATTTACATCTGTAAAATCTAATTTTTTTATAGGAGTAAACATACCTATATTATATGATTTAATATCAGTTAATTTAATTGATGTACCTGAAAATACTAAAGTATCTTCAAATAAAAATACATCATTATCTTTTTCTAATTCTATATAAATAAATTCATCATTACTACTTCCATTATAATTAAAACTTATAATATCAGCCTTAATTATATTAGAATATCCATAATCATTTAAAAAATTAGTCCCTCTTCCATCAACAAATTCTTGATGTAAATTATTAAAATCTTGTGCATGTATTTTACCATGTAATTTATATGTTGAAGCATCAAAAATTATATCACCATTAGTTTCAGCACATGGATATATAGAACCTGAACTTAACTCTAAATCCCATAAATACCCTCCGTTTATTACATCTATTCTTCCAGGGTTTACTTCTAATTGAGCATCACCACCTTGTGCTATTATTGTTTCATTTCCTGATAATTTATCAATTACAAAGTAATCACCTGTTTGGAGTAAATACCCATAACCTTTAGTTATTGGTCGTATTTGATCTCCTAATTTATCTATTCTAAATGATATATCTGCCATTAGTTTCTCTTAATATACACTTTCAATTTTAACATATAACCTATCTACTTTAGCTAAAATATGAAAACACTTAATATATACGGTATTATTATCTATATTTTTTTCTTCATTACCTACTCTTATATATACAATCTCACCATTCATTAATTAATTACCATCTACTTCAAAATATATTTTTGTTTCATTATTTTCACACTCAAAATCAATTAATAATACCTTATACCAAATAGATTCCAATATTTCAAAATAACCTTTATTAGTAATAACTAAAATACCATTTTTATAAGGTATAGTACCCACACTCAAATTAGAACCATAAGGTCTATA
>Ga0256914_1002904_pt1 | contig 13987 bp, 12 predicted proteins | sample HulkmetaG_FD_191571 | JGI IMG/M metagenome (GOLD analysis project Ga0256914, IMG submission 191571) | Hydrothermal chimney microbial communities from Main Endeavour vent field at the Juan de Fuca Ridge, Pacific Ocean - Hulk | ecosystem: Environmental > Aquatic > Marine > Hydrothermal vents ... | reverse complement strand
AACAGCCGTTTTTATAAAATGGAGCAACCCTCTTGATGGACTATCTATGATAAATTCTCTATCAACATAACCCTTGTGTGTTTTAAAAACCCGAAGGATTACAGGTGTAAAATCAACGATCTCGGAAACATGTTTTCCAATTGCTTCGTTTCTTTTCACACGAAGAATGTCAGCACCTGTTTCATTTATGTAAAGCACTTTTGCATTTGCATCTAAAACAAGCACACCGTCTTTACTTCCTTCGCTTATCACCTCTGCATACTTCCGAGAAAGTTCAACTTCTTCAAGCAAGCCTTTGAGCTTCACTTCATTTTCAACCGCCTTTGCAAGTGCGGAGACTATACCTAATGCATACTTTGGATAATCCCTGTTTTCTGCGGAAAGCCCCAGAACAAATTTCAACTCTCCGTTTTCGCCTAAAACAGGGGAGGCAGCACAAGACCAACTGGAAAGAAAACCACTTTCATGCTCTGAACCTTTCACTTCGGCAGGTTTTTTTGTTTTAATCGCAGTGTATATAGCGCTGTTCCCTATCGATTTGTCTATCACAGTGCCTTCTTCAAAGAGTTTTTTTGTTTTTCCTTTTCCCATTGTGAGCAGAACAACACCGTCACTATCGACAAATGATACAGAAAAAGGGTTTTCAATGCTAAAAAACTCTTCAAGTAAATTTTTTACAGTGATAAGATAGAGAAAATTTCGGGCTTTCCTTTCCCGTAATTCTTCATTGTAAATCCTTTTTTCGCCACCGCGTTGTTCATTCACAGAAAAATTTTATCACAATTTGCAAATTATTGCAAAATTAAAATCTGTCTATAACTCGAAGGAAATTTTTTACTGAAACAGTTGTTTTATGAATCGGAGAAAAACCTTTGAACCGCTTTGCAATCTCTACATCACGAACCAGATCAATCTCATCTTCTTCAACAGAGTAAAAAATCCCTTTTTCCCTGTGAAACCTTGCAAGGTACTTCTGCTCTCCCATTCCCGGAGTAGGAACAAGCAGGGCTCTTTTTTCAAGTTCTGCAAGATCCATAAGTGTGGTGTATCCTGCTCGTGAAATAACAAGTTTTGCCCTATTCATCAGTTCTACCCTCTTTTCTCCATCTACATAAGAGTAAACGGTTATGTTATGCTTCTCATCATAAGTGGATTCATTTTTATCAGGCTTTCCAAGAACAAATACCTTTTTCCCTGTGAGGCGCTTTGCCTGTGAAAAAAGTTTAGAAACAAAACTCTCTCTCTTGTCCTTTATGAATCCACTGATCACAAAAAGATAATCAATATCCTGTGGAACATCTACCTTTTCATAACTGGACAGTATCCCTATATACCTTAAATAAGAAGCAGGCACAAGCGTTATATTGTGGCTGAGATTACCTGAAAGCGATCTCTCTATATTTGCAAAATCAGGGATAAGAATTCGTGTAAAATTCCTGAAATGAATACTGTTAGCAAACTCCGTGCTCTTCTCGGAGAGTTTTTTGAAAAACATAAGTTCAAAATGGAGTTGATGGGAAACGATAAAGGAAGGCACCCTGTAAGAGAAAATTCCGTACCGCCCATCAGTAATGATTTTGTCTATTCCAAATCTTCTAACAACTTTACCAGTGAAAATTCTTTCTTTTACAATTGCCTTTCCAGTTCTTACAAGATCGCCCATAAGAATGAAGTAAAAACTTTTACTTCCATAATTCCTTTCAAGCGGAGGGTATCCCGGATAATCAATGTATTCTCTTACATTTCCGCCAAGTTCCCGTTTAAGCAAGGAAAGTGCATTGCCTGTGCTTAAAATATAAACATCATCACCCCGCTTTATCAAAGCCTTTATAAGCGGGAGTGCCCTTGTTGCATGCCCCAGTCCAAGATTGCAAACTCCGTATAAAATTTTCATACCGCCATATTGTAAATAAAAATTCGTATTGACAAAATCCAGAATGTTTCTATAATACGCCGAAATCAAAAAAGGTGAAAAAATGAAAAACTTAAGCGAATTAGAAAGCGAGGGTAAGGAAAAACCGCCTCCCCGAAAAACAGGGAGAGACAGTTCAAAATCATTCTACTTTTTCAAACTACTCTATCTTTGGAGGTATCAAAATGATTGAAGCACTTATCCTCTGTGAGGGACGCTTTGCAACCGCAGAGGGAAAGTCAGCACACGGACTTTTACGCTATTCAAGGAGATTTTTAATTAAAGGGGTGATCGATTCAAATTTTGCAGGGAGAGACACGGGAGAGGTTCTGAACGGCACACCAAACGGAATTCCATTTTTCGCAAACATAGAAGAGGCACTTAAATCAATACCAAATGCGAAGTATCTTATAATCGGAGTTGCAACGGACGGAGGAAAAATACCCAGAGAGTACTTTCCCATAATTGAAAAAGCGATAAAAAATGGGCTTGGAATCATAAATGGACTTCATGAGTTTCTAACAGACAAACCTGAGTTTTGCAAACTTGCAAAGGAGTACAATGTGCATCTCATTGATATCAGGAAACTTGCAAAAGGCTCTCACTTTTTCACGGGAAATATAGAAACCGTAAAGGCAGTAAAGATTGCAGTTCTTGGCACAGATTCAGCAATTGGAAAAAGAACCACTGCAATTATTCTGAAAGAATCGCTCAATAGAATTGGTTTAAAAACAGTCTTTATAGGAACAGGGCAAACTTCCTGGATGCAGGGTGAAAGGTATGTTTCTATAATAGATTCCACGCTGAACGATTACGTATCAGGTGAACTTGAAAATACAGTGGTGCGCGCATACCAGAATGAAAAGCCAGATGTTATAATTATTGAAGGGCAGGGAAGCATCTTGCATCCAGCATACCCGGGCGGCTTTGAAATACTGTCATCAACAAAACCAGATGCAATCATACTGCAACACAGCCCAAAGCGTACGCATTTTGATGGGTTTGAAAAATACTGCATACCTTCAATAAAAAGGTTCATTCTCGTTATTGAAAAACTCTCTGGCAAAAAAGTGATTGCCATCACATTGAACCATGAAAAAGCAACGAAAAATGAAATTGAAAGAATAAAAGAAACATTGAGTAGAAAGTTCAAAATTCCAGTGATTGACCCAATATGGGATCCACCAGAATACCTCATACATCCAATACTCGCAAAATTTCCTAAACTGAAAGAAAAGATAAAAGAACGCTTAAAGAAAAAGGAAGGCACCGGTTGATTTTATCCGGTGCCACTTTTGATATGGGGGGAGATGTATTTGCTAATATCATAACAAAATCTTTTGAAATTCCCAATAAAAATTTTTTCGATGTCATTTTTTGAAAAACCCTTTTTGAAAAGCACTTCGCCAAGAATATGGAAATCCTTAAGCCCACTATACCCATCAGCATATGCAGGAACTCCGTTAAAATCTGTCCCTATAGACACGGCATCTATACCCACAACATTAACCGTATAGCGAACAAAATCCCCAAACTCCTCTACATTTCTGGGTCCGAATCCTTTAAAGTACGGAAGCCACATTCCAATGATACCACCATTTTTAGCAATTTTTACCATTAAATCATTTGAAATAAATCTTGGAAAATTTTGCATTGCACGAGGTCCTGTGTGGGAGCACATTACAGGCGCCCTGGATAATTCCAAGACCTCAAAGGCGGTTCTTTCGCTGGAGTGTGCTATATCAACGATCATTCCAAGTTCATTCATAGTTTGCACTACTTTTCCACCAAAATCAGTAAGTCCACGCGGGTTGTCTTTCAAACTTGCAGGTTCATTTCCCTCTAGATCCATACATACATCACCTATTGAATTATTGCTGAAGTGCACAAGTGTAATACACCTCACTCCAGCATCGTAAACGTTATATAGAATATCGATGTTTTCTTGTAAAAAATCCCCTCCCTCCACACCGATAATAAACCCCACTTTATCATGATCCATAATTGCACACAAATCGTCAGGAGAAGTAATAATCGTATAACCAGCCTGCGCAATTTTTCTTTTTATACATTCAATTTGTTTATACACACTTTTTGTTTGATTTCTCTTCACAGGATAAAAAGAATTCACATCACCAATTGCTGAAATAATTCCTCCATTCAAACCTGTTCTCTGGAAATCTTTTATTGCAATATCTTCTGGAACACCTTTATGAAAAATTTTCCACACTGAAGGAATTGTGTTTTCTGGATGCCCATGAATATCAAATGCTCTAAACATATTTCCGTTTATTTTTATGCTCATTTTCCACTCTCCTCGGAAATATTATATACAATATTATAATATATACAAACCTATATTAAATTACTATGAAACAATTTTGAAAATCTGGAAACCTGTGGTTAAATCAGACATTTTGGCTATTTTTACATTCAACACTTCATCAATCCGCACCTCTGCCGTTGCATACACAATATTTCCTTCATCAAGCAGATGTCCGCCAAATAGTTTTCCGTCATTTCCTGCAAATGAAGCGTGAATGTGCGTTTCTATACTTCCAGAAATATGCGAAAGAAATCCACCTGCCTGCACAAGTTCAAACCTTCCCTTTTTACGCACAGGTGCAGAATACTTCCCACTCGCATTTACAAACGTAAAGTGAATTTCTTTGAAACTCCCGATTGCAACAGAGATAACACCCACAAGAAATCCCGATTTTTCAAACGCACCTTTCACAGAATTTACAAAATCACTGTTTGCCCCAATCCTTAAAAAAATCGTCCTCCCGAGTTGCCCCTCTGTAAACTCATACCCTTCCATTCCTGCCTCCAATCTTTACAAAAATATAATGCCGTTTACTGTTATCTTTAATACTGCACCTATTTTTAGATTCTATATTTATTCAGTATCTTTGCTGATTTCCATATCTTTGCCTTTCAAAACTTAAATTTTATTCGTTCTTTTTTGTAAATAATCTTTTCATTAAGTTCTAAAACTTTTACTCTCCTATAATCGATGTTCCACTTTTCACCTTTCCCACACTTTTTTATTTTATAACTAATATTTAAAAAATACAAATGAATTTTTAAATTTTCAAGAAAATTGGTGATTTTTATTTTGCCGGTGGATTAAAATCAATTCGCAAAATGTCGCCGTTCATTGGATCTTTTTTAAAGATGCACCAACCTTCATCATCTTTGCCAGCCCACAGCAACACAGAAAAACGGGCAAATCTCATATTTGTTGCAGGGGCGTCTATAAAATCCCAATCAAAATTCAAACGGGCTTTAATTCTGTAATTGTAAGAGAATTTGCTCATTAATCCTCCTCTTCTTTATAATCCCAACAATACCCAAAACCTTGCGGTGCTTTACGTAAAGCGTAAAGCACCGTCATCAAACCCCTCACATACCTCACACCCTGTCTGCACATAAATTACACCTTAAAATCATTCTAAATGATTTTAAAAATTTTTCAAGATGGATTACGAAAAATTACAAATTCGTATACTTTACGCAAAACACCTGCATTTTTCAGCGATAAATGGCAATTTTTAAAGCATACAGTAAGAAATCATTTTAATCTTAATTAAACACTAATAGCGTGGTTTATATATTTGCCACATACCAAATCCATTGGAATTTTTTGCTCCAAGCCCTGCCTCATAGGTAATCTTTAAAAGGTCTGGATTTCCAGCCAGCCGGAAAATTCCTGTCCACGCTTCTATGCGAAACCCTTTAAAATACACAACTGCTCTGTTTCTCTTTTCATTAAAATAAAACGGAAATAATTCAAGTCTGTCATCAATAGGATGCCTGCCATACGTTATTATGTATTTCTTCACGGCATTATTTCTAATAAGTTCAGAAAATTTTTTCTCATCTGGAGAGTAATAATAAGTTTTCTTCTTTCCATCTTCGGTTTGTATTGTGCTGTAAGCCGTAACAGGAGACAGCATTTTAATAATCATATTGTCAGATATTTCAGGTTCTTTGATAGGCTCCAGAGATGAAAGGGAAATCTCCTGCCCAAGAATTTCAAAAGATGGCAGAGTGAGAATCCGCAAACCAATATCTTTAACAATAAAATCTTTGACAGAGGAGAAATAAATGCTGATTTCCCCCGAAAAAAATAATGCTTCTTCAAAATCCACTCTTCGCACTGATCTGAATGCAAAGCCATCTTTTATTCCAAAAAGGATTTTAAGGTGCTTTAATTCCTCGCCGAAAACTTTTTCTCCTTTATTTAAAATTCTTGAAAATGTAAATAACTTAAAATGCCTCTTTCCAAGAACAAACCCTCTTGTATGTAAAATATTTGCAACGTCCCGCGAAAATGTTTTGTAGATGAGTGCTTCCAACGGATAATTATAATGAATAGGAAGCAAAAGCCCACCATTTTTTGGTTTGTATGTTATTTTTAGCCTCACTCCACATCCTCCTTGAATCAGGATAGCACAATTTCCGAAAAATCAAAAACAAATGTTAAGGTATCTTCAAATTCTCATTAAAATTTTGAAAATTTATTAAATTGTCGCCAACCTCAAATGTTGTAAAAACCTACAGAGATCGACGAATAAATCAGATTTACTAAAAAATAGAGTATGCTTCTTGCATTATCGCAAAAATTATTGTATAATAAAACTGCAAAAATTGAAAAGATAAATAAACCTTGAAAACCGTAGAATGTTGAATTGATCAATATTCTAACGGGTTTGTAGCCTACCTATGAGGAATTGAAATCTCCTGAAACAGAGGTTATCGTTTGGATATCAAAATAGTTTGTAGCCTACCTATGAGGAATTGAAATGCCTCTGCACCTCCCATAATTGCTCCAGCATAAATAGTTTGTAGCCTACCTATGAGGAATTGAAATTTTTATCTTTTTCGTATATAACCCATTGTGCACAACCGTTTGTAGCCTACCTATGAGGAATTGTCCCATTGGTACCAGGTACCAATGGGACAGGGCGGCAGTGGAAATTGTTGCATTCAGTATGAATAAGGTATTTTATATATATAAAATTTTATATCATATTTTTAAAAATCCTTATACAATGCTGGATACAAAGATTTTTTGGAAAAAAATTTCTAAAATTATGGGCAAGAAACCCCCTATTTATGCAACGCACCCCTTTAAATCGATTTTAACAGACCCAAAAATTTTTCCCGGTATAAAAATACCTCCCCGGAGCCTGTATGGGCTTAAAACGGCCATAGCAGAAATGCTGATTAATAAAAGGTTTATTTAAAATTTGTCCTTCAGAGAGCACTTTAAGGAAAATCCCATACATAAGCAACCCTGTATTTATGCGGTTTTCTATTTTGCAACTTTTTAGCAACTTTTACCTAACAGGTAAAAGTTAAAAAATGCCAATAAATAAAGGATTTGCACGAATTTATGCCATTATTTGTAAGTTAAAGATGGTAGACGCACATTATTCCAGCAAACAAAATTTATCGAAATTGACTTACAAAAATCAGATACTCATACATCAAACAGTTTTCCAGGATTCATTATTCCCTGTGGATCAAACATCTTTTTTACGCTTTTCATAAGTTCTACCTGTTCTGGCTTTGTTTTCAGCAAAACATCTTTCTTAATGAAACCTATCCCGTGTTCACCGCTCACCGCTCCGCCAAGAGATGCTGCCTTTAAAGCAATGTCATCTAAAATTTTTTCGGAAAATTCTTTCCATTCTTTTACGGGCATTTCGCCTGGCTTCATTGGTGCAGGGTGCAAATTTCCATCTGCTGCATGCCCCGCAACTGGAATCTTCACACCATATTGAGAAGAAACCTCTTCAATGTAGTTCATCATATCAGGAATTTTAGATGTAGGAATAACAATATCTCCGGTGGGAACGTATGGATCAAACGCCTTCAACCCTTCAAGCCAATTTCTCCTCACTTTCCATATTTTGTCTGAATTCGTCCTGTTGTCTGCAACAAATACGTTGAGCGCCCCATTGCCCAAAAGCGATTTCCCTGCATTTATGTATGTTTTCTCAAGTGATTTTTCGTCAACGCCTTCAAACTGAACAATGAGATAAGATTCTGCTTCATCTGAAAAGGGAAGTTTAACATTGTTGTATCTCTCACCCAATTTAACGGAGAGTTTATCAATAAATTCAACGGCAGTTGGCAAAACTCTGCTTTCCTTTATCACAATCGAAACATTTTTCACTGCATCATAAACGGTTTTAAAAGGAACAAGCAAACTCACAGTTTTTCCGGGAAGAGGAATTAAATTCACAATAATTTCTGAAAAAACGGCAAGTGTTCCTTCTGAACCCACAAGAAATTTCACAAATTCATAACCACTTGAATCTTTTCTTCTTTTACCTCCAAACCGAACAACGTCTCCATCCGGAAGCACTGCTTCTATTCCTAAAACGTGATGTCCCGTATTTCCGTATTTTATAACTTTACTTCCGCCTGCATTCGTTGCAACATTTCCCCCAATAAAACTCGTTTCAACGCTCATTGGATACCCAGCATAATACAACCCAACATCTGCAACTTTTTTGCACAGGTCGTTTGTCACAACGCCGGGTTCAAGCACAGCAACAAGGTTTTCTTCATCAATTTCAATTATGTGATTCATACGCTCAAAAGATAAAACAATACCGCCATAGATAGGCACAGAACCACCAGCAAGCCCGCTTCCTGCACCTCTCGGAGTAATAGGAATGTGAACTCCACTTGCAAGTTTCACAATCTTTGCAATCTGCTCTGAGTTTTCAGGCTTCACAACGACATCAGGCATATGAGAGTAATAATCTCCGCCACTTTCGTCATAAGAATATGATTGCAATGCGTCAGTATCTTCAAAAATAACAGCATACTCACCTACAATTTTCCTTAAATCTCTCACAAAGGATTTTGTTATTTTAGAAAACTCATTCACTTTTATCACGCTCCTTCTCAAGTTCCTTAATTAAGATGGGCAATACCTCAAACAGATCGCCCACTATTCCAAAATCAGCAATCTTGAAAATATTTGCTTCAGGATCTTTATTAATCGCAACTATGTATTTTGACGAAGACATTCCTGCAATGTGCTGAACAGCGCCAGAAATTCCAGCTGCGAAATACAAACGCGGAGTAACGGTTTTCCCGGAAAGCCCTACCTGGTGAGGATAGGAGATCCAGCCCATATCCACCGCCTGCCGCGACGCTCCAACCACACCTCCAAGAAGATCGGCAAGTTTAAACAACATCAAAAAATTTTTTGCGTTTTTCAAACCTTTCCCGCCAGCAACCACAATATCTGCCTCTTGAAGAGGTTTATCAGAGTTTTCATTTTGCTCAAATTTGACAAGTTTCATTCTGGACTGCAAAAACCTCTGCGGAATTTTCTCAAAAACAACCTTTCCATACCTGCTTTTGCTTGGTTTGAGTGGTTTTTTAGACTTTGGGCGAACCGTTGCCATCTGCGGTTTTGTGAACGGTGTTTTGATCGTAGCCATCACATTTCCACCTATTGCAGGTCTCGTTTGCAACAAAAGGCGTGTGTCTTTTTCAATTGAAAGAGATGTGCAATCCGCAGTTAACCCAGTTTCAAGTTTTGCAGAGAGAATTGGCATTACAGTTCTTCCATAAGTTGTTGCAGACGCTATAAATACTTCTGGCCTGTATTTCCTCACAAGGAATTCAAGAACATTTGAATGAATATCTGACAGGTCAAAAGCAAGATGCGGGCTTTCAACTGCAACAACGGAATCCGCACCGTATTCTATCAAAGAGTTTAACCTGCCTTTAAGTTTTTCCCCAAGAATAACTGCTGTAAGGTCAGTTTCCAAAGCATCTGCAATTTCTCTACCCCAGGCAATGAGTTCATAAGAAACAGGGCTAACACCGTTTTGCCTGTTCTCTGCAAGTATCCACACACCGTTAAAACCGCTTTTATTGTTCCTCATAATTGCTCCTATATTATTGATTTCTCTTTAAGGAAATTGATGAGTTCCTTCACTGCAAAATGAACGTTTTTTGCTGCAATAATCTTTCCATTGCGAGAGAGTTTTGGATAAAAAACTTTTATAACCCGTGTGGGAGATCCGTTTAGTCCAACTTTTTTCACATCTATATTTAAACTCTCTGCGCCAATCACAGGGATATTGCTCACCGATGCACGTATTTTACCTGCAAGATCTGGAACACGCGGTTCATTAATCTCTTTAACAACGGTAAGCAATGCAGGAAGTTCCGCTTGAATAGTTTCTTTACCCATCTCAACAAGGCGTTCCACAGTGATACGGTGCTGTGAAATTTCTTTAACAGAACTCACATAAGTGATTGCCGGGATACCAAGCCTCGCTGCAACCTGAGGACCAATTTGCCCTGTCTCACCATCAGTTGCACGTTCACCTGCAAAAATGATGTCAAATGGGCCAAACTTTCTCAGTGCAGCAGACAACACATAAGAAGTTGCAAGCGTGTCAGATCCAGCAAACACCCTATCTGAAACAAGATACGCCTCATCACAACCCATTGAAATTGCATCTTTTAAAACATCTTTTGCAGAAGGCGGGCCCATTGAAATTGCAACAACAGTTGCACCATTAGAAAAATTTTCTTTAATCCTTACCGCTTCTTCCACCGCATACATATCAAGTGGATTTAATTCGGCATCAAAGCCACTTCTCACCATTGTGCCTGTTTTTTCATCTATTTTCACCTTATCCGTTGCTGGCACCTGTTTAACAAGAACTGCAATTTTCAAAACACCCTCCTTTTATACTAATTGAGTTTTGCTTCTGGTATTATTTTCATAAAAATTTTTCTGATTTCGTTAAACTCAAGATTTTCTGCAGCATTCTTAAGAATGGAAAGATTGGTGAAAAACGCCTTTTCATTGTTCAAACCAGTTGTCTTAATCCTTAATATGTAAGGATTTGGTGTTTTTTCAAGTTGTTCATTTTCACTCCACAACTCTTCAAAAATCTTTTCCCCACCACGATTGCCAATAATCTTAATTTTTATGTCTTTGCCTACTTCAAACCCTGACAACTTCACATAGGTTTTTGCAAGTTCCATAATGTTAACCCGCTCCCCCATCTTTAACACAAAAATTTCTCCACCTTTTCCAAGTGCACCTGCATGCAATACGAGTTGAACCGCCTCAGGTATCAACATAAAATACCGCTCCATATTTGGATCCGTTATTGTGAGAACACCTGTTTCTCTGATCTGCTTCTCAAAGATTTTTATTACACTTCCTGCACTTCCAAGCACATTTCCAAAACGGACACTTGTGAAAACCGTGCTGCCCTTACCTGTGTAGTGTTTAAGCATTAACTCAATAACCCTTTTTGATGCACCCATTATACTTGTGGGATTAACTGCCTTATCTGTTGAAATATTTACAAAACGTTCCACTCCATTTACAATAGAAGCATCTAAGAGGTTTTTTGTTCCAAAAATGTTGTTCATAACTGCTTCATCTGGATTTTTTTCCATCAGGGGAACATGCTTGTGCGCTGCAGCGTGAAAAACTACGTGAGGTTTAAATTTTTCAAAAATTTTAAAAACCTTTTCCCTGTTTCTTATATCACAAATCAGGGGAATTTCATCTGTAAAGTGCAGTTTTTCTCTTAAATCCATTTCTACATTGAACACACCGTTTTCACCTTTGTCCAGAATAAGAAGAGTTTCTGGATTAAAGGAAGCAACCTGTCTTACAATTTCAGAACCTATTGAACCGCCAGCACCCGTCACTAAAATTCTTTTCCCTTCAATGTACTTTCTAATGTCAGAGGTTTCAGTTATAATCTCCGGTCTTGGGAGAAGATCTTCCAATTTCACATTTCTTATGCTGCTTATACTCACCTTGCCATCAATTATTTCCCAGATACCGGGAAGAGTTTTAACTTCAACGGGAGTATTAGAAACAAGAGAAATAATTTTCCTGAAAAGCCGTCTTGGTGCGCTCGGTATTGCAACAAGCACCACGTCAATTTTACGTTCCTCAACAATGAAAGGCAACCTATCAATGGGCCCTATAACGGTATATCCATGAATTTTACCACCTTTTTTTCGGATATCATCATCAAGAATGCCTTCAATTTCATAGTTGAGTTGTGGATGCTCAACAATCTCACGAATTACTTTTTCTCCAGCATCGCCTGCACCAATTACAAGAACTCTTTTCTTCCTTCTTGTGGATATTTTTTCATGTTTGTTGTTTTCCATCAGAATTCGGACAAAAATTCGAATTCCGGTAAGGAAAAATATTGCGATAAACCACGAAATAAGATACACCCCTCGAGACCATCTTATATTTGGTTTCCATAAATACAAGAAGAGCCCATAAACAATTTTAGAAAATGTCACTGTAAAAAACACATCTGAAATTTCTTTAACACTTACATAACGCCAAATTTGTTCTGGTAAACGAAAAATAACTGCAAACGCAATAAAAATAAAGTTGCTTAATATTCCAACTGGATCATCTATATGAATAAATGACTTTTTCACAGAAAAATCAAAGCGAAGAAGTACAGCAAGAAGTGTTGAAAAATTGTACAAAATCAAGTCCAAAACAATCTTTTCAGTAAATCCTATGATTACACTTTTATTTCTTCTAATCTTCGTTAGAATATTCACTTCAACACACTCCTTATTGATTCTTTCAAGTTTTCCACAACAAACTGTATTTCGCTTTTAGAAATAGTGGTGTAAAATGGCAGAGCAACCGTTCTCTCAGAGACAAACTCTGTAATGGGAAAATCCCCTCTGCGGAAGTTAAACTGTTCAGCATAGAACGGTTGAAGATGAATTGGCGCAAAATAATTTCTCGTTTGAATGCCTCTTCTCTGCATTTCTTCAATGAGTTTATTTCTATCCTCCTCGGAAAATTTTTCTGAAAGTCTAATCACATAGACAAACCAACTCATTTTAGTGGTATCTGGAGAAATGTGAGGCACGACCACTTCATCTATTTCTGCAAGCATTTTTGAATACAACCGGGCAGCCTCATTTCTTTTACTTACAATTTCATCAAGTCTGTTCACTTGAGAAATCCCAAGCGCACAATTTATATCTGCAATTCTGTAATTGTAGCCCAATCTCACATGTTTGAGCCAATCGTCGCCTTCACCTCTTCCTTGATTTCTCATACTTTTTGAAAGGTTCGCAATGTTTTCACTATCCGTGAGGATAGCACCACCTTCACCTGTAGTGATTTGTTTGTTTGGATAAAATGCAAAAATTGCAGCATCACCAAAACTACCGGCAGGTTTTCCTTTATACTCAGAACCAATTGCCTCAGCAGAATCCTCTATGAGATAGAGATTGTGCTTATCTGCAATTGCAGTTAGTTTCTCCCAATCGGCAGGTTGTCCAAAAACATCTACACCTATAATCGCCTTTGTGCGCTCCGTTATTGCATCTTCGATAAGTGAAACATCAATGTTGTACGTATCAGGTTTTATATCAACAAACACAGGCTTTGCATTTTCAAATAAAATGCAGTTTGAAGATGCAATAAAACTAAACGGCGTGGTAATCACTTCGTCCCCTTCTTTTATTCCAAGAGAACGGATAATGAGATGGAGGGCACTTGTTCCGCTGTTTACCGCAACTGCATATTTTCTGTTTGCCACTTTTGAAAGTTTTTGTTCAAATTCTGCAAGTTTAGGACCCAAACTCAAATAAGCAGTTTCCATAACACGGTTTACTGCGTCTATATCTTCACCTGTGATCCACGGTTTTGACAGAGGTATTTTCACTTTACTTGCCTCCTTTTTACCACACTTGCAGGCACACCAACTGCAACAGAGTAAGCAGGTATATCTGAAATGACGGTGGCACCTGCTCCGACAACACTCCATTTGCCAATTTTAACTCCGGGTATTACAGAAACACCTATTCCTAAAAAACTGCCTTCTTCTATTTTTACATTACCCCCAGTATGAGAGCCGGGTGCAATATGAACAAAATCACCTATTTCATTGTGATGATCAACAGATGAAGCAGTATTTATAATGACATGTCTTCCAACTTTCGTTTGAACATTTATAACAACCCCTCCGATAATCATTGCACCTGCTCCTATCTTCACATCTTCCCCCA
>Ga0256914_1002903_pt1 | contig 13989 bp, 10 predicted proteins | sample HulkmetaG_FD_191571 | JGI IMG/M metagenome (GOLD analysis project Ga0256914, IMG submission 191571) | Hydrothermal chimney microbial communities from Main Endeavour vent field at the Juan de Fuca Ridge, Pacific Ocean - Hulk | ecosystem: Environmental > Aquatic > Marine > Hydrothermal vents ... | reverse complement strand
TTGCCCCCGTTGAACCCCCAAAAACGTGAACTTCCTCCCCTTACGGCTTTGGGCGAGGGGTATGGTGGGGCTGGGTGGGCATGGAGGTTGGTGTGAAGTGGGGGGTCGGCGTTGGAGGTGGCGTGGCGGACGGTGTCCGAGTAGGAGACGGGGTGGGCGTGGGCAACGGGGTGGGCGTGGGGAAGGGGGTCGGCGTGGGGGTGGGAGGTGGTGTAGGCGTGGGTGTGGGTAAAGGTGTGGGCGTAGGTGTGGGGGTGGGCCGAGGGGTGGGATGGGGATGTTGAGGCGGCGTCGGCGGATGAGGAGTGTAGGTAGGGGTGGACGTGGGCGAAAAAGGCGGCGTCGGCGGATGAGGAGTACGGGTGGGCGTGGGCGTAGGTAGCGGCGTCGGCGGATGAGGGGTATGGGTGGGTGTAGGCGTAGGAGGTAGCGTCGGTGAATGTGGAGTACGGGTGGGCGTGGGCGTAGGTGGCAGCGTCGGTGAATGTGGAGTATAAGTGGGAGTAGGTGAAAAAGGCGGCGTCGGTGTAGGATGAGGGGTCGGATGCCATGAGTGTGTGGGAGTGAAAGTCGGCGTGGGGGAGGAAGGATGCCCCCACACGGATGTGGGCGAAGGGGTCGGTATGGGTGTAGGTGTGTGATGATGTGGCGGCGTGGGCACAGACGGCGTCGCCACGGGAGTCCAGGTCATGGTAGGAGTTATCGTGGGCATCGGCACGTGAGTCGGGATGGTCGTGGGGACATGGGTAGGCGTAGGAGTCCACGTAGGTGCCGGTCCTGGAACGCGCGAAGGGGTCGGCGTAAAAGGACCATGGCCGTGCCCACGAGTTGGGTGGGGTTCCGGTGACCAAGTTGGAGTGCCGGTAGGTGCTGGTGTCCACGTGACCGTGGGTGTATGCCGCCAACCTGCTCCAGAGGATGGCGTGGGAGTAAGAGTGACCGAGGGTTTGAAGATGAGCGTCGGCTGGGGTGTGGGAGTTGTCGGGTGAGTGGCACGCGGTGTCGCGGCGCGCGTGAGCACCGCCGAAGGCGTTGCCGTCGGCACGGGAGTGGGCATCTCAGTCTTGGCAGGTGTTCCCCTGCCCGTGGGCGGTGTCTGACCTCGCGTCGGGGTGATGGTCCCCCCCACAGCGTTCTGGGACGGAACCGTAGGGGACGGCGTTGGTGTTGGTGTGGCCTCTGGAGGAAGAATCGGCTCCAAGGTGGTGATTATAGTTCGCGTCTCCTCCAGCACGGATTGGAGATCATCCTGCTGCCCCGGGGGGACTTGCGCGGTCAGCGTCTGCAGGGTAGTTTCTGCCTCACGTAAGCGTTCCACCACAGTCACGGCCACCAACGCCCGATCCTCAGGTGGCAAAGCCTCTAGAGATTCCCGTGCTGCCAACAATTCCTGCTCATAGTGGGCCAAAAGGTCGGGAACAATCTGACCCCGCTCCTGGAGGGCCCGATACTCCTCCAGACGACGCAGGGCGAACTGGGCGTACAACTGGGGCTGGCGAGCAGGCGAAGCAAGGCGCAGGGCAACATCCTCCACACCGCGCTTCACCCCGTATAAGGGCTCTCCCGGCAGGCTGTTCATTGCCAGCGCATACGTGCTCATTCCCACGATGAATATCAAAATCACGGCCACGAACACGGTTGTTACTGGAGCCAAAGTACGGTGAATTTTCGGGAAGGCCAGAAGATGGCTAATTCGGGTCAACAACGAACGCCAACTGCGGGATTCCTCGCGCAGCGCGCGGTGCATGCGCTCGCGGGCCCGATGTACAGCCATGGCAGAGGGTTGCGGCTTAGGAGATCGGGCCATGCGCTGGACAAGGGCTACATATGCCGCCACCTCCTCCCGCTGGCGCGGGGGAATGCGCTCGTCCTTCAGCGGGTCGTACCCGTAAGGATCGGCCAGGGCTCGCTCTATGGCTTCCTCTAAAATACGCTCGTCTACACTCATGTGAGTATCTTCTTCAAATTCTGCAACGCCCGATGTTGTAGCGCCTTTATGGCATTCACCTTTTTCCCCATGATGTTCGCGGTTTCGGCCAAGTTATACCCCAGGAGAAACCTGTAAATGATCACATCCCGCTGGCTCTCGGGCAATTGTTCTAAGGCCTTCCGAACATCCTCCACCGTGTCCATCCGCAGCGCGTGTTCCAATGGCGACGGTGAAAAATCCTCCAATTTAGGGGGCAAGGGTTCGGTCTGACGTCCTGGTACCCCCCGCCGCCGATAGTAGTCCACAACCAAGTTACTGGCAATACGCTGCAACCACGCCCCTAACCCGCGACCGGTTTCCTTATACGTATGGATATTGCGTACGGCCCGCTCGAACACCGTCGCGGCCAAGTCCTCGGCATCTTCCTCTGACGCGGTGCGATAACGGAGATACGCGTAAATTTCCGGATAATATCGGTTGAACACGTAATCCCATGCTTCGGGATCCCGATTGCGGACGCGCTCAGCCAGCTCTTCTGGAGAGAGAAGAGCGTTGCCAGTCGCTCGCGGCCTGGCCGATTGGGCGAAGAGGCGCATGAGGCGAACGTAAAATTGCAAGGCCAATTCGAGCACCGGTTTAACATCCTCGCGCGAGTGGTGTCTGAATGTGCCATTGTATCAAAATGGCCGAATTGTGCCAACTGCGTTTCACACGCCTGCCTCCCCTTCCATTGTATTCGCTCCTGTGCGTCACCGCGGATCACCGAAACATCCTTTCTCGTCCAGGGTTCCTTGTCTTCAAATCGTTCAACGCATGAGGACCCCAAAAAGATACGCTTTCCTACTCTTTAGCCCACCGGGCGCCTCTTACACAGTCGCCTCCGAAAGCATGGGGGTAAGGAGAAAATCCGTAACAGGACCAAAACAGGGGACAAAACATTTTCGTTGTCAGGAGTTTTATGCTATGATACACACACACGTTGGAAAACGTGGGATCACCTCTGCATGGCACCCGCTCTTCACACGCGGAATGGGGGCTATGTCCGTACGGGGGCGCGTATGGAGCGAGTACTCCGATTAATCGTCGAATACCACACCTGGTTCACCGCGATATTCCTTATTGGTGGGGGCCTCATGTTTATCGGCTGGGTTATCGCGGCATGGGATTGGCGCCGTAAACGTGGGACCCTCCTGGAGGATTGGGCATACGTCCACATGTGGCGTTACGCGGTCGCGGTAGGCTTCTTCTTGCTGCTCGTGTTGATCGTCCAGATAACCGTACGTGTCGCGCCGGACGGCCACCTCGTGTGGAAGCGCCTATGGCACCCTGAAGCACGCGTGGCCCCTGTCCCCACCCCTACCCCCACGCCCATTCCCGTGCCCAACCTTATTCCCACGCCAACGCCGACAATGACACCCACCGCGACTCCCACCCCTTCGCCGACCCCCACCCTGACCCCCACTGCCACCCCCGTTCCTGTGCTGCGCACTGGAGGACGAGCCCGCGTTGACGCGTTGACACTCAACGTGCGCGCAGGGCCCGGCGTGGGATACGACAAAGTTGGGGCCCTACTTCAAAACGCCATCGTATCCATCGTGGACGGTCCCCACGAAGCAGATGGCTACCGCTGGTGGAAAGTGCGCGGGGAAAACGGGATTGAAGGCTGGGTGGCAGAGGGCACCAAATCCACCCAGTGGCTGGTGCCCTTGCCTTAAACCCGTCACCTCACGAATTCACACGCTTCACCGGTGATTTGACCTTTCACTGGCCAGGAGGGATTAGAAGTCAATACCCCGCTGTGCGAGAATACCCTGGTCAAACGGATGTTTCACCTTGCGCATCTCCGTGACCAGGTCGGCAAACTCCACCAGCACATCCGGCGCATTGCGTCCAGTGCACACCACATGAACATGAGAAGGGCGCTGTTTCAACGCCTCCACCACCTCCTGAGCATCCAGGAAGCCATAAGAAAGGACATAGTTAATTTCATCCAACACCACCAGCTCATACTCGCCGGAAAAGAGAATACTCAGAGCCTCCTGCCACGCATCACGGGCAGCCTGAATATCCTCATCCAAGGAATCGTGATCCCAGGTAAAACCTCGGCCCAACTTGCGCAGAAGCCACTGACCCTCGAAGAGGGGGACCACATTCTCCTCGCCGGACTTCCACTCTCCTTTCATAAACTGCAAAAACGCCACCTTCCACCCGGAGCCCAACGCGCGGATAGCCGTCCCCAGCGCGGCGGTCGTCTTTCCCTTCCCGTCGCCGGTGTACACAATGACCAATCCCCGCTCAATCTTGGGTGCGTTCCGCCGTAACTCCTGTAACTGCTCCCTGTACGGATGTGTTTGCGATGTCCCCATGACTCATGCTCCTTTCCTCATCAGCGAGGTGTTTGCGCGAGAATTTCCACATGCATTCGCTTCTGAAAGCGACGCAAAGCCCGCAACACCGGCCGTCCCACGGCCAGAATCAAAATCGCGTTCCCGATCCCACGCCCCACATCCCACCACAGGGACGTAGTCACGTAAAACAGCGCGTACCGAGCCAGAGTTTCCCCCAAACCCACCCCTGGCCGCCAATACATCTCCGCCTGTTGGGGGTGAAAGATAAAGGGCCAAAACCACAAATTCATCACCGCACCGTAAAACAACCCCAAAACGCCTCCCCACACAGCCAAACCGATCACCTCACCCCGAGAAGGAGTCAGCGAAGGGCGGGCGAAAAATCGTCCCCACACACCAGCCAGGGCCCCCACCCACCCCGTGACAAACATCTGATAGGGCATCCACGGTCCAACCCCGGCCATAACAAACGCGGACACAGCGAGGGAGAACACGCCCAAAAGAAAACCAAAGGAAGGGCCGTACACATATCCTGCCAGAATCGGGATCAGGAAAAGGGCCGAAAACCCCCCAGGGCCGGGGATCACGCGCAGGGCGGCAGCCACCGCGGCCAAAACACCCAAAACAGCCACCATCACCCCGTTCAACCGTCCGGATGTCAGATCAACCAATACCGCCCCCAACGCCAGCACCACCAACAGGAAAAACACCAAAGGCGCATCCTGGGCATGCGACATCCGCCCTCCCCCAGAGGTCAAATCCGGCAGGAAAAAGGGCAGAAGAAAGGCAAGAAGCCCTATGCTGCTGGCCAACACAAGAATCACCGTGGACAACATCCCTGACAGGCGTGCAAAAGCCATCCTGCTCATGCATATCCCCCGTACGAGGAAACGCCCCTGGACTCCCTTAAAGCGTGCACCACGTCATCCACCGTAATCAAGCGCGGATCGCGGAACAACTTCGCTATTTGGCTGGCAAATATCAGGGACTCCGTCATCACCTCCCGTGTATTCCCATCCACCACCACTTCCCCTTCGGCCATCAAAATCACCCGATCAGCCGCCCGAGCAACCAATTCCACATCATGGGTGGCCATGATAACCGTCCGTCCAGAAGAAGTCAGATCGCGCAATAAACGTGCCAGCGCCATCTTCTGCACGTAATCCAACCCGCGAGTCGGCTCGTCCAGCACAATAACGCGTGGGTCAGCCACCAGAACCGCGGCAATGGCCACGCGCTGGCGTTCCCCACCGGACAAATCCCTCGGATCCCGATGCGCCAGATGAGCGATCCCCAACCAATCCAGCAAAGCCATATCCGCCTGAGGATCCTCAGGAAGACCGTGATTGCGTCGGGTAAAGCGCAACTCGTCCAACACAGACTCCTGGAAGAGCATCCGTGCCGGATCCTGTGTCACAAACCCCACATGGGGCAGAGCATCCTCTAACGAACGCACAGACTGCCAGCGGCCAGAAGGCAAAGCCAGGGAAACCGTCCCGCGGTGCGGACGAAGCAAACCGGAGATAATCTTGAACAGAGTGGACTTCCCCGAGCCATTGCGTCCCATCAGAGCGATGAACTCCCCCTCGTGCGCAGTCAAAGAAACACCCCGCAGGGCCTCCTGCCCCTCATAAGCAAACCACACATCCTCCACCCGAAGAACTGGATCCCCGGGCACAGGGTGAGTGGGCAACGGGAGATGCGGAAACTCCATGTGTCGGGCAAACCGACGACCCTCCTTCATCGTCAGAGGAAGGGGCGTCCAGTTGAGAACGCGGGCTAACTCTATTAATGGGGGGACCAGGGGAATACGCTCAAACACCTCGCGGGGAGCCCCCACCAACATCCCCCTGTCACCGGCCATGTAGAGCACTCGGTCGGTGTACTGGGCAATGCGCTCCAGGCGATGTTCGGCCAGAATAACCGTAAGGCCCAAATCCTCATTCAGGTGCCGAAGAGCCACCAACACCTCTTCCGCGGCCTGCGGATCCAACTGAGATGTCGGTTCATCCAGCACCAAAATGTCCGGCTGCAGCGTCATCACCGCGGCAATGGCGACGCGTTGCTTTTCCCCACCCGATAAAGTGTGAATAGGCCGATGACGGAGATCCGAAATGTCCAGAAGGTCCAGAATTTCCTCAACCCGCTTGCGCATGAGAGGACGGGGCACCGCCCAATTCTCCATGGCAAACGCCAGTTCATCTTCCACAGTCTCCATCACAAAAGCGGCTTCCGGATCCTGAAAAACCATGCCCACCACATCCCCCATGCGTTGGGGGCCCAGAACAACCGGATTTCGTCCCGCGACCCACACCCGCCCCTGGAACCGTCCGCCCTGGAAGTGGGGGACCAAGCCATTCATCACCCGTAGCAGCGTGGACTTTCCCACGCCAGAATGCCCCACAACCAACAAAAATTCCCCCTCGGCTATCTCCAGGGTAACCTGGTCCAGAGCCGGGTGATCGCTGTTCGGGTACACATATGAAATGTTGTCCAATCGGGCAATCGTTGGCACGGTCTGAATGTGCGTCCACGTCTGTGTTACGCTCATGGATGTTCCGCCTTCCCCCGGGATAATGTGGCCGGCGACCTGGGTGGTGCCAGCAAAGCCGGCAACGCAGCAAGCACGAGTACAAGTCCTATAAACCATTCAAACGAAGGCTGCACAGAATAGGGCGGATAAGGATAATATAACCACATTCGGGGAGAGCGCGCATATGTGAAGAGTGTGACGGTCAACAGGACCACACTGCCCCCCACCAAAGCCGTATCGCGAACGCGCCAATACCATCGACGGTACCGCGTCCGTCGTACACGACGTCCCTGGGCCCACAACACCCCGAGAACCAACACACTCCCTCCCCCCAACGACATCCACGCGGCCAGGGGAGGATGCGGCCAATACATCCTGGCGAACAAACCACCCCATATCCCCAGAAGTCCCATGCCCACCATAACCTGGTAAAGAACACGGGTCCGGTCCGGGGTCGGATCCACATTCGCACCGAACCCGCGCGCGGCCATGGATTCGGCCAAGGAAATAGATCGCTCCAAACTGTCGACAAGCAGGGGGGCAAACAGTGGAACGTAATCCCACAACCGTTGGAACCGGTGTCCCCGCAACCGCTGCGCGTCGTAAATCTCCCGCACTGTGCGGACAGTCACCGGCACAAAGGTGATAGCAATGGACGTGATGATGCCCACCTGGAAAAGCGCGGCTGGAAGCATACGAAGCCAACGACTGGGAGGCATACTCATGTTCCAAACCGCGAAGAGCAACATCAACGTAAACAGGGCCAGAGCCGAGGCACCACCAAAGAGAACCGCCTCCCACGTTAGGGGGCCACCGATGAGGGGCCACGATGAGGGGAGGTGAGCCCACACGTGAGTTCCATAGTGAACCGTCAGGGCGTTTAGAAGAACCCCTGCCAGCGCAATACCTCCCACCAGCCGCAAGATAATACCCCACCCCCAACCGTTGAACCTGTGCTGTCGCAAAACCCACATATCCAGAAGCAGTGCCCCAATGAGGATACTGTGATACAGGGGATTGCGCGTCAACAGCGCGGGCAGAGCCACACCGACCAGCCAGATGAACCACGCCCAGGGGTGAAACAGATCGTTCATCCCCGACCTCCTTGGCGCACATACACCACCAGCGCCACACCCCCTAGCACAGCCAACGTGAGCACGTACGAGGCCCAAGGCGAAGCATCAACAGCCCCACCCAACGACGACACAGGAGAGGGAGTTCGCGGCGAGGATGTGTATCCCGGTTGCGGCCGAGGCGGCGTTATGATCACAGCATTAGGTGGCAGTGTAGGAGGCCACACCATCCTTGCGGTAGGTGTGGGCGTCAACGTAGGGGGGGCCGAAACAACAGGGGAGAGGGACCCCACCGCCACCGATGGGGACGTCGGTGTAACGGTGGGGTTGGGAGGAGGCGAGAAGGTCGGCGACGAAACCGGCGACAGGGGAGAACGCGTCGCCGGCGAAGGGGAGGGGAGAACACTCGCTGCGGTCCATGTCGGCGACGGTGTGGGCGTCGCAGCAAGTGGAGGGGACACAGGTATTGGAGTGGACGTGGGTGTATGTGTAGCCGTCGGGCTAAGAGTGGGCGTCGGGCTAAAAGTGGACGTCGGGCTCGGAGTGGACGTCGGCGTTGTTGTTGGCGATGGGGTAAGGGTCGGTGTGGGCGTTGCCGTGGCCCCAGAACAGATCTCCGAGAAGGGGATCACCGGCGGGGGATCTCCGTGTCCTGGTTCCCCCGGCCCCCAGGACCACCCTTCCACATCCCCATCGTGTACTTTGTACGAACTCGCGCCGACCCGGGAGTAAACCCAATGTCCCTCAACAAGGTGATAATACGCCCAGTACATACACTCCACGCCCTGGCACTGACAAAAACAATCCTGGAGGGGATAGTCACACCCCTCGTTGCCGATCTTGCACACCGCTGTGCCCACCGACTGATTTGGATCAACGATAAGGGGCACTCCCGAACGTTCCAACACTTCCACACCGGTGATTTCCGGTTCGGAAAACGTCACGCAGTACGTCTCCACCTGACCGGTGCTGTACCGAATAACCAGCCCCACACGGTGGGGGCCATCTGCCGCCCGCGTGACAGATACCAGAACCCAAACGCTCAGGAGAAGTCCCCACAGGATATTGCGCATCACGTGAATCTCCGGGCACAGCGGAATGATATGAACTTACGCTCGACGGCGACGGATGTAGCCTGCCAGCGCTGCAACACCACCGCCCATAAGCAACAATGTAGCCGGCTCCGGAATCTCCGCGGGCGGAGCGGAGGTTCGGGCCTGAATGTCCTCGAACGTCATATAAGGCGGCTGCACAGTGGGTTGATAATTCGCGTCGAAGCCGCTCCACGCAAAGCCAACCACTTCCTGGTCCGCGGGAGTGTATCCCCCAATGCCCACCGAGGCCGGGGACCAGGCACCATCCTTTTGGATGAAGAACGCCCAGTAATGGTTAGGGTCGCAGAAACAATTGTCCGCCCCACACCCCACATCATTAATGCCACACAGAGCAGGTCCCCATGACGTGTCGGATATAATGGCGTTCACAGAGGCGTTCTTCAACACATCGGCCACAGTAGCGTCCTCGGGGACGGTGACGATCTCCGTGTGCACGCTTTCATCAGGGAACCGAATCACCACACCGACTTGCTTTGTGGCGTCCGCGGCGAGCACCGCGGATCCCAACACCAACACCACCAACAGGGCGACCATCAACCAACGAGCAATCTTGTTCATTGGTGCCTCCTCTCTGCAAAAAGATCTACCGCTGAAGGCGCACTCCTTTTGAGAACGCCTTCAGTCGGTTAATGCCAGGCCAGGGGGAAATACCCCCGCGGCCAGAGAATCTGAGTCCCTGGCCAGGGAAGCAATAGCGCGGGAACAGCGTCCACAGTGGCTACGAACCTGGACCCCGCCTGATCCTGAGTCCAATGGAACCCGCCATCCTTGTCCTGAAAACTGAGCAAAACACCCAGAGGGTTCCGCCATGTCCCATCAGGGTTCTGAGCCGTATAGGGAGCCTGGCGGGGGTTCAGTCCAGCCACCAGAAGAGCCCGAATCGCCAATGCCGTTGAATCACAGTTGACCTGGCCGCCTGGTATGGAGGGCCAGCCCCCACTGGGTGCCTGCTGAGCCTGCAAGAACTGATAGGCCTGAACACCCTGCGGGAGGGACAAGAGATTTCCCAATGCCGTGCCAACAGCCTCTAAGACCAGCGCGGTCGTGTCCACGTCCACCGCGCTGCCCCCGTATTGCCACCCCCAGCCTCCGTTGGGTCGCTGATCGTTGGCCAGGGATTGGATAGCCGCGGCAGGCACGGGAATTTCAGCAGCGGTAAGGGCTTCAATGGCCAGGGCTTGCTTGAAGTTATTGGTGGGATCAAAACGGCCGGTAGAGGGGTTGTACAGGTTCTGCAGTTCCGCGACCAGGTCATACCCACCAAAGTGGTGCACATCGGCATGGGCCAGGGCCGCAGCGCGAAGCACCTTCGCTATAACCCCTGCATCACGGCCCTGAACAGCCTGGGGGGTTTGATTCTTCAACGCCTGCAACGCGCTCACTCCTGCTGGGGCCCACTGAGCACCGCCGGGATCTTCGTTCACCATCGCAATCAGGAGCACCGCGTCCGCGGTCTGGGTGACAGAACCGAAGGTGCCGTCTGTGTGTTGCTGAGTATGCAGCCAATGAACGGCCTGAAGCGCGTGTGTGTGAAGCACTTCGCTCACCGTGTGACGAGGCGGCACCGCGCTCGCCACGCTGGTCACCACCAGAAGAACGGACAACACCCATATCGTGATGACCCACCACTTCCGTGTTCGCATTTCTTACCTCCTCATCCACAATACAACGTTTCCCCTCTACCTCCCTTGCCCCTGCTGCGGGCAACTGCAGTCCCTTAGCAAAAAAGCCCTCCAACCCGAGCAGGATTGGAGGGCCTGACAAACAAAAATCCCCGGGAGAGCCCGGGGATGAAATAACCTGGCAGACTCTCCCACTCCCTTCCGCGAGGGTTGGTGGAAGAACATCGTGAAGGCGGGCGACCGGGCTTCTCGGGTCGAAGAACTCGCCCGAGTTACCGTTGCGGGACAGCGCCGGACTCTCACCGGCTTCCCCCTTTAAGCCCTGCCATCCGGGGCGCGGGCACCTTCACGGTTTTCCCTATTCAGTTGTGCGAACTCAGTATAGGCCCTTTGCTACGACCTGTCAAATCGTCACCACACGAGCACGTGGTGCACGGCATCACGTCTCGTGTTCTGCGATCAACGTGAAATGAAGGGCAGGAAGACGCGCGTCGAGGACAATGTCCCGCCCCCATCGTCCACATCCGGCACATTAACCTGCCAGGGACCGTAGAACAGTCCATCCTCATCTTCCAGGCGGTAGAGGTACACCGCGCCGGGCTGTACCGACGTATCCCTGTACTGGTATGTGGCAGTGTGACCGGCGAGCGAAGTCCAGTCCACACCATCTGGCGTGAGGAGGTCCCATGGACCTTCGGGCAGAGCCCTCCACACCCGGAAACGTGGGGCCTCTCCGCCGTCCACCCACACACGCCACTGCAACATAACACCCGTCACCGAAGCCTCGCTCTGGAAGCCCTGCAATTGCACCCCGGTGGGCGAAATGTAGCCAAAGTCCAACGTCAGGTCCTCCATGTTCCCCACCTGGAGCGTGGTGCTCAGCGGCGAGGAGGAGGTCCGCACAAATCCGTTGAAGTTCGCCGGAGCAGTGACAGTGTACGTGCCGGGCAAGAGATCCTCCACCGTATAGTACCCGGTTACAGAGGTGGTGACGGTTATGTCCAGGGATTCGTGAATCACGTTCACGCCGGTTACGTGCAAAGGCACATTGGCGATGCCCGACGTTTCACCTGCATCCTGGGTGCCATCACCGTCTGAGTCCACCCAAACAAAGTCGCCAATGCGCCCTTTGGTGATTTCCCCGAAATCGTTGTTATCCGCCGACCCCGAAGTCCCCACCACGATCAGGTCCACCTTTCGGACATTGGGGGTTGTGCTGTCCAGACCTGCGGGCTGGGTTTCGACCACAAAGTACGTGCCAGGGAGATAATTCTGGAAGGCATAGGTCCCATCGGGGTTCGTGTTCTTGCACTCTTGCAGGGTATCGCCGTTGTCATAGACGTTGTCCCCATCGTCCTTGTACAAGCAAACCTGAACGTTGCCGATGCCCTCTTCCCCTGCATCCTGTTGACCATCCTCGTCCCAATCGTAAAAGACCGTGCCTGTAATGTTCCCCCGACCTGCGTAGCCGAAATCCGCGTCGTTGTAATCGTCTCCGTAGTCCACAGTAACCTTCTTCGGTTCGTTCGCCGTTGTCAGTTCATAACCCGAGTCCAATGTGCTTTCGTCAACATCCACCCAGTAGGTGCCCGCGTGCAGCATGGTGAAATCATAATCCCCATCGCCGGAGGTCACCTGAGAATCCACCAGAGGATCATCGGTGCCAGGTTCGAAGATACCATCCCCATCGTCCCGGTACAGGTGGAGGGTGACATTGTTCAAACCGGGTTCACCCGCGTCCTGCACGCCGTTTGCGTTGGTGTCATTCCACACCCTATCTCCAATGCTGGCGGGCATCCGACATACCACTGTGGCGGTGTCCTGGGCATCAGGGGCCACGTTGTTGTTCAGATCCCGCGCGTCGCTCACTGTGGCCCGGTTCCACGCCTCATCGTCAGGAGCCGCGGCCTGGAACGGAACGGTCACCGTGAAACTCTCCCCGGGTTCCAGATCCTCGGAGAAGGAGATGGTCAAGTCGAGCCAGTCCATGGTGTTGGTATCCCGCTGGTTCTCCGGCGGATTGGCCGACTTTGCCGTGTAGCGAAGGCACGTGGAATCGAACTCATCGTGGAGGGGCACATACGCCAGAGTCGTGCTTCCCGTGTTAGTGATGCGAATGACGAAATTCACGGTCTCACCCACCAGCACTACAGAATTCTGCCCCGGGCCAAGGTTCTTCTGTACGGAAACAGCCGGAGTCGGTTGCGATGTCGCTGTCGGTGTAGGAGAAGGAGTTGGCGTCCAGGTGGGCGTCGCGGTAGGGGTCGCGGTAGGAGTGGCAGTGGGTGTCGACGTAGGTGTTGACGTGGGTGTCGCGGTAGGTGTCGACGTAGGTGTGGCAGTGGGGGTGGCAGTGGGCGTAGAGGTCGGCGTATAGGTGGGGGTGGGCGTGGGTGTGTTGGTCGGCGTGTAGGTGGGCGTGGGTGTGGGTGTGTTGGTCGGCGTCGGGGTAGGGGTAGGCGTGGGCGGAGGGCATTCGTTCTGTAACCAGATGGCTGCAGGGCAAGTGTCGTGGTGGCAGAACTGGGCAGCCGCGTAATCTAACATACCGTTACCGGTAATGTCCACCAGTTGCCCTCGCGCTTTCCAATACTTGTAATTTCCATCCCCCGTGCCAGATAAAGGATGCTCGCTGAAATTTCCATGGCCGTCGTTATCGTACAGGATAGAGGGTTGGGTATCTGTGTGGTTGGTGATGATAATGTCCAGATCGCCATCCCTATCCGTGTCTCCTACCGAAGCACTCTGGGAATTGTAGGCTCCCAGCGCGTTCACACAGGAGAAATTGCCGCCGTTGTTCCAGCAGATTTGATTCTGTATGCTGGACGCGTAATCGTCCATGCCAAAAGTGCCGTTGGCTACTGCCGCGTCCAGATCCCCATCGCCATCAAAATCACCGAACTCAATGTCCTGGGTATGCTGGTTGCCAAACGCAGCCTGGGCAGTGAAATGGCAGAAACCATCGTTCACGTACAGGTAATTCTGGCCGTAGTTGGCCACAGCCGCATCCAGATCCCCGTCGTTATCGTAATCCACCCAGGTGATGTGGTACGTTGCGTCCCCACCAAACTCTGCTCGAGCAGTAAACGTGCCGTTGCCGTTATTGATGTAAAGGTAATTCTGCGCCGGATCTGTGTACCCTGTTCCTCGGTTGGCCACAGCCAAATCGGGATAACCATCCCCGTTACAGTCCCCCCAACTCACATGGGTTGTCGATCCAGTGCCGAACTGGGCGGATGCAGTGAAATTCGCGTGACCGTCGTTGACGTACAAGTAATTCTGCCCCACATTCCCAATGGCTACATCCATATCACCGTCATTGTCGAAATCCGCCGCTGCTGCCGCGTACGAAGGCAAGTTATCCAGGG
>Ga0256914_1002902_pt1 | contig 13995 bp, 10 predicted proteins | sample HulkmetaG_FD_191571 | JGI IMG/M metagenome (GOLD analysis project Ga0256914, IMG submission 191571) | Hydrothermal chimney microbial communities from Main Endeavour vent field at the Juan de Fuca Ridge, Pacific Ocean - Hulk | ecosystem: Environmental > Aquatic > Marine > Hydrothermal vents ... | reverse complement strand
GCCGGGAAGTTGCACATTCACTTCTCCGTAACCGGAATCGGCAATCAGCGAATAGAAACGCAGTTTATTCAAGCGCATGCGCAGCCGAAGGTTCAGGGAATCCGCAGGTCCTGTAACACTGGCATGGAACCGTCCGCCCAGGTCGGCCGGTTTGACCGGCAGATAGGGCAGAAAAGCGCCCAAACTGTCCAGTTCTCCCTGCACAGAAAAAGCCAGCCGTCCCCGATGGGTTATCTCACCCTGCCCGGTTAGCCGGGCACCTGCCACTTCCACCTCAAAAGTGGGGAAAGAAATGTACTGCCCCTCCAGCACCGCCCGCACAGAGAGGGTATCCACGGGAAGTGTATCCAGACGCGAATTGTGCAATTGAGCAGTTAATGTACCCTGAATTGCGTGCATGTTCTGCAGCGATCCGGTAAAAAGCAGCGTTCCGGTGAGCACCGAATTCCACTTTTCCCGTTGAAGCAACGGTGCGGTGTGCAATTGCCGAAACTGAAGCCGGACACGAGCGTTCCGCTGATTCCAGACATCCTCAATCCCGGTATTCAGTTGGGCTTCGCCCCAGGAACTGCTGGCACGGAGGGTTCCGTGCATATTTCCCTGAAGATACTCAATTTGTGCCAGGAGGGAATCCACCTGTCGGCCGGAGAACACACATTGGCGGAGCCAGACCTGCAGAGAGAGCTGTGCCGTTGTCCGCTCCATTCCTCTACCGCGCAGGAGGAAACTCCCATTCCCCTGCCAATCCGATGGGGTGCGGGGTAGCCAGTGGCTCAAATGAAAATTCCGGAATTGCCCCTTCAGACGATATGCAACCTGATGACGCCAGTTACTTTTTTTCGGGAAACGGAAGGAACCGATGAGATGCAATTGTTGATTGCCCTCCTGCACCTTCAGGTTCATCAAAAGGCTGTCCTGAATCTGGCGGAGGGAAAGATTGAGTTTTGGGTGAGCAGGCAGACGAAGGGCGGGTACAAACAGGGAAATTTCTGAGAAATCCATCGGGGCGCTGCTGACCGTCAGCTCCGCCTGGTGAGAAGGTTGCTCCCGCCACATCCCCGTCGCATTCAGCTGGTTTCGGCCGGTTTTCAGACGGACATCCTCCAGCACCATCCCTTTTGAGCCACGGAACAGGGAAAACGACAGCTCTTCTAATACCACTTCGGGCTCCCGCGCCCGGAAGCGAAGATGCTTGAGCCACACCATCTGGGAGTCGGCACGGAACCATCCGGAAAGGTGGAGGGATAAGTTTTCCAGTGAAGTGGGGTACGGTGGTCGCTCCGGAACCAGCCGCAGGGCACCATCCCGAATAATAAAATGGGAAAGCCGGATTTTACCGGAAAATTTTCGATCGGTAGTATCGGCGTTCACAGTATCCCGAACCAGAAGATGCTGGAAGTTCCAGCTGCCATCTGCGTGCTGGCGCAGCACCGTCCGGGGGGATTGAACCTCCAGCGAATCCAGTTGCAATTCGCCCCGCCGGAGGGACCACACATTGTACCACACCGACAACCGGGGCACAAACAATAGCGTATCCACCCCGGTTTGCACCAATACGTTGCGGAATGTGAGATGGTTAAAGAAATTCCCCTCTAACCTGTCCACTTGCACCACACCCTGCAGATGCCGGTTTGCCTGTGTAACGAGATATTCCTTCGCCCTTTCTTTGAACCAGGTGGTCTGAAGAATAAAAAATGCCAGCAAAAGGAGCAGTGCAAATCCGGTCAGCACTCCGGCAACTATTTTCAGGAAAACTTTTACCAATCCGACCCCTTTTGTTTAAGCAGGATACTGCCGTTGATCGATTCGCCCTTAAAAACTTTGCCCCACATTCAGATGCCACTCCCAGGATGTTTTCACGTCGAACACCGGGCGGGCAAAATCCATTCGAATGGGTCCGATGGGAGTAGCGATTCCCAGCCCGACCCCCAGTGAGTAGCGCAATTCATCCAGCCGATAGGTGCTGGTTTCCCGCCACACATTTCCGAAATCCAGGAACAGTGCCCCGGTGAGCTTTTTGATGAGATTCATTCGCCATTCCAGATTGCCTTCGATGATGCTTTTTCCGCCCAGGGGCCGTCCGTCCGGATCCAGGGGACCCAGCTGCTGACGCCCCCAGCCGCGCACGGAGGTGATTCCACCGGAGTAAAACCGATCTTCCACCGGTACCGCTCCGGTCGCTCCCCAGGTGTGAATGCCACCAATCATGAACCGAACTGCCAGAACCGATCCCAGCACCTGTCGGTACTTCCGGGCATCCAGCACCCACTTCAGGAACTGATAATCCGTCTCCATAAACAGGCCGTTGGCTTTAAGATTGGTAAACACAAACAATCCGCCCGTGGGGTTAAACAGGGGTTGAGAGGAATCGTAAGTCAATCCCAGAATGGGTCCCGCTTTATTGTACAAATCGTCCTCCGGCGTGGTGGAGCGCACACTTTCCGGAACACTTCCTGTAGCGCGGTCCACATATTCGTACAAATAGTTAATGGAACCGCGAATGTAGCGGTGGAACCGCCGCATGATGGAGAGTTTTCCGCCAAGTCGGGTCACGGTGTAACCCGGTTCCTGTTCCTTTCGCAGGAAGGGGTTCAGCGAAGCACTGGTGCGGTATCGTAAAAATACCGGCTGGATGATCTTCACATCCACGTTGTAGGGTTCCAGGGCGGAATGCTTCAGAATCACTTCGGTGCGTCGGGCGCCACCGAATGCCCCCAATCGGACCAGATTCACAAATGCCCGGAATCGGTCTTCTTTGCCGTAACCGACACCGGTTCGAGCCGTAAATCGGGGTGCCTCACGAACCACAATTTTCACCGGGATTTTTGTGCTTCGTGTACTGTCCAGAACAGCTTTCACTTCTACCGCCTCAAACAAGCCCAGTCCGAACACCTGCATCTGGGTTTTTTCCAGCAAACTTTTCTGGTACATGTCTCCCGGCCGAAAGGCAACCTGCCGGAGGATAATCTCCGGTTTGACCTTCTGATTTCCTTCCACGAACACCGAATCGAACACGCAGCGGGGACCGGTGCGGATGTGCCAGACGACCGTTACCCTGGCCGAATCTTCCTGCACTTGTAATTCGGGATGCACCTTCGCATAGGGATATCCCCGATCCAGAATGGTATGGTAAAGCAGGAGTTGATCATGCAATACGTGGGCATCGCGAAAGCGAGAAGAGGCAACCAGTTGAAGCTCTGGCCGGTGGCGTTCCACCAGCTGGCGAACATGAGCCCGAATTTCCGGGGTGGGTGCCTGGTAACGAAAATCCACTTTTTGCACCAGAATGGGTGGACCTTCCTGGATGTGGTAAATCACCTCAGCGGTGCCGTTATGGGAGTTGACCACCAGACGGGGTGGAGGAATGGAGACGAACAGAAACCCTTCCTGCTGGTAAAAGCGAATCAGCCGTTCCCGATCCTCCCGCAGCACCTTCACATCCGGTAAAGGACCACTCTGCGGAAAGACAAATCCCTCTAACTTACCCGGAGTACGCAGCTTGATTACCTGTAATAATTCGTCCCGGGAAAAGGTCTGGTTCCCCACAAAGGAGATTTTCAGAATGTGAACGTTTTCAGTGGCAATAAGAGCTTTGCTCAGCCCCAAATACAACGCGCCCAACAAAAGATATATCAGAATTTTTTTTGCACGATTGATGTTACCTGGCATATTGCCTTTGCTCTGTTAAAACTTTAATTGTCAGTTTATGGCAAATGATTCATCCGGCCAACTTTCGGGAATTTAGAAGGTGCCCGTGCCCCTTGCAAGCCGATTTCGGGGGAATTGGTTCAAAGCCACAAACGCTCATGAATCCGCTGGTTAAGGAATTACAATTCGGATGGGAAGGGTTGCGATGAAGCTAAACCATCGAAACATCCACAGGACAGAGATCACATCCCACCCACTTCCTGTACTCACAGGCATGTCATCAATGCTTCGTTGATGATTTCAGTTCACAGCCGCTTTTCAAAACAGGATTCCCGGCAATTCGGATTAGCCGGTCATTTGCTTACCGCGCAGCATCCAGCTTCTGGCCAGCCACAGCGCCACCGGCGAAATCATGGCAATGAGCGCGTAAATGAACCACATGTGTCCGGTGCGCAGGGGCAGCCCGGTTTCCGGCCTGGGGATGTAATTCGCCACAAAGTAACCGGAGTAAAAGGAAGTAAGCAACTTGGTCAGGAACCAGGGAAATTGCCCGATGCCCATGTAAGCGCCGGTTTTTCCGGGAGGAGCAATTTCGGCAATCCACTGTAAAAATCGGGGTTGCCACATGGCTTCGCCCACAGACATGATGATGATGTACAACACAAACAGCATCGCATGGGGTCCCAGCGCCAGCAAAAAAGTAGGAGCCGCCATAACAAAAGTTCCCAGCACCATCATACGGTAAATATTTGCCCGGGCCGTCAGACCGGCAATGATTGGTGTAATCACAAAAATGATAATGGGGTTCAAATTTGCCAGAATCTCAAAATTACGACTGACCCAGGTACCCACAAATGCCCGATCCAGATAGTACGGAATGGTTAGCCAGTTATGGGCGAACAGAGTTTGCACGGGAATGAGAATGAAGATGAAGAACACAAAGCGAACATCCCGAAACGGATGGTCGGGACGTTTACGCAGGAACTCATACACAGCGGCGGAAGCCGCCAGAGTAAAGGCGATGGAGGCGGCCACCACCGAAAGGTTGATTTTTCCCAGAATGCTAAGAAGCAGCACGCCCAACAGAATCAGCGCCAGCACGGTTAGTCCCACCAGCGGCCAGTTATTAATATGTGATTTTTCTTCGGGCATATTTTCTTCGCTATTCTCCTGATCCGGGAGTTTCCCCTCTTTGCGCAGAATTTCTTCCGTTTCCCGTTTTACCCGTTCTACCGCCCGTTTATCCACCCGGCGGGTGATAATCAAACCGGTTAGCAAGAGGGAGAGCACGGTGATTCCCGTAAGTACCCAGAATACTGCCGCTAACCCATTCGGCGGAAACTGCTGTTGAAAATGGTGGCGGGTTACCGTGGAGATGGGACCGAACAGAAAAGCACCCAGATTCATCAATGCGTAAATTACCGCATAACCCATCGCCGCTGTTTGCGGATTGGTGTATCGTTTAACCCCCGCATAAGCAGCCGGCTGGTACAACCCGTAAGCGGCTACCATCAGAAAAAGACCGGTAATCATCACAAAAAACATGGGAGAACCCATTCCGCTACCCAGGGGAATGGTTCCGGAAAGGGAAACCAGAGCCCGTCCTAATGCCATGGTGCCGAAGGCAATCAAAAGCGAGCGCCGGACGCCTAATTTATCCGTTACGCCACCCAGCAAAAGCATGGCAAAGGTTATGCCGCCGGTCACCCCACCGTACACCCATCCGGCATACAGATCATTCAGGCCGACATTCTCCGAACAGTACTTCCCCAGAATGGTCAAAATCCCGAAATACACCAGGCCTTCTAAAATGTACGGAAGGTTAATTCCCCACAGTGCCCGCGGAGCTTTCACAAACGCTACCAGGGTTTCTCCCAGCTCCTTAAACGCATCCCGGATAATTTCCGAAACCGTTTTCGCTTCTGTGCTCTGCTTCTGGGACGATGCACTCATTCTTCTCCCCCATAGATAATATTGAGCTTTTCGAATATTTTGTTTATGCCGGAACCATCGGGTGAATGGGAGCCTAACGGATCACTCCAGGATAGTGGCTTCCCGGGAAGCACCCACGGAAATTAGCATGATGGGAACCATCAGTTGCCTTTCGATAAAATCGAGGTATTTTTGTGCGTTGGTTGGGAGCTTTGCCCGAATGCGTACCTGTGAGATATCCGTTTTCCAGCCCGGAAGCAGCTCATATATCGGTTCCACTTCTGCCAGCACATCCACCTCCGCGGGAAAATCCCGAATAATCTCTCCCCGATATCGGTAGGCGGTACAGACGGGAATTTCCTCTAAATAACTTAGCACATCCAGTTTGGTAATAGCCAGGCTGGTAAGGCCATTTATTCGGGTTGCGTATCGCCCCACCACCAGGTCCAGCCAGCCACAGCGCCGGGGACGACCGGTTGTGGCACCGTACTCCCTGCCCGCTTCGCGGAGTTTTTCGCCTTCCGCACCACTAACTTCGGTGGGAAAAGGACCTTCGCCCACCCGGGTGGTGTACGCTTTCATAATTCCCATTACGTCGTCAATCGAAGTGGGTGGAATGCCCGTACCAATGCAGGCACCTCCACTGGTGGGATGAGAGGAGGTGACAAAGGGATAGGTTCCGTGTTCCACATCCAGCAAAGTTCCCTGAGCGCCTTCCAGCAAAATATGCCGCCCTTCGCGGATGGCACGGTGAAGAACAACTCCGGTATCGCTTAACAGGGGAAGCAGACGTTCCCGAACGCTCAGGCAACGCTCTACTATTTCCGATTCATTTACCGGATCAGATTGGTAAAAACCGGTTAGCAATCGGTTCACCCGGCGAATGTTTCGCCGCAATTTCTCTTCGAATCTTTCTGCATTGCGGATTTCACCCAGCCGAATTCCCTGGCGGGAATATTTATCCGTGTATGCCGGTCCAATCCCGCGACCGGTCGTACCAATCCTTTGTTCCTGGCCAGGGCTCTCCTGCAAGCGGTCGATCAATTGATGATATTCAACAATGAGATGAGCACGGTCGCTAACCCGCAATCGATTTTTCACCGATATTCCCCGTGATTCCAGAAAATCCATTTCTTGAATCAGTGCAAACGGGTCCACTACCACCCCATTACCGATGATACACATGGTATGCGGGTGTAAAATGCCCCCGGGAATCAGGTGCAAGATGTACTCCTCACCACCAATGTTTATGGTATGCCCGGCATTGGCTCCTCCCTGGTAGCGCACCACCACATCGGCCTGCTCACTCAGGAGGTCCACCACCTTGCCTTTTCCCTCATCCCCCCATTGAGTGCCCACAACAACCTGAACCGGCATAATTTCCCCTGTAAAATGAATAAAAAACTCCGGCAGCGGGTACCGGAGTCTTTAAATTTGTTTTCTTAAAAAATTTTTATCATGCAACGGATAACAGAACGATTTTATTTTCCACAAATGTGTTTTGGTGAATTGCTTCAGCCGTTTCTTTCGCACGTTCGTTTGTCCGGTTTCACCCGGCAATCCGATGCAGTTTCGGTTGGTTCAATCAACCGAAACTTTCCACAGCCGATTCCACCGTATCGAACGTTTCCAGGATGGTATTCACCCGCGTCATTTCCAGCAGGGTAAGAATTTTTTCGTTGACCCGGGCCAGTTTCAGAGCGCCACCGTTGGTTTTGTAAGTGGTCAGGGCACGGATGAGAATTCCCAGTCCGCTGCTGTTCATTCGTTCCACTTCCTGCATATCCAGCACCAGTTTCAGGGAACCTTCATCCAGCAAACGATTGAGTTTTTCATTCAAAGCAACTGCTTCCGGACCACCCATTAAATTCCCCGCCAGACGTAATACCACAACCTGACCGATCTTTTGTTCTTCAATATTCATGTAACCATCCAGAATCCAGGTTTACACAGATTTGGAACCCATCCGGAAAATCCGGTTATTTTTTCTTGCGACGACCCTTGCCGGCTTTGCGCATTTCCCATTCCACCAATATGGGAGAAGCAATATAGATGGAAGAATAAGTACCGATGACAATGCCGATCAGCAAGGCAAACGAAAAATCTTTAATGACCTCACCACCAAAGAAGAATAGCACTAACACCACCAGCAAAGTGGTTCCGGAGGTAATGATGGTACGGCTTAATGTTTCGTTGATGCTGCGGTTAATTACCGCGGCAAAATCGAAACTCTGGCGCTTCATGGCACGCAAGTTTTCGCGGATCCGGTCGTACACCACAATGGTATCGTTCAACGAATATCCCACAATGGTAAGCAGGGCTGCCACAATGGCAATGGAAATTTCCTTATTCAGGACGGAAAAAACACCCACGGTAATGATCACGTCGTGAAGCAAAGCTACCACTGCACCGACGCCAAACCGGAATTCGAACCGCCACATGATGTAAATCAGAATAAAGATGATCGCCCAGAAGATAGCCATAATGGCGGCGGTAACCAGCTCTTTGCCCACTTTGGGACCGACCGTCTCTTTACGCATTTCGATGACGTTGTAATTGGGAAATTCCTGGGAAAGGCGCTGAATGATATCATTCATCAGTTTGTCGGTATCTTCGGTCACATCGGAACGGACGGCGATCTCCTGCCCGGAACCGTAGTGTTTTATTTCGGAATTTCCCAGCCCGAACTCATCAAACACTTTTCGCACCTTGCCAATATCCACCACAATTGGTTTGGCCGGATCGGCTTTATCTTCGAATTTAATTTCCATAAATGTTCCGCCGCGGAAGTCCACGCTGTACCGTGGTCCACCGTGCAGAATCAACGAAATAATGGAGATTAATATCAGAGTCCCCGAAATAGCCAACGCAATTCTGCGGGTCTTCATGAAGTTCACATTCGGATTTCGAAGGAAACGCATCGCTATCTATTCTCCTATTTTAAAAATTGACAACTCCTAAATGCTCATTTTTTTCAGAATTTTCCGTTCCAGCAAATATTCGAAAATGGTACGGGTGACAAAGATAGCTGTAAACATACTGGCCACAATACCAATCATCAGAGTCAGGGCAAATCCTTTGATGGGACCGAAACCGAAGTTGTACAGAACCACACCGGCAATTAAAGTGGTGACGTTGGCATCCAGAATGGTGATAAAAGCGCGGCCGTATCCGGTTTCGATGGAAGCCCACACTGTTTTTCCTTTATCCAGCTCTTCGCGAATACGTTCGAAAATCAGTACATTGGCATCCACAGCCATACCGATAGTCAAGATAATACCGGCAATACCGGGTAGGGTGAGTGTCGCATGGAAGTAGGACATCACACCTAACACAATAATAATGTTGAAGACCAGGGCGATATCAGCCACAAAACCGGAAAATTTGTAGTACACAATCATAAACAACGCTACTAACAGAAGTCCCAGAATTGCCGAATTGGTCCCTTTGGCAATGGAATCGCGCCCCAGGGAGGGACCCACCGTCCGTTCTTCCAGGATTTTCACCGGAGCAGGCAGTGCACCTGCTTTTAGCACGATGGCCAGGTCTTTGGCTTCCTCCATCGTGGACAGACCGGTAATGCGGGCACGGCCATCGCGAATTTTAGCCTGAATGGTGGGTGCCGAATGCACCTTGCCGTCCAGTACAATTGCCAGTCGTTTTCCCAGATTGGCTCCGGTTACCCGGGAGAAAATTCGGGCTCCTTCATCATTAAAAGTTAACGACACTTCGAATTTGCCAAAGCTATTGGGATCGTATCCGGAACCGGGTTGAGGATAAGCATCCACAATGGTTTCACCGGTTAAAGCCGGCTGTTTGTCCACCAGATAGACGGAATAATATTCACCACTGGGATCCAGTTTTCCCCACAGGAATTCCGCATCCCCTGCTTCTTCCTTAATAATTTTCTGAATTTCCGGATCCTTCAGAATTCGTTTCAGACGTTCGGCGTTTTCTTTGGGCACCAGCAGCCGCTGGGGATCGTTGGGATGGATGAAGAACAGGTTTTCTTTAAACAAACGTTCCCGTGCCAGGGCGGCGGAATCCTTTTCGGTGGTATCCTTTGCCACGGTGGTCTCCTGCGCTGCCGTATCCTGTTTACCGAACAGCTCTTCGGGTCGTACCACGGATGTATCGGTCGGCTCTTCTGCCTGAGTGGTATCCTCTTCAGTCGCCACACCAAGTTGTTTTTTAATGTATTCGTTAATCTTCGCAGCTACATTTTGCGTAATTTGTTGATCCTTCAGCAAACGGAATTCCAGCAAAGCGGTTTTACCAAGCAACTGGCGTACCCGGGCGGGATCGGTAATACCGGCCAGCTCCACAATAATGCGATTGGTTCCCACTTTCTGGATGGTTGGTTCTGCCACACCAAATTCGTCCACACGGTTGCGGATGATTTCCAGCGACCGGTTGATGGCTTCTTCGGCCTGTTTATGCAGATAAGCCAGAATTTCCTCCCGATTGCGGCGGGTTTTGGTACCGAAATAGCGCGCCAGATCAGCGCCCTGTTCTTCCAGCTTCTGGGCAAACACCGTGATAAAATCCACATCTTGCTTTCGGGCAATTTCGTGAGCTTCCTGCCATGCTTTTTCGAAGCGGGCATCCTTATTCCTGGCCAGGGCTTTTACCAGCTCATCCACATCCACTTCCATAATCACATGCATTCCGCCCTGAAGATCCAGACCTAATTTGATGGAATTATTTAAAAGTTTTTCGTATGCTTTCGGATCTTCAATTTTCAATCTTTCCTTGTCTGCTTTACTCATCAGGTAATTGAACTTGATGGTGGGATAAAGCAGGTAGAGAAACAAAATCACAAAAAATAGCGTGATGCCTAAACGGACCGTTGTATTGCGGCGCATTCGAAATTAAACCTCCGTTATTTATCGATGTTTCAATACATTTTTACACAAGAACCCAAATTAACAAGCGAAAAATATACTGGAATCGGGTAAGGAAGTCAATTGGAAAATATTTTACGCCGGCTTCTACCGGTGCAAGGTGTGTGTTCATTTTTTTTGACAGGACTGAGGATGTTTCGGGAGCTTTGATAGACGATTTATTTTACTTGTTTGAGTTTTAATTCCTGTTTTTTGTTGTTGAACCATATTCGAAAATCTTTCCTGATCAAACACTTTTCATCTTTATAATGAATTCTGTCTCATCCCTTATAGATTCTTTTCTTCTGAACTAACCGGAAAAAAATGAGACCCCTCGACTCCGCTGACGCTCCGCTCGGGGTGACACAGCAGCACGCTGTCATTCCGACTGGAGCGACGAACGCAGTGAGGAGCGGAACGGAGGAATCTCAAAAGATCATCATTCTGTTCATCCTGTACATCCTGTCAAAAATTCTTTTCCTCTGAACTAAACGAAAAAGAATGAGTCCCTCGACTCCGCTCGGGGTGACAGAATTTTGTTTAAGGCCGTTTGATTCTGCTATCCTGACAGAGAAGCACACTGCACCAGGCAAAAAACGCCAGGTATTAAAATGACTGGCTTTGCACAAAACACAATCGATAAATTTCTGCGAAACGGATGACATTTGTTCAAAAAACATTCAAACGGCAACAAATCCGCTTAACTCAGATTCCCGGGTGCTCCGTTTCTCTAAACTTCACGCAACAATTTTCCCACTTCCCAAACCGCATGTTTCACCGCAGGCGTTCGATATGGTTGAAATACCGGATCGATTTTCACGATATACCCTTGCGGGTGCGGGGAAATAATCATAAAAAAGGACTGATGGTAATCCCCATCGCTGGCAACCGTGCGCAACAGATGCGCCTGGTTTTCGGGATTGTAGAAAACTTCTTTTACGGTAAACAGCCAGTCATCTTCTTTTTTCAGATAATTCTTTAGAGCAAAAATTTTTTTTGAATCGATCGAATGGTCGATGATCACGTGAGGCATGTGCGGATTCTCCAGTAAACGATGAACAGGTGCCGTTTTGCGTTTAATGGCACGCAGCTGAAAGATGGAACGTCCCGCTGCCCGCCATTTGCGTTCGTATTTGGTGGTGACCGACCGATGCGGATTCTCCGCCACGGGATGCACATCAAAATATCCGCTATCGCGAAATAGCTGAGCCGATTCCCCGGCATACCACTCCTGATCGGTAACCAGTTCGTACACTCCCCCCGGTTCCAGTACTGCGGCAAGCGTGCGAACAAAGGACGGAATCACAATCCGTCGGTGGCGATGCCGTTCTTTCGGCCAGGGATCGGGGAAATTCATCATGACGGACTTCACGCTATTGTTGGCAAAAAACTCCCGCAGCACAAATCGGGCATCGTCCCGGACTGCCCGAACGTTGGCCAGACCCAGCTGGTGCACGCGTTTCAGAATGCGCTCCATGGATTCCAGAGAGAGCTCCACACCCACAAAGTTCCAATCGGGATGGTTCTGCGCCCACGCTGCCAGAAATTCCCCGTTACCGCAACCGACTTCCACCGCCAGCGGCGCATCCCGGCCAAATATATCCTCCCACTGCAACGGAAATTGTTCCAGCTCCCGACCCCGAATTTCATTCTTTAAAAAATCATATTGCTTCATCGTGCGGCAAAGTTAAAACTTCTGTCGAAGAACTGCAATTTCTATTATATTTGCCAGAAAAAGAACACAAAAACGAAACCGGAAACAAAAAACTATCCGTTCATCAGGTTCAAAGACAATAACTACCCGTTTTACCTTGAGTAAATCGAAAGTTTCAACATTTCACACAGAGCAAACCGGAGACGATATATGGCAGCCAATATTATTACACTGGGACGCATCATCCTGGTATTTGGGGTGGTTTTTCTGTTCCAGGGTGGTTTTTATCTGCGCTGGGTGGCGGTGGCGCTGACCATTCTGGTTATTTACCTGGATTCGCTGGACGGCTATGTGGCACGCAAGTTGGGTGTCGCCAGTGACTTTGGCGCGTTGTTCGATATTACCGGCGACCGCATTGTGGAACATATTTACCTGATTTTTTTCACCGCCATGGGCGTACTCAACTTCTGGGTACCCATTATTTTTGTGACCCGCAGTTTTTTGGTGGACACCCTGCGCAGTGTGGCGTACACCCGGGAAGGGAAAACCCCTTTTGGCGACAAAACCATGATGAAATCCCGACTCACCCGATTTCTCACCGCCTCCCGATTCAGTCGCGCGGTGTATGGCGTATCCAAAGTGGTTGTGTTTGTGTTGCTGGGTGCCATCCTGGCCTTTCAGCAGGGATTCCGCCAGGGCGTTTACTGGATACCCCAAAGCTGGTTCAAAGAGCTGGTTCTGGTTACCGAAATCATTGTGTGGATTATGGTGGGATTCAATCTCATTCGCGGCATCCCGGTGCTCATTGACGGGCGGTATTATTTGTTCGACAAATACTTCCCGCGCTCGCTCAAGGGGGACGATTAGTCCATGGCACGCTGGGCGGTGTTCGACGTGGACGGCAGCATGCTCCCCGGCACGTCCATGGAAAAGCAGTTTCTGATGTACCTGCTGCGCAGCGGTCGGTTGCCCTTGCGCAGCCTGTTTTACTATGGTTTTTCTGCGCTGGCGCGATGGGTTCGGGAGGGGGCAGATGAGGCCTTCAAAAACAATAAAATGTATTTAAAAGATGTGCCGGTGCAGGCGGTGCAACGAATTGCCGGGGTACTCTTTTTACAGGAAATACTACCTGCCATTTCCCCTGCTGCGCTGCGCGAATGGAAACAGCGGCGGCAGGCAGGTTACCGGATACTGCTCATGAGCGGTTCACCCGATTTTCTAACCGGCCTGCTGGCGGACTATCTCCGGCCGGACTTCTGGGTTGCCACACACCTGGAAATCCGTGCTGGCCATTTTACCGGCCGGGTGGCGGGCCACCATCCCTACGGCAAACGCAAAACCCTTTTGCTGCAGCAATTGCAGCCGAAGCTGGAGATTGACTTTGCCCGATCCATCGTCTTTGCCAACCACCACACCGATGCCCACCACATGCGTTTGTTTGGAGAGGCTGTAGCGGTAAATCCCACCCCGGCACTGCAAAAAATTGCTACCGCACAGGGCTGGCCGGTGGTGTGGTGGAAATAAGCATGGAGTTGGTTATCCGGAAAATTGTTTTATGGAAAGAGGAAAGAGAAAATAGGAAAGAGAAAAGAGTGTTTTTGGAGTGGGTCTGGTGGGGGTGGTTCCCGCCAGGCCCTATTTTTTGTTGCGGAACGTTTTGGGGAAAAATGGCTGTTTTTTGGGACAATTTGATTCCCGAAATCTCCGACGGAAATATTTTTCGGAAACAGGTTGACCTTTTCCCCACCCATACTCACCACTGAAAAATTTTTTACCCATGACGAAAAAATCCCTTGCAATTTCGCCACATATTTTTAGATTCAAATACAGGAATCCGTAACAACCAGGAACGGGGAGAAAAAAACAATTGGATGGGGA
>Ga0256914_1002901_pt1 | contig 13996 bp, 13 predicted proteins | sample HulkmetaG_FD_191571 | JGI IMG/M metagenome (GOLD analysis project Ga0256914, IMG submission 191571) | Hydrothermal chimney microbial communities from Main Endeavour vent field at the Juan de Fuca Ridge, Pacific Ocean - Hulk | ecosystem: Environmental > Aquatic > Marine > Hydrothermal vents ... | reverse complement strand
AGCTATCTCGTTTATTACCCCCATGACTTCACTTATGGACATCACTTCCTTTTCCAGCTTCTCCATTATCTCCTTCATCTCCAGGCTCTTTTCCCTTACATTTTCCATGGCGCTCATGGACCTGGATGCCACCTCTGCCCCTGCCTCTGCCCTCTCCTTTGCGGTGTTGGAGTTTTCAGAGGCCCTGGCCGCCTGCTGGGCAACCTCCATTACTGCCGCATTCATCTCTTCCATGGCAGTTGCAGTCTCTGTCATTCGGTCCTTCTGGACACTACTATTTTGAGAGACCTCAGTGACCCTTGAGCTGAGTGCCTCTGCCGCAATGTTTACCTTTTCTGAGACAGAAAAGGCCTCTTTAATGGCCTTTTTCATCTTTTCAATTACTTGTGCACGGGCCCTCGCCTCCTTATCAAGGGACTCTAATTTTTCACGTAAGGAGGAACTGGCCTTTACCAGCTCCTCCTTCTCTGCAAGGGCCTTTTTTTTCTCCTCATGGAGTTTTTTTATAAGGGATAGGACCTCTCTTTCCTCGTGGGGGAGGGACGATTGCATGGAGAGAGTGGATGAAAACTCTGGGTCTTCAATCATTTCCTTTACCTTTCTCCATACCTCCTCTTGCTTCTCCCCTGTTTTCTGGAGCACAATACATAGTCCAAAGGAGATAACAGTGGCAATAACCCATGCAGAGGCAGAGGCCATGGAAAATATGCCTATAAAATATAATATCCCCCCTATTATTATCATGCATATCCCTGCACCTATGGCATATCCAGTCTTCATCTTCCACTCTCCTCCTTTGGTGTAAGTTTACTCAGGAGACCTTTGCCCGTTCCTGGTAGAGCTACAGGGGCAACATATCAGAAAATAGGGGGCAGCGCAATAATTCTCTAACCTGGCATGCCTATGCCCTCCATATACATGGAGGCCATCTCATCCACTATCTCTTCCAGGGAGAGCCCCTTTTCTGGCTTGAACCAGAAGTAGAGCCAGTGCAGGGCACTTATCAGGGAAAAGGTCATTACTGTTGGGTTAAATCCTTTTAACTCCCCCTTGTTGATGAGTTCTTTCAAAAAGTCCCTCAACTGATGGACATTTTCCGTCTCTTTGTCCAGGATAATCCTCTTTTTTTCCGGAGGTAAAAACTCAATCTCATGGAGGAGTATCTTGTTGAAGTTTTTGTTTTTGAGATATGTCCTGGCGTATTCCAGCATTATGTCTTTGATCTTTTCCTTTACTGGGAGAGAGGAATTTTTGTTTCTGGAGATAGCCACCCTCATGTTATTTATGAGTTCATCTGCTGCAAATATACATATCTTAAAGAGTATCTCTTCCTTGTTTTTGAAATGGTGATACAGGGCCGCCTTGCTTATCCCTACCCGTTCAGATATCTCTCTAGTGGTTGCCTTTTCATATCCTTTTTCATAAAAGAGTTCCTGAGCCGCTTTCAATATCTCCAGTGCTGTCTCATGCATAATAGGCTCCTTGATTTTTTTATTTTTAATTGCTTGATTATCCCATAGAATGGGATATAACTACTATTCATTGATTTACTGGGCGCTCATTAATGAGCTTTACAGTGGAGGGGGTGAGTGTGTCAAGGGAAAGGGTTTAGGGGCAAAGTTGTATTCCACCAGCACATGTGGTAATTAACCCCCAGATTTTACAATAAGTTATACAAGGAGGGATTTAATGGCATATAAAACCGTGGGATTTGAGATTGATGAGAGAGGTATAGCCAAGCTCTCTCTCAGGAGGCCAGAGCATTTTAATGCCTTTAATAAGCAGATGGTAAGGGAATGTGTGGAGATATTGGGAGAGGTAAATCGCGATCCACGTATAAAGGTGCTGGTGATAACAGGCACTGGGGGGGCCTTTTCTGCAGGTGGAGATATCTCCTGGCTCATAGAATCCAAACACGTCCTTCAGAAAAAGGAGATAATGGATTACACCACAGAGCTTATGCTCTCTTTGGACAGGATAAAGAGACCAATAATCGCCTCAGTAAATGGGGTGGCCGCTGGGGCAGGCACTGCGGTTATCCTTGCCTGTGACATTATAATTGCATCAGATAATGCCAAGTTTGCCCCTAATTTTGTGAGTATTGCCGCGGTCCCCGACAGTGGATGTTCCTGGTTTTTACCCAGAAAGATAGGCTATCACAGGGCGTGTGAACTTTTGTTTACTGGGAGGGTGCTAAGTGCCAGGGAGGCCTATGAGATGGGTATATTTAATACCCTGGTATCCCCTGAGACATTGGAGGAGGCCACTGATAGGCTGGCCCATCAGCTTGCATGTGGTCCTCTTCGGGCCCTGGAGTATATCAAGGCCATGCTCAAGATGAGCTATAAAAATGACCTGAGGTCTCAACTGGATATTGAGGCCTATTATCAGGTGATGGCCTGGTCTGACCCTGATTTTCAGGAAGGGGTTCAGGCCTTTTTTGAGAAAAGAAAACCTAACTTTAATCCCTAAAGGAGTGGGTTATGAGGATAAGTACAGAGGTAGTAAGGAAACTGGCCAGATTAGACCCTGCCCTTCGCGAGGTCTTTTATTCCTTCCTGGATGAGATAGAAAGGGACGAGGAGGCGGATCCCTTGAGTACCACTATTTCTCAGATGAGGATGGACCTTGAAAGACTAAGAAAGGAGGTGGAGAGCACCAGGGCCCTCTTACCTGTGGTGGAGGAGACATCCAGGCAAATTGGTATGCTAAGGGAAGCTGTAGAGGGCATCACAAAGAGGTTAGAAGAGGTGGCATTGAAACAGCAACAACTGGATACAAGGATGGAAGGGCTTTGTAAGGCAGAGAAGAATGGGTCTTCTGAAAGGGGTGTGACTTCTCAGATAGAGCAGACAATTAACCAGTTTAAGGAGGCCGTGGAGGAGAAGATAGCCTCCTTTTCCTCAGAGATTGAAACCTTAAAGGAAAGGCTCTCCTCAGGTAAGAGGATGGATGTGTTGAGGAACCTATCCAGGCTACTTAAAAAGAGGATAAGCCTAAATCTCAAGGAACATATTCGTTCAAGGAAGTTTAAGGTGGGAGGAAGGGATATCTCCTTTGATATATTTGCACCGGGCACCAAAAATAAGAAGAAGTGTACCCTCATAGGTAGGGTAACAGAGCGGCCCCACAAAGAGGATATAGAGGAGCTGGATAGGGATGTGAATCTGCTAGTGGAGGAAAAGGAATTGCCCCAGAATGTGGTGAGGATCTTGGTGGTGGAAGAGATTGAGGAAGATGTGGAGAAGTTTGCCTCTAAAAAGGGCATATTTGTGGTGTGGAATCAGGACCTATAATCTTTAATTACGGAAGGAGTGGTGAATGAGGTTAGATCCTGCTGCAGTTATTGAGAGGGCCAGGGAGGAGGGCATATGTGTTTTGGACGAAATGGCATCCAAGTCCCTCTTGAGGTCTGTGGGGATAGATGTGGTGGATGAGTTTGTGGTAGAGGACAGGAGGGGATTGGAGGATGTGCTCTCCCGGGTTTCCTTCCCTGTGGTGATGAAGGGAATGGTGAAGGGCGTTGCCCATAAGTCAGACTTGAATCTGGTTTATACCCATGTAAATTCCAGGGAGATGGCGGCTGAGGTGTTTGAAGGGCTCCTGTCTCGCAGGGATGTGGTGGTGAAGGGGGTCCTTGTCCAGCCACAGATCCAGGGTAGTAGGGAGATGGTGGCAGGGCTTTTTAGAGACAAGGACTTTGGTCCAGTGGTAATGTTTGGACTGGGAGGTATCTATACCGAGGCCCTGAAAGATGTAGCTTTTAAGCTGGTTCCCCTCTCTGAAACTGATGCCCACCAGTGCCTGTATGAGATACGTTCCCATGCCCTGCTAGGGGAATTTAGGGGAGAGTCTGCTGTGGATGAAGGCCAATTGGTTAATATCCTCCTTGCCCTTTCCACTTTGGCAGAGAGTTATCCTGAGATAAGTGAGGTGGATATAAATCCACTTATAATTACCCCTTCAGGAAAGGCAGTGGCAGTGGATGCAGTGGTGGTGCTCAATTTTGATCCCCCAGTGATAGAGGGACCTCCTCCTGTGAGACCTTCTTCCCTGAAGAGGTTCTTTTACCCTCGTTCAGTGGTTTTTATTGGGGCCTCTGGAAGACTGGGAAAATGGGGACATCTCTTACCCTCCAATGTCCTGAGCGGTGGATATGGGGGAGATGTCTATTTTGTAAACAGGAAGGGGGGAGAGCTATTTGGGAAGAGGGTTTATAAGTCTGTGGATGAGCTTCCGCCAGGCATAGACCTGGCGGTGATAACCATTCCTGCTCCCCAGGTCCCGGACCTTTTGCCCTCTCTTTCCCAAAAGGGGATTCGTCATGTACTTCTCATTGCCTCTGGATTTGCTGAGACAGGGGAGGGAGGGAAAAGGCTTCAGGAGGAATTGGTGAGGGTGGCCAGAGAGGAGTCCATGGTAATAATTGGTCCAAATACCATGGGTCTTTGTAATCCTCATATTGATTTTCACTGTATTGGGACCCTGGTACAGCCTTCCCCAGGTCACATTTCCATGGTCTCTCAATCTGGAAACATGGGTGTACAGCTCCTTTCTTTCGCCGCAGAACAGGGTATAGGTATCAGGGGATTTTGTGGATCCGGTAATGAGGCCATGGTCACCATAGAGGATTATCTGGAGGCCATTGAGGGAGATGCTCTTACGAAGACGGTAATGTTGTATGTGGAGTCCACAAAAAATGGTCCCCGTTTCTTTGATGTGGCAAAGAGGGTATCTCTGAAAAAGCCTATTATCCTCTTAAAGGGAGGGGAAACAGATGCGGGGGTGCATGCGGCATCCACCCATACAGGGGCCATGGCCTCTGATAGTAAGGTGTTTGCCGCCATGTGTGCACAGGCGGGAATTATAAAGGTGGATACACCAGTGGAGCTTCTGGACCTTGCCGCGTGTTTTTCTTCTCAGCCCCTTCCCAAGGGCAATAGGGTGGTGATTATTACCCTGGGAGGAGGTTGGGGCGTAATTACTGCAGACCTTTGTGCCCGGTATGGATTAAAACTGGTATCACTTCCGCAAGACCTCCTGAAATTTATTGATGATATGCTTCCTTCCTATTGGAGCAGGACCAATCCCATAGACCTGGTGGGAGAGTGGGATATAGAGATACCCAAGGGGATAATAACCAGGCTTCTTAAATGGGGAGGCTGTGATGCAATAATACATCTTGGCATACTGGGGAGAAAGTTTTTCATCCGCAAATACACCCAGTCCATCTCCATGTGTGATCCCACCTATTCTAAAGATTCTCTAAATGAGATACTTACACTGGTGGAGACCTTTGAGAGACAGTTTATTGAGATGACAGTTTCTCTCATTGAAAGGTATAAGAAACCTATAATTGGGGTGAGACTCAATACTGAGGTAGAGGATAAGACCGTTTATGAGGTGGAGGGGGCATCTTATAAGGCAGTATCTTATGATTCTCCAGAAAGGGCGGTGAAGGCGTGTGCGAGAATGTATCAGTATTTTAGATTTCTCAAGAGGAGAGGAGCCCACCATGAGATTTGAACAGGGACCCATAAGGCCACCCAGTGAGGCGGGAAGTCTCCTGCTGAGGTTTACCAGGAACTGTCCATGGAATAGGTGCGCATTTTGTCCCGTGTACAAGGGGCATAGGTTCAGCAAAAGGCCCCTGGATGATATCCTCAAGGATATTGATGTGGTATGTGCCATCCTGGAGGATGTGCGGGAGAGGTCATGGAAAAGGGGCTATGGGGGAGGTTTGACCAGGGAGTTTATGGGGGAGCTCCTCTCAGATCCTATGCTTTCAGACCAGTACAAACATGTTGCCCTGTGGGAGTATAGGGGAAGATATACTGTATTTATCCAGGATGCCAATTCCCTGATCATGAAGACAGGGGAATTGGTGGAGGCCCTTGTATATCTTAAAAAGAGGCTCCCCATGATAAGGCGTATAACCTCCTATGCCCGGGCCTCCACCCTTTCCAGAAAGAGCAGGGAGGAGATGAAGGAGATAGCAGATGCAGGACTTAACCGGATCCATGTGGGAATGGAATCTGGCTCTGATGAGGTCTTGCGACTTGTGAATAAGGGGATAACCAGCACACAGCTTATAGATTCTGGACATAAGGTAAAGGAGGCGGGAATTACGCTCTCTGAATATCTTATGCCAGGTCTGGGGGGAGAGGAGTACTCCAGGACCCATGCCCGTGAATCTGCCAGGGTAATAAATGAGATAAACCCAGATTTTATAAGGCTTCGCACCCTGCATGTGGTGCCAGGTACTCCCCTTTTTGAGATGCAGAGGATGGGGAGATTTAAAAAGCCAGGAGAGGATGCAGTGGTGAAAGAGATAAGGCTCTTTATTGAGTCCCTGGATAATATAACTTCCTGCCTTACTTCGGATCACATAATGAATCTCCTGGAGGAGGTAGAGGGCAGGTTTCCTGAAGACAAGGAAAAGATGCTCAAGGTAATAGACGAATATCTCTCCCTTCCTCCCAGAGACAGACTCCTGTTTAGACTAGGGAGACGGGGTGGCTTCCTGCGTTCTGTGAAACAGATATTCATCCCCGAGATAAGAGAAAAACTCCTTTTGGCCATGCAAGAGATGAAAGAGATGGAAGATAGGCCCTTGGAAGAAATTATTGAAGAGATGGGGACTAGATATATTTAGTCGATGCTTAAAAAATCTTTTTGTCAGGATTTGTTTAAACTTTTTTTCTTTATCAAATCAAATGTTAGGTCAAGATCCTTTTATTAAGGATGCTAGATTTGATTTTTTTGTATAAAAAATAATACCAGCTCATCCATCAGCTTTTTGAAGTTGTAAGCTGCTACTGCCATGAGTAGATTGATTGTATCTCCTATTGTTCCTTTTAGAAAATTCCTGGCCAGACGAAAGTCTGATTTAAGATGACCTATTTGTTCACAAACACCGGCACTCTACACTCCTCACCTTTCAGTTCACTTGCCCATTATATGGGAGGTGAGGTGAAGTCAGTTGATGGGGATAATCTCATATCTCCTCTCTCCCAGGCCCAGGGACTGGGCATATTCCAGACAGTATTCTCCCTGGGTGTGTTTATGGATGGCCTTAAACTTGTCCTCTCCTTCCAAGGGAGTCTCTTTATACTGTCCATGATTGGTTACAGGGGCCTTGTTTACCATATCCAGGCTTGCCTGATCCAGGGCCACAGGGTCAAAGGATGCCAGTACCCCCAGGTCAGGACAGATGGGTGCATCAGAATAACCCACACAATCACATATGGGGGATATCTGGATGAGGAAGTTTATATGTAGGATAGGTCCCTTATAATTCTGCACAAAGGCAGTGCAATACTCTGCGAGTCTCTCCAGGAAGAGTTTTACATCCACCTTCCAGTTTACCTGCAATGCCTTGTTTCTACATACCAGAAGACACATGGCACATCCAGTGCATTTTTCATGATCCACCCTAATTACCTTCTCCTCATCCAGGGAAAGTGCCCCTGCCTTACAGTACTGAATACATCTACCGCATCCAATACATTTATCCCGTTTTATCCTGGGGCCAAGACCACAGTGCTGTTTCATCTTTCCCTGCCTGGTTGCACATCCCATCCCAATATTCTTGATGGCCCCCCCAAAGCCTGTGAGCTCATGTCCCTTAAAGTGGGAGATGTTTATAAGGGCGTCTGATTCCAGTATATCCGCGGCAAGGTAGAATCTTTCAAAGTGTTTCCCCTTCCACTCTATGACCTTTTCATGGGTACTTTTTAGGCCGTCTCCAATAATTACAGGGGCCCCAACAATGGAAGGGATAAAACCATGAGAGGAACTCAACATGAGATGGGAAACTGCCTCTCCCCTTTCCCCGATGTAGAGGGTATTTGTGTCAGTCAAAAAGGGCCGTGCCCCGGTCTTTCGTATTATATCTACAATGGGTTGTATATATATGGGAGATATAAAACTGGTGGTCCCCTTTTCTCCAAAGTGCATCTTCATGGCCACCAGGTCTCCACTGGATATGTGTTTTAAAAAATTGGTCTCTTTTATAAGCCTTTTTATCCTTGTCTCATAGGGAGACTTGTGGGATGTCCGCAGGTTCCAGAAATATACCTTGCTCATTGCCCTCCTCCTTGTGTATATACAGAGTCAAAGAATCCAGATGGATTCTGGGTGAGAAACCAGGATATCTTATCCCCTATCCCCAGTTCCCTTATCCCCCTTAAGACCTGTTGTTTAATGTCCTCAAATAGCCCTCTTTCCTCTTCTCCTACCTGGATTATCCATTCTTTTCCCATTCTCCTTATTCTGAAGTTTTTCATGTGGTGGGAGAAGAGCAGGTCCTCCATCTTTTTTACTTTATTCAATTCCTCCCTAGAGATGTGATGGTCATAGGGAAACCTTGTTAAGAGGCAGGAGCGGGGGGCAAAGTCCTGGATGGGGATATTCAAAGTCCTTCCAATCTCTTTTATCTCTTGTTTGGTTATCCCCACCTCCAGCCAGGGGCTTATAACCCCCATCTCCTGTAGTGCTTTTATCCCAGGTCTAAAACCCTTGAGGTCATCGTTATGAGAGCCTTCCATGAGGGTCCTTTCCCCTACCTGTTCTCTGGATACTGAAATGATATGTCGTTTACATATATAACACCTTGATCTTAGATTGAGGGATATCTCATTCAAGGATAGGGGGTCAAAGGGGATCTCCACTCCCTTTATTTTTCTATGGTTCAAAAAATTCCTTGCCCTCTCTATCTCATGATCTGTTATGTGGTTGCCAGAGAAGAATATGGCCATCATATCCACCCCTATTTCCTTTGCAAGGCCCACGAGTACACTGCTGTCTAGTCCTCCTGAAAAGAGGATTGCACAGGGAGATTTTCTTCGCACTATCTTTTCCGCCCTTTTTATCTTTTTTAAAAGGGATGGTTGCATTTTTATCCCCTCATATTTTCTTCAACTATAGTTTGTTGCAAAACCTTTTGCAACAAACTATATTGACTCAATATCCGTCAGGTAACTTTCTTTGGCTTTGAAAAAAAATATGAGGGATGGTGGAGATGTACGATGTAATAGTGGTTGGTTCTGGGCCAGCAGGTGCCAGTGCGGCCTATTTCCTCAGGAGAGGGGGTGCGCGGGTATTGATTATAGAGAAAGAAAGGCTCCCTAGATATAAGGTGTGTGCTGGAGGAGTGCCTGCATCAGTAATGGAGTTTTTCCCCTTTGAGTTTGAGGAGGTGGTGGAGCAGGAGATAGAGATGGCCAGTTTCTGTTACAGGGGAGTTCATATATTACACAGGGTGAAACCCCGTTCCCTTTTTACCACCAATCGGGAGACCTTTGACTATTTTTTGCTCTCTAAAAGTGGGGCAGAGGTGATAGAGGGGATAAAAGTAACCTCAGTGGGGGTGTATAGGAAATATAAGGTGGTTCGTCTCTCAGACGGGCGGGATATAAGGGCAAGATATGTAATTGGCGCTGATGGGGTATCCTCGGTGGTGGGACGATGGAGTGGCCTGGGACTTCCTCCCAGGATGGGACTTGCAGTAGAGGCAGAGATAGATACCCCCCCTGATCTCCTGGAGGAATATAGGGGAAGAATACTAATTGGCCTTGGGGTGCTCACAAGGGGATATTTCTGGATATTTCCCAAAAAGAGACGTCTTTCTGTGGGGATTGGGACCACAGGAAGGGAAAGAAGACTCTCATTTGTCCTGGAGAGGCTCTTAAAAGAATATTCTCTTCCCCATAGCTCTGATAAATTTTATGCCCATCCCCTCCCCCTCTATGGGACAAAGAGGGATTTGGAGAGACACGGGGTCTTTCTGGTAGGGGATGCCGCATCCCTGGTGGATCCCCTTACAGGAGAGGGCATAAGACATGCAGTGATGAGTGGAAGGCTGGCAGCTCAATGTATCCTTGAGGGAAAAGAAGATACCTATAGCTCAATTGTGCATAAAAAGATAGGAAGGGACTTGAAAATAGCTGGTTATTTGGGCCAATGCTTTTATAGGAATCAGAGGCTCTCCTTTGAATGTATGGTAAAAAATCCCTTGATATTTTCATCCCTTATCAAGGTCATGTGTGGAAGAATGAGTTATTTGAGCATGTTTTTTACCTCCCTTTTGCTCCTTCCCCTGAGTCCCTTATGTATTAATAAGTGGCGCAGATACAGGAGCCAATAGGGATATTAATGAGGTTCTCTTTCAATTGGAGGGATAACCCCTTCTTTGGATCCGCTAGATTCACTTTTTACTTGACCACAATGAGGAAAGTGTTTTTATATAGGCCCAGATGGGGACGTAGCTCAGTTGGGAGAGCGCAGCCTTCGCACGGCTGAGGTCGGGGGTTCAAATCCCCTCGTCTCCACTCTACCATCCTTTTTTCCCTTTTAACTCAGGACCCATGTGTATTTCCCCCCTTAAACCTGGTTGTCTGTGTGTGAGAAATTTAGTACCCTCTGGTCCATTATGAGGAGATGAGAAAATGGTGATGGATTTGTGGAGATGAAAAAATATAGGGATTATTTCTTTAAAAAGGCCAAAGAAGAGAATTATCCTGCCCGATCTGTATATAAGCTAAAGGAGATGGACAGGAGATTTAAGATATTTTCCCCTTCTCAGCATGTGCTGGACCTTGGGGCATCTCCAGGCTCATGGACCCTTTATGCAAGGGAGAGGATAGGCAAGAGGGGAAGGGTAGTGGCTATAGACCTCAAGGAACTCTCCATACCCTCCTATCCCCAGGTGTCTTTTTATCAGGGAGATCTCCTATCCCCAGATGAAGGGCTTATTTTTCTTTTGGATAAATTTTCTCCCTTTGATGTGGTGATGAGTGATATGGCCCCCTCCACCACTGGAATAAAACTCAGGGACCAGACCCTTTCCTTGGAGCTTGCCCAACGGGCCATGGAGATTGCCATTGAGAGATTGAAGGGGGGGGGAATCTTTATTGTAAAGGTGTTTAATGGCCCAGATGTGCCCTCCTTTATTCAGACCTTGAAGGGACATTTTGGGAGGATAAGGAATTTTAAACCAAGGAGTTCACGCTCTGAGAGTAAGGAGATCTTTTTGCTTGGTTTTAATCTCAGGAAATAATGATATTCAATGGAGGAACTATGGCTGGACATAGTAAGTGGGCAAATATCAAACATCGCAAGGGGCGTCAGGATGCAAAAAGGGGAAAACTCTTTACCAAGGCCACCAAGGAGATAATGCTTGCGGCCAAATTGGGTGGAGGCGATCCCAGTATGAATCCAAGGCTCAGGATGGCAGTGGAATATGCGAAAAGTATCAATATGCCCAAGGACAGGATAGAAACCGCTATTAAAAAAGGGACAGGGGAGATCTCTGCAGGGGCAATTGAAGAGGTCATGTATGAGGGATATGGACCAGGAGGTGTCGCTGTATTGGTGGAAGCTGCAACAGATAACAGGAATCGGACAGTGGCAGAGATCCGAAAGATATTTAGCAAAAATGGAGGAAGTCTGGGAGAGTCTGGATGTGTGGCCTGGATGTTTGAGAAGATGGGGATACTTACCTTTAGTAAGGAAAGATACACAGAAGACGAACTACTGGAGGTGGGATTGGATGCAGGGGTAGAAGATGTGGTGGATGATGGTGACTCCTGGGAGGTGAGGACCTGTGTGGAAGATTTTATGAGGGTAAAGGAGGCCTATGAAAAGGCCAACATAGAGTTTGAGAACGCAGAGATAACCATGATACCTCAAAATTATGTGAATCTGGATACAGAGACCGCTAAAAAGGCCTTGAAGCTCTATGAGCAATTGGACGATCATGAGGACGTACAGAAGGTGCATCTCAATTTTGAGATACCAGATGAGCTATACCAGGAAATGAGATAATGATTGTATTGGGTCTTGACCCTGGGCTGAGACACACAGGTTTTGGGGTACTAAGGTGTGGAGAAAGAGGTGAGGTGGAGGTCCTGGAGAGTGGGGTTATCTCTCCCAAAAGGGAGATGGATATATCCCGTCGTCTTGGTTATCTCTACAGGGGAGTGGAAGAGGTTATTATAGAGTTTTCTCCCACAGAGGCGGCAATTGAGGATATATTTATCTCTGTTAACAGCAGGACTGCCCTTAAACTGGGACAGGCAAGGGGTTGTGTCCTGGTGTGCTGTGTAAACAGGGGGCTTGAGGTCCATACCTATGAATCCACCCTTGTAAAAAAGACCCTTGTGGGGCGGGGAAGGGCAGATAAGTCCCAGGTTTGTTTTATGGTATCAAGACTTTTGAGCATCCCTCAACCTGCCTCCCAGGATGAGAGTGATGCCCTGGCCATTGGTCTATGTCATATTTTTATATCTTCCACCTTAAAGAGGTATGAGATGCGCAGGGGGCCAGGGAGATGATAGCCTATCTAAAGGGCAGGATAGTTGAGATGGGAGAGGATAGGTGTGTACTTCTTACAGGGGGTGGGGTGGGATATGAGGTATTTATCCCATCCTCCTCTGCAACTGCTCTCTTAAGGGGAAAGGACGAGGTCTCCCTTTATATAAAGATGGTGGTGAGGGAAGACTCACTGGAGCTGTATGGCTTTTTATCCCCAGAGGAAAAGGCCCTTTTTTCTAAGTTGATAGGGATCTCAAAACTGGGTCCAAAGACCGCCATGTGTGTCTTATCCCATCTCACTCCCCAGATGTTATATGAGGCAGTGGTAAAAGAGGACATAAAGTCCCTCTCCCAGGTGCCAGGCATAGGAAAAAAAACGGCCTCCAGGATTATATGGGAATTAAAGGATAGCATCTCCCCCAGTGAGGCCACAACCCTTTTGGGTGCTGGGCACCACCCTGCGGATCAACAGGGAAGGACATTTTCAGATGCCCTTTCTGCACTTGTGAATCTAGGTTATGAGCCAGCAGAGGTGGAGCCCATTTTAAGAGATGTGCTCACATCAGAGCCAGACCTTATGGTGGAAGAGGCGGTGAGGGCAGTATTGAGGTTAAAGAATCCCATGAAGGATTCATAAAAGGGGGATGGCCATTTTAAGAGAAGAGAAAATACGGCCCCAGAGGCTTGAGGAATTCATTGGTCAGGAGGACATAAAGTCAAATCTCAAGGTCTTTATACAGGCCGCCAGGGAGAGGGGGCAGGCCATGGACCACACCCTTTTATACGGTAGCCCAGGGCTTGGGAAGACCACACTGGCGCGCATAATCGCCTCTGAGATGGGGGTAAATCTCATTACCTCCTCTGGTCCGGTGCTGGAGAGGGGGGCAGACCTTGCGGCTATCCTCACCAATTTAAACAAACACGATGTGCTCTTTATTGATGAGATACACAGGCTTCATCCTGCAGTGGAGGAGATACTCTATCCTGCGCTGGAGGACTTTAAACTGGACCTGGTGATAGGGCAGGGTCCTGGTGCCAGGACCGTGAAGATAGACCTTGCCCCCTTTACCCTTATTGGCGCCACCACACGGGTGGGATTGTTGAGTTCCCCTTTGAGGGATAGATTTGGTGTGATATTTAGACTGGAGTTTTATTCTCCTGAAGAGCTATGCCTCATTATAAGGCGTTCTGCCAGGATAATGGATATAGAGATCTCAAAGGGTGCGGCCATGGAGATAGCCAGGCGTTCCCGGGGGACCCCACGGATAGCTAATAGGCTCCTTCGCAGGGTGAGGGACTTTGCTGTAGTGGAGAATAGGGGAGAGATAACACCAGAGATCGCCAGGGGTGCACTTGAGAGACTGGATGTGGATGATATTGGGCTGGACTATATGGATAGAAAGATATTGTCGGTGCTTATAAAGAAGTTTGGGGGGGGACCTGTTGGGATAAAGACCATTGCCACTGCGTGCTGTGAAGATGTACGCACCCTGGAGGAGATATACGAGCCCTATCTCATCCAAATGGGATTTATAAAACGCACTCCCCGGGGAAGGGTGGCCACAGTTAAGGCATATCGGCATTTAAATATAAAACTAATGGAGTAATGCATGAAGATAATTCCTCCATCCCATGAGATATTGTATCTGCCTCCTGCAGAAGAGGTGCTCAGGAATAGAGG
>Ga0256914_1002900_pt1 | contig 13998 bp, 7 predicted proteins | sample HulkmetaG_FD_191571 | JGI IMG/M metagenome (GOLD analysis project Ga0256914, IMG submission 191571) | Hydrothermal chimney microbial communities from Main Endeavour vent field at the Juan de Fuca Ridge, Pacific Ocean - Hulk | ecosystem: Environmental > Aquatic > Marine > Hydrothermal vents ... | reverse complement strand
GACATTCCAATCAGCGAACAATCTGTAACAAAAATAAAAGGTGTTGGCAAAGTGACAGCTGAACGAATGAAACGATTAGGCTATTCGACCATACGCTCAGTATCATTAGCAGATCCTGAAGAATTAGCGTTTCATCTAAAAATCAGTCTTCAGAGAGCACGAAAAATTGTTGAAGAAGCAGAAAAAATGATGGAAAGCGAAGAATAATCTGATGAAAAATTGTTCAATTTGAGAATGCAGAATAACCTAAAGGCAACGTAAATTTGTAGACTTTTCCCCTTTTTTTATATTAATAGGCGATTCAATTCTTGAAATGGTTTGGATTTACAAACGCTCTGCGAGAAAGCATCGTTTTTCAAAGCGGTGATGAATCGCAGAATAGTTCATTAATGATTATCCATATCTTAATGGAACTAAACATACTAAGAGGGGGCTGGAGCGATAATCAAAGCTCCCTTGTCGAGACATGGCGAGTATATGCGTGAAATGGCTACCGCTGGATAGCCTATGCGTAGAACTCTTGTAATTCAATGTGGCGAGTATGTCATGGCTCAATATGTATTGGTAAAGACATTGAGACTGAATTACCCCAATCCATTACATATTCGATTTGTAGTTCCCACTCTATATCGAACATTGGATTTGAAATTGTTGGGGGTGATAGTTGCGGTATTATTATCGATAATTCATCTACATCTGGGATTTTGTTTCCCTTATAATATTTTGATTCCTCTAATATTGTTGATTCATACCACATTGGTTCTTCTATATCTGGATCGATCTTTATTCGTATTCTATTATTAAGGCGAACAACTATGGAAAATAAGTCCGAATTATCAATTATGCGATATTCGATATGTATTGGTTTTCCTCTCTTTATGGAAATGTTTCTTAAATTTATGTCTAATAGTTCATCTTTACCGGACATTGTATAAATTGATTTTTCAGTATTGATCTTTGGTTGTTTATTTTTTCCTATAATTGCTATTGGAATCGAGACATAGTATGTGTCTAAACTCTCTTCAGAAGTTAATTTTGCAAAGATATCATAGGATATAGATAAATATCGAGAATTAAAAGATGATATTGCGCTTTCTGGAACTTTAATTGAAAAGTTGAATTCGCCATCTTTCGAATTATTGGTTAAAATGTATGTTCCACTTGATGTGCTATATAATTCAAAATCTTTTCGAATATCGGGCATGAGCTTTCTTGGGATTTTGATAGTTCCCAAGATTTTTCTTCTTAATTCTATGGAGATCACATCTACTTTTGTTGGAAGTTTGGATAATATTATTTTACCCTCTATACTTTCGCCCGATTTCGCAGATGTATTTAATAAGTCAATAGATAATTGTTCCAATTGAAGACCTCTACTCCCTTTTTCAACGAATAACTTACATATTAATCAATGTAACCTACCTAAAAATATTTCTAAACTTATATATGTTTGAATAATATGTTTGAAATCTAGAACCAAAACACTTTTTTGTGAGTTTACTCTTTCTTCAAAAAGAAAATAAATAACGAGAAGAGGTACAATAAAATGGACGCTCATACGATTATTAGAGATATTTCTGAGAACGTCAGACACAAAGCGGCAAAAACCGCTCTGATTGTTTCTATTATCTCCTTCTTTATTGCTGATGTTCTTATGACTATTAATCCTCCTGTTGATAATATCGGCAATCCTTATCCTTCATTTCCAATAATGACAATTTTTGGTATCATATTTGGTGTGATCTATTATAAAGTTGAAATGAAAGAGGAGATTTATACATATAACTTATTCCAGCAAATCGAGAAAATGCTCGATTATACTACTGGCTTTCTTGTTGGTGGTTTAATTGGTGGTGTTTTTGGCGGTTTTGCAGGTCTAGGCCAAGACCCATATTCTCGAGCATTAATGGGTTCAATGGTTGGTGCTATGTTCGGAATTTTCTTGAGTGGTCTTTCATCAGTACTTAGCAACCTTAGCAAAGATGCTGTATTAGGTGGTATTATCGGAGGTTTTGCAGGCGGATTTGTAGGTGGTTATGCAGGCGGGGCTTCCGGCGGATTTTATGGATTCTTCTATGGTGGTATTCTTGGAATTTTAATTGGAGCCATAGACCGCCGTATTGCCGTCATGTCTGCTAAACGAATGTTGCTAGATGCAATTATGGAAGAATTCAAATCTGGTGAGCCTGTTGTAATTGAAGGCATGTCAGTTAATGATCTTGCAACTCTGAGAAATCTTATTGATCGTGGGTTCCTACCCGGTGCAAAAATGATCGGTAAGAGAATTTTACCAGAGGGTTACAAGTTATCGCAAGAAGAATTAGAAGAAATCAAAGCGGAAGAGAAAAAGAAGGAAGAGTTGCTATAATTTATAAATGAGATGCGAGAAATCATCGCTTTAGAAAGCGGTGATGAATCGCCAAAATTTTTTATTATATTATGTTCGGTATATTGAAACATTTATGTGATTGTCATTTCATTTTTATTATCTGTATTGGTCTCTCAGATAGAGTTAAATGTATAAAAAACAAATTTTTTTTATGAAAAAAAAGTCTCGGAGAGATTAAAAATGACTGATTTCATAACTCATAACCGGGAATCTATTTTAAGTCAGCCATTCAAAATTAGACAAACCCTAAGTGAAAACAATTTTGAAAAAGCCGCAGATACACTTACTGAATTTAGTCGTGTGTATCTTGCAGGTGCTGGAGATTCTTATGTTGTAGCAAAGTTTGGTGAATATTTATTTTTGGAGCAGGATATATTTGCTCATGGATTTGAAGTTTCAGACTTTAATCGCTTAAATTATGATGATGATACACTTGTAATTGGCGTTTCGGCATCCGGGCGTACATCTCAAGTTCGTAAATTAATCGAGACTGCTCAGGTAAATGGTGCATATACAGTTCTATTAACAGACAACCCAAACTCTATGATTGCTGATATGGCTGATGAGATATGGCTGACTCAATGTAATTTGAATAATTATGATATCTCTCCGAGCTGTACGACTACTACTGCAGTGGCATATCTGCTGGGTATTGTGGACTCGATAAGTTCAATTGAATTTAAAGAGCATCTACTAAGAACGATAAAGCACTGGGAATCCATTATGGAATGGATAAATGAGTGGAGCGATAATCTTTCTGAAGAACTGACTAAGCGAAAATTTGTTTATTTGATCGGCGAGAGCTATGGGTATTTAGTTGCGCAATTGGGTTCAATGAAGCTCCATGAGTTTTCAGTATGTCGTGGATTTGCCTTACATTCAGATGAAATGATGCATCATGCGAAATTAATTATGGCTCCAAATAATCTTGCTATTGGTGTTCGATATCAACGAGTCGAAGAACGCAAAGATTGGCTTTCTAATACTATGGACGGTCTCCGAAAAGTTTTGAATATTGATTTGCATGTGCTAGGACCTATACCTTATGATTTTCATATACATCCTGCAGTAGAAAGTATTTGGCATATGATTGCTCTTCAGATGGCTGCATTCAAAGCGGGAATTAAGCTACGTCCAGATATGAGTGGCTGGAAGAAGCCCAACGTCGATGCTTTCAAAATCTATGATGAGTGATTTTTTAATCATTCCATTAACTTTATTATCATCTATGTTCTTTTTATACTCGGTCCAACTAAATTAAGGGAGGCCTTAATATGCCCGAAGAGAAAAAACAAACTATTGAAAAGCAGCTTTCTTGGACTACTGAGTCTTACTGGCTCAAAATGGACGAAAACAAGAAGAAGGCTGTCTTTGATTTTGCTGAAGATTACAAGAAATTCTTGAAAGAAGCAAAGACCGAACGCGAGGCTGTCGAATTCTTTATTGCAGAAGCTGAGAAGCAAGGCTTTAAGCCGATTGAAAAAGCTACCTATAAACCCGGTGAAAAAATCTACATTGTTAATCGCGGCAAAAATATTGCTTTGATCGTAATTGGTGAAAAGCCACTTGTTGAAGGGGTTAAGATCGTTGCAGCTCATGTAGACGCTCCTCGCGTAGACCTTAAGCCGAATCCACTTTATGAAGATGGAGATCTTGCACTTCTTAAGACTCATTACTATGGTGGAATTAAGAAATATCAGTGGGTCAATATACCTCTAGCTCTACATGGTGTTGTCATTACTAAAGATGGAAAGAAAATCAAAATCAGAATCGGCGAAGAAGATGATGATCCCGTCTTTGTGATGACTGATCTATTACCACACTTGTCTCGAAAAGTTCAGAATGACCGCAAGCTTCCAGAAGGAATTGCCGGAGAAGAACTACGCCTTATAGTTGGTCATATTCCAATTGATGATAAAGATGTAAAAGCAAAATTCAAGACTGCAGTCCTCAAATATCTTAATGAAAAATATGGTATGGTGGAAGAAGACTTCGCAAGTGCTGAACTTGAAATTGTACCTGCATTCAAGCCTAAAGATATTGGATTTGACCGCGGTCTCATAGCTGGATATGGTCAGGACGACCGGATCTGTGGATTCACGGCAGGACGTGCTGCTTTTGCCATTGGCACTCCCAAGTATACTGCCATTGCTCTATTGGTTGATAAAGAAGAAATCGGCAGTGAAGGTAACACTGGCATGAAATCCATGTTTATCCGAAACATTATTGGCGACCTGTTAGCATTACAGAACAAGGATTACAACGAACGCGATGTTCGTCTGGCTCTCACAAATGCAAAAGCCCTTTCTGCTGATGTATGTGCTGGATTCAATCCCGTATTTCCACAGCCATTCGACAAGCAGGACACTCCTGTAATTGGTCGTGGAGGCGTACTGATCAAATACACCGGTGTTGCTGGTAAAGCAGGCGCAAACGATGCAAATGCCGAATTTGTTGCTGAAGTTCGACTTCTCTTGAACAAGCATAATATTCCATGGCAAGTAGGCGAACTTGGAAAAGTAGATCAAGGTGGCGGTGGTACCGTAGCAAAATTCCTTGCAGAACATGGCATGGATGTTATTGATTGCGGTCCTGCTCTACTTGGTATGCATTCACCATACGAAATTTCAAGTAAGGCAGACTTGTATGCTGTTTATGAAATATACAAGGTCTTCTTAGAAGAATAATCTTCTAATTTTCCTATTTTTTATTTCCTATTCGTATGTCTTTCCTTTTAATTGAAAGTAAAATCTATTATTTTTCTTTGCTTTAATGCTTCTACATGACAATAAAAATGCAAAAAACAGTATGATTTTTTAAAAGCGTTTATAATGAAAATCACTTTAATTACAGAATCTTTTTTAGAACAAATTATTTTTTATGCGTTATAAAGAGAAAATGGGCTCTAAAATAATAAATTTTAAATGCATTCTTTTTTATTATAATATGAGGTTTTACGTGCTATGACTGAGGTTGAGATTATTTTAGATAGAAAGGTTTTTTATCCTGGTGATGTAATTTCGGGGAAAGTTATTTTTAATCCCAATAAAAAAATTAAATTTGATGAGTTACATATTGAAATTGATGGTCTTATTAGCAATAGATTTTCTATTAATCGCGGAAAGCACAAACATGTATATTCTGAAAAGGAAACAATAATTCATGACAAAATAGTATTTGATACCAAGGGCATCCTATCACAGCAGCGAGTATATGAATTTACATTTAAATTACCAAATAATGCAATACCTTTTTACGATGGATATCATTCAAATGTACAATACAAGCTGACTGCACGAATTGTAATTCCATTCTGGTTCGATAAGGTTTTTTCACGAAGATTCTTTGTTCTTCCGCCGCCTGCAATACCTAAAATTGATCTCTTTAAGTTTTCATTTCCAAATGTTAATGATACTTCAAAACCTTATGTAGAACTCGTATTGCCAACTGTTGACTTTTATCCGGGGGCTCAAATTCCTATTGCCTTTATGCTTCATAATATTAAAAAATATCGTGGAGTGCGAATTGAAGTTATTGTAAAAGAAACAGCTTATGCGAGAGGACGCAGTAGAACTATAGATTACAAAAAATTCATCTTTAAGGTTAAAAAGGACGAAATAGATCCTTTTGGATGGAATAAGACTATAATAACAATTCCGAAAGCAGTTCCATTTTCAATAAATCATAGAATTTTAAAACTGAGATGGTATCTTAAATTTGTGGTTGATATTCCATTGAAATTTGACATTGAACATACATATGAAATCTTAATGATAATGCCACGCGATAGTTACGATAATAAACTCCAAGAAATTATGGCGTCTAGCAATTTTGATTTTTCAGAGTCTACATTACCCCCTGAAGTTCCTGCAGAAACTCAGGCATCATCAATGCCTTCTAAAACGCCTGCTACTACTCCACAAGCATCAAGCGATATATCACAAGTGGCTGCCTCCTCAACTTCTTCATATGCTGACTCATTGTTTGAAACGAAATTTAATTATCAAACGTCTTTTGAGGCTGAAGATCCATCTCAGATGCAATCCTCTGAAATTTCCGAGCCAACAGAAATCAGTGATGAATATCGTGAATTACACGAAGAATTTGAACCTCTACGTTACTATGGAATTTTAAAATACCTGCCAAGCGAAAATAAATTCGACCGCGTAATCCTTACGCCTTCATTTGGAAACATAAAATCTATCGTCATTGATATTCTTCAAGATGAGTACCACTTTAAAGTCGAGGGAACAAGATCCACTGGTGTTAGTTTCACAGCAAGTATTGTCGGTAGAGTCACTGCGAAAGACAATGATATCATCACCGCAGACAAAATATTAGAGAGCCTGAGAATCAGTTCAAATAATAAAGAATTTAAAAAAGCATTAGAATCTAATATTGAACTTGGATACGCTTTAGCAGATGTACAAGGACCGTTTTCAATCTATGTAACCGTCAAGAATGAAAACTTTGTTATTGAAGTTTCTGTGATGCGAAAAACAAATAATGTTCGCGAAGCATTTGATGTCATCAAAGCAATGGCGTGGATTATCGATACTTTTTATTAGATTTCCACTCCTCTTTTCTTCCTTCCAAAGATTTAACTTAAAATTTGTAAGATATTTATTTGATCAAAATGAACATTCTCAGAATCGCAGTTGCTACTAATGATCACAAAACAATATCTCGTGGAATGCTCGGTAGAGCGGCTTATTTTGATATTTACGAATTTGACGGCAATGAGTTCAAATTAGTCGAGCGAAGAAAAAACCCGTATGAGAAAACCCTACAACGCGGCAAAACATATGATGTATATGAAGTCATTAAAGACGTTCACGTCACAGTTTCGCAACTGGTCGGAAAACGCGGAATCCCTCGGTTGAAGCAGAAAGGACTCGTCCTGATTTTTCGAAAGGGCATAATTGAGGAAATTCTTGAGGAAATTCGAAGTGACTTACGCGAGCTATTGAATAACCCAAATGGCGCTCCTTTGGATTAATTGGATTTTTTTTCTTTTTTAATAAAAATTCTTATTTATCATTACAAAAACAGAATCTACGCCAATAAGATTTAATAACTATAATTCAAATCAATAATATTAATCAGTGTCAGCCAGAAGTGGTGTAAATGAAAAAAGCATTGTTTGGAATAATGTTCGCATTCATGATGTTGATATCTGTGCAAAGTCCTACATCGCAATTGGGTAATATATCTGCAAGTAGTCCGAATTTTACTACGCAAAATATGAATATTGCATCGGATTACTCTGGAAATCTTACATTTACAGTTCAAAAGACTGTACGAATGAATATTGAAAATTCTTATACTAATAGCACACATGAATCTACTTATATTGCTGAGGAAAAATCTGGCTGGACATTATCAAAAATAGTTTTCTCTATTAATGATATGAATGCAAGCTATGAATATTGGGCATCAAATCAAACAGGAACCGAATATTTAGGATTTAAGATTGAAGAGACAGATGCAGGAGATATATATGATGGATTAAGAAGCAATATTACGCCATGGGCATATGATTGGAATTTAGTCAGTGTGTCTATCAATCAATTTCTTGCAACATATTCGACTTCTAACTATGGTGTTTGTTATTATGCTATATTAAATTCGACTGGGGACTTTTCAGATAATATAACTAATTATGAACCTATTTCTGAAAATACTACTGCTGGTGGAATTTGGGTAAATTACGGATTTGAGGGATTAATTCTATCTAAGGGATCCGATTACTATTTTGCATATAATGGTACTAAACTTAATGATGTCAGTGGATATTTTCCAAATATTTTGTGGTATGCGGTAAATTTGGGTCAAAACACAAATCAAGTTGCACAAAAACATTATCGAAATGGTAATTCATGGTATCCCCCGATTATATATGAGCCCAAGATAAATGTATCATTTATATATTGGAATGATACGACAAATCTTCCAATTGTCTTTGATAATCCTGCTTCAGTATCCATGCAGATAAATGGACTTAATGCAACTCACAAAACGGTAATAGACAATCCATCAACTAATGTGTTTAGATTTAATACAAATTCTTCTGTTGTTTTTGATATGAATGTCACTTTGTATTACACGAAATCAATATCAGAATCGCATACATGGTATCTAAATAACAGTCAAGTCACGTGGAATATGACTTTTACAAGTGCAATTCCCGCTAATTCACATGATTCATTCATCATAATGGAGTATCCTTCTTCATGGGTAGTTACTGGTTTGTATAACCAATCTACAAATGAGAATTATACAAATTATATATTATTATCAAGTCCAAATCGGGTTAATGTAACAAATGTGGGAAATACAACGTGGGTTTTAGTAGCAACTGCCCCCGATTATGTTTCGCAGATTCGAACTTTTGATGGTGCAGAACTTACAGAATCAATTTCAATTGAAAATGTTTTGACTATAGATGTCTATGTAAATGATAGTACATCTGGAATTAGTGTTGGAACTGTTTGGCTGTCTATTACAAAAGATTCTATATTATATTATAATGCTACAGCTATACCCGATTTTACTGGGATTGCGGAATTTAATTGGGACATAGATCAGAATACGAGTCTATATGGATATTATGAGATTCATGCGAACTGGACTGATGGTGACCGCGCAGGATTTCAAGAGTCTAAAATTTTCGTATATCATCCAACAAGTCTTACAACAGATAATAATCTTACTATTTATTATCCTGATGTTAAATGGCTTTATATCAATGCTACATTTATGGATACGTTTGCAAATCAAGATATTAATGATTCTGAAGCAGCTCTAGAATATTCTATAGATCTTGGAGCACATAATCCAATGTCATATTCTGGAACTAAATGGATTGCCAATATCTCACTTGATATCGGTCATCATTTAATAACAATATATGCTAATGGATTTGGATATGAAAACAGAACAAAGTCATTTTATATTAATGTCTATTATAGGACGCATATTGATTATCAAATTGTTTCATCTTTGGCATATTCCGAGACAACTTTATTGAAAGTTAATTATACTATGTATAATGGTTCTGCAATTACAAATACAAATGGCGGTCAAGTACAGGCGAATATAACTGGTAGTTGGGTCAATTTGCTATATAATGCATCAAGTAAATTGTGGGTTGCTACTGTTTATGGTTGGCAATACGATCTTGGTAATATTTCGATTGCCATAAATGGAACTGGAACATACTTTGAATCACGAAGTACGATTGCTCATGTATTAATTATTGATGCCAATACTACTAAACAATATAACCCTCCTAGTATAACCATTTATTATACTGAGCATGCGGTTTTTGAATACCGATACATGGCTGAAAACGGTACCGTTATTGCAGACGCTACAGTTAATATTACATTGGGCGGTTCAGTATATCCACTTCGATTTAATGAAACAACTGGAAATTATACAATTCAATTAAATGGTACTTCTGTTATGTATAGTGCATTTACAGTTTCTGCATGGCGATATGGTTTCAAATCACAAGTGGATTCAATTACTTACAATGTGGTTAATATTCCAACAGGGATCGAATCCAAATATCCTGATAGTTATTTAGGTGATACACCCTTCAAAATATATCTTAATATGACTAATCTACTTAACTCGACATATGTTTCCGGTTTTATAATTACTGCATATGTAAATGGCAGTGTAGTTGGAAGCTTTGTCGATCATAATAATGGAAGCTATACTGTTAATATAATGATTCGTGGATTTGGTAGATATAATCTTACTATATATTCACATAAATACGGGTTTGCTTCACAAATCGAACAACAATTCATCAATGTAATTCCATTAAATGCGTCGTTAGATGTAGTATTGCAGAATCAAGGGCAAATAATGTCGGGTGATACGATTTATTTAAGAATAAATGTTACAAATACATACAATAGCAGTTTTGTTTCCGGATTTAATTTTGATATCTACAACAATTCTTCGATTTATTCTTGTAATGTTACGGACTATAATAACGGAACATATCTGGTTTCATTTGTATTTCATGTAACTAAGAATATGACTGTAAATCTTAACGTAACAGGATTCATGCCTGGATTTAATAATGTAACTTCGCCGCTTTCATTTAATATGTGGTTGTACAAAGGGTCATCAGAAATAATTACATACACAAATATTGTAGATTATGGTGATTTAATTAACATAACCGTTCGATGGTTATATAATAATAGTCCAATAGAGGGTGCAAATTGTATTTTAAATGTATCCTCATCATTTATCTATACTAATGGTTTATATAATATCACAATCAATTCAACACAGTTTATTTCAAACAGAGATTACACAATATTGATCACATTGTATCATATAGATTATGAGTCTGAACACCTTCTGATATCTGTTCATATTAACGCTATTGATACTGTATTAGATTTTGATAATAATTTATCTGTCGTAATGAATCATACATTAGCAATTCGGGTTACTTTCTATTCTAAATGGAACAATTCTCCAATTTATGGACTAATTGAAACTAATTGGTCGGTTTACAATATTCAACTGTTATCAAACAGAACATATCTTATCCTCCTAAGTACAAATCTTATACGACCTGATTCATATGTTGTTCGTATTACGGCTGCAAATCCTGAATTTATTAGCCGGACAGTCTATTGTTTTATAACGGTTCTACCAAGAACATATTCAATTTCAGGTAGTTTTTACATTACCGATTTTGAAAATGAAACGATTGATTTAAGTTATACAGTAATTGATAGTGAAACTCATAATGCTATTCCCAATTTGAATGTTATTTTGGGTTTGGAGAATGCTGACATCACTTATAACATAATCGGGTCTTCAGTCCAAATACATGTGTTCATAAATACTTCTGGAATATATCATGGAAATATCAGCTTTTATGCCTATGGCTATGCAAATATAACTAATACTATCGTATTTGTAATTAAAGAAAAGGTTTCCACATCTATTTCAATTAGTGGTCCTGATACGATCGTCGAAGGTGGTTATCTCGTCGTTGATGCAACCTTGAGGCGTCTAAATGATTCTGCACCAATTAGGTTCGAATTAGTTCAATTTATCTTCAAAGTTTACACAGAGGATAATAGTGTCTTAACGATCATTAAGCAATCCGAAACAAATTCGAATGGGTTCACTCAAGGTGCTATTCGTATTAATGAAAGTTTATCCCGTATAGAAGTATATGCACAATATATCGGAAATAAATATTATTGGTCTTGTAGATCATCTGCACTTTCAATAGAGGTAACTACTGCGCCTTCTATAATCGATCGTGTTGTACAAGTAGTTCAGACCCCACTTGGGTCTCTATTGATGGTAGCTGTAATTTTTGGTATTATATCAAGTGCCGTATATACAAAGATCATATTACCAAAGCGATTAGCAAAAAGAATGGAATTAGAAGAAAAACTGTTTTACTTTACTAATTTGGCCCAACAAGAGCATGTGCTTATCATACTTGACACCGGAGTTCCCATATTTTCATATAGTTTTGGTGAGGGTCTGAAAACCGATGAGACATTAATTGCCGGTCTGCTTACTGCAATTAACAGCGTAGCTTCTGAGATTCGTGATGATACTTCGATGCGTCTCAAATCAATTGATTATGAGGGAATGAAAGTATTCGTATTTAACAAAGAAATTGAAGGGCACACAGTTTCATTTGTATTAATAGGTAATGTATCTCCAATTGATGAATTATTGAATAAATTCGAAGAGTTCACAAATGCATTTGGCGAACAATATGCTGATGCAATTAGGGACTTTGTAGGCGACCTTGATACGATTCCTCCTGAGGAAGTTCAGAAGCTTTTAGAAAAATATCTCGATACTTATTTATTAAAGGAATTTTATGTACGAAAGGATGTAAAAATTGAAGGTAAATATAAGAAAATAGCCGCCTCACTGCCCTCTGTATTCACGATATCTTGGGTTCTGAAAAAGTCTGATGATCCCGCACAAATGTTTGCCGATCTAGTCGAAATGATTAAACTTGGCTATATTGAGCCGGTTTAATCTTTCCTCTTTTTTCTCTTAATTTTGTTTCTATATTATTTTTAAGCTTATTACTGCAAATTTACTTTATTTCATACGAAAAATTGTTTTAAGAACTTTCAAGATTATTTATTTTCATAAATCAATGGAGATTGTAATGGAATGCAAAAGAGATATATGATTGCATTGGTTTTGTTATCAATTCTGATAGTATCAAATACATCCAATAATCACATTTACTATAATAGGCCGGTAAGTATTGTATCTGATATATCCTATGGAGTAAGAGCAGCAGATCTGCAAAGCATCTGGAATTTTACTGCTGGTGGGGGTATAAAAGGTTCTGTTGCTATTTCGGACTTTAATCATGATGGGCTTTCTGAAATTGTATTTGGTTCTGCAGATGGTTATTTATATTGCATAAATTCAACAGGGTCTCTTATTTGGAAGGTAAATCTTGGTGTTTCTATTGATGGTACACCTGTAATATATGATATTGATAATGATGGGGCTTTAGAAATTATTCTGGGTGTAGGTATACATATTTTTATTTTCAGTTCTTCCGGGAATATCGAGCACGATTATCAACTAAGTTATGCTGTGGAATCTTCTGTAAGTATTGCAGATTTAAATCTGGATACTGTTCCGGAAATCGTATTTGGAACGAATGAATCTCTCATATGTATGGAACCAAATGGGACAACTCTTTGGAATTTTAATACGGGCTATGCGATTAGGTCTGACCCTATCATTGCAAATCTCTCCATTGATGAATATCCCGATATATTGTTTGGTTGTGATGATTCGAAGTTTTATGCATTAAATGGAACTGGAAGTATACTGTGGTCTTTTGCAGCAGATGATGTAATTGGGGCATCATCTTACGTTGCAGACGCAAATAATGACGGGTATCTTGAAATTTTCTTTGGAAGTGAGAATCGAACATTTTATTGTCTCAATGTGACCGGAAACTTACAATGGACGTTCGCATCTCAAGATGCAATTGTTTCAACACCTGTTGTGGTGGATATAAATCAAGATGGCGATTTAGAAATAATTTTTGGATCATTTGATAACAATCTGTATGTATTAAATTCTACAGGTGGCCTTGTATGGAAGTTTGCAGCATACAGATATGTTTATTCGCCAGCGGTGGTTGATGTGAATCTAGATGGACATTTGGAAATAGTATTTGGCTCCGATGATCGAATGCTACATATTGTTTCATGGAATGGAACTGAAATTGCGAGTTTTCTCGGATTCTATTGGATTCGCGGGTCCCCTCTAGTATACGATATTGATAATGATGGGAATCAAGAAATATTGTTCAGTGGCACAATTATTGATCATACTCTATATTGTCTGAGATTTATTCATGAGCATGAAAACGCATACATTTATCCTGCAATCGGTTTTAAAGGAAATGTGAATAGAACCGGTTCATTTCTAGATTCGGACCATGATGGGCTTCCAAATGATTTTGAAATAACGTCTGGATCTTCGAGTAGTTTGCCGGATAGTGATGGGGACAATTTAACAGACTATTTAGAACTGATGCATGGAACGAATCCGCTACTGAA
>Ga0256914_1002899_pt1 | contig 13998 bp, 7 predicted proteins | sample HulkmetaG_FD_191571 | JGI IMG/M metagenome (GOLD analysis project Ga0256914, IMG submission 191571) | Hydrothermal chimney microbial communities from Main Endeavour vent field at the Juan de Fuca Ridge, Pacific Ocean - Hulk | ecosystem: Environmental > Aquatic > Marine > Hydrothermal vents ... | reverse complement strand
GTTTATATATATGGCAGTGGTGGAAAGATTAAGGTTAATATTCCATTCAATATGTATCCGGATGTTCCTGCCAAACTTACCGTAGAGACCAAAATAGGTGTTCGTGATGTTCTAAGTGGCCCTGCCGATCAGTATGGTCTGGAATTTGAGGCATTTTCCAGGGCTCTTAGAGAGGGAAGAGAGGCACCAACACCTCCAGGTGATGCCGTTAATAATCTAAGGGTTATGGACGCCCTCTTTCGTTCTATGGAATCGGGGGTTTGGGAAAAGGTCTAGATAATCGAGATCTTGATGAAAGAGCCTCTCTCACATCTAAATTAGTGAGAGAGGTTTCTCATATACTCCTCTATCTTTTCTATCCGCTCGGTTAGGAGTCTCAATTTGTTCTTCTCGTTATTTACAACCTCTTTGGGAGCCTTTTCTAGAAACTGCTGGTTACTCAGTTTTTTCTCCGTTCTCTCCTTCTCCCTAAGAGCTTTTTCTTTCTCCTTGGTGAGTCTTGCAATCTCTTTTTCTACGTCAAAGTTTTCACCCGGATAGACAAAAACTCTAAAGCCCCTTCCTATAGCAGGTATTTTTTTACCCTCCTCCAGGGCTTTGGGCGATATTTCCAGGATGTCGGAGTTTGTTAGCGAGGAGATAATTTCTCTGTGTTTTTCGAAGTATTCTTGAACCGGATGGTTTTCCTCCGTCTTAACGGAGATAGCTGTCCTCTGGGTTATTGTAAACTCACTCCTTATTGTCCTTACAAGTGTTACGAGCTCCTGAATATAGCCGAATATCTCCTCGGTTTCAGGGGCCTCTCTGTGTTTGTCGTACTCAGGGTACGGTGCTCTTACTATGCTAAACTCGTGATTGGGGAGCTTTTGATATATCTCTTCCGTTATAAAGGGGAGAAAGGGATGTAAGAGTCTTAGGGATTTGTTTAGAATGTCCAGTAGAATCGTTACTATCCTATCCTTCTCGTGTGAGTCATTTGAGTATAGCGAGAGTTTGGATATCTCTATGTACCAATCGCAATAGTCGTTCCAAAAAAATTCGTATACCGCCTGGGAGGCCTCGTTGAATCTATAGTTTTCAAAAGCGTCACTCACCCTTTTGATCGCCATGTTTAGCCTGTGGTATATCCATCTGTCCGTTTCGGTTAGTTCGATGCTGTTTATGTCGAGCAGGTTTCTATCGTCAAGGTTCATAAGGATAAATCTGGAGGCATTCCAGATTTTGTTTGCAAATTTGGAGCCCATTTTAAATGTCTCTCTGTCCAACAGAATATCCTGCCCCTGGACCGCCAAAAACGCAATGGTAAACTTAAATGCATCTGCCCCATATTTTTCTACGATCTCTAATGGGTCTATCCCGTTCCCCAGAGACTTGGACATCTTTCTTCCCAATTTGTCTCTAACAAGCCCGTGTATGTATATATCTCTAAAAGGGGGTTCCTTCATAAACTCCATTCCCATCATTATCATTCTTGCTACCCAGAAGAAGATGATGTCGTAACCGGTAACCAGGGTAGAGGTAGGATAGAAGGTTTTGAGGTCCCTTGTCTCTTCCGGCCAGCCCAGTGTAGAGAATGGCCATAGGGCGGATGAGAACCATGTGTCCAATACATCGCTATCCTGATAGATGTCCGAACTTCCGCAGTGAACGCATGTATCAGGATCTTCTCTGGAGACGGTCATTTTCCCGCAGGTGTTGCAGTACCATACGGGGATTCTGTGTCCCCACCAGAGTTGACGTGATATACACCAATCCCTTATGTTGTTTAACCAGTGGGTATAGGTGTTCTCCCATTTTTTAGGGAAAAATCTAATTTTACCCTCTTTCCATACCTCCAGTGCCTTTTCTGCCAGGGGTTTCATCTTCACAAACCACTGATCGGATAGGTAAGGCTCTATCACGGTATGGCACCTGTAGCAGTGGCCAACCTGATGCAGATGATCCTCTTCCCCTATAAAGAGACCAAGTTCCTTTATATCTTCAACTACGGCCTCTCTTGCCTCTTCAATTTTCATTCCTCTGTATTTCTGTGGTACGTTGTCGTTTAGAGTCCCATCAGGATTCAGGATGTTTATCTGCGAGAGTCCGTGCCTTATTCCCATTTCGTAATCGTTTGGATCGTGTGCAGGAGTAACCTTGACAGCGCCGGAGCCGAACTCTCTGTCAACGTAGGAATCTGCAATTATTGGGATTTTTCTTCCGGTTAAGGGGAGATCGACGGTTTTGCCCACAAGGTGTTTGTACCTCTCGTCCTCGGGGTGTACGGCAACTGCCGTATCCCCAAGCATTGTTTCCGGCCTTGTGGTTGCAATTGGAATTTTTCCGGAACCATCGGATAGGGGATAGTAGTAGTGATACATCTTTCCCTTAACCTCTTCGTGTTCCACCTCGTCGTCGGAGAGGGCTGTTCCGCAGGAGTAACACCAGTTTATAAGGTAATTACCCCTATATATAAGCCCCTTTTCATATAGGGATACAAATACCTCTCTTACCGCTCTGGATAGCCCCTCGTCCAGGGTAAATCGTTCCCTGTCCCAATCCAGAGAGGCGCCTATCTTTTGGAGCTGTTTTGTAATTATGGCATGGTGTTCCTCTTTTACCTTCCATGTTTCCTCTATAAATCGCTCTCGGCCGAGGTCTTCCTTTGAAAGACCTCGCTCTCTCAGCTTTCTCTCCACAACATTCTGGGTGGCGATTCCTGCGTGGTCTGTTCCTGGAAGCCATAATGTGGGTTGCCCAAGCATTCTATGATACCTTACAAGAATGTCCTGAAGGCTGTTGTTTAGACCATGACCCATATGTAAAACACCCGTAACGTTGGGTGGGGGAATTACTATAACGTAGGGTTTCTTATTTGCATCTCCTTTGGGAGCGAAAAGTTTGTTGTCCATCCAGAATTTGTATATCCGATCTTCAAAATCTTTGGGATCAAATGCCTTTTTTAACTCTATTGCCTTCATTGTTACACCCTGTGTTAAAGATTTGGTATGGAATGGATACTACCAGAAAAAGAGTCCTTAGGCAAGGAATGGGAGTTAAGAGACGAAACGTCTCCTCTCTAGCTCTCCCTTTGGGGAACCATTTCTCGTTATGGCGTATTTAATGTACGGAGCTATAACTGTGTTTTTGTACTCGGTTGTTCCGTCATACGTGATGGTTAGTACGGGAACACCTGTTAGCCGCTCTATATCCCTTGCCATTGCCTCTGTAATTAATGAAGGGCAACAGAAGGTTGGGTTAGCTTGTATGAATAAACTTATGTCAGGGTAGGTTCTTAAAAGGTGAAAAATTTTAAGTATGTTGTCATAGGATTCTCCTGTGTGTTCTATAAGGATTCCAAACCGTTTTAGTTCTTCCTCGGGGTTCCCCCTGTTGAATTGTGGCATCGGGCCTAGGAATTTTTCAAAGTAATGATAGTACCTCTGTTCCAGTAATTTAATAGAGGCCAATAGAGGTTTGTTTTTTATAACATCCATGTATTTAACCTCACGCCACCACTTTATAAAGTAGGCTTCGGCTATAATCTTTACATATTCGTTGTAGGGGGTCGTTATAACTTCTCCCCCGGCGTTTTCCACTGCGTATATCAACCCCTGGTTAAATACCTCGTTATCACGTACGTATAAATCTCCGAAGATTGCCACTTTGGGTCTGTTGCCTGCTATTCTCTCGATTTTATCGAACAGAGCCATAACCTCAGTTAACGCTTCATCTTTTGATATCTCACCGAGGAATGCCCTTTCCAAAATTTTTACTGATTTTTCTATAGTCCTATCGGTTTCTCCCTTGTTTACCTCGTAGGGCCTGATTTTACATCCGAGTCTTCTTAAAAGCCCTCCGAACATATAGGCGAAGTATGCGTTTAGTGTTGCTCTAATGGAGACTTCGCTAAAGGTGAAATCTCCATAGTAAACTCCCGCCTTACCCATCTCTTTTGAGTGAGCCTCTAGCAAACTTTTTATAAAGAATGGATACATCATAAAATTACATGGAAGTTCTGTTTTTGGCATCCAGAGCAGGGTATTTTCCGGTTTAAGATTTTCCCTCTCTATGGTTTCTATCATCTCGCTTGCTATAATATTGAGCGGGATACACTGGTTGGTGTTTAATTTAACCCCTTTCTGAATACTTAGTGGGGTTTCCTTTATGAGTCTTGCATCTATCCCCTCTCTACGTAGGTTAGCCACTATAAAAGGTAGAGATAGGGGATCCCAGTTGGGAAACAGAAGGGTCTTTCCATTAATCTTCTCACTGACTGTTGGGTTGATGGGAAGCTTGAGATTAAAGGTTTGCTTTGCCTTTGTGGTTTTCTTAGAGTATAGATAATTCCTGAAGGCTCTAATTCCGGCCTCTATTCTTGTTTCATAACCTACATTAGAGTCGTGTTCGTCTATCTGAAGTATAAGGTAAGGTTTTTCCCTTGAATCCATAATTCTCTTAAAGTACTCTATGACAAAAGAATCGGGGGAGCATTTAAAGGAGGTGATTAGAACGGGAAAGAGTTTGTCATTCTCAGCTACCACCCTTGTTACCTCGAGTATTTTAGAGGCATAGTGCCAGTGCATTGCTCTTACCAGTGGGTTTATATCCTCTATACTATCCCTTCCATGGGGAATCATATCCTGGTAAAAAGTTTTAACCCCCAATGCGTTAAAGATATCGGGTATACCCTTATTCATTGCAGGACTAAGTATCGTATACGGTCTGCCTACCAGAACCACTGCGAATTCTTTTACGTTTTTTATCTCTCTCTCGTAGATCTCGGCTAGCTCTTGTTTTCTCATTTCGTACCATTCCAGCGCCTCTTCGAAGGCCTCGTCTATCTCCTGGTAGGTAAAATAATTCCCGATTGTTTCGTTTAGTGCCTTGAATAGTTGTTCCTTTGAGTGGTTTAGATTCCCCAGATGATTCATTAGAGGCATTATGCATCGTTTTTCCAATCCCTCTTCTATTCTGGAGACGAGTGCTGGGCTAAACTGGGTATAGTAGCAGTAGAGGCGTTTTTCCCGTTGAGCCTGGTTTTCGTTTTGCGCTTGTGTATCGCGAGATTGTAGATAGTATGGTAGGAATATGTAGTCAGCTCGCTCTGCCAGGTACTTTACGTGTCCGTGGAGGGCAGTCATGGGTGCACAAAACTCGGCTCCCGTAAGTGGTTTGCCCAGTTCTATGGGGTCTTCCAATTTTTCGCTGGTAATCGTTTTTATAGAGAGTTTTTTAAAGAAGTATCTCCACAGGGGAAGATCGTCAAATAGATGTAATCCTGCGGGGATACCCACGGTAATCCCGTTTAATTCCTCCCTTGGTAATTTTTTGTTTATATATTTACTAATCGTCTCTGCTAAAGTGTTGCCTATGGGTTTTAGATTTAACTTTTTTAGGTTTTTATGTATTGGATTCTGTTTGAGGAGAGAGATATCCCCGGAAATGTCAGTTGTTGCCGGAAGTTTAAAGAGTTTTTTCCTCTCTTTAATGAGGTCAAACCCTGTTTTATTCCTATTAACGAATTTTTTAACATCGTAATCCCTTCCGCAGAGAAATCCGTACGCAACTTTTTCGCCCTTGACCGTGGCAACTCTAATTCTGCAATGATTGTTGCATAGGTTACAGATTTCTGTTTCTATTGGTATATTGTCCCTGTATAGATCTATCCCTCTGAATGAGGAGATATAATTTTCCCTTTCCTCTCTGGTTAGTTTTCTGTCGGTTAGTTCTCCCTCTGCCATAAGTAGGGCAACCCCCATGGCACCCGTCAGGTGACAATATTTGGAAACGAAGATGGGTTTCTTCAATTTCTGTTCAAAAGCGGCAACCAACGCTTTGTTTTTTGCGGTTGCCCCCTGAAAGCAGATTTTGTTGCCTATACTAGCCTCGTTTGCTACCTTTTGAAGGTAATTTTCCCTTACGGAGAAGAGAGCTGCTGCTAGTATTTCGCTAACAGAGTAATCCTGGTTGAGGTAGTTGTTTATATCACGTTCCATAAACACGGTACATCTGTCACTTGCCAATGGTGAAGGAACCCCGCTGGCCCTCTGTGCGTACTCGCTAAGTGGACAGTTTAATCTCGTTGCTTGCTCTTCTATAAAACTCCCCGTTCCCGCTGCACAGACCGTGTTCATCTGAGAAAAGGTAACCATACCATTTCGCATGGTTGTAAACTTTGCATCCTGCCCGCCGATCTCTATTATTGTATCTATTTCCGGATCGAGATGATACGCCGCTTTTGCATGGGCAGTTATCTCATCGAGTATTAAATCTGCCCCTATTATCTGGCCTATAAACTTTCTTCCGGAACCTGTTGTTCCTACCCCCCTAAAGAGAAGGTTAATCTCCTTTTTCTTTCTTATGTCATCTATAGCCTCGAAAATTGCCTGAACGGCGAGGAGTGGTTTCCCTGCGGTTCTTGTGTAAAAGCCAGCTATAACTTCATTATTTTCTCCCAGCAGGATGGATTTTGTACTTGTAGATCCTATGTCTATACCCATGTAAACGGAATAGGTGTTCCCTCTTCTGATTGGGGTATAAATATCAACCTCTACAGGGTTGTCAAGGATTTTCTGTTTGCTGTTACGCATTGGAGAGAATCGGGGTGTGTATTTGTAGCTCTCCTCGCTTGTAAAATCGGGGTAACTGGAGAGTGTGAGTTCCAGGGGTTTGTAAAAGTACTCCTTTTTTTTCTTTTCCTCCACTATTAGCTCGTTCAGTGTCTCTATAGAACGGTTTTTTCCTCCTTTTTCTACGGTCGGTTCTTTGGTTGTTCTATCTCTCAAAAATAGGATAGCGGCTCCTATTGCTCCGAATACATGTGAGTAGGGGTGAATAATTATCTTTGTGTTTAACAGGCGTTCGAGGTGTTTGACTACGGCTCTGTTTAGAGAAACTCCACCGGTCATAAGTATTGGAGGTACAGGTGATTCCCCGGAGAATAGGGTATCCACAATATTATTTGCAAGGCCAAGGCATAAACCGTCACATATTGATTCCAGCGAGTAGCCCTCCTGTTGAGCGTGTATGAGGTCGGTTTTTGCAAAGACAGCGCATCGTGAGGCTATGTGCGGGATCTCGCCGCTATTTGATAATGCTATTTTGCTTAGTTCTCCGGAATCTTTAAGGTTTAGTCTTCTCGCCTGCTGATCCAGAAAGCTGCCTGTCCCCGCGGCGCAGGAGGAGTTTGTTCTTAACTTTCGGTAGTTGCCCTCTTGGTCGAATATTATTAGTCCGAATTTTTCAGCACCTACAAGGAGAATTGTTCCGATTTTATCTACAAATTCCTTGGCAGCCTCTATTATGGAGAGCTGTGTATCGTAAGAGAAGGAGTGTTTTAGTATGGGGGGGCTTGAGGCAGTGTATGAAACCCCGAGGGTTTCTTCTGCTTTTATGTTTTTTAGTATTTCTTCCAGAGTTTTCCTTATATTTCCGCGGTGAAATTTGTAATATGTTTTTAGAACACTTAGATTGAGGTCTACTTCCGCTACCGCAATGGTGGATGAACCAATATCTACTCCGACTGCTCTAAGTTGATTTTTCATGGGGCCCCCCTACGAATCGGTTGTTCCCTAGATAGCTTAGGTATCCTTCTAATTACCAGTAGATATTAGAATTATAATAATAAAGTAATTGATGGGAAAGTGTAATATAGTTTTTTTTGTTATAGATAAACATACCTTGACTTTACTCCCTTTAATAGGTAATTTCTAAACAGAAAAATTGAGAATAAGAATATCTAAACAATAGTATCGTAGAGATACTATTGTATTTATGCTCTTGCAGAGAATGTTTTTTTCCAAGGAGTAGATTATGAAGATTAAAACAAGATTGTTCCTGAGCTTTTCAATTATAATATTTTTACTTGTTGTGGTTTCTGCTACTAGTTATCTGCTCTCCTATGCCAATAGGAAACGGGTTCGTTCCAATGAGGAACTGTTTGGGCATGTTTTGCTTCTTCTCTCCATACAAAAGGACACACTGTACATTCAAGAGAGTTTTACCGATGTTGGTGCGACAAAGCGAAGGGATGGTTATGCGGTAGCAGAGAAGCACTATAAGTCGGCGGTGGCTGTTTTTGATAAGCTTATAGCTCTCAGTGCAAAGGATAACGAAAGGGATGATAATAGAATTCTAAGGGCAATGAAGAAGGATTTTGCCAGTTTTTACGATACCGGGAAAAAAATGGCTGATGCGTACCTTAATTCCGGTTTTAACGAGGGTTTCAGATTAATGGAGAAATTTGATGCTACTTCGTCTAAGATTTTGAAGGAACTCTCTGATGTAATCAATGAGCACAAGGCTAAGATGAAGGATAATCTTGTGAATATCCACGAAGGATTTGCCGTAATGGATATTATTGCTCTTAGTGTCACCCTGCTTGCCGTTATAATTTCTCTTACCCTTACGTTTTTAATTTCTTCCAGTATAACAAGACCGATTAGGCAGGTTACCGATACGATAAAGGAGTTAAAGGATAAAAAGGGAGATCTTACCAGAAGAATAGAGGTAAAGAGTAAGGATGAAATAGGGGAACTTGGCCAGTACTTTAATCAGTTTCTGGCAAATTTCAGGGATATGGTTGCAAGACTTAAGAGGGTGTCTGCCCTTAACTCTGAGGTAAGGGCAAGACTGTTAAATGCTACCGGTGAGACGGCCTCCGCCTCCAATGAGATTGTAAGCACTATAGAATCTTTGCGCTCACAGATGGAAAAGCTTAACGGCGAGATTGAGGATGTTTTAAAATCGGTAGAGGTGTTTTCGTCTTTTACTGATAAACTAGATAGAGAGATTGATAGTATGGCCTCGGCTACGGAGGAATCTACCTCTAGCATAGAGGAGATGATTGCATCTGTAAATAACGTATCGGAAATTGTAAATAATAAAACCAGAGCAGCAGACGAACTTGTCATGTTAGCGGAGAACAGGGGAAAGATCTCAGAGACCCTCTACGACAATATTCAGGCTCTTTTAAAACTTGTGGACGAGGTTTCTTCGATTGCTGAGATGATAAAGGCAATTGCCAATCAGACAAATCTCCTCTCGATGAATGCGGCTATAGAGGCTGCCCATGCTGGAGATGCCGGTAAGGGGTTCGCTGTTGTTGCTGATGAAATAAGAAAACTTGCGGAGACCTCGAATGAGAATGCCAATCAAATTACCTCTATTATAGAACGGGTGGTATCCGGAATTACTCAGGTTTCAAAGGAAGCCGGAGAAAACTCCGAGGCCTTTCGTTCCATAAATGAGGGAATACGCTCTATTTCTAATGCATTTTCGGAGATAAACGCCAATACCTCGGAGCTTTCCATAGGTGGGCAGCAGATACTAGAAGCTATGACTCAGTTGCGTGAGGTTAGCATGTCGGTCAAGGACGGATCTGTTGAGATGAAAGATGGAATTTCAAAGATATCAGGCTCTATTCAGAGAATGACAGGAATATCGGGTGGAATTCTTAATGGTGTGAACGAGATTGACATTGGTGCAAAGGATATAAACAATTCCATGGTGGAGATTAGCGAACTCTCCAAGAAGATGGATGAAAATTCGCAGACAATGGATCAGGAACTCAATGAAATGAGGACAGAGTGAGAGAGCAAATTTTAATTCTAAATCCTTCTAAAGGGATTTTGTTTTAAAAGTCTGTTTAAGAAAAGCATAACAAGCCCTAAAGCAACAAAACTTAATTGGCCAATTCTTATTATTATTGTGTAGGTTAGACCGTTTTCAATCCCAATTCCGAGCAGTGAAAAGAGGAGCAGGTTGACACCCTCCATTCCCCCGAGGTTAGCCGGTATGAGGGTAAAAATGGCGCTTAGGATTGTTCCGCCGAATATAATAAAAGCGTCGATTAAGTTCTTTATACCAAAGAGGGTGAGGATATAGTAGGTTTGAAGCACCTCTAGTACACCTACCAAGGTTCCGATCCCTGCCGCAAGGTAGAAGTATCTTTTATCGTGGATTATTGTATGAACCTCTTTTTCGAATTCTCGCACTGCAAACAGAACCTTTACCGCTGTCCTCGGGCGGATACGAAAGAAGGGTTTTATCAAAGCACGAAAAAATTTGTTTATAAAGCTGTCGTCGTAAAACAACTTAAAGAGGAGGAACAGGAAAAATCCGGTTATTGTTACTATGAGAATAAGGGATATGATTATCAACATTGGTTGGGGGTTGAAGAAAAAAATCATAAACGACAACCCTATCACGGTTGTGGGAAACTTTGTTAAAAGCTCCACGTATTTGTCCAGAGTTACTGTGGCAAATAGAGTGTTGTATGTTACACGATCATCTTTTTCCTTTAAGAGGTTTGCCCTTATAGGTTCACCCCCGAGGTACATAGATGGTGTTATATAGCTTACGGAAAACCCACAGATTCTGGCCCTTAAAACTTTTAAGAAGGAGCGTTTTATGTTCCCCTGAGTTAAAAAGATAACCCACTGTAGAGAGCCAAAGGCATGTATAGCGAGTTGGAAGGTAAGTATTATAGCTACAGTAGAAAGTTTTATAATTGCCAAACTATTTTTTAGTTGTTCAAAATCTAGAACCTTGATAAACAGTAGGGTAAGTATGGTTAAAAATGATAGCTCCCCAATGAGTTTTAAAATTTTTCTCCGGCGCTTTTCCATCTACCCTATTCCTGAATCCATTTTTTGAGCGTTTTCAGGTTTGTGGGGTTTATCGGATCGGTTTCTTCGTTGTATAGTCGCTCTATCCTATCCTTGTAGGCCTTTACTATATTTCTCCGTACCATTTTTAGGGTTGAATTTACCATTCCGTTTTCCTCGTTAAATGGCTCGGGAAGTATGGCAAAAGTTTTTGGTGTCCACTGAGGCATGAACTTTTCAGCGAGATATTTATCCTCTTTATACTTTCTTATCGAGCTGTCCAGTTCTTGTAACACTCTCTCTACCGTGCTTTCTGATTCCCTGGGGAGTTTGTTATTTTCTATCCACTCGAGTATTTTTTCTCTGTCAGGAACTATCAGAGCTATTGTATACGGGTTTTGTTGGTTGTACAGCATGATCTGAGAAATAAAGGGAATATTTCCTGTCATATGCTGTTCTAGGGCCTCCGGAGAGTACTTTTCTCCGTCGTGTCCTACTAGAAGGCTTTTGATTCGACCGACGACGTATATAAATCCATCCTCATCGAGGTATCCGAGATCGCCGGTGTGAAGGTATCCGTCGATGATGGTTTCTCTCGTTGCCTCTTCATTTTTCCAGTAACCAAGCATAACACTTTCGCCTTTAACGGTGATTTCGCCAACTTTCCCCGTTGGAAGGGGGGTATTGTTCTCATCCACTATTTTCACATCCACCCAGGGAAAGGGTTTGCCGGAGGAGCCTATCTTAAAACACCCCTTTTCGTTTGTATTGCTTGAAATAATAGGGCTTGTTTCCGAGAGCCCGTATCCCTGGTATACGGGGAGCCCTATAGCTGTAAACCATTTAACACATTCCTCTGGTACGGCGGAACCCCCTGCTACCATAAACTCTATTCTTCCCCCCAGAGAGGCTTTGACCTGTTTGGATATGATGGTTTTAAGGGGTAGATATATTGGCCATAGTATTAGAGAGAGAGGGTCGTGTCTCTTTTTATAGTAATTTCCGTTTAGTCTGGTGCCCAGTTTAACTGTAATATTGAAGAGTTTTTCTGCTATTCCACCCTTTTCCTTTATTTTGCCCTCTATTGCCCGTTTAAAACTCTCAACCAGAGCAGGAACTACGAGAAGGTATGTTGGCCTTACCTCGCGTATATTTTTGGGAATGTTTCTTAGAGTTCCTATCTCCGTTTTTCCCATCTCTACGGCGGCGATTACACTCCCTTTCTTCATGAATGAGTAGATTCCCGCGGTATGGGCAAAGGAATGATCCCAGGGGATTATGAGTAGGGTGTAGAATGGGATGGGAAGTTTAAAGACCACGTTGACATCATTAACATTCACCCAGTAATTTTTATGGGAGAGCAGTATTCCTTTTGGTTCTGCAGTTGTGCCGGATGTGTATGTTAGGGTTGCCGGATCGTTTTCCTCGATTAGAGATTCCGCATCTTTTAGAGCATTGGGATTCTCTTTTCTGTACTTGCTTCCTATTTTTAGAGCCTCTTCCCATGTATAGAGTTTAACCTGCTTATTATTTACGTTTAGTGATCTTATATCGATATTATCCATCAAAACTATAGACTCGAGCTTCGGTAGTTCCTCTGTAAGGGGAGTTATTTTTTCTATCTGCCTTTTAGAGGCAATTATCATTCTCGATTCCGAGTGCTTGAAACGGAATAGTAGTTCCTCTGATGTCTTGATTTTTACGGAGATAGGAACACTTACCGCTCCACAGAGCAATATTGCCCACTCAGTGCTTACCCATCTGTTTCTTCCCTCTGCTAGAATTGCAACCTTGTCTCCCTTTTTTATACCCCTTGATAAGAGAAAAAATGCGAGTCCGTCTGCTTCCTCTTCTGTTTCGCCAAAGGTAGCTCCCCTGTATCCCTCAGGCATTCTCTCCATTACAAATGTCCAATCTCTATATTTATTCACACTCTCTCTGATTAGTGATGTTAATGTTCGTTTTTTCCCTTCCACTTTTTCTCTCCTCGTTCTTTATTCTCTCTCGGGTATTATATATACATAGTGAGAGTTGTAAAGTCTAATTATATTGGTCAAAATTATCCCGGGTAGAGTCGATATAGGTAGTGTGGGATTGAAAAGGATAATAATTTTTCCGGTTTTTTTTCTTCTCTGTTACTTTGCCTTTGCCTCAGAGATTGGATTGGCCTCCTGGTATGGGGGAAAATTCCACGGCCGGTTAACGGCGAGTGGGGAAGTCTTTGATACCAATAGTTTTACGGCGGCTCACAAAACTCTTCCGTTCGGAACAATTGTTAGGGTGACAAACCTGGGTAATGGTAAATCGGTAGTGGTAAGGATTAACGATAGGGGTCCCTTTATTAAGGGACGAATTATAGACCTATCGAGAGCTGCGGCAAATGCAATAGGGATGATAGGGACGGGAGTAGCTCGTGTAAAGCTGGATATACTCTATGTTGGAGATAACAAGAGGGAAGGGGCGAGTGTTAAAGCGGGAGGAAAAAGTGCAGGGTACTATACAATTCAGGTTGGAGCCTTTAGGGTTAAGGGGAATGCCCTTCGTCTTAAGAGCTTGCTTACCGATGCAGGTTTGAGGGTAAGCTTTGTCAGGGTGAAGGGGAAGGATGGGGATGGAATAACAAGAGTTTTTGTGGTAGATGTTTCTAGAAAAGACTTGGATTCTACATTAAGGTTGTTAAAAAAATTTAAAATAGATGATCCTCTCGTTAGGGAGGAAATAGTTAAAAAGTAAGGGAGGTCTGTTTTGGGAAAGAAAAAACTGAAATTGGCAAGTTATCTAATCTCTAAGGGTTTTATAACAAAGGAGCAGGCCCAGGAGATTATTAAGGAACAGGAGGGAAAATCGGGCCCTTTGAGGGAAAGATTTGGTAGGATAGCGGTTAAGAAGGGTTACATAACGGAGTCTGCACTTAATAGAGCTATCCTTCAGAAAGAGAGAGAGGAAGCGGGTTACTAAGCGCTCTATTTGTTGGAACCGGAATGTCTCTTAGGAGCCTTTAGAGTGTCTGCTATGTAATTTCCTATTGCCAGAGAATCGAGTCCACAGATTTTTAGAAGGGCATTTCGTGAACCCTGTCCCATAAATTGATCCGGGATCCCTAAAAGTCTTATCAACTTTTCAGGAAAACGGCGATGTACAAGTGAGAATATGTGTTCCCCAATTCCTCCGTTGATGACTCCTTCTTCCGATATAAATATGTAGCTGTACCGGGAGGTTACCTCTGCTATAAACTCTTCGTCCAGGGGTTTTATAAAGCGTAAATTATACACATCAACCTCTATCCCTTCGGAGCTGAGCTTTTGTGCGGCCTTTAGCATTTCAATTGTTGTCGAGCCTACACCTATCAGTAGAATATCGGAGTCTATTTTTCTGATAAAAACCCCCCGTCCCTTCTCTACCTTTTTTT
>Ga0256914_1002898_pt1 | contig 14002 bp, 8 predicted proteins | sample HulkmetaG_FD_191571 | JGI IMG/M metagenome (GOLD analysis project Ga0256914, IMG submission 191571) | Hydrothermal chimney microbial communities from Main Endeavour vent field at the Juan de Fuca Ridge, Pacific Ocean - Hulk | ecosystem: Environmental > Aquatic > Marine > Hydrothermal vents ... | reverse complement strand
CAAGTTCTGAGAATAAAGGATGTAAAGAAAATATTCCATAATAAAACTAAAAAGCCCCAGGTTTTTCCCTTCCCTGAGGCTTTTTACGCTCCGGCGGTAGGACTCGAACCTACAACCTAGTGGTTAACAGCCACCCGCTCTGCCAATTGAGCTACGCCGGAATACCATTTCAAATTTTCATTAACGAGTGCCAAATATAAAAACTCTTTGCACTCGTGTCAATATTTAAATTAAGAAAATTACCGAAAATTTTCTATTGCAAATTTCTTAGCAGAACGGCCATACGCAAAAAATAGGTTTTAGCGTATTTGTGCCATTCTTTGAAGGTTTGAGCCAATCCCAGCGAAAATCGCAGGTATTGGTCACCAAAAGAAAGTTGAGTGCCGGTCGAAGCAACCTGACGCACCGAATGGGTACCCAATTTTCCGTAATCGAAAAAAGCGTCGAGGGTTACGTTTTGTACGGAAAGAAAAAGAAATTTGTATCCTGTGTTTTGCGTCAGAAAATATCGGACTTCAAAAGAATTCCACAGTAACTGATCGGTATCGATATTCTCACGCAAACCACGAACGGTTCGTGTAAATAAATATTCGCGCGGCATGTCAAATTCGTAATAACGATCGATTCCCACAATTTGAAAAGGAAGCAAGTGGCCTTTCTGCCGAATAAAACTGAAACGCTCTCTAATGCCGAAATTATCGCCGAACAGTTTGCTACCCAACATACCATTGGTTTCGATTAAACGGAATTTGTAATTGGAGCCCGACATGGTGGTAAAATAAAAAGCATTAACCAAAACCGTGCGTTGAGGAATAGCCGCATTGCGTGTACTTGGCAGGCGATAACGAAATGAGGCCCTAACCGAAGGTCCGTGAAACCAAACCCGATCGGTCGGATAGGGAGCGTTTTTGCGGAAACGATGGTCGAAATAATTGTAGGCCAATTTAAGACCGGAGAGCCAACGTTTATTTCCGTTTACGAACCAATGTCGTGCCAGAGCAAAGGAAAATTGGCGCCGCGTACCTTCCGGATGCGTAAGAAGAACAGGACCAAAATAAACATAGGTAGAAATATCCGTGTTCAAATATTTTAGTGCGTGTTTGAGCATGAACACCGATTTATCCGGGCGGAAAGGGGTAATCCAAAATGCGGCCGTTAATATTTGCCGTTGCATAATTTCCATCCATATTGTGGAGCCGTAAAAACCGTAACCGTATTTTTTATCGTAAAAAGGCAGAGCAAAACTTAACAGATGTTCCATCGGGGTAAAAGGGAAGTGCTTTACCCGTGCGCGAACTTTTACGCCATTGCTACCTTTAATGCGAATGGTATCAGGTAAAAAGGGTTTTTTCCGTTGCCACATTCCGTAGCGATTACAAGTAAACGGGACTGCTTCGGATGAAAATCTAAAAACGGAATCTGTCGGTACTTGAAAAAAATGACGTTTGCCGTCTGCCTCATAGCGGTAAACGATGAAATTTTTTTGGGTGGAATCGGCCGATTGCACCCAATACATATATTGATCGCTCCAGCGGCTGATTACGGAATCGTTTTGCAAATCGTACACCGCAATAATCGGTTGATTGTGACGTACCTCGTTAAAAATCAGGTAACGATTTTGCAGACAAATTACCGAATACGGTTGCTGTATTTCGGAAGATAAAACCCTCGGCTGTTTGTCTGTTAATCGGCAAAGTTCACGTTTGCCCTGTTTGCTTTGCAGGATGAAAAAAACGCTTCCGGTATCGGTTGTCGTAAGCTTGCCTACCGGGTGGCCGGTCTTTAAAACTATTTCGGATTGTTCGGTGGCGATGTTAAACCGAATAATGCGTGATTCTTCGGGTAATACTTCGGCTAAATACAAAATGGTGTTTCCGGCAAAAGCAGCGTACCGGCTGCGTATCGGCGTAAGGATTTTAAATGATTTTTCCTTTTTGCGGTCGTAAATATGCCATTGAAAGCGAAGAGCCAATTGATCTGATTCGATAGAATAATAAGGCTCGCCGTAAGCAATAAAACGATGATCGGCACTAACACACACCTGAGTACCAAGGCGATTGGAAATACGCCGCCGAACGTGCGCTTGATTTTTGTGCAGTTGTACGATTATCAAAGAATAATACCCGTCAATCGAATGCTCTTTTCCGGCAGCCAAATAAAGCGAATCATCGCAGGAAAGAACAAACACTTGTGTCGGTTGGTCCATTACATCCGGTAAACGTCGCGGAAAGGTAGCCACGGGCAAATCGGCTAAAAAGGCACCGTAGTATAAAACCGAGGCACGAACAAAATCAGGAAAAAGCAAATTTACATCTTTACGGAATACGGCTTTAAATGCGTCGTCAAAGTCGTAGTACCAACCGTGGGGGTGGTAACGTAGCAAGCGTATTAAAGCGGAATCGCCATAGGTAAAGGCAAGATAACGGACAAAAGCATTGGCCGAGGCATACAGAAGGCGTCTGTTGCTTAAGTTGTTTAAAGCATTCGGATTAAGTTGTCCGGAAAGCAAGGCTTGTTTAATGTAATAGTCTCCTCGGAACAAATTCCAGCTTTCGGCAAAATATTGGGCGAGTCCTTCGTAAAACCAACGCGGAGTTAAGGCAATGGATGCTTCGCCCAAAAAGCTCAATTTCCGGTGCAGAGCTTTAAAGGTTACCCAATGGGTTAACTCGTGTGTAAGCACCAAGCGGTACCACGATTTTTGTTCGCTCCAAAACGGCAGGTACATTGATGAGAGCGCGTAAATCACCACACTGTTTCCCAGAGCGTAGCCGTTGGAAATATCGGGTTTGTCGGTTAAAATGATGCGCGCTTGGGGTAGATGTTCGATTTGTTCGTTCGAAAGTCCGTGCAAATGGGCCAAACGGGGAATTTCCGCATCGGCAATTGCCAAAAGGGTTTGCGCCAGCGAATCGTAAGGTTTTTGATATTCTACACTTGCGTATTGGCCGCTTAATTTTTGCCAACGGGCATATAAAGTTGCCGGTACCGATAAAAGTACGAAAAAGATCAGCAAGGAAGGGGTTAATTTCATGATAATGCGTTCCCGAAACCTTCGAAATTAACAAAACGTTCATACTAAAGTTAACAGAGTATTCTGTATTTTGCAAAGTACCGGAAAAAATTATTGAGCTTTGTAAATGTTCGTAGTAGATTTAGGAATACCGCCCTGTTTGCTAAAGATAAGGGGAAATACCATGCAAAGGAAAAACATCGACGATTTTAACGGTCGAATTGTTTTTCGCCTGTTTTTTTTCGGACTGGCCATGGCCTATCTTGAGGCGGCTGTTGTGGTTTACCTTCGGCTGTTGTATTATCCGCACGGGTTTCATTTTCCGCTAAAGGTTATTCCGAGTCATGTAGTCATTGTGGAATTGGGACGGGAGTTTGCCACGTTAATCATGCTTTGGTTTGTGGCTTCGTTGCTCAATGCCCGTTTTCGTGTGCGCTTTGTGGCCTTTCTTTTTTTGTTCGGTGTATGGGATTTGTTTTATTATTTTTGGCTTAAGGTACTGCTTAATTGGCCCGCTTCGTGGACGGAATGGGATATTTTGTTCTTAATTCCGGCACCGTGGGTCGGGCCGTGGTTGGCACCCGCTTTGGTGAGTTTGGGGTTTATCTTTATTACGTTATTACTTTGGGCCCGTCCGCAAAAATTCGACGGAGCGGCATTCAGTAAAACGGTGTGGATAGTTGAAATTGCAGCCGCATTGCTTATTTTACTAACATTTTTTTGGCAAAGCGGTGCGGTTATTCGGGGAGAGGTTCCGCAGGGTTATCCTTGGTGGCTATTTGTTTGTGCATACGCGGCAGGGTTGCTTACCTTTTTGATTGCGTTTTTTAAGCCCGCAGTCCGCAGCTCTGGCGAACATTCTTAAAAACATATCGGTTATGAGATGATAGCGCATTGCAAGGGAAACTTTTACGAAATTGCTTTGTTAGAACAATTGTTTTTGAACATGTGGCACTAATGAAAGGAGGCGGCCATGAAACGTTTGCTAGTTTTTATGATCCTTTTCTTTGCGTTTGCTTCTCTACAGGCGTATCCGGGGAAAATTGTAAAAGCATTTAAAACACCCGCCGGTTTTTCCACAGGCATTACCTTTGACGGACATTACTTGTGGTTGGCCGATTACCAGAGCGATTCATTGTATCAAATCGATCCTAACACCGGTGCCATTGTGCATAAAATTCCTTCGCCCGGGTTTTGGCCGATGGGACTTGCCTGGGACGGTAAATACCTGTGGAATGTGGACAAAATGCAGAAAAAGATTTTTCAGGTAGATCCTAAAGATGGTTCTATTGTTAATGTGTTCGAAGCACCATCGGATGATCCCGAAGCCTTGACCTGGGACGGAAAAACACTTTGGGTGAGCGATGCGCGCAGCAACCGCATTATGAGTTTGGATATGAATGACGGGACGGCAGTTGTGAGTTTTAAGGGGCCGGCGCGTCGTGTGAATGGTTTGACCTTTGACGGCAAATATCTTTGGGCCACGGATCGTTTAATGGACGAATTGTATATGATCGATCCGCAAACAGGAGAAGTGATTTTGATTACCGATACACCGGGTCCGTATCCGCGTGGCCTTGCTTACGATGGTACCTATTTGTGGTGCGTGGATTTTCAAAACGATTCGTTGTACCAAATTGTGCGCAAGGATAAGGACAAGTTCAGACTGAAAGATCCGCGTAAGGCTGAAATTACCTTAACCCATGAGGTGCGCGGCCTTGGCGACGGAACCATGCAAAGTTTAAATGTCTATTTTGCCATTCCGGAAACCTACGCGCAGCAGGAAATTCTCAGTGTGCGATACACGCCTAAAAAATCCGAATCGGTTTTGGATCGTTGGGGACAGCCGATAGCCTGTTTTTATTACAAAAATCTGAAAGCAAATTTCGATGTGCGTACCACTATGAAGGTGCGCGCCAAAATTTCGGCAATTGATTATTTTATCTTTCCGGAAGATGTGGGCACCGTTAAAGATATTCCCAAGAACATTTTAAAGACCTACACGCAAAACGGCAGCAAATACATGCTGGAGAATCCGTACATTAAAAAATTAGCCAAACAAATCGTTGGTAACGAAACCAACCCTTATTGGATGGCGCGAAAAATTTTCGATTATTTGCACGAACATTTGACCTACAAACTGGAGGGCGGCTGGAATGTGGCGCCTGTTATTTTGAAACGAGGTACCGGATCTTGCTCCGAATATTCGATTAGTTTTATCGCTTTGGCGCGGGCTGCCGGTTTACCGGCACGCTATGTGGGTTCTGTTGTGGTACGCGGCGATGCGGCCAGTATGGACAATGTTTTCCATCGCTGGACCGAGGTTTATTTGCCTCATTATGGTTGGATTCCGTTCGATCCTTCCGGTGGCGATCAGCCCCTGCCACGCGATCAGGCACGCTTTATAGGCCATTTGAGCAATCGCTTTCTTATTACCACCCATGGTGGCGGCGATTCCAAATACTTAGGTTGGTATTACAACTACAATCAACATTTCCGTTGCGATCCGAAACTTCAGGTAACTGTCGAAAGTTTTGCCGAATGGCAACCGATTAAATAGCACCATTTTTAGGGGGGCGGCATTTGGCTTGCCCCCCTTTCTTTTTTATTTATTGTGATCCCTGTTTTGCTCAATCCATTGCCGTAATTTTTTTAGCGCCTCGGCATTTTCTCGGGCGTTTAAGGAACTATCGTAACCAAAACGATTATGGCTGTATTTTACGATTTCGGCGATGGTTTGTTGGCGAATGAACGGATATGGACATTCCTTTAATAATTGTAGCATCAACATCAGGCCGTTGCCAGGGTTGAAGCGGGTAACGGCTTTTGCCGCTTGCAAGCGCATGGAAAAATTATCGCCTTGCCTGGCGATTTGCATTAATGAGTCTAACGAACGGTTTGTAGCATGATTTGCACTTTGCCTGGTTGCGGATGAGTTTTGGGAAAGTGACGACACATGCGAAACGGCCGAGGCCTGCGGGTGATGCGGTGCCTGATGCTTTTTGAAATAGGCACCCATGGATTCGAAAAAGAAAAAAAGTAAAATTGTTACCAAAACACCGATGGCAATACGTGCTAAGGCTCGACCCTTGGAAGGCGATTTAATCACATACAGGGTTAGGGCCACCAAGAGCAGAACCACGCCGTAAAAAGCAACTACCGTGGGGCCGCTGGGTAGATCGGCAATGTATGAGATGTAGAGCCCTAAAACGCTGACCAGCAGGCCCATGGTCCAGCCGATGGCCAATTGTTTCCACAAAACATCGGTAATCATAATGGATGTGATGGCCGGAACAACCAGAAATACAAATACCAGCAATACACCAGCCGTACCGACGGAATGGGTGATGACAATACCAAAGGTAACATAAAACAGAAAATCCCAGAAGCGTACGGAAACGCCTTGTTGGTAGGCTTTTTCCGGATGGTTGGAAATGAGTAAAAATTTATCGCGAAAGATGAAGTGAAACAGGCCAACTGCAGCGTAAACGATGGCCGCATGTAAGATAGTGCTCCATTTAACCCACAAAATGCTTCCGGTCAGTAATTCTTTAATATGTTCGGCTCCGTGCGGCGCTTTGTCGATGACCAGAATGGCGATGGCGGCCGCCAGTGCGTACACCAACCCGATAACGGCTTCCTGAGGGATCTTTTCGTTACGTAAACGTGAGAGCGAAAAGATGGCGGCGCCGATCATGGCAAATCCTAACGAAAACCAGTAGGCTCCGCTGGTGCCGGGCATTATGCCGAACAAAAAACCGACGGTGGTGCCCAAAGCGGCCACCTGTGCCAGGGCCAAATCGACAAAAATAACTTTGCGTTTGATGACGTGTAATCCTAAATAGGAGTGGATGCCAACTAAAATCAAACATTCGAAAAAAGCCGGTGCCATGATGTCCCAAATGCTCAAATGCATGGTTTTGCCTCGTTTGTTCGTTTAAGGGTTTTCGTTTGCTTTGTGTGCCTACAAAAAGCGTGTGCGCCATTAAAAAATACGCGTGATTTTTAGCTTGGGCACACGCTTAATTGGCTGTACTTTCGTTTTATTTTGGGGTGTCCGGCTGTCCGGCAGCCGTTTTTAAAAAGGCATTGTGCAAATGGGTTACCCAGTAATTTACCAGTTGAAACACATCATCGGTGCCTGGGGCCCCTTTTACGCCCATGGGAACAATAACCGGAACGGCGCCTACCTTGTCGCAAATATCAATTACTTTTTTCTTGCTGAAATAATTGGCGGCCAGTAAAACTTTTACCTTAAACTTACGCATTTCGCGCACTAATTCTTCTACGTGTTTGGGGGAAGGCGGAATGCCCGGTTTGGGTTCTACGTGGCCGACCACATCGAGGCCGAACGTATGGCGGAAATAGACCCAATTTTTGTGGTAGGTGACAATTTTTTTGCCGCGAAAAAGCATAGCTTGTTTCATCCAACCGCCCAGGAAGTCCATTAATTTTTTACCTTTAAAAGAATTTTTTTGCAGGAAAGGAATCAATTCGCCGTTGTTTGTCAACTTGGCCAATAACGGTCCGCCCATTAATTGAACTAATTTTTTGCCGAATAGTCGGTTGTACAGTTCGTTTTTAAATGTTTTTAAATTGGCTTGATAGTAATCTTTGTTGACTGGATCGTTTTTTTCGAGGCCGGTTTCGATATTTTCGGCAATTTGAATAAAATTCAACGGCCCGGTTATGATGTGGGGATTGCCGTAGATGTGCAAACCTCCTTCGCTGCGGGAAAAAACCGTGGGCTTTTCCAAAAGACGAATGCCGTAACTGGCCGAAACATAGCCGATTTGTCCGGAACGTATTTTGGGGTTTTTGGACATATCTACCAGTGTGGGCACCCAAAGCTCCAAATCCAGCCCGGTAGAAACAAAAATATCGGCTTTGTTTAGCAGAACTGCGTAGCTTGGTTTGGGGCGTACAAAGTGCGGGTCTTGGTTTCCCGGGACGATGTAATGCACGTTTACTTTGTCTCTGCCAATTTTTTGTGCGATATCTGCGTATGTGCTTAAGGTGGTAACCACATTTAATTTATGCGCTGCCTGTGCCAAATTTGCCAAAAGCAACAGGGCGAATAAAATATAGGTCAATCGTTTCATAATAGCCTCCGCTAATAAGGTTTAATAACGTTCGTGCTTGTGCGGTCCGGCAGCCCAGGTAAGCTGCAAACGAACAATGGATTCCGATTTATCGAGTACATTACCATTTTTGTAATTGTATTGCAGGCGGAAACGTACCCAATGGCTTTGCCACCAGGTAAGGTAGGGAACGACCTGATAAATATTTTTGCCGCTATTGTTTACGATAAACGGCTGGGTGTAATCTACCCGTAACCCGGCATACCAACGTTCGTTTAGGCGGTATTGTAGGTAACTGTATCCGCCTGCGGTTTGTATTTTACGGCCCGACCCCAAATTTTTATCGGCATAATAAAGTTCGGAGCGCCAGGTAAACGAGTGGTAATGAGCACGATTGACCGGTTCCCACGAAAGGGTAAAATCTAACCCGGCCAATTTGGTAAAACGTGCGGGTTGTTTGATTTTTACACCGTTGACGAATCCGCGTAAATCGTTACGTCCTACCATTGCCGTTAACCCGAGTTCGGCATAGGTGTTTTGATTGAAATCCATATAATTTTTCAAATGGGTTAAAACAGCCGGAAAAGAAAACAGGCTGCCGGAAAAGAGTTGTTCATTTTGTGCATTTGTGATTTGCAGCGTGAGCATATTGGTAGCAGCCCAAAATTTCGGCATCAGCCAGTCAATTGAAAATCCGCTTTGATTCAATCCGTCTTCGCCCAGAATGGTGGTTAAGGCCAAAGGAAAATCGAATTGATCCAGTGAGTGTGCATGCCAGCGATTGACAACGCCGAACTGCTGGCGGAATTTTCCGGCCGTTAAGGAGACATTTGGCAAAAAGTTATTCCATGTGGCATAGGCTTCTCCCAGCTCAATGCCATCCGGATGAACTTCCAGTGCTATTTTCATGGTACTGAACGGATCCAGATTGCTTTGAAAATGTAAACCGATAACGCGAAAATAAACACCGTTGCGTTGGTTTTCGGTAAAGCCGTCATTATTGGCTACGTTTTGAAGGTAAGCATCGCCGGTTACGCTGATTTCGGGATTAATGGCTTGCAAGGAGCGTTGTCCGCTTTTGAAAACGCTTGGCTTTTGTGCATTTTCCGTTTGAGAAGCAGCGGCTTGCCTGGCCTGTTCGCGCAGTTTCACCAGTTCGGATCGGGCCTGCCTGGCTTCTAAATTCCGGATGCGATTTTGTAAGACTTGAATTTGTGCCGCTAACGAATCGACGGAAGCGACCGGGTGTTTTTGCATGGTTTGTGCCGATAGTGTTCCGTATGCGATAATGAACACTCCGAAAGCCAAAATGATTTTGTGCATGGGAACCTCCGCATATTTGGTTCGAATTTATTCCATAGTTGACATTACGCTACTCCCGTATAGCGTGTGTAGCGCAGCGAAATAACAGGCGTAATTTCATTGTAAGGACGCACTGCTATTTGTTGCCCTGCAATGTTTGAAAGAAAAAATGTTCGCAATTTTGTGACGGGAAGTAAAAATCAGGCAAAGTGCGGAGGGGCACGATGGGAGAAGCAGGCAAAATGAACCTGAGCCTGAAAAGAATCGTTTTCGATGGTTAAAAATTCGACAAACGGAACGGTTCGAACGGGTTCGACAGGAACAACGACTTGTTGCAAATGAGCGGTATTACTCAAAATGTAGGCAGGACAGGAATTATTTTCACCTTGGTACAACGGGTGGTTGTGCGCCAGTACTTCTACAGAAGTTAAAAAGAGTAAAACCGCAATGAGATTAAAAACAACAATTCGTTTTATGCGCATGGCCACTTCCTGTTTTTTAGGATGACGAATTTAAGTTGTAAATTTAAAGGAGTCAATGCAAAAAAATTATATTGTCGTAAAGCGGCGGATGAGAGGAGGGGTAAGGGTTAAGGGGAGGCATGCCAATCTATGTGAATTAGTGGCCAGAAAAAGTTGAATAGTTGATCGGTTGAATTGTTGAATGGTTGTTTGGTGCCAGGGCTTCCCTTGGGGATTTTTCAGAGTAGCTTGGTAATTTGTGGCGGCGTTTACCCCCTGAGGCCCCCCTCAAAAGGGGGCTTTTGGAGTGGGGCAGTTTGCTGCCTTGCGGGGAGAAGCCGGTTGCCGAGTGGTCCCGATTCGTCGGGAAGTATCGAGGTACCGGCGGCCTTTTCTCCTCTCCTTTTTCTTTTTTCATTTTTCCTTTTTCATCTCGCTCAGTGCAGATCAGTGGGTTGAAAAAGTTAAATAGTTGATTGGTTTAATTGTTGAATGGTTGTTTGGTGCTCATTGGGTGTGGTTTGGTGTCTGGGGTGGTAAAGGGTTAAGGGTGTAAGGGTTAAGGGGAGGCGTGCCAATCTGTGTGAATTAGTGGCCGGGAAAAGTTGAATAGTTGATTGGTTGAATTGTTGAATAGTTATTTGTGCCAGGGCTTCCCTTGGGGATTTTTCAGAGTAGCTTGGTAATTTGTGGCGGCGTTTACCCCCTGTGGCCCCCCTCAAAGGGGGGCTTTTAGAGTGGGGCAGTTTGCTGCCTTGCGGGGAGAATCCGGTTGCCGAGTGGCTCCGCGCCAGAGGAGATGTATCGAGGCACCGGCGCTCTTTTCCCCCCTTCCTTTTTCTTTTTTCATTTTTCCTTTTTCATCTCGCTCAGTGCAGATCAGTGGGTTGAAAAAGTTGAATAGTTGATCGGTTGAATTGTTGAATGGTTGTTTGGTGCTCATTGGGCGTGGTTTGGTGTCTGGGGTGGTAAAGGGTTAAGGGTGTAAGGATTAAGGGGATGCGTGCCAATCTGTGTGGATCAGTGGCCGGGAAAAGTTGAATAGTTGATCGGTTGAATTGTTGAATGGTTGTTTGGTGCCAGGGCTTCCCTTGGGGATTTTTCAGAGTAGCTTGGTAATTTGTGGCGGCGTTTACCCCCTGTGGCCCCCCTCAAAGGGGGGCTTTTAGAGTGGGGCAGTTTGCTTCCCTGCGGCGGTCATTTTTTTCATTTTTCAGCTCCCGCACAGGCGCTTTTGGGGTGGGTCTGATAATCAAATAAACTAACAACGATATTTACGTCGAATTCTCTTCTACAAGGAATTAGAATTTAAATACAGAAATGTTTAAATTTCATTCAATTAAAACAAAATATTCGGACTTACATAAATTTTGCAATATGTTGAATATATCACAGTGGTTAAAATTCATACGCTGTATTTTTACCGGTCGTTAAAAATCCGTTTACATAAGCTATTGTATGGTTTAATGCTCGCGGTAAACGACTTTACGCAGAATGCCGGGGAAAAAGTCGATTGCGGAATTCGCATTTATTTAAATTTGGTATTACATCTGATTTTTTATATTATTTACGTTTATTCATCACTTGATGTAAGTGACGTGGCGGAGCTATAAGTAAATTATGGGTGGAATTATAAATTTCGAGAAACGATTTGAGAAAATGATACAATCCAAAAAGTTAACCTATTAAAAAAATAGGATAGATCTATGAAAAACATGTTGGTTATTTTTTTGCTTATTTTGTTAAGTGTAACATTTGGCTCAGCACAATCCATCGAGGATTTGCAGAAACTCGAACAATTGAAAAATCAATTGGAAAAAGCCGGAACAACTTTACAAAAGCCGCAGGAAGAAAAAATTCCGCAGGTAAAAAATCTCGAACAATTCAAAGAAAATCTTTCGCAACCTCCTAAAGCCGAATCTCAAAATAACAAAACAAAAGATACGACCAAAACCAAAATAACCGAGCAGCCGGTAAGGAAAACCTCGTTGCCGATTTTTGGTTTTGATGTATTTGAACGAGCACGTATCGATTTTAATCCGGAAATTTACGGGCCGGTAGATGAAAATTATCCTTTGGGACCCGGGGATGAGATCATTATTACCGTTTGGGGCGAAGTGGAATTGCGCCACGATGTAACCATTGATCGGGACGGCCAGGTTTTTATCGATAATGTGGGCCTTGTCAAATTGGCCGGCTTAACATTAAAACAGGCGCGCAAACGTTTGTTCGACCGCATGGGGCAGTCGTATTCTTCGTTACTTAATAACAAGGCGTTTCTCGACGTTTCGCTGGGAAAGCTGCGTTCGATTCGTTTGTACGTAATTGGCGATGTGCGTAGTCCGGGCGTGTTTACTGTACCGGCGCTTACGTCCCCTTTGCAAATGTTGTTTTATGCTGGGGGATTGCAACAAACAGCTTCGTTGCGCCATATTAAAGTGATCCGCAATAACCGCCTTATTGCCGATCTTGATTTTTATCAGTTTTTAAAGCATGGTAAAGAGTTCGGAAACGTGCGTTTGCAAACTCATGATGTGATTTTGGTGCCAACGGCTACCAAACGCGTAAAGTTACTCGGTGCCGTGCGTAAACCTGCTGTTTTCGAACTCAAAGGCAAAGAAGGTTTGGATGATTTGATTCGTTTTGCCGGAGGATTTAAGGACAATGCCTACATCGAAAATATTCTTATTGATCGATATTTGAACAACAAGGAACACAAGCTAATAAGCGTTAACTTTGCCCGCATTAAAACCAAAAAACGGAACGTTGTTTTAATGGACGGCGATGTGATTACCGTACCCACAATGGATCGGGATGTACAAAATTTTATTACCATTAGCGGTCCGGTATACGGACCAAAAAAGTTCGCTTACTATCCTGGCATGACGCTTAAAAAATTAATTGCCGAAGTGGATAGCATCAGCGGTGACGCTTTTTTACAAAGGGTGCAAATTACACGTACTTTGCCTGATCATCGCCGACAATTGTATTCCATTAATCTTAAGGAATTGCTGGAAAGTCAAACCGCAGATTTCCCTTTGGCGCCGCAAGATCATGTGGCCATCACTTCTTCCATGACGCTTTTTCCCCCCGATTCGGTTATAATCCGAGGCGCAGTTAACAAACCTGGAAAATTTTTATTAAAAAAGGACATGACATTAAAAGATTTGATTTTTGAGGCGGGTGGTTTTCGCAAGGATGCTTCGATTACCGAAGCCGAAATCTCGCGTATTTTTCCCTTCCACCCTGAAGATAAAAACAAATTGGCCCGCATTATTCATGTAAAAATCGATTCGAACTACACTAAAAATTTAATCGGTAGTGCGGACGAACAATTTTTCCTGAAGCCGTTTGATAATGTCTTTATTCGCCGTAATAGCGATTGGGAGCTGCAGCGTAATATTGTGGTGGATGGCGAAGTGCAGAATCCGGGAACCTATACGTTGAAAAACAAAACAGAACGTATTACCGATATAATCGAGCGGGCCGGAGGATTGAAACCCACGGCTTATTTGGCCGGTGCGCGTTTTTATCGCACGCGAGACGGTGTGGGACAAATCGGTATTGATTTTGAGAAAATTTTTAAGAATCCCAACGATCCCCAGAATATCATTCTGCAAGCTGGCGATCGAATTGTTATTCCGGAACAGATGTTTACGGTACGCGTAACCGGCGGGGTGAATTTTCCCATTAGCGTTTTGTACCAAAAGGGTAAGGGAGTTAGTTACTACATTAAAGCGGCGGGCGGTTTTACTGATTTGGCCGATAAAAGCAATATTACCATCAGGCTGGCAAACGGGAAACAATTCCAGCCCAAGCGCTTTTTGTTCTGGAAATATCTGCCGGAAAAAATTACCGCCGGAAGTACTATTTACGTGCCTGTATTGGCCGAAAAGAAAGAAATCGACTGGTCAGGCGCTATCCGCGATGCGGCAGCCATTATGAGCAGCATTGCTACAACCATTCTGATTTACGATCGCTTTGTAAAATGAAATGAATGGTTGCCTCGTTAAATTGCTGCATAAGTCGGATTTTGCATTTGGTTTTTGCTGATTTGCACAGAAGGGTGCGTGAGGACAGCTAAAAATCAAATGAGGGCACTATTCAACCGATCAACGATTCAAAAAAAATAATGCCCATACCTT
>Ga0256914_1002897_pt1 | contig 14005 bp, 9 predicted proteins | sample HulkmetaG_FD_191571 | JGI IMG/M metagenome (GOLD analysis project Ga0256914, IMG submission 191571) | Hydrothermal chimney microbial communities from Main Endeavour vent field at the Juan de Fuca Ridge, Pacific Ocean - Hulk | ecosystem: Environmental > Aquatic > Marine > Hydrothermal vents ... | reverse complement strand
AATTTGCCTTTTGCAATCTCCTGCGTTCCCTCTATGAGACTGTTCACAGGACGGGTGACAAACCTGGCAAGATACTGAAAGATCAGTACAGCCGTTATGATAAAGATCAGTACGGTAAGCAGTATAAATATCCTGTGCAGAAAGGATATCTCACGATCAACGCGGTCAAGGGATATTACCACGTCAAGGATGCCAAGGATGGTCGTGCCTGGAGAGTGTACATGGCAGGCTGCCGAAAAGCAGGCGGGTTCATTGTATATTGGACTTACAAGACCAAGATGCCTGCTACCCCCATCAGGAGATGTGAATATACGGACCCTCTGCTCCAGGTCCAGGGACTTGGGGGGAGGGGAGTGATTGTGGCAGATGGAGCAGGCATAGTCATTGATATCCATATGGCGCCCAATCTCGTCGGGCCTATTCGAAAACTTTATACTGCCATTCTTCTGGTATATCCTGAGATGTTCCACATCTGGAAGGCGAGCAATGTTGCCAATTATCTCCATGATATCACTTCTTACATTGCTCATCATGGCATAGTGAGTCCCAAGCTTCACGGTGTCACTGAAGCGATCCACCTCCTCCATCACGTCCCTCATTATATGCCCCTTCACATAGGAGATACTTATGTACGAAAAGGTGCCCATACAGACAAAGAGTATTACACCTACGCCCACAACGAGATTAAAGAACAGGCTTTGATTCTTTCCCAGGATATTCATCTCAGCTCTCTGGCAGCACCCTGTAGCTCCTTGCATCTTTATCAGGGGCTATTTGCTGTTTACTCCGCACCTGGCAATAATGGCCGCACACCCTAATCCCGAACAAACAGGGAGTGCTTTCATATTTGTTAAAAAAGTGACAGCGCGGTTAAATTATCGCTTCAAACAGATGAAAATTACCGCAAGGCCATGTTTTCTTTCATTTGTCAACAACTTGGGGTATAATTCCAAATCTGGCTATTATTCTTATCGGGTGGTAAAATCAGATTAATAAGTTAAGATATCTAATTATTTGCAGACAGGCAAAACCTCAATATTTTGCCTGTGAACCTACCGTAAACCGAGAATGTATGACCAAAAATCCAACATGGACACCTCAAGGCATCGATACCGGCTGGGTCTCTATTATGGAAATTCCGCCAACATTTCCGGTTCCTTCCAAAGTGCGGACACACTAAACGTGAAAACATAGGGTGAAAGAAAATATATCCCTATACCAAATCATATTACCCCGTTTCCTGAACTCTCCAGGACACGCAAAAGACAAATACAGGAGAACATGGCTTTCCATGAATGAAAAAAGACATACAGCCACCGTGCTGTTTGTACTGTTCTGTGCAGTATTATTCAACTCTGCCCAGGCAGAAGCAACAGGGCCTCTCACTCTTGACCAGGCAATAAGTACGGCACTGAAAGACAGCCCTCTGGTTCGCTCCAACACCTATGAGGCAGAGGCATCAACCCATGGGAAGAAGGCAGCCATGGGCCAGCTGCTCCCACAGCTAAACTCCTATGCCGGATATACCCGCCTCAGCGACCCCTCTGCCGTGGTACCCATAAAAGAACTTGGGGGTACCCCTCCACTGTTCAGCAGAGACCATTACTCATATGGCCTCTCCATGAAGATACCAATCTTCGAGGGGGGCAGGCTCTGGGCCAGGCTGTCTGCAGCCGAGATATCAGAGGCCATATCCAGAGAGACCCTGCATCTGACGCGACAGGAACTCATAGCAGGCATTACCAACACATTCAACCAGATACTCTACCTTGAAAAACTCACCGAGAGTCAAAGGGCCACACTGAACGCACTGAAGAAGGCAAAGGCTGACGCCGAGGTCCGACTTTCTGTTGGACGTATTCCAGAGGTAGACCTAATGCGTATGGAAACACAGGTGGCAGAGCAGGAACAGGCCCTTGTAAGCGCCGAGGAGGCAACGGTGAGGGCCAGGCAGCTTCTGTCCCAGATGATGGGAAAGGACCCGAGCTGGTCTCCACAGATCACAGGAAGACTGTCTCCGCCCTCAGATTCGGATCATCCCGCCAAGCCCTCTGCCAGCCCAGAGATGAATCTGTCCATCCGGCCAGACATCAGGCGGGCGATGAAGCAGGTTGAGCTTGCCAAGGCCGAGGTGCGACAGGCCATGGGTTATCATTTGCCATCTGTGGACCTGGTGGGAGATTATGGCAGACGCGCCGGAAGCGGCTTTGCCGGAGACGAGGAGGTATGGACAGGCGGCATACAGCTCTCCCTGAACATATTCAGCGGTGGCAGTGCGGAGGCGGGTGTGAGACAGGCCAGAGCAAAACTCCTTGCCGCTGAGGAACGCCTCAGAAATACCAGGCTAAACGCTATGACTGAAGTCGCAAGCGCCATATCCAGCCTGCGAGAGGCAAAGGCAAGATACAGGGTGGCAGAGAAAAACCTGACCACAGCAAAAGAGACATGGCGCATAGAAGACCTCAAGTACAAGGCAGGCGCCGGCACCATTACCGACAGCCTGCTGGCACAGTCCGCCTGGTTCCAGGCCGAGGCGGGAAAGCTGCTGGCACTGTACGAATACCACGCCGCCAAGGTGGCATGGCGCCTTGCAACAGGCGTAATAGACTCCGATTACCAGGCAAGCCAAGGAAAGTCACACTGAAAACCAAGATTTTTCGCAATCGGCAAGCTGCAGGATACCTTTATGCCGATTAAAGCTGAAGGGATTTCATAAAGATGAAGACACAAAAAGACCAGAAGGGTATTTTGAAAAAGATCATAGGTATCATTATCTTAATCCTTCTCATTGCAGGCGGTGTCCTGCTTGTCAAATACAGGAAGGCCCAACTGGCCTCTGCCCCCCTTCCCCAAAGGCCACTCCTGCCTATCACGGTTACTGAGGCAAAATGGGGAACCTTCCCTGCTACAGAAAGATTCCTCGGCACCATAAGACCCAAGATAGCCACAGAGCTTTCCCCCCGCATATCTTCCAGAATCTTGGAGGTAATGGTCAGGGAAGGCGCAGAGGTGACCAAGGGACAGTTACTGGTCCAGCTCGACGACAGGGAACAGCGGGACGCGGTAAGCGCCCTCCAGGCCCAGCTGGCCTCTGCAAAAAGCAACATGCAGGTCCAGGAGGCCATCTTCAGACGGGACAAAAAACTCTACGAGGCAAAGGCCATAAGCCGTGAGTCCCTGGATCTCTCCACCACGAGGAGGGACGCAGCAAAGGCACAGGTAATTACCCTGCAAAAACAGCTTGATTCCGCCAGGACCATACTGTCCTACACAAGAATTCTGGCACCGTTCAATGGCATAATAACGGCCCGTATCATGGAACCAGGTGACATAGCCATGCCTGGCAAGCCCATCCTCACCATGGAGGCCCCTGGCGCCGGCTATTACATTGAAGTGAAGGTGCCTCAACGCGAGATACCCAGACTGCACACAGGTGATGAACTGACCCTGCGGATCGACACCACAGACAATACACACACTGTTCCGCATCACACCCCTCTACCTGTCAAAACCCGGATAACCAGGATACATCCGGCAGTCAGGACCGGCACCCTTGGCATTATAGAGGCAGACGTAACACAAAGGCCCTTTGACCTCCCTTCTGGCGCTGTCGTAAATGTCGATATCACCAGTGGTGAACACACTGGCCTGAGGGTACCTTTGCGGGCACTGCTGGAACAGGTTAACTCCGCATGCATATTCACAGTTTCAGACAGTACGGTCAGGATCATACCTGTTGACGTAACCTACAGAGGCACTGACTGGGCCGTGGTGCAGACCGAGAAGCTGAAAGGCAGGAACGTAACCGTGATCACTGCTCAGGAAAGCGCCCTGCTGAGGCTCCACCAGGGGCAGAAGGTCCAAATCGTAAAGGCAGACGGTGAGATCTGAAGATGAACAATCGCAAGACATTCGTAGAATATTATCTTTCAAACCCCCACCTGATCACAGCCATGCTGCTGCTTGCCGTGGCCTTTGGGGTGATCGGTTTCAAGGCAATGCCCCTGAACCTCTTTCCTGATGCCAACTACCCCATGATCTCTGTCATCATCCCCTGGCCAGGGGCCTCTGCCGGTGACGTGGAAGACAAGGTAACTCGGATCATTGAAAAAGAACTCTCCACCGTTGACCTGGTCCGCAAGGTAAAATCAGTGAGCCAGGACGAGATGGCTGCGGTGAGCGTTGAATTTCAGTACGAGAAAGGGCTCGATGCGGCAGCTACAGATGTGGCCAATACCTTGAAACGTATCGAGGCAAAACTCCCACCGGACATAAGACCTCCGGAGATATTCAGAGTGAGTGATGCTACCACCCCCGTATTTACCCTGGCAGCTTCTCCTGCCCCTGGATCAAACCTCGATATGTCAAAGATACGCCAACTGGCTGACAATGAACTTAGAGAGGCATTTTTACGCATCCCCAATGTGGCGGACGTGGAGATCTTTGGAGGTTACTTGCCAGAAGTGGAAATAGCTGTGGATCCTGTAAGGCTTCATGCCCATGGAATCTCACTGGAACAGGTGATCATGGCCATAAGGTCACAGAACCTAAACATCCCTGATGGCCTCATCATAAGAAAACAGGGGCAGCTCCTTGTAAAAACCGCTGGTGAGATGCTGGAAAAAGGCAAACTTCAAGCCATAATCGTGGGACACGAACCAGGTGGAGACGTACACCTTGGTGACGTGGCAAAGGTGCTCACCTCCTACAAGGAAAGGCAGTCCCTATTCAGGGGCAATGGCAAACCTGCTATTGGCATAAACATAATGCGCTCGGAAAAGGGTCACGTCACCACCACCATAAAGGCACTGGAACAGGCACTTCCTGCTATCAGGGCCGCATTTCCCGAGGTTTCCATACAGGTCGCTGATACACAGAAGAACATTATAGATACCAGTATCGACAATATGGTAGAGGCCCTCCGTGACGCAATCATCATGACTGTAGGCGTGATATTCCTGATGCTTGCCAACATGCGCATGTCACTCCTTGCGGCAGTATCCATCCCCTTCACCTGCTTTCTCACCTTTGCCTTCATGTACGTGCTTGGCTATGAGCTGAACATCGTAACCCTTACAGCTGTCATCGTGGCTGTTGGCCTGCTGCTTGACGACGCCATAGTGGTCATAGAGAACATTGAACGCCACTACCATGAACTTGGTAAAAACATACACCAGGCAGTGGTCGACGGGCTGAATGAAATACTGGTAGCTGACTGGTCTGGCACATACACGACGGTCATTGTTCTGGTGCCCATCATGTTTGTGGGCGGATATGTGCAGAAGATACTGAGACAGTTCACTGTGGTTCTGGCCCTCGCTCTACTGGCAAGTTACGTGGTCTCCGTGACAGTCATTCCCCTGCTTGCCCCATACATCATGAGGCAAACCACAGGACGAAACAGGGTGGAAAAAATAGTTGCCCTGTTTGACAAACACGTGGTGGACCCCATAAAGGACTTCTTTGCCGATCTCATCCAGTTCGCCCTGTCTCACAAGCTGCTGTTCATCGTACCAGGAATCATACTCCTCGTAGTCAGCCTTAGGCTCGTGATGCCACTTGCCGGCCGGGATCTCATGCCGCCCATGGACACTGGCATTGTGAAGATAAGCTTTGAAACAGAGGCGGACACAGCCCTTGTGGCCACAGAACGGGTGGCCAGGCAGATAGAGGCTGAGCTGAAAAAGATGAAGGGTATAGAACTCATTGCCACCACAGTTGGTTCAGAATCCGGGGTTGTCAGTTTTGGGACCGGAAGGATACCGCAGCAGGGCATGATCACAGCCCACTTCGTGGACCGCTTTCATCGCAAGGAGACCATCTGGCAGATTGAAGAAAAGATCAAAAAAGAGTGTGAAAAAATCCCGGGGATAAGAAACCTCGATGTATTCGACTTTGGGGCCACACCGCTGTCCTCCATTGCCGCTCCGGTTGACCTGATGATCACAGGGCCTGACCCCAAGGTACTGGACTCACTTGCTGACAATGTGGCAAAACGGCTCATGAACGTAAGGGGACTAACCTCTGTGAGCCGATCCTGGACCCTTGACAAGTCAGAGCTGCTGCTAAACGTGGACGTTGCCAAGGCAGCCAGATATGGGCTTGACCCCGTAAAGATCAGTAGTGAGCTGACGGCAGCCCTGTCAGGAACTCCTGCCTCCGTGCTGAGGGTGCCAGGAGAAGACGGTTACGTAATTCGCGTGCGCTATCCGTCTGAAAACCGCAACAGCATAAAACGGCTTGAAGAGATATACATTCCATCTGCCCAGGGGCCTGTGCCACTGAGGGAGCTGGTAGATGTCAAAAAGGTCCTCACCCGCACCAGGTTTACTCGGCAAGACCTTGAATCATCCGTTGATGTGTACGGTTACAGGGCCACAGCATCAATCACGCATCTGCAGGAAAGGATAGACAAGGCACTTGAAGGCTTTGAACTGCCGCCTGGATACACCCTTTCACACGAAGGAGAGATCAAGAACATGAATGAGGCAGGCGTAAGACTTGCCAAGGCCCTGGGACTTGCCGTCATCCTGCTCTACTTCTCTCTTGCCCCAACCTTCAAGTCGTGGCTGACACCTGTAACAATAATGGTAGCCATACCTCTCTCCATGATCGGCGCCGCATGGGGCCTTGTCCTGGTGAACCGCCACGCTTGCATGCCAGCCAACATGGGTATGATTCTGCTCGCCGGCATAGTGGTGAACAACTCCATCCTGCTTATAGACTTCATCGAAAAGGCGAGAGCGAGGGGGGCTGACATTCACAAGGCAATAGAGCAGGCCGTACGGGTAAGGACCAGGCCCATCCTCATGACTGCGTCAAGCACCATTGTGGGCATGATACCCATCGCTGCGGAAAGGGCCCTTGGACTGGAGAGGCTCTCTCCCCTGGCCGTGGTGGCAATCGGCGGATTGTTCGTGGCAACCTTCCTCACCCTGATATATGTGCCCATATTCTACGACCTGTTTGACAGGATCAAGCAAAAGGCGACAAACCTGCTTCAACTGAGGAAGAATGCCCACGACATCAATACGCCAATCCAATAAAAAAGGCGGAATCAAGAATCCAGGGTGGCCTGAGCCTGAATAGCTGTTATGGCCACCGTATTTATGATGTCAGGCACAAGACAGCCACGGCTCAGATCGTTTACTGGTTTTTTGAGTCCCTGCAGGACCGGGCCTATGGCCACAGCCCCTGAGGAACGCTGTACAGCCTTGTAGGTGTTGTTCCCTGTGTTGAGATCAGGAAAGATAAATACCGTGGCGCGGCCTGCCACTTTGCTATCAGGCAGCTTCTTCTTTGCCACCTCAGGATCAATAGCCGCGTCATACTGAATGGGTCCTTCCACGAGGAGATCAGGGCGCTTCCTTTTGACGATCTCTGTTGCCTCCCTCACCTTGTCCACATCCCGCCCCTTGCCTGAGTGGCCTGTGGAATATGACAGCATGGCCACGAGAGGAGTTATGCCAAACATCTGGGCAGTCTCTGCAGAGCTGATAGCGATCTCCGCAAGCTGTTTCGCGTCAGGATCAGGATTTATGGCACAGTCACCATATACCAGCACCCTGGTGGAAAGACACATGAAGAACACGCTGGATACCAAAGAGCAGCCGGGTTTGGTCTTTATGATCTGCAGGGCAGGCCGAATGGTATCCCCCGTGGTATGCACGGCACCGGACACCATTCCATCGGCCATTCCATCATAGACCAGCATGGTACCAAAATAGTTACGGCCCTGCACCGCATCGAGGGCCGCGTCTGGGGTTATGCCCTTATGTTTTCTCAGCTGGTAGAGTTCCTCGGCAAATCTCTCTGTCAGGCTTGATGTGTGAGGATCAATAATATCAGCAGCCCCGATATCCACTCCAAGCAGAGAGGCCTTTTCCATGATCTTTTCCTCATTGCCAAGCAGAGTCAGATCAACCACCTCCCGTCTTAGCAGCAGATCGGCTGCCTGCAAAATCCTCTCCTCCACGCCCTCCGGGAGGACTATGTGCTGCTTCTTCTTCCGTGCCTTTTCAAACAGGCTGTACTCAAACATTATGGGAGTCATGGTGGAGGAGCGTGTAATTGCTATCCTCTTCTCAAGCTCCTTCTGATCCACGTTGGAATCAAACACCCCAAGTGCGAGCGATATCTTTCTCGGGTTCTCATGACGTATCAACGCAGGCACACTGCTTGCCTTCATTGCAGTGGTAAAGGTATCACCCTCTGCGCCAATTATCGGAACAGGAAGTTGCCTAAACCCCTCTATAAGCCGCATGACATTCTTTGAAGGCACAAGCCCGCCAGAAAGCAATATACCTGATATATTTGGAAAATTTCCCGAATAAAACGTGGATAAAGTACCAAGCAGTATATCAGCCCTGTCACCAGGCACTATTATCAGATCGTCCTCCTCTATGTAGTGAAGATAGTTATCAAGGGTCATTGCCGCCACCTTGAAGTGCCTGACTATACGGTTGAGTATGTTCCTGTCTCCCTTGACCATGGAGCATCCAAGAGCGTCTTTTATTTCACCCACAGTAGGGCTTGCCAGCTCCTCGACCTCAGGGAAAAGATAAACAGGGGCCTTCAACGATCTCTGCCCCTTCAACCGTTCCCTTACCTCCTCAAGCACCTCATCATCAAGACGATTAACAATGGTTGCCAGGTGCGTCACGCCCTCCTCTCTGATGGTATCGGACGCAAGATGAATGGCATCCACCACCTCCCTGGCATCCTTTTCACGCCCATTGATGGTGCCGACAAAAGGTGTACCGAGGTTCTTTGCAATTTCAAGGTTGGCATCAAAGTCGAAATTTGCAGCAAACCCCGAGGTCTCGAACCCCTCACAGACCACAAAATCAAATCTCGACTCCACCTGCTTGTACTTCTCGATGATGCTCTGTATCAGCTCCTTGCCCTTGCCCTCAGCGGCCATGGCTTCTACCTGATCTGCATGAAAGGCAAAGGTTTCCTCATACTCCATATCAAGGTTGTAAAGGGCAAGGATGGTGGCCACATCATTATCCTGTGCGCCATCTTTCCTTATTACCGGTCTGAAAAAACCCACACTGCCCACCAGGCGCAGTATGAGTTCCATAAAACCAAGAGTAACCATAAACTTGCCACTGCCTGGTTCCATTGAGGCTATGTATATTGATTTGGTATCCATGATCTGCCTTACCCCCAAATTTTCATGTTGCCCCGCCGGAAAGGGATAACATACTCATTATGTACGATTTATGTACGATTCCCATACTACACAACACCTGAAATGAAAAACCAATGAACTTTAAGAGCATGATAAAAGGTATTATCTGCCCCATAGATGTCCTGGAGCACAGTATGGTTCCAAACTTGACTGGATCATACGCATCTCAAATATAATCATCAGGAGGATGCGGAGAAGACCGGCCGTCTTGCAGAGGTGACGGCCCATTGTGATGTGGTGGAGCCAAAACGCCGGGAGGCACCAGATGACCATTTGCAAGATCAATCTTGCCTGTACGCTCAAAATCAAAGGATGCCATCCTTCCATGCGACGGACCTGCCTCAACAGATCCTGACAGACGGAAGTCGAGGGCGTGATATGTACCGAGTCTTGAAAAAAAGGCAATGATATCCCAAAATGCACTGGATATGCGCAGAGGAACCACTATGGACTCCATGGGCCCAACCGGCTCATCCACATATGTAACAGAGGAAAATATCTTTTCCCCGTTCAACTCCATACTGTACGACACAGCGCCTACCCTGATGGTATCCCTGTTGGGATTGAATATCCGTATGTTGGCATTGAGGTTCAGATGCGTTATGGACGCGTCGCGCACCTCAATACCCGCAAGCTCCACCTCTGGAGGTGTAATGCGGATGGGTGCGCATGCGGCAAGGGTTAGGACAACGACAATGGTATACAGATATCTTAACATAACGGCACCTTGCGAAAACAGCTACTGGACTTGCTCCTTCATGAACTGCTGAATCATACCGGCTGGCCATTAGCATACCACCTGTTGGCCTAAAAAGTCTAACACCAATCTCCATCAATGGTCCCACTGCCCAAGACCAGCACGATCCGGCAGGTCATAAGGGTTCGCCTGGTGCTATTCCTATTAATTTTTGTATGAGTTGAAAAATTACCGGGAATATTTCGTGCAATTTCCATTAAAATTCGCTATATCCTTGCCTTATCATCCACCTGAGGGGAAGAATTATGAAAAAGCACTCCAGGCATCCTGTGACGCGGATACGGGGCATACTTGCGGCACGCAAAATAGACGCCATTCTGATCACCTCACCTGAAAACAGACGCTACCTGAGCGGTTTCAGTGCCCATGACATGGGCCTTCAGGAATCCGCTGGCGCGCTTCTCATCACAAGAAACGAAAATATCCTGCTGACTGATGGCCGCTACAAGATACAGGCAGAACAGGAGGCAAAAGGCTGGAGAATAGAGATATACAAAAAAGGCCTCGCAGCTCGCCTTGGCGACATTTCCAGGGAGATAAACCTGGGGCGGATTGGTTTTGAACCTGCCGCAGTCACATGCGCAGCCATGAAACGTCTCAAGACCAGCCTGAAGGATACCGAGTTTGTGGAGATGCCGCCTAAAATCGAAAAGATGCGTGCGTTTAAACAGGACCATGAGATAGAGGCCATACAGCGCGCCGTAGCAGTGGCTGAAGAGGTCTTCAACAACATATGGGAGAGCATGGAGCCGGGCTGTACAGAGCGTGAGATAGCATGGGATATCATCAGGCAGCTTGGAGAAAAGAGCGAAGGCCCGTCCTTTCCACCCATAGTGGCATCCGGCCCCAACGCGGCCCTCCCCCATGCAGTGCCCACTGACAGGGTCATTCAGCCCGGAGAAACAGTCATCATTGACATGGGGGCCATAGTGGATGGTTACTGTTCCGACATGACCAGAACCATCATACCAGGCGGTGATCCATCAAAAGAGATCAGACACGCATATACCACTGTCAGGAAGGCCCAGTCTGTGGCCCAGGAGTGCATAATGGCAGGCATGACAGGCAAGGAGGCAGACGCAGTTGCCCGCAAGGTGATTGAAAAGGCGGGGCTTGGAAAATATTTCGTTCACTCACTGGGTCATGGCGTTGGACTTGCCGTTCATGAGGCCCCCTCACTGTCTCCGCGTAGCAGGAAGAAACTCAGAAGCGGCATGGTGGTCACGGTAGAACCTGGTGTGTACATTGAGGGGGTATGCGGGGTAAGGTTGGAAAACATGGGGCTAATCGAAGAAAATGGCCTAAGGGTTCTTAACAGCAACAGATGGTACTATGACTTCACCTAAAGAGAGGGAAAGCGTGCCGGCAGAACAGGGGGGATCAGAGAAACACGCCCCCAATGGCAATGACAAGGAACTGGCCCTTACCGAACACCTGAGAGAACTGAGGGACCGGCTCATAAAGTCAATCATTGCGATCTGTGTTGGTTTTGTCCTGTGCTACTCGGTAATCGAATCCATATTCTCGTTTCTTGCCAAACCCCTGGACGCTGTACTTCCACCAGGAAAGACCATAATTTTCACCTCATACCCAGAGGCCTTTTTTACATACATCAAGCTGGCCCTGGTCTGTGGTGTCTTTGTGGCAAGCCCGGTGATACTCTATCAGATTTGGGCGTTCATAGCCCCTGGTCTCTATGAACACGAGAAGAAGTGGGCTCTTCCCTTTGTAATAAGCTCCACCATATTCTTTGTCGGCGGGGCCATATTCGGTTACATGGTGGTGTTTCCGGCGGCATTCAAGTTTCTGGCCGGATACTCAAACACGAACCTTGATCTCCTGCCATCCATGGGGGAGTACTTCACGCTGGTTATAAGGCTTCTGTTGGGTTTTGGAATCGCATTTGAACTTCCCATATTCATGGTCTTCCTGGGCCTTGTGGGCATAGTTGACGCGCCAATGCTGCGACGTAACAGGAAATACGCCCTGCTGATCATATTCATAGCCGCTGCCATCATAACCCCCACACCTGACGTACTGAACCAGATACTGCTTGCAGGCCCGCTGCTTCTGCTCTACGAACTCAGCATCCTTCTCGTGTGGATAGTTGCAGGAAAGAGAAAAAAGGCCGACGAGGCCAAGGCCCTGTAAAATCAGGTAACGGGACATAACCGCATCTGTCACATTCACCTATGAACAGTCCTTATCTGTCTTTCAACCAGTTCCTCAAGGCCACGTTTGGGGAAAGGGTCCAGAAGATCCCTCTTGACGCAGGGCTTGGCTGTCCCAACCGCGATGGATCAAAGGGCAGGGGCGGCTGTATCTACTGCGACCACAGGGGATCTGGCACAGGGGCAGCAGCCCAAGGACTAAGTATCAGGGCACAGATGGAACGAGGCATTAAATGGGTGGCCAAGCGATACGGTGCAAGGCTCTATCTGCCCTATTTCCAGTCGTTTTCAAACACGTACGCCCCAATTTCCGTGCTTGAAAAATTATACTGTGAGGCACTGGACTTTGCCGGCATCGTCGGCATTGCGATTGCGACAAGACCGGATTGCGTCACCGGTGATGTACTGGAGATGATTGGCAAGGTGACAAACGGGCGCATGGTCTGGATGGAATACGGGCTTCAAAGTGCCAGCAACGAGACTCTTGAACGCATAAACAGGGGTCATACTGTGGAAGATTTCATCCAGTGTGTAAACATGACCAGGGAGGCAGGTTTTCTTATATGTGCCCATGTCATATTTGGTCTGCCAGGACAGGGTAAAGAGGAGATGCTGGACACTGTCAGGCTGCTGGCTGATCTTGGGGTCCAGGGGATAAAATTTCACAACCTCTACATGCTGAAGAGTACCAAGCTCTTTCAGATGTATAAAAAGAGGCCGTTTCCTCTGCTGAAACAGGGGGAATATGCGGAATTGGTTGCCAAGGCCATTAAGATTCTTCCGAAAGATACGGTGATACAAAGACTTACAGGTGATCCGCCACCACATGCTGGCCAAGCCAGGCCATTGTGGTCACATGACAAACATCGAACAGTAAAACTCATCCGTGAAGAACTGGCCAGGACCTGACTTATCGGACATCCCCCATAACAGCACAGTCCAAGGCAGGCACAAAGGGTTTTATATCTATTACAGGCGTCTTGTCATATGCATCCACTCCGCTAACCCTAAGAATTCCATTTTTCATATCGACACTGTCCAGCCTCAACACTGTCATACCTACCGGATTGGGGCGTCTTGGAGTACGAGTGGCAAACAGCCCTGTCTTCTTCCTGTTCCAAGGTGGCCTGAGCCATGACGTCCAGGTCTTCACCCTGTCAAAATAGTACAGGACAATCACATACTGAAACCTGTCAAGCCCGGAAAGGGCCTCTCTGTATTGCGGCATGATCTCTATGGTGGCCCTGTTGTCAGGAGAGAAGGCACCCTGACGCGGTGTGGTTCCCTCCTGGTTCTGAGGGGCATGGAAAAGCCCCACGGGCCTGAAACAAAAGGTATCATTTACCCTGACCTTTTCGCAGAGTTGAGGATTGGTTGGAAATTCCTGCGCCTTGTCCCCAGACGTGGAATCTGTATGCCCTGCCTTTAAACCAAAGGCAGGGGTGGAGAAAGAGACCAGTAGTAACAATATGGTCATGCCTATCCTCATCATATCCTACCCCCTTGAATGTGCATAATTCGGTATTTTCAAGCTGCTACTCTAAATGGAGCATAGCATACAGAGATATCAGTGGCCAGAGGTGACATAGCCCCAAGGAGGAAACGTCTCAGTGCATCTTTATACAACCCTCAAACCCGAATTGAGCATTTCAAATCATGACAAACCCTGCTTTGTCTTTGATTACAAGGTGATACAGATAGAAGGCGGGGGGTTAGCCAAGCGTAATCCATGTAGCCAGAATGTCTGGTAGGTAAACGAAGATTCCGCGGCTGTAGATGTGGTACCCTCTGAGAAACACCTCTAAAAAGGTATGGTTGGTACAGCTAAATCTTTCAGGAAAATATAAACGATGATATCAGGAAGATGATTGGAGAATGATT
>Ga0256914_1002896_pt1 | contig 14009 bp, 6 predicted proteins | sample HulkmetaG_FD_191571 | JGI IMG/M metagenome (GOLD analysis project Ga0256914, IMG submission 191571) | Hydrothermal chimney microbial communities from Main Endeavour vent field at the Juan de Fuca Ridge, Pacific Ocean - Hulk | ecosystem: Environmental > Aquatic > Marine > Hydrothermal vents ... | reverse complement strand
GTTGGTGCAGCCAGCCACCAGCACGCTTGCTATAAGGAAGGCGAGAAGTGGTAGAAGTCGTTGCAAGTGTTTCATGGCTTTTTCCCCAAGTTTGAATTCGTCGGAAGGCCAAATAAATCGGCCTTGGTTGACAAAGCAAGGGTCATGGTTTGCTCGGAGGCATTTTTTCACGCTTATTGTACCGTATTTATATGGAAGCCTCTATAGGAAAGAAGTCGTTATTTTATTGTTTCTTTAAGGCGTATCTTTTAGGCGGGTCAGGCGTCTAAAATGCTTCTGCAGTTCGGTCAGGTTTGTTTGGGTGTCTTTCTGGCCGTCGGGCGTTCAGGCCGCGAGCGGCGCTTTTTCCCATCGGGCGAGCAGCGGGCTCGGCCAGGCAATTGGCATTGCCTGGCGGCTGGCGGCTTTCCTTGCCTGGGGCGTGCGCGCACTTTGCTTTGCGGAAAGGCCACCCGCGATGCGCAACTCAGGTTACAATTAACCTACCTCGGGAAGTCACAAGGCATGACATGGCGACGAAAAAACGGGTTGATACTTTGTTGGTGGAACAGGGGCTTGCCGAAAGCCGTTCGCAAGCCCAGCGTTTAATTTTGGCGGGGCAGGTTCGGGCCAATGGGCAAATCGTTGTTAAGCCCGCGGTCAAAGTGGCGGCCGATGCCGCGTTGGAGGTGTTGCAGCGCCCCCGTTTCGTGTCGCGCGGCGGCGAAAAACTCCAGGCAGCCTTAGAGGCCTTCCCAGTGGAAGTGGCAGGGCGGGTGTGTGCCGACGTGGGGGCTTCGACCGGCGGCTTTACCGATTGTTTGCTTCAGCATGGCGCGAGCCGAGTGTATGCAATTGACGTGGGCAAGGGTATCTTGCACTGGAAGTTGCGAAACGACCCCCGCGTGGTGGTCATGGAAGGGACCAACGCCCGTTACGTGACCCAACTTCCTGAGCCTGTGTCGTTGGTCACGGTGGATGCTTCGTTCATTTCCCTCAAAGTCTTGCTGCCGGTCGCTAAAGGTTGGCTGGAAGCCCAAGGGGCGTTTTTGGTTTTGGTGAAACCTCAGTTTGAGGCGGGACGCCGTGAGGCCGCGCGGGGGCGCGGTGTGATTCGCGACCCCGCGGTCCATCGCCGCGTGCTGACCGAGGTGTTGCATTTTGCGCAGACGATTGGCTTGTCTGTGCAGGGGCTGATTCGTTCCCCGGTGTTGGGCCCCAAAGGCAATGTGGAGTTCTTGGCTTGGCTGGTGTCGGACCGTGCCCCGACGGATGCGGCCACGCTATCTCACTGGATTGAAAAGGTGATATGACCATGCGTTCCCAACGAGAGACTTCCTTTAATTGGTGGAAGGATGCCATGTTTCCGCGCTTTGCGCTGTATGGCTTCCTGAAAAATTTGCGTTTCTTTGAGCCTTTCTTCATCCTCTTTTTGCGCGACGCGGGCATGAGTTTTACCCTGATTGGCACCCTTTATGCCATCCGCGACACCGCGACGTACCTCCTCGAAGTCCCTACAGGCGTGTTTGCCGATGCCATTGGGCGGCGCAAGGCCATGCTGATGGCCTTTGGGGCTTATTTGATTTCGTTTGGGGTGTTCTTTTGGGGGCACGGTTTTTGGTGGTTCGCGTTGGCAATGGTGCTTTTCGCGTTTGGCGAGGCTTTTCGCTCAGGCACCCACAAAGCCTTGATTTTGGAATATCTCAAAATCAATCGCTTGACCCATCTCAAGGTCTCCTACTATGGCCGTACGCGCGCGGCTTCGCAATTCGGCTCAGCCATCAATGCTTTGATTGCCGCGGCGTTGACTTTTTACACCGGCAATTATCGGGTGATGTTTCTCGCTGCCGCTGTGCCTTATGTGTTAGATTTCTTCAATTTGCTTTCTTACCCCAAAGAATTGGACGGCGAATTGGCCGAACTGCGTTGGGATAAATTAGGCACCCAAGCCCGAACCACGGCGCGGGCTTTTGTCTCCATGTTCAAAAACCCCGATGCTGCGCGGGCTATCCTCAACAGCGCTACTTTGATGGCGTTGTTCAAAGCGACCAAAGATTATCTCCAGCCCATCTTAGAGCGCATGGCCTTGGCTTTGCCCATCTTCTTGGCTTACAGCGGCGAGCAGCGCAGCGCGGTGGTCATTGGGGTGGTGTATTTCCTGATTTATCTCAGCACCAGCTATGCTTCTCGCAATGCAGACCGCTTCAGCCGACGCTTTCGCGATTTGGAACGGGCGATCAATGTTTCGTACTTGCTGGGTGTTGGAATGCTCATGTTAGCGGGGGTCGCCACGTGGCTGAACGCTACCCTCTTGGCGGTGATTGCGTTTTTGGGCTTTTACATTTTGCACAACGTCCGGCGCCCAATGAATGTTTCGTATGTCAGCGATCAAATTGACAGCCAGGTGATGGCTTCGGGGCTTTCGGTAGAGTCGGTGGTACGGACCCTGCTGGCTTCCGGCATGGCGGTGTTCCTGGGTTGGATGGCTGATGCGTGGGGCGTGGGGCCGGCGCTGGCTATTTTGGGCGTGTTGGTTTTGGGCGTGTTCCCGCTGGTGCGGGTGGGCGGCAAGGCAGCGGCTGCGCCATCGTCGTAGCGCTTGCCGCGCCTCGCGCTGTGGGCAGCCTCTCATGTCATAAGGAAACCCCGTGCGTTGGTGGAGCGCGCACGGGGTTGTGCTTTTTGAGGGGGGAAGCCGCCGCTTCGTTCCCCGGCCCGGCGAGCGAAGAAGGGCGGCTTCTGCGGCGCTGGTGCAGGTGGGGGCTCGCTGGGCAGAGGGGCTATGTCAGCGGCACGTCACGTTGAGCTCGCCGCCGGGCGGCAAGGGCCCGGTGTGATGAATTTTGGTGATGTCAGTGCCCACCCAGTCAATGGCGGTGTAAGTGCCGCCCACCAGCGTGCCAACGGCTGTTTTGCCAGGCGGAATGTCTAACGTGACGGGTTTAGGGCCAAAGAAGCGCCAATGCCAAACCTCACTGCACGCGTTGTAAAGATGGTAAACGATGTAATTGGGCACAGGGGTGGGGGTTGGGGGGATGTATTGGGAAGCGACGTCCGCGGCCATGTCTAACCAGCCTTGCAATTCGTTGGGGTATATCTGGCGCGGCGGGGTGGGGGGCTGGCCGAGGGCGGAAATCGAGGCGGCCTGACCGCCCACCAAATCCACCGACCCCAAATCATTGGAAAGCGCGCAATGGCCCTCTAAGCAAGTGACCGTCATTTGCCCTGTTTCTGGGTTGTAGGCCACACTCATCAGGCTTCCCCGCACGGCCGCGGTACCGCTCGAGGTCTCGACATCCAACGTTCCACCTCGAAGGATGACCCACAGTTTCCCTAACAGCAAGCGCAGGGTGGTCTTTTCTTCCTCCTGGAAGCGCTCCTTGAGCACAAACTGCGAATGAGCGCCGACGCGCACCAGGGTTTCTTCGGGCGAAAGTTGCAGCTCGGCTCGGCTGGCGTCGCCGGTGATGACCTTGCCGGTGACGAAAATTTTGAGCCCTTCGGCCGCTGGCATGGGTTCCATATCTGCGCGGATGCTGGCTTTGACGTCGTTTTCTACCATCGTGAGGGTGCCGTAGCGCGGGTCGGGCGTGGGGGAAGGCGGCAAGGTTGCCGTCGCGGTGGCTGTGGGGGGTGGGGGTGTGGCTGTGGGCTCAGGGGGTGCTGAGGGCGAAGGAGGAGCCGTGGGCGTCAGCAATGGGGTGGGCGAGGCCGCAGGCGCAGACCTGCAGCCGGCCACGGCAAGCAAGAGCAGCCAAGGCACAACGAGCGAGAAGGCATGGCGCAGGGTTTTCATGGTCACTCTCCGAAAAGGGGGAAGCCAACAGCGACCGCTGGCGCGAGGCAGGAAGCAAAACGGGGAAGGGAAAAGGATTTTAAGATTTTATAGCATTATAGCCGATAATGTCCTTTCGCGCGGCAAGAGCGGCCCTTTCTCAGGCCGCTCTTGCCGCAATGAAGCCGTCAGAAACGGCGTTTAGCGCGAAACGCTGACTTTGAGCACCTTGCCTTTCGCATCCACCGTGACGCGCACGAAATGGCGGTGTTTGATAGAAGCCACCGGCACCTCTTTGGTGACCACCACCACCTTGCGTTGCAGCCGGGTTTGCTTGTGCCCTTTGCGTTTGGCGGCTGTGTCCACGGCAAGGCTTTCTTCGGCCACCAGCATTTGCGTGCCATTGACCCCGGGCAAATAGGCCTTGGCCAAGGCTTTGACTTGCTGCACTACCTGGGGCGGCAATTGAGTGACGTCGCCCTCGACATGTTCATGGCTGGTTTGGACGCGTACACTCTGCCGCGGGCGCAATACGCCGCCTTTGGCCAGCGTTGCCCCCGTGGCAAAGGGCTGGTAGAGCGGGTCGCCGTACAGCACGAAGCTGATGAGCGTTTTTTGGTCTTCGCCATCCAAAAAGCCTTGTCGCTGGTGCATCTCGCGGGCGTAGAGGTATTTGGCTTGGCGCAAGGCTTCACCGGCTGGCAAACCCTCTTTGAGCCGTTGCCAAAAGAGATGCCCCAGCAAATCCGCGGCAGCCAAGGGGGGCTCCACAGCGCCATAAGCTGTCACCGTGGCCCCCACGAAAGCGCGCGTGCCTGCTTCCAGGAAGCGCAAGCTAATGGCTTCGCGCGGGGTTTTGCCGTCCAGATAAGCGCCATAGCAGGCTTCGGTGAAGACCACTTCCAGGGCTTGGCCGTGGTTGGGGATGTCTTCAGGGCGCAGGGCGATGGGGTAATCGGGCGCGCCCTCGGGGCTGGTCGAGGGGTCGCGCTGGCCATACCAAGCCGGTGCGTCGGCCAAGCCGTGGAGGTTGAAATAGCCCAGCCGCGCCCGGGGCAGCACGCCCAAAGCCGTGGCTTGCAAGGGCGGGGAGGCCCACAGGGCTTTTGGCGAGCCAATTTCGCGGAAGACGTGCTTGGCGGCCTCAGCCCATATTTCGGCCGTGTAGCCCAAACTGGAGGGATGGCGCTGCAACAGCCCTTGCAAGCGGCGCCGCCAGGCCATCCACCACCGACGATACCACGGCAGCTGTTCGCGGCGTTGGCTGTGATCGGCAATCAAGCGTCGGAGCGCGCCGAGCAGCAAGCCGGGGTCCCCATCTGCACTGCCGGGAAGACGCCCCACCGGCCAGGCCGGGGCAAAGTAGTTCTCATCCAGCGCGCCGTAGGGGTTGTCGGAAGGCACGACGTCGTCGGCATCTTCGATGGGGTTGGGCAAGCGATGGAAAGGCACCACTTCGTGCCCTCCTACGATGAGCAGAGCGCCGACCATGCTGCCCTTGCGCTTGAGGGCTTCGTCCAGGGCGGCCAGTTGCCGCTTGATGGCCCAAGGGTCGTTCGCAGGCACGGGCTTGACCCCGTGTTCTCGGGCCGAGGTCGGGTCGTCGGCCACGAGGAGGAGGGCGCTCCAGTCGGGGCGGTTGTCCACGCTTTGCACCAGGCGTTCCAAGTGTGCCAAAATCACCTTTGTGGTTTCCGAGCCATAGCGTTGGGTCAGCCCCTGCTGGGTGGTGAGCACCACATACACCGGGAAACGGCCATCGGCGTCGGCCAAATGGGGCATTTTAATTTTGCGGGCGGTTTCGGCCAGGGCGGCTTTGACCGCGCGCGTATGCGCGGCTTGAGCGTTGCGGTTTTTGGCTCGGCGGGCTTTTTTGCCAGCGGAAGCCCGCTTGTTGCGGGAAGCCGCCCCCCGAGGTCGCGGCTTGGCGTTGGGTGCGGGTTGGGCAGCGGCCCGGGGCTTGGATGGGGTTTTGCGCGGCGTTGGCGTTGGAGCCGCGGCGTCTTCGGCGCGGGGTTGCGGCGCGGGCGCGGGGGTTGGGGCGGCAGCGTGGGCGGTCGGAGCAGAGGCGGCCGCCGCGGCTTTGTCCGCACCAACGGCTGTTTCGCCGGGAAGGCGGTTGCGCCCCAGCGCCGCTGCCACCGCAGCCGGCAGCGGGATTTCCAACGGTGCGGCCAGGCGCCCCGCCCAAAGCGCTTGGTAGGGATGGCCTTCCCCGAAGAGGCGACGCACCACCTCGCCCGCGGGGTCGTCAATCGCGGCTTGATGGAGCAGCGCAACGCTTTCCGTTTCCCGTCCACTTTCGGCCAGGTGGTGCGCCAAAATCAGCCGAATGGGCAGCGCTTGCGGCCAGCGCCGATGATACGTGCGGGCCAGGTGGAGGGTCGCGGCCCAGTCATTTTGCGCCCACACCAGTTTGAGGTGCGCAACGGCCAGCAACACAATGTGGTCGTTGCCTGGCAGCGCAGGGAAGAGGGCTTGTTGAGCCGCTTCCAAGTCGTGCGCAGCCAGGGCTTCGTAAGCCTGACGAAGTGCTTGCCCCCAGGCCGGCGAAACCGCGCCTTGGGGGGGCGTGCCCAGGGCAGTGAGCGCACCGGCAATCTCTGCGCGTTGTTCCAAAGGCGCATCGGAGGGCAGCGCCCGCCAGCGTAAACTGTGCGCGAGGCGGTTTTCGGGGTCTGCCGCGGCGACCGCGGTGGCGATGTCCCAGGCTTGCTGGGGCTGCCCTAAGCCGAGCAGCGCCTCGGCCTGCAAAAGGCGGATTTCCAAGTCGTTGGGCACGACGGCAAGGTAAGCGTCTGCGGCTTGCCGCACGAAATCCCACGCGCCCGTGCTGATGCCGGTGCGCAGTAGCGTGAGCCATTGTGAACGGGGGAGGAAGTTTGTGTTCGTCATAGAGTACCTTAGGACACAGGGCTTGCAAAAGGCCTGGAGGGGGCAATCTTAGAGCAGATTGATGCCTGTGGGGCGGTTGAGCAAATTGACGACGGTGATGCTGCGGAGTTGCCGTTTGGCGCGGCCGTCGTTCGGGTCCAATTGCACGGCCTTGCGGAACATGGCTTCGGCTTGTTCGTAATCTTTGATGTTTTTGTACACCAAGCCGGCCTGGTAATATGCCCGAGCGTCGTGGGGGGCCAGGCGCTGGGCCTGGGTGAAGATTTCCAAGGCCTCGCGGTAGAGCTGGCGCGCCATTTGGGTTTCGCCCAGTTTGAGCAGGGCTTCGAGGTTGTCGGGGGCGATTTGGAGGGCTTCGCTGAAGTGGTGGACGGCCAAATCCAAATCGCCGCGTTCCTTGGCCAGGCTGCCCAAGAGCAGGTGGAGTTGGATCCGCTGTTCTGGTGAGAGTTCGTCGGCCCGGCGGAGGGCTTTGTGGGCGGCTTCCTGGGCGGCGGCGCTTTGGTGGGCTTCGGCCAGGGCTTGGGCCAGCCCCAACCACAGCGCGGGGGCTTCGGGCCGCGAAGCCAAGAGGGTGCGCCAGGCTTCAACCGCGGCCGCGGGGCCGTGCACTTGTTTGAGCAGTTCTGCCCGCAAGATGTAAAGCGGCAGGGCGCTATCTGCGAAAGGCAGGGTTTCTTCCACTATTTGGAGGGCTTCGGCGGCCCGCCCTTGGGCCTGAAGGGCTTTGGCGAGGTAGAGGGTTGCGTCGGGATGGTGGGGGTGTTGCTCCAGCCAGCGGCTCATCAGGTTTTCCGCGGTGGCTGGGTCGTGTTGGTCGAGGGCAATTTGGGCCCGCAAGAGCACCGGCGCTTCGGCCTGGCGGTTGGCGCGGATGGCTTTGTCGGCGTGGTAGGCGGCGCGGTCGAGTTGCCCCAGCCGATGCAGGGTTTGTGCCAGCGCGAGGTGCAGTGCGCCTTCGGTGGGGAAGGTTTGCAGGGCTTCTTCGAGCACTTGGAGGGCTTGCTCGGGCTGGCCGCCATCGCGGTAGGTCTCAGCCAGCCGGAGGTAGTGCGCCAGCTGGTCGGGTTCCAGCCGAATGGCCTGTCGGAGATGTTCGGCGGCCGGGGCGTGTTGTTCCAAGGCCAGGGCAATTTCGGCAGCCCACACGTGCCAGCGGGGTTCGTCGGGCTGAAGGGCGAGTGCGGCTTCGATGGCTTCGTTGGCCACGGCATAGGCGCGCGCGCGATAGGCGGTGCGCGCCGTGAGGAAGTGGGCGGCTGCCCAGTGTGGCCGGTGTTGGCGAGCGAACTGGGCGTGTTCCTGCGCGGCAGGGAAATCGGGCTGTGCGGCGTGTTCCAGCACCAGGGCCAAATGGAAGCGCACCAACGGATGGTCGCCGTGGGCCAAGGGGAGGTCGCCGATGGGTTTTTGGCGGCGTTGCAGCACGCCCAGGGCTGCGGCGACGTCGGCCGCGGTGGGTTCGGTGAGCAGCGTTTGAGTCACTTGGTTTTGGAAGATGGCTTGGCCGCGCGCCTGCCAGCGTATCAGTGCGGGGTGGTTTTCGGGCGTAGAAATGGCGCTTTCGGCGAGGGCCTGCTGGGCGCCTTGGAGCCCTTGTTGCCATTTTTCTTGGGCGTGCTCGCCGAGGGCGTCTGCGCCGGGGGCCTGCCGCAGGGCTTCTACGGCTTGGCAGCGGGCTTGGGCTTCGGCTGTGAGCACGGCAAAGCGGGCGACCCGCAGGGCTGCGGATGCATCGTGGGGGCAGGTTTGATGAAGGCGTTGGGCGAGGTCTTGCGCGAGGCCCCACTGGCGGCATTCCAAGGCTGCCTCAGCGAGCCCTGCCCACGCGCTGGCGGTTTCGGAAGTGAGCCCCACGGGCTGGATGGTCGCCAGGGCTTGTTCGAGGAAGTTTTGGGCTTCTTCGTGTGCCCCGCGGCGGGCTGCCAGCCGCGCTTGGAGGGCGGCGAGGTGGGCGTGCAGCGCGGGGTCATCTACGATGGGGAGGTATTCCAGGGCGGTGGTGGTAATTTCCGCGGCGGCGACCTCGCGGCCTTCGTTCAGGGCAATTTCGGCCGCGATGGCGAGGTACGCGGTGACCACGGGAGGGGTGTTGCGCTCGTCGGAGATGGTGTGGCTGGGTTGGAGGAAGCGTTGTGCCAGCGCGGGGTCGAGCAAGGCCGCGGCCAGTTCGGCTGCGCGGGCGCGCGCCCGCAAATCGGTGGGGTGTTCGGCCAGGTACTGTTCGGCGGCGTCGAGCGCGCGGGCGTAGTTCCCCAGGGAGCGCCAGAGGGTGAGGGCGGCCCGTTGGAGGGTGGGGGTGTTGGCTTCGCGTTGGGCTTCTTCTAAAGTTTGGGAAGCGGTCTGAAGGTCGTTTTTGGCCAGCGCGCTTTGCACAATGGCCATGTAGAGCGCGGCGCGGTGCTCTTTGTCTTCCTTGGGCGAGGCGGCGTTGCCCGCTTGCTGGAGGGCGGCCTGGGCGGCCTGGATGGCTTCGTCCCAGAGGCTTTGGGCTTGGAGGGCGCGCACCAATGTGAGGTGCCACGCGAGTGGGCTTTGGGGGTGGTGCACCGCGCGGCGGAGGCAGGTTGCGGCCAGGGTGGGTTGTTGGAGCGCCAGCAACTGTTCACCGGCTTGGGCGCATTCTGAGGCATTGATGTGGTCGGCATGTTGGATGAGGCGCTCTAACACCGCGCGCGCTTGATTTTCTTCGCCCAGGGCTCGGTAAATTTGCGCCAGCAGCAGGGCAATTTGCGGGTGTTGGGCGGTTTGGTCGAGCCAGGGGCGCAGGCTTTCGGCGGCGAGACGGTGTTGGCCGAGCGCGTGGGCCAGGCGCGCATACCAAAGCGCGGTGTCGGGGTCGTCGGGTTTGAGGGCCAAGACTTGTCGGGCGGCTTCCAGGGCTTGCTCTGCAAAGCCGGCTTGCCGATAGGCTTCGGCTTGCAACCGATGCAGGGTGACATCTTGAGGGGCTTGTTGCAGGGCTTCTTCCAGGCTGGCCAAGGCGATTTCAGGCCGGCGGAGGGAAAGCGCGGTTTCTGCCAGCCCGCGCGCCAGGCGCTGTTGGCGTTGAGGGTGCCCGTCGGGGAGCAGGCGGAGGGCTTCCCGATAGGTGGCCAGCGCGTCTTCGGGCTTGTTTTGGGCCAATTGGGCTTCGGCCAAGGCCGCCAAAACGTCGGCGCGGAAGAGGCGGTGTTCCTCGTCGTCGGGCAGCCGCTGAAGCGCGGTTTGGAGCGCGCTTTCGGCTCGGTCGGGGTCGGTGTGCGCGGCCAGGAGGGCTTGTGCGTAGGTAAAGAGGTCTTCGGGCGATGCGTCAGCCCGTTGGGCCAGGGGAGCAAGCACCGCGGCTGCTTCTTGGGGGGCTTGGGCCTCGAGGTGGGCTTTGGCCAAGAGGCGAGCGATTTTGGGGGTGGGCCGTTGTTCCTGGAAGTGGTAACGGCTGAGGAGTTGGCGGGCTTCTTCGGCTTGCCCCAAGGCCAAATAGACCCGCGCCAATGCAAGCGCGATGTCGGTGCGTTGTGGGGCCAGGCGGTGGGCGGTTTCCAGGGGTTGGCGGGCGTGGGCTGGGCGGTGGCTTTCCAGGTAATAGAGCCCCAATTGGTAATGGGGTTCGGCTTCTTGGGGCAGGGCGTGGGTTGCGGTTTGGAGGGTTTCCAAGGCCGCGGAGGGCCCTTCTTGGGCGGCCAGCACTTGCGCCAGCGCCAGGTAAGGGGCTGCGTTGGAAGGGCGCTGCTGCACGGCCTCTTCCAACAGGCGGCGGGCTTTTTCGGGTTCGCCTTGTGCGGCGGCCACTTTGCCCAAGATGGTCAAGGCCAAGGGGTGTTGGGGGCTGTGGGCGAGCACGGCTTCTGCGGCTTGGAGGGCTTCGTCGGTTTGGCCCAGTTGGAGGGCCAATTCTGCGTGGGCCAGGTGGTCGTCGGCGGTGGCTTCGGGCAAGGCGGTGAGCGTTTGCCACGCGGCCAGGGCTTGGGGGTACATTTCGAGGGCTTGTTGGGCCTGGGCCAGGCGGCGGAGGCGCTCGGCCGAGGGCGCAACATGGTGGGCCAGCAGGCTGAATTCCAAGGCGGTGGCCCAAGATTCTACCGTTTGCGCCAAGGCGGCGGCCTCGTCCAGGGTTTCGAGGTCGGTTGGGCGGCGATGGACCAACTGCTGGGCTGCGTGGGCGGCCGCGGGGAGGTCGCCCAGGGCCTTGAGGGCGGCGACGAGGGTTTCCAGCAAAGCGTCGGAGAGGTGGTCTGCGCCTTCCAGCGCTTGGCGCGCATATTGGTGGGCCGTTTGCGGATGGACGGCCTGGAGAATTTGGGCGCCTGCGGCCAAAAGGGCAGGGTGTTGCGGGTGTTCGGGCAAGGTTGCCCGGGCTTCGTCGCTGCGGCGGCTGCGGTGCAACGCCAGCGCGCGGCGAGCTGCAAAAATGGCCGATTGCGGTTCGGCCGCGACGGCTTGTTCCCACGCGGTGAGCGCGGTGGTGTGGTCGCCCATTTGCTCGGCCAGGCAGGCCTGATGGGCGGCCAGCGCAGCCGTGAGCTTGCGGGTTTCTTCCCACGCGAGGTTGAGGGCCTGTTGCGCGGCTTCGGTTTGGTCTGTGACCCAATATTGTGCGGCCTGCTGCCAGGCCAAATAAGGCTTGGGCAAGCCGGTGGCTGGCAGGTTTTGGGCGGCTTGGCGCGCCAGGTGCGGCCGCCGCGCTTGCAATTTCCAGAGCAGGCTGGGGCGCTGGTCGGCAGACACCACCCGCAGGAAGTCGGCCAGGTGAATGGCTTGCACTTCGGGCGGGAAGGGCTGGCTGAGGATGGCGTGGAGCCCTAAGGTGCCCCCGCGCGGCAGTGTCGCCAGCGCGTGCAACAGGGCTGCCCGGTCTTCGGCCCAACCATAGACGATGGCGATGGCTGTGAGCCAATGGTGCGGCGCTTCGCTCAGCACATCGGCCAGGCCGCCCCAGTGCCCTTGCTCCTGGCGAATCTGTTGCAGCAGCAGGGCCTGTTGCGCGGCTTGGGTCAGCGTGCGCGGGGCTTGAGGCAGTTCGTCGTCGCTGGAACCCGCGTGTTCCAGCGCCAACCGGGCCAACGCCCCCGGCGACCACGCAGCCGGGTCGCCATCACTTTGCGCCAGCGCCTGTTCTCCGAGCCCGGTGTGGAGCGCTTCCCACACCAGGGGGTCTTGAAGAAGCGCGGCGGCTACCCACGGAAAGACATCCGCAGGTAGATGGTCTTGAAGCGCAGGAAGAAAAATCGTGGGCATGGCAAATCCCGAAAGTGTTATTTAGGAGAGAGGGAGAATGTATTGATACGCAACATACATGAGCCCGAGGCCCAGAACAATCAGCGAAACACCAACCCCGGCCGTGGTCTGCACCAGGCGGGTGAGCGCGGTGACCAAGGCAGAGGCGTTGCCCACCAGGCCCGACGCATCTTCGATGATGCCTTTTTGCGCCAGGCGGGCAGTGTGGGCAGCCACACGTTGAATGTCTTTGTTCATTGCCCGAACGACTAAGACAAAGATGCCGATGGCGAACGTGCCAATCCCCAGCAGGAAGACCACGCCGCCAATCCACATGCGAATTTCTTCAGGCGTCAAGGTGTGCATCACGAACTCCTTTCGTCAAGGGATGAAGCGAGTGTTGCCCCTCAAGCGTGCAAGAGCCGTGCCAGGAAAATCTTAGGCCGTGGTGTCAGGTTAGGGTATAATAAGCCCGCCTGGGGCATGTGGCGGAATTGGCAGACGCGCCAGACTTAGGATCTGGTGCCGCGAGGCGTGTGGGTTCGAGTCCCACCATGCCCATTGGAAAACGTCATTTCCCGTACCAACGCGCCCGAAACCGCTGGCCGAGATGGCCGGCGGTGATATAATTGGCCGCGTTGATTTGCGATCCCCTTTGTGAGGTTAGAGCCTTGAAAGTCACAACCGAAATTCGTGATGACCACCAAGCCTTGTTGACGCTGGAGTTGCCGACTCAAGCGTTGGAACGGGCCAAGCGCCGCATTGCCCGCGAATATTCACGCCGCATGAAAATTCCCGGCTTTCGCCCTGGCAAAGCCCCCTATGAAATCGTCGTGCGGAAAGTGGGCGAAAAAACCATCGAAGGCGAAGCCATTGACGCCTTGCTGGATGAATATTACCCCCAAGCCCTCCAGGAAGCGGGCATCAAACCCTACGCCGCAGGCAAGGTCGAGGAAATTGTCTCGTTGGACCCCCCGACCTTCAAACTCTTGGTGCCGCTCGCGCCCGATGTGGAGCTGGGGAACTATCGCGAAATCCGCCTGCCTTATGAGCCGCCGGAGGTGGACGAAAAAGACATTGAAAACGCCCTCAACGCCTATCGCGAGATGTTTGCCGTGTTAGAGCCGGTCGAGCGCCCCGCGGAAGTGGGCGATGTGGTGTACGTCAACGTCGAAGCCTACGAAGCCGGCCAAGAAGAGGGCGAGCCCCTGTTTGTGGACCAAAACCATCCCGTCTTGATTGAAAAGGAACCCCACGACGGCGAATGGCCTTACCCGGGCTTCCCCGAAGAATTTGTCGGCGCGCAGGTGGGCGACACCAAAACCCTGACCTACACCTACCCCGAAGATGACGACGACGAAGACCTGCGGGGCAAAACGGTGGTGGTCAAAGCCGAAGTAACCGAAATCAAAGCCCGGGCACTGCCCGAACTGAACGATGAATTTGCCCAACAGTTTGGCGAATACGAAACCATTGACCAACTGCGCGACGCCCTGCGCGCTCAATATGGCGAAGCCCAACGCTCCAAATACGACAACGAATATCTGGAAAAAGCGCTGGACGCCATCATCGCCCAAGCGGAAATCAAATACCCGCCGCAGATGCTGGAAGAGGAAATCGAAGAGCGTCTGAAAGAATACCAGCGGCAGGCTGAGCGGCAAGGCATGACGTGGGAAGCCTTCCTGGAAGCGCGCGGCACCGACGAAGACGCGCTGCGCGAAGAACTGCGCGCCGAGGCCGAACTGGCCGTCAAGCGCCGCTTGGTGCTCTCGGCCATTGCCGACGACGCTCAACTCTCGGTGGATGAAGACGCGGTCATCGAAGCCACTCGGCAACAACTGGGGCAGATGTTGGCTTACATGGACCCCAAAGACGCCCGCCGTCTGGCCCGCGATCAGCGCTTTGTCCAAGACATGCTGCAGGCGGTAGCGTTGGACGAACTGATGTCTAAAGCGCAGCAATATGTCATTGCCTTGGCCAAAGGCGAATTGGAAGCCGCCGAAACCGAAGCCGAAGCAGCCGCGGAGGAAACCGCGGAAGCAGCCGCGGCGGACGAGGCAGCCGCAGAGACCGCCGCAGCCCCAGCCGACGCGGCCGCCGAAAGCGAACCAGCCTCGGCCGACGAGCCTGCCGCCCCCGCAGAAGCGGCTTCCCAACCCGAAGC
>Ga0256914_1002895_pt1 | contig 14011 bp, 9 predicted proteins | sample HulkmetaG_FD_191571 | JGI IMG/M metagenome (GOLD analysis project Ga0256914, IMG submission 191571) | Hydrothermal chimney microbial communities from Main Endeavour vent field at the Juan de Fuca Ridge, Pacific Ocean - Hulk | ecosystem: Environmental > Aquatic > Marine > Hydrothermal vents ... | reverse complement strand
CTCATAGGTCTCCTCGGCCATGTCAATGATGTTCTTGGCGCCGCGGATCGCAGCTGAACAGATGATCTTCGACATTGAGATAACTCCCTTAGTTTGACATCAGTTACAGTATGATATGATTTTTTTCTTCTATTATATTAAGCCATGAGTCCGTCGATGAGGGACTTGGTCATGTTGATCGCTTTGGGATGACGCATGATCAGGACCTCGCCACCGGCCAGCAGCATGCAGGAGGCGGTCATGGCCTCCATCATGATGCCCCGCCGCTCCTGGTCGCCGAGCATGTCGTCACTGGCCAGGGACACCTCCTTGGTCTTCCAGACCTCCCGGCCAAGGTTGCAGATGATGGGTACCTGCAGCTTCTCGTCCTTCTGGGTGAGGGCGGCGATCCGGATCCGTTCCATGACCGAGTAGGTATACTCGATACCGTAACCGAGGGCGCCGATGGAGGGATCCATGAGCACGGTATCCAGGGAAACTCCCAGGTTCTCCAGGAGGATGTTGAGCTGCTTGGCCAGGTTGACATCGATGGGCGAGGCCGCCACCACCGGATGCTGGAAGGCCATGGCCGTGGCGCCGATGGAGCGGTAGTTGGCATCCTCAAGGGGAGCCAGGCAGACCTTCTTGTCACCGATGAGCGAGGTGACCTCACGCAGGGTGTCGGTATCCTTCTCGCTGTTGCCGCACCCCCAGACGATGATCGGCACGTCCACGGCCTCGATCACGGCGGCCGCATCCTTGGCCGCATCTGCAGAGGAACGGTCCTGGCCGTTGGGATCGGTGCTGTTGAGCCAGATATTGATGGCATCGGCCTGGTACTCCTCCACACATTTCCTTGCCCAGTCCACGGGATTGTCCATCACGTCGTCGAAATATTTTGTCAGGGTATCTGGCCAGTTGTCCGGCCGGGTATCCTGGATTTCCATGGCGACAAGGGGCTTTCTCGGCATCTCGCCCTCGAAGAGGTGGAACGGCAGCACGGTCGATCCGCCGACCTTGACGGCATTGTCGCCGTTACCGAGGAGAACCTCCCGGATGGCACCGGAATAATCGACCTTGTAGGAGCTGGCAGGCACCTTGCTCGCCCGCTCGGCAAAGGGAGTGGCAGGCGGGGCCAGGGGAGCGACCTCCAGGCCTGCCGGGGCAGCCTTGGCAGCTACGCTTTTCTTGTCCGCCTCGGCCTCTGCAGCCGCCTTGGCCTCTGCCTCGGCCTTTGCCTTGGCTTCCGCTTCGGCACGGGCCTTTTCCTCGGCCTTGCGCCGGGCCTTCTCCTCGGCTTCAGCCTTGGCCTTTGCCTCGGCAGCCGCCCTGGCCTCTGCCTCGGCCTTTGCCTTGGCCTCTGCTTCGGCACGGGCCTTTTCCTCGGCCTCGCGCCGGGCCTTCTCTTCGGCTTCAGCCTTGGCCTTTGCCTCGGCAGCCGCCCTGGCCTCTGCCTCGGCCTTTGCCCTGGCTTCCGCTTCGGCACGGGCCTTTTCCTCGTCCACCGCCGGCGCTGCAGGAGCAGAAGGCGCGGTGGCAGCAGCCTTTCCGATCTCCGGTTCGCGGTTCAGAATCGATTCGGCACCGGCAAAGCTGAGCAGTGCCTCAAACTGATCGTCATTGAGTCCGTATGCCTTTTTCAGGGCCTCCAGTCCCTGTTTCACGGACTTCAAGGCCATCAGACGGTCTTTTTCATTCATTTCGTGTTCTCCTGCATCATCGCTGACAGTGGCAGTGGTTTCGGTTACCGGGACAGCCTGGACAGCTGCTCCGGCCTTGATCTTCTCGGCTTCCTCCCTGGCGGCGGCAAGGATCCGGTCAGCCTCCGCACGGGCCTGGGCCAGGATGTCCTCGGACACCGTCTCCTCCACAGGAGCGATCTCCTCGGCCCTGACCTCGACGACCTCTTCGCTGACCGGTTCGGCAACGGGCTCCGCCTCCTCGGCAACGGCAGGCCTGGGAAGCAATCCGGCCCGCTCGCAGATCTCGGGCACCGCCTCTTCCCATTCGATGGCCATGACATGGACGCCGGCCACACCTTCTATCTCTTTGACCTGGTTGATGATATCCACACAGATGGAGATGCCTTCATCCTGCTTGTCCCGGGCACCCTTCATCCGCTCAATGACCTCGTCGGTGACATCCATGCCAGGAACGAACTTCTGCATATACCTGGCCATGCCCAGCGACTTGGGCGGCGTGACACCGGCCAGGATGTAAGCCTTCTCGTGAAGACCGAGATCGCGGACCATCTCCATGAAACGGGCGAATTTTTCCACGTTGTAGATGATCTGGGTCTGAACGAAGTCGGCGCCGTTGGCGATTTTCTTTCCCAGGCGGACGGCCCGGAATTCGAAGGGATAGGCAAATGGATTGGCGGCACAGCCCAGGAAAAAGGCCGGCTTGGCCCCCTTGATCTCCTCGCCGCACTGGAACTTCATCGCATCCCGCATGTCCCGGACCATGCCGAGCAGCTGGATGGAATCCATGTCGAAGACACCCTTGGCCCCGGGATGGTTGCCGAACTTCTGGTGATCACCCGTCAGGCAGAGAAGGTTCTTCAGACCCAGGGCCGAAGCGGCCAGCAGGTCGCTCTGCATCCCGATCCGGTTCCGGTCCCGGCAGGTCATCTGAATGACCGGCTCCACCCCCTCGGACTGGGCAATCAGCCCGGCCCCGATGGATGACATCCGGACGATCGCTGTCTGACAGTCCGTGATGTTGACAGCATCCACGTTTCCCTTCAGGATCCGAGCCTTCTTTCTGACCACCTCGGGATCACTGTTTTTCGGCGGCCCCAGCTCACCGGTCACAGCAAATTCGCCGCTGGTCAGCACCCGCTCCAAATTGCTCCCCGATTTCATCGATCCTCCTTACCTGAAAATATTTCTCCAACCAACGGCCGACCCGCTGGACCGGGCCGGACGTCCCGGACTGGTTCTTTCCGGCCCGCAGGTCACAGGTCAGCGACCGGTCAAGCTCTCACACGGTTTCAATCAGATTGCCGGCAGCCCTTCCTGGTCGACAGCCGCCGGCTGCACGATACCTGCTACTTGCCTCCGCAGCCCATGCCGGGCAGCGTCTTGCCCTCGAGTTCGCGGCGCATCTGCATATCCATGAGAACACGCTCTTTCTTCTTGTTGATGCCAAGCGCTTCCCGCTTCTCCTCGATGGCGGCGATCATCTTCCGGGCCAGCTTGATGGGATCTTCCTCCACATCCCAGCAGGCACCATAGAGCTCCTTCATGCCGCCGAAGAGAAAATCACTCAGCTTCTTGGAACCGGTGACCGGCAGGCTCTGGAAGATGACATGCGCACCAGAGGTGACAAAGTACTGGCCGATGGCCACGGCCTTCTCCGACATGTAGAGCGGTGCGGTACCACAGGCTGGCAGCTCGGAGATGTCCTCGCCCAGACCGCCTTCCCGTACCATCTCGGTGAGGGCGATCAGCAGGCGGCTGTTGTCCACGCAGGAGCCGACATGGAGGGCCGGCGGCATGCCCACGGCCTCGCAGACCTCGCGCAGGCCGTCGCCGGCATACTCGGCGGCGGCCTCGGGCCGCAGCAGTCCACGCCGTCCCAGGGCCTGGGCGGCGCAGCCGGTGGCCAGGACAAGGACATTGTTCTTGATCAGCTCTGTGGCGATCTTGAAATGGACGTCATCGGAATACTTGTAGTGCTCGCAGCCGACGATGGCGCCGACGCCGCGGATGCGGCCGTTGATGATGTTATCGTTCAGTGGCCGGTAGGACTGGCGGAATCGGCCGCCGAGCATGTAGTTGATGGTCTCGTGGCTGAAGCCGACGACCACGTCCAGCTTCTTGTCCTTGGGAATATAGTACTCGCCGCGCTTCTTGAAGTTGGCGATGGCGTGCTTGAGGATCTCCTTGGCCGAATTGTAGGCGTCATCCTCTTCGAACTGGATATGGATGGCATCCGGCATCTTGGCCCGATAGTTGGTGGTGATGATGTCGGTATGCTTGCCCTTGACCACCTGGGCCACGGACTGCATAATGCACTGGACATCGACCACCATGGCCTCCACGGCGCCGGTGGCGAGCACCATCTCCTGCTGGATGAAGGAACCGGCAACCGGGATACCGCGTCGCATGAGGATCTCGTTACCCGTGCAGCAGACTCCGGCCAGGTTCACGCCCTTGGCCCCTGCCTTCTTGGCCAGGGCGACGATCTCCTCGTCATCGGCGGCCAGGCAGAGGGACTCGGCCAGAAGCGGCTCGTGACCATGGACGGTGACATTGACATGATCCTCCTTGAGTACCCCCAGATCCACGATGGCCCGCTTGGGCACCGGCGTTCCGAACATGATATCGGTCAGCTCGGTGGAGAGCATGGAGGCGCCCCAACCATCTGCCAGGGAGGTCCTGGCGGCCTGGAGAAGTATATTCTTATATTCCTGGTCCACGCCCATGTGGGTGCGGTGCATCATCTCCACCACCTCCCGGTCGATGCCCCTGGGAACCACGCCGAGTTTTTTCCAGGTTTCCTGCTGCTTGGCCGGGGCCCGCTTGATCATGGTCAGCTCGCCTTCCTGCTGACCGAACTCGGCCAGGGCCTTTTCACCCAGTTCCAGGGCGATCTCGTTCTTGTCCCGCCCTTCGGTCTCGATGCCGAAGATCCCGGCCATCATGTGCAGCTTGGCCTCGTCCTTGATCTCGTGCGGGGTCTCGCCCTTGGCCGTGGCGATGAACCCGCGCACCATCTCCCGGGCATGGTCGGTGTGGGAGGCGGTGCCGGCGGCAACGATCCGGGCGAAGTTCCGGGCGGCCACGGTCTCGGCGGTGGCCCCGCAGACCCCGATCATGGACTCCACGCCGTCGATGATCTGGCAGGGCCCCATGTTGCAGATCCGGCAGCAGGTGCCGCCGGAGCCGAACAGACAGGCCGACATACCCCGATCCTCCAGCCGGTCATAGGCGGTGCGGACCTGTTTGGCCAGGTCCTGGTTCAGGAGATCCAGGGTGGAGGCTCCTGTTATATCATTGCAACGATCACATCCGTTTCCTTTCGCCATAATGGGCTCCTCTTGCTTCAGATAGTATCCTTCAGGAATAAGCGTCTATGTGATACCCAATCAGGCCAGGCCGGCAAACTGCTTGGCTGACTGGACCGTATTCTTCATCAGCATGGTGATGGTCATGGGGCCCACGCCGCCGGGTACCGGCGTGATGGCGGCGGCCTTTTCCTTGACCGTGTCGAACTCCACGTCACCGGCCAGTTTGGCCTTGCCCGACTCGGTGACGCCGACCCGGTTCACCCCGACATCGATGACCACCACCCCTTCCTTGACCTGGTCGCCCTTGATCATGTTGGGCACGCCGGCGGCAACGATGAGGATATCCGCCCGCTTGGTATGGAAGGTCATGTCACGGGTCCTGGTGTGACAGAGGGTGACGGTGGCGTTGCCGCTCTCCCGCTTCTGGAGCATCAGGTTGGCGACCGGCTTGCCGACGATGTTGGAACGGCCGATCACCACGACCTCGGCACCCGAGGTCTCGACACCGCTCCTCTTGAGCAGTTCCAGCACCCCATGGGGTGTGCAGGGCAGAAAACACTGTTCGCCCAGGACCATCTTGCCCACGTTGACCGGATGGAATCCGTCCACGTCCTTGTCCGGGTCGATGGCATAGAGCACCTTGGCCTCGTCGATGTGCTTGGGCAGGGGAAGCTGAACCAGGATACCGTGGATCTTTTCGTCATTGTTGTATTTCTCCACCAGGTCCAGCAATTCCTGCTCACTGGTGTCTGCGGGCAGGGTCACCTGTTCGGAGTGAATACCCAGCGCATGAGCGGTTTTGTTCTTGGCAGCGACATAGGACTGAGAGGCAGGATCCTCACCCACCAGAATGGTGACCAGCCCGGGCACGAGATTGTGCTTTTCCTTCAGTTCGGCGACTTCAGCCTTCAGTTCCTCACGGATAGCCTTTGCAGTTTCAGTTCCGCTGATGATTTTTGCGCTCATAGATACTCATACTCCTTGCATATTCCAGTTTGTTCCCGCAGAAGGGCCTGCGTAAAAAAGCCGCCCGGAAGGTTTCCGTCGGCAACCAGTGAGTGTGAAAATTAACGCGGTGGTAAGGATTCTCAAAGTAGCATTATTTACATTTTTTTTCAAGCAGAAACTGCCTTCCTCCATGTACTGGCGTTCTTTTTCACTTGCCTGATTTTCCGGTCCTCGGCCAGGGGCCGGAGGGGAACATTTCAGCGGCCTGTCATGATTTTTCCGGCCGGGCAAGCAGATACTGCAGAGCGGTCTGCCGCAGCGAGGTATCCCGATTGCGGACCGCCATGGCCAGGGCACGCCTGGTGCCCACGAAGACGGCCAGCTTCTTCCCCCTGGTCAGGCCGGTATAGACCAGGTTGCGGAAGAGCATCCGGTAATGCTGGGTGAGCACGGGCAGAATCACCGCGTCGAACTCGGAGCCCTGGGCCTTGTGAATGGTGATGGCATAGGCCATCTCCAGCTCGGCGATCTGTTCCCGCTGGTAGAGCACGCTCCGGCCATCGGCAGTGAACCGTACCCGGCAGGTGAGCGCCGTGTTGTCGATCTCCTCGATCACCCCGATATCGCCGTTGAACACTTCCAGGTCATAGTTGTTGCGCCGGTGAATGACCCGGTCCCCGACCCGGAAGAGCCGCTCGCCCACCTGGATCTCCGCCCTGCCCCTGCCCGCCGGATTCACCGCCTCCTGGATCACCCGGTTGAGAGCGGCCGTGCCCAGACTGCCCCGGATCATGGGCGACAGGATCTGGATCTCGCACTCCGGCCCCAGGTACCGGGGAATCCAGGTGGTATAGAGGTTGCGGACCACATCGAGGGCGGTCAGGCCATAGTAGAGCGACGACCAGGGATGGACCTTCCTGAGCACGGCCCTGAGTTCGTCAGCCGCCGAATCGGCAGCCACGAGGGTGGCCAGGGAGACGTGCTGGAACTGTTCCGGGATGCGGAGCCGGTCATAGCTGCTCTCCACGTCCCCGGTCTCAAAGGCGTAGGGATCTCCGCTCTCCACCTCCCTGGCCTCGATGGAGCCGTATTCCCGCTTGACCCGGGCGATGAACCGGAGTTGCGCCTCGGTGGCCTGTTCGGCGTCGATGAACAGACAGTCCGCCTCCTGCCAGATCTCCGGACGTTTGAACGGCGACTCGATGTAGGGCAGCTCGCCCCGGTTGATCTGGTGGGCATGAAGAATGATCCTGGACTGCCGGGCCTGGCGGAAGATGGTGGTCAGCCGGAAACAGGGGACACGGCCGGAGCCGATCATATCGGCCAGGACATTGCCGGCACCCACGGCAGGCAGCTGATCGCTGTCGCCGATGAACAGCAGGGCCGTGTCCCGACCCACGGCCCTGAGCAGGGACGCGGTCAGGCTGATGTCCAGCATGGAACATTCATCCACGATGAGGACATCGGCCCGAAGCGGATTCTCCTCGTTGCGGCGGAACCCGGTTCCCTTGAATTCCAGCAGCCGGTGAATGGTCCTGGCCTCCAGGCTGATGACCTCGCCCATGCGCTGGGCCGCCCTGCCTGTGGGGGCGGCCAGGATCACGGAGCGTCCCATGGCCCTGAGGAGGGCCACCAGCACCCGGACCGTGGTGGTCTTGCCGCAGCCGGGACCGCCAGTGAGGATGGCGCAGTTCTGGCAGGCGATGCCCCGTACGGCAGCGGCCTGTTCCGTGCTGAGGGTAAGGTCGTGCTGTTTGCCGTACCGCTGCAGCCAGACCTCCATCCTGTCGGTATCACCGGCCAGGGGCCGGACGTGCCGGAGCAGCCTGGTGGCCACGTACTCCTCGTCCCGGTACAGCGCCCGGGCATAGTAGCAGGCGATCTCCCGCCCTGGATCCGCCGGATCGGGAAGGAGCCGGACGCTGAGCAGGCGCTCGTCCGCCATCTGCTGCAGAAATCCCGGGATCCTGTCGCCCACATCCTGCCTGAGCAGGTCGTTGACCTGGGCCACGACCTGCTCCCCGGTCAGGTAACAGTGGCCCTGCTCCCGGCTGGCCGAGAGGACATGCCGGATGGCGGCGGTGATCCGCATGGGACTGTCCTCGGCAAAGCCGATGGACAGCGCCACCCTGTCGGCGGTAAAAAATCCGATCCCGTAAAAGTCCCGGGCCAGGCGATAGGGATTCTCGCTCACCAGGGCAATGGCCTCGTCTCCATATTCCTTGAAGATCCGGACCGCGAACAGGGTGGAGATACCGTGGGACTGGAGAAAGATCATCACCTCCCGGATGGCCTGGTGCTCCTCCCAGGCCCTTCTGATCATGGCCAGTTTCTTTTCGGCAATACCCGGCACCTCGGTGAGCCGTTCGATCTCGTTGGTGAAGACCTCCAGGGTCTGGGCCCCGAAATGGCGGACGATCTTGCGGGCCGTCTTGGGACCGACCCCCCGGATCAGGCCTGAACCGAGATACTTCTCCAGGGCGCCGCTGGAGGCCGGCCTGAGTTCCCGGACATTGGTGGCCTTGAACTGACGACCGTAACGGGGATGATGGGTCCAGGACCCGCTGAACTCCATGGTGGCCCCGGCAAAGACCTGCATCTGATGAACGATGACCGTCACCAGCTCGCTCTGCCGGTCAAATGGCCGTACCTTGAGCACAGACCAGCCATTGTCCGGGTTGTGGAAGGTAACCCGCTCGACGATCCCGCGCAGCTTCTCCTCGATCCTGCCAGTCTGGTTCATGTTGGCCGCAAGCATTTCCCTCCCGTGGGAGGACAAAGAATATGATGCGAAAAACCGGCCGCCTGTGTATCATGACAGCCATCCGAAGCAAGAGGATTGCAAGCCAGCCGGTTGCGCGGAGGTGGGCAGCGAAACAGCGGCACTCCGGCCCCGCCTCCTGGGCCGCCGGCCAACACCAACCAACAGAGACCGGCACTCACCATGAAGATCACAGCTTTCCTATGCCTCCTTTCCCTGCTCCTGCTCAACGGCTGCGGGCCCACCACGGTCTCCAGCCTGGAACGGCAGGCCGGAGCCAGGCCCCTGGATGCGGCCCGGGTTCTCGAGCTCGTGGAGAACAATACCCTGCTCATGGAGGATTTTGAATCAAAATCCTACCTCTACTTCCATGATTCCGGCAGGGTGTTCGGAGTGGACATCTACAACAACAAAGATCGTGGCCGCTGGGATGTGAGCGACCAGGGAGAGCTCTGTTTCCGCTTTCAGAACTGGTGGTATGGCGACCTGCTCTGCTACCAGGTCCTGGGTGGCGGCCATGGTGAAGGTTACCAGCTCGCAGGCAGCAGCGGGGTGATCAAGTTCCGGGCGGTCTGGTTCGAAGGCGATTACAAGAACGCCTTCTACGCGGTCAAGGAACCGAGAAAGAGTTACCGCAGGTCTGTTCGCAGGGCCAGGAAACAGCAGGCTGCCGCACCGTCGCCGGGACCGTCTGCAGCGTCCGTGGAGAGCAGTCCAGCACCTTCCGGAAAGGCGGGCGGCAAATCCATCGTCGAGGAGAACAGCTACCATTCTCCGACCGTCAACCGGCAGATCCGTTCCACGGTCAAGTGGATGGCCAGGGACTGTCCAGGCTGCAACCTGGCCCACACGGACCTGAAAAAGGCGGACCTGGTGGCGGCCAGGCTGGCCGGTGCCAACCTTGCGGGCGCCAACCTGCGGATGGCCAACCTGCGGCGGGCCGACCTGCAGGGCGCCAACCTGGAGGACGCCATCCTCACCTATGCCAACTTGCCGGGTGCCGACCTGCGCAATGCCAACCTGAAAGGAGCCGATCTCAAGGGCGCCAACCTGATCCGGGCCGACCTCACCGGTGCCGACCTCACCGGTGCAGACCTGAGCGATGCCCTGCTGGAAGGAACCAAGGGCCTGCCCGATGACCGGCGGTAGGATATCCGGGAGACACGGGCGGTTCGCCGGGAATCAAGCCGGGGGAAAGGGACGACAGGCCTAGTCGAGCCGCTGTCCCCGGGGAAAGAGCAGGGCCAGCAGCAGAAAGGACAGGATAGTGATGACCAGGTAGAGAGAGAGTTCGGGCTGGATGCGGTTTTCCGGCCGGACAAAGGCCAGGGTGCCCAGGATGGCCATGAACAGATACCCCTGCCGCTGGTAGCGGATCAGCTTGTAGAGAATATAGAAATGGATCATCGGAACCACCAGGTCCAGCATGAGGAAGGGGGAGAACCGGTCCGCTGCCATGGCCGCCAGCTGCAGCCCGGCCATGAGATAGAGTTTGCGCACGGTGAGAACCAGGATCAGGAGACAGAGCGCCCAGTTGAGGGGCTGCAACCGTTTCCGTTGCGCCTCTTCGGGCAGTTCATTGAGGAAATAGACCACCTCGTCCCGGTCGTGCTCCCTGCCCAGACTGGCCAGGACCTGCCTGCGGCTCAATCCCCTGGCCAGTTCCTGCCGTACCAGCCGCTCCAGAGACCGCACATCCTTCATGATCCGGCGACCTCCCGGGCCAGGCGGGTGACCGCATCCCAGTCGCCGGCCTGGAGAAGCGGCCGGGGCGCCAGCCAGGAACCGCCGACACAGAGTACATTGTCCAGGGCCAGGTAATCCCGGTAATTGGCCGCGTTGATGCCGCCGGTCGGGCAGAATCCGACATCGGGAAACGGGCCACCGATGGCCCTGAGCATTTCGGGACCGCCAGCGGCACCGGCAGGAAAGAACTTGAACACCTCCAATCCATGCTGCAGGCCGGTCATCAGCTCGGAGACAGTGGCAATGCCGGGGACGAGGGGCAGAGGACCTGCGGCGGCCGCCTGCAGCAGCTCGCCGGTCAACCCAGGGCTGATGGCGAAGAGTCCGCCGGCCTCGGCCACGGCCTCCAGGTCGGCCGGCGAGACCACGGTTCCGGCCCCCACCAGGGCCTCTGGCACCTCGTCCCTGATCCGGCGGATGGCCTCCAGGGCGCAGTCGGTGCGCAGGGTGATCTCCAGCACCCGGATACCACCGGCCAGCAGGGCGCGGGCCAGGGGCACGGCCTGACGGACATCCCGGACCACCAGCACCGGGATCACCGGACCGGCGGTCAGTACATCACGGGGGGAAATTGTCGGGTTCATGGGTACAGGGCTCCCTTGTCTGGTCAGTCTGCCGGAAAGACCACATTACAGCGTTCCGACACATAGGTAAAGATGGAACTGCCTCCTTCCTCCGCTCCGAGCAGGTCCCTCCGCAGGGGCGCGAAGATCTGCCTGCCCCAGCCGTAGCGATCCGCCTTCAGATCCGGGACTGCATACTCACGCCGCACCAGTTCCTCGTTGCCGACCAGGAGTTCGAGGACACCCCTGCGGGCATCCATGCGGATCAGGTCACCATCCTGCACCTTGGCCAGCATGCCCCCGCAGAAGGCCTCGGGAGTGAGGTGTATGGCAAAAGGTACCTTTCCCGAAGCGCCGGACAGCCTGCCGTCGGTCACCAGACCCACCGTGTATCCCCGGTCCATGACGATGGAGAGATAGGTTATCAGCTTGTGCAGCTCCGGCATGCCGTTGGCCTGCGGCCCCTGAAAGCGGACCACCGCGACCAGGTCCCGATCCAGCCTCCCCCGGCGAAAGGCCTCTTCCAGCTCCTGCTGGCCGTGAAAGACCATGGCCGGGGCCTCGACCAGGGTATCGGCGCCGTCCCGCAGGGACGACACCTTCATGATCGCCCGCCCCATGTTGCCGGACACGACCCGGATGCCGCCGCTGGCCGCAAAGGGCCGGGCAGAGGGAGCGATCACCTCCGGATCTTGCGATTCGGACGGACCATCTTCGTAGACCAGCTCTTCCCCGCGCAGGACCGGCTGCCGCAGATAGGCGGACAGGCCCGTCCCGGCCACGGTGACCACCTCCTGGTGGAGCATGCCGGCTGCCAGCAGCTCCCGGAACAGCAGGGCCATGCCGCCCGCCTTCTGGAACCCGTTGATATCTCCTGGACCGTTGGGATAGATCCGGACCAGGAGCGGGACCACCTCGGAAAGCTCGGCAAAATCATCCCAGTCGATGCGGATGCCGGCGGCCCGGGCAATGGCGACCAGGTGCATGGTTTCGTTGGTGGATCCGCCGGTGGCCAGCAGCCCGACCATGGCATTGACCACGGAACGCTCGCTGACGATCTCTCCCACCGGCGTATAGCAGCTCCCCAGGTGGGTCAGCTCCACGACCCGGGCAGCGGCGGCCCGGGTCAGGGCATGGCGCAGCGGTGTCCCTGCATTGACAAAGGAGGAGCCGGGCAGATGCAGCCCCAGCATCTCCACCATGAGCTGGTTGGAGTTGGCCGTACCGTAGAAGGTGCACGTCCCCGGACTGTGATAGGCCCGAACCTCGGTGGCCAGCATTTCCCGGCGGCCGATCTCACCCTGGGCGAACCGTTCCCTGGCCCGGGCCTTTTCCCGGTTGGCCAGCCCGCTGGTCATGGGACCGGCAGGAATCAGGATCATACCCAGATGACCGAACTGGAGGGCCCCCATGAGCAGGCCGGGAACGATCTTGTCGCAAACACCCAGGAGCACCACGCCGTCAAAGACGTCATGGGCCAGGCTGATGACCGTGGCCATGGCGATGACATCCCTGCTGATCAGGCTCAGGTCCATCCCCGGCGTACCCTGGGTGATGCCGTCGCACATGGCAGGCACACCGCCGCCGAACTGACAGACCCCGCCGGCCGAACTGACCGCCTCCTTTATGATATCCGGATAGTCCCTGTACGGCTGGTGGGCGGAAACCAAGTCGTTGTAGGCGGAGATGATCCCGATGTTGGCGGTCCCGGCCTCGAGCAGTCCTGACCGGCACTCTGGTCCGCAGCCGGCAAGGTCGTGGGCCAGGTTGGAACAGGGTAGTCGGTGACGGTGCGGCTGACGGGTACGCCCCTCCTCCAGTCGCTGCAGGTACTGCTCCCTGTTTGGCTTGCTTCTTTCGATAATCCGCCTGGTTACCTGTTCTACTGTCTTGTGCATGACTTAGTTGGGTCCAATTGGTTCCGCCTGCGGTTCACCGGTTGCCGGTAGGCCGTCAGGCAGTATTTCCCAGGAGACGCCCGCCACCATCCCGGCAGAACGTCCCCTGGCAGGAATCTCAGGGCGCCCAGAAAACCTGTACCGGAGTCCGCTCCTGTCGCAGGACATAGCGGATGGGCATCTCCTCGGCCGGCCCGTTGGCCAGTGCCTGGTGGTAGACCTTTCGCTTCCCGTCCCCATGGATGTGCAGGATGATCTCCCGGCTGGCCAGGATGACGGGCAGGGTCAGGGTCATCCGTTCACAGGATGCGCCGGGCGGAGTCAGGGCCAGGCAGTGTCTGCCGGAATCCATGGCCACGGCCCTGTCCAGGCCGGCCGCTCCCGGAAACAGGGAGGCCGTGTGGCCGTCCCCGCCCATGCCCAGAATCACCACGGTAAAGGGAAGGCCGAGACCGGCCAGGACCCTCTCGCACTCCCCTTCTCCCGTCCCGGCAGCGCTCCCGCCGCTGTACAGGGGCACGAACCGGGCAGCCGCTGCCCGGCTCCTGAGCAGGTTGGCGCGCACCAGGCCTTCGTTGGAGGCAGGGTCGTCCGGAGTGACCCACCGTTCGTCCACCAGGGTGACGGTCACCGCTGCCCAGTCCACTTCCCGTGCAGACAGCTCGCGGAACAGGGGGGGCGGCGTGGATCCTCCGGAAACAGCCATGACGGCCCGGCCCTGCTGCCGGATATCTTCGGTCAACAGAAAACAGATCCGGTCCGCCAGGGCGGAAACGAGCTGTTCCCGATCCGCGAACCCGTTGAAAACCGGCTGCATCAATCCTCCCATTCCCTGTTGTCGCGGGCCAGGAGGGCCACCGAGGCCACCGGTCCCCAACTCCCGGCAGGATAGGTACGGGGCGGCTCCTTGCTCCTCTGCCAGGCTGCCTGGATGGAGTCGATCCAGGTCCAGGCCAGCTCAACCTCGGCCCGGTGGATGAACAGGGCCTGGTTGCCGCGCATGGTCTCCAGCATGAGGCGCTCATAGGCATCGGCTATCCGTTCCGCCTGAAAGGCCTCGGAAAAGCTCAGATCCAGCATGGTCCGCTGCAACTGCACCCCC
>Ga0256914_1002894_pt1 | contig 14014 bp, 11 predicted proteins | sample HulkmetaG_FD_191571 | JGI IMG/M metagenome (GOLD analysis project Ga0256914, IMG submission 191571) | Hydrothermal chimney microbial communities from Main Endeavour vent field at the Juan de Fuca Ridge, Pacific Ocean - Hulk | ecosystem: Environmental > Aquatic > Marine > Hydrothermal vents ... | reverse complement strand
GGAACACTCCCTGCGCCTTGGCTTGGACTCCCCATTGTTCCACGTGGAACACTCCCTGCGCCTTGGCTTGGACTCCCCATTGTTCCACGTGGAACACTTCCGTGGCTTGCTTGGACTCCCTATTGTTCCACGTGGAACACTCCCGCGGTTTGGCTTGGACTCCCCATTGTTCCACGTGGAACACTCCCGTGGCTTGCTTGGATTCCCAATTGTTCCACGTGGAACACTCCCTGCAGCTTGCTTGGACTCCCTATTGTTCCACGTGGAACACTCCCTGCAGCTTGCTTGGACTCCCCATTGTTCCACGTGGAACACTCCCGCGGCTTGGCTTTGCCCCCATTGTTCCACGTGGAACACTCCCGCGGCTTGGCTTTGCCCCTATTGTTCCACGTGGAACACTTCCGTGGCTTGCTTGGACTCCCTATTGTTCCACGTGGAACATTTCCCTGCGGCTTGCTTGGACTCCCTATTGTTCCACGTGGAACACTCCTGCGGCTTGGCTTGGACTCCCCATTGTTCCACGTGGAACACTTCCTGCGGCTTACTTGGACTCCCTATTGTTCCACGTGGAACACTCCCCCCGCGGTTTGGCTTTGCCCCCATTGTTCCACGTGGAACACTCCCGTGGCTTGGCTTGGACTCCCCATTGTTCCACGTGGAACACTTCCTGCAGCTTGCTTGGACTCCCTATTGTTCCACGTGGAACATTTCCCCTGCGGCTTGGCTTGATTCCCAATTGTTCCACGTGGAACACTCCTGCGGTTTACTTGGACTCCCCATTGTTCCACGTGGAACATTTAGAGACCGGTATTTAGGTTGGTTCTTCCGGCAAATTCTAAGGCAAACTCATTATAGGCCTTAGCCCCTGGCGAAGACGGATCGTAAAGTATCACAGGCTTGCCATAACTGGGCGCCTCGCTAATCTTTACGTTGCGCGGGATCAGCGTATTATAGACCTTTTCCTTAAAGGACCCTCTTATCTCGTTTGCCACTGCCTCGGCAAGGTTTGTTCGGGCATCATACATCGTTATAAGTATGCCCTCTATGTCCATTTTGGGGTTCAATCGTTCTTTTACAACTTTTATGGTGGAAAACAATTGCGCTAATCCCTCTAATGCATAATATTCCGCCTGCACAGGTATCAGCACACTATCCGAAGCAACCAATGCCGAAACAGTTAACAAGCTCAAGGTAGGCGGACAATCTATCAAAATTATATCGTAATTATCCTGTTCGGGTTGCAGGCTCTCATACAAACGAAACTCCCTCTTCGGCACACCCACAAGTTCAACATCAACACCTATCAAATCTTGACTGTAAGGCAGGACACTTAAATTAGGGACAATACAATTAGACGCAATTTCAGACGCTGGGACACGCTCTATAATCATATCATACGTGCTCGGCTGGATTGACTCAACGCTTAATCCGCTAGTCGCATTGCCCTGCGGATCCAAATCCACCAGCAACACCCGATTACCAAAAGAAGAAAGCATAGCTGCTAAATTAACCGCTGTAGTCGTCTTGCCTGTTCCGCCCTTTTGATTGGATATAGCAACGATTCTCCCCATAATTGAATCTTTACTCTCCCTTCACAATTGTTCCACGTGGAACATTTTCCTGTGAGCTGGTTAAACCTAATTGTTCCACGTGGAACACCCTTTTGGGATGTGCTTTGCCCCATGTTCCACGTGGAACAATCTGCCCTGTGAATCGAATTATCCCAATTGTTCCACGTGGAACACTACATTAAAGCGCCTGTATCCCATTGTTCCTCGTGGAACAATCTATTCCTTTATTCTTGACAAATAAATCTGCTGTAAAAAATTACCTATACCCATCACAACCCAAAAAAGGACTAGGCCGGAAGGCATATTATAAAATATAAGCAAGAAGACTACAGGCATAACCTTCATCATCATGGCCTGTTGTGAATCAACGGCGCCATCCGATGTCGTGCTGGCAGTAAACTTCTGCTGAAAGAACATCAAAATAGTCAAAATTATCGGTAATAAGTGGAGATCTATCCCAAACAAAGACACGCTATCAGGCGCAGAAAGGTCTGAAATCCACAAAAATGAGGCCTTTTTTAATTCATAAGTATTCAACAACACGGGGTATAGGGCAAAAAATACCGGTAATTGAAGAAATAAAGGCAAACATCCAGAAAAAGGATTCACGTTGTGCTTATGATACAACAAAACCAATTCCCTATTCAATGTCTCGTGGTCATCTTTATATTTCTCCTGCAGGGCCTTTAGTTCCGGTTGTATCTTTTGCATCTTCTTTATAGAGGCATAACTCTTCAGTGTCAAAGGCAAAAAAACCAAAGAAAAGGCTATTGCCAAAAGGATAATGGCCGCTCCCCAGCTTTTGGTAATTTTATAAAACATTTTTAAAACCACTAATAAGATATCCGTTATCCCTGCAAAGAATGAGCGTTTTGTTATTTGTTTTTTATAAGGGAACAGCCCCATTAGTTCGGGACGGGAAAGCCCGGCATACCAAAGGGTTTTTACCTTATTTTTATCTTTATCTAACAACCAAGTAAATCCATAATATTCTTTCTCATTAACAAACATAACTTGTTGTGGTTCAAGAAATTTCACAACACTAACGCGATATTTATCATACACCCCGGCAAAAAGAACTTTTCGAGAAAGCGCTTCCATAATCTTCTTTTCCTTATACAAAGGAATCTTCCTTATAAACACCTTTCCCTTGTTTTCCCAGCCAATTATAACCCCATTATTGAATTTCGCGTATCTACCCTTGCTTTTCTTTCCTGTGTCCTTCGGAAACAGCGGGCCCGTAATCAATATAGCCTTTTTAAAAGGGGCTATGGTCTGAGAAACGACCCCTTTGTCTTCTTTTTCCCAAAAAACCTTTGCCCCTTGAGCTGTCCAAGATAAGCCTTTTCCCTTTTTCCAATCAAAAACAGTATCATCGGAGGGGATAGCCACTCCTTGAGGATAAGCAAAGTCAAATCTTTCCCTTTCTCCATTTATCACCTGTTCAACAGCGATTATTCCACTTTTACTTATATAATAAGTATTACTATTATCTAGTATTAACTCGGAAAGATTCTCTGAGCCGCGTTTAACAATAGCCCTTTTTTTATCAAAAGACTGGGTTGCCCGCTGTTGCTCCTCTTTGGAATCCACTGTAGCCGGGTCATGCACAGTCATTTCCTTTTGCTGAGACTTTTTGTCCAACATTGGCTTAAGAACAACCGCATTATATACAGTCATAAACAACATGGAGACGACGAATGCAATAATAACCCTTTTATCCATATAACATCAATCCTTCCTTACGCTGGATCATACCCGCCTTTATTAAACGGATTACACCTTATTATCCTATAAAACGCCTTTAGCGCCCCCTTTATGACCCCATATTTTTTGACCGCGTCTATCGCATATTGTGAACAAGTGGGATAAAAACGACAACTTTTTGGTAAAAAAGGACTTACAACCTTTTTATAGAATTTTAAAACACTTATTACAAATTCATTCATAAGAGATATTTTCCAATAAATCAGCGAAAATCCTGTTTAATTCCTTAAACCCTATTTCACCGCCGGACCATATAAGAAACACATCTAATCCCTTTGCTTCTTTTTCTGAAAGCGCTTTCTTTAATGCCACCTTTATTCTCCTGCGCATCTTGTTTCTAATAACCGCGTTGCCTGTCTTTTTCTTTATCCTTAAGGCTATGCGCCAAAGGCCTTTGTTATTGGTATTATAGTAAAAAACACCCCATTTTCTTCGCAACACCTTCCCCGCCTTGCGAAGACGAGAGATCTCCCTATTTGTTTTTATAGCCTTTATTTCCGGCAATTATACAGTTAAGCGCTTTCTTCCTTTTCGACGTCTTCTCCTTAAGACGGCGGAACCTTCTTTGGTAGAAGAACGCTTCAAAAAACCATGTTTGCGCTTCCTCTTTAAATTGCTTTTCGGCTTTAAATTCTTTTTCATAGCAAGATATTATATGATTTATATGCAAAAAGGTCAAGTCTTTTATAAGAATAAAACTCTTTTTATTTCTTATAGTTTTAAATAAAACTTCTTTATATACCCTTTTTCTGATATAATACGCCTTGTAAATAAAACCTGTGGAAAACTTGTGAATATTGTGTAAAACTCCTGTAAAGAGTGTGGGGATATCATATGTCTATGTGGAATGCTGTGTTAAGTGAAATAAAAAAGAAGGTAGACGAACCCTCTTTTGATACGTGGTTCAAGGCGCTTAAACCAATAAAAGAAGATGCCGCCGGAAATTCTATTTTATTAGCAGTTCCGGATACATTTTTCAAGGATTGGATAGAAAATAATTATCTAAAGGTAATCGATGAATCTGCCAGCGCCATAGGCCTATACGGCTTAAGGATAGTGTTCGAGGTGAATCCGTCTTTATTTGATACAAATAAAGACGCGCAGATAGGAAAAAGAGAAAAAACATCCAAACAAAAACCGAACTTAAACCCTAGATACACGTTTGAAAGCTTTGTTATAGGACATTCTAATAGGTTTGCCCACGCAGCCGCCATGGCTGTTGCTGAAAACCCTGCGGCCGCTTATAATCCGCTGTTTATCTATGGAGGAGTTGGGTTAGGAAAGACACACTTAATGCAGGCAATAGCGCATAAGTCATTGGAAATAAACCCAGAGATAACAATAACTTATCTATCGAGTGAACAATTTACCAATGAATTAATAGATGCCATTCAACACAGATCCACAAAGAAGTTCCGCAACAAATATAGGAATGTTGACCTGCTTTTGATAGACGATATCCAGTTTATCGGGGGAAAAGAGTCTACACAAGAAGAGTTTTTCCACACGTTTAATACGCTTTATGACGCGCATAAACAAATAGTTATATCATCAGATAGGCATCCAAAAGAAATTTCAACATTAGAAGAAAGGTTGATATCCCGCTTCGGTTGGGGACTGATAACAGATATACAACCTCCTGACATAGAGACCAGAGTCGCTATATTAAAGAAAAAGATAGAAAAAGAAAAGTCTTTCGTGCCCGATGATGTCATCTTATTTATAGCGGAGTCCATAAAATCTAATATAAGGGAGCTGGAAGGGGCATTAAACAGGGTTATAGCTTTTTCTATATTGGAAAAAAGGCCGATTTCATTAGAATTTACAAAGGCTATATTGAAAGATACTATCTCGTCTTTCCAAAAGAAACTGACTGTTGACGATATTATGGCAGCTGTCGCCGATAGGTACAAGATAAGCACAGCGGACATAAAGGCGAAAAAGAGAAACAGGACAACCTTAATTCCTCGGCAAATAGCAATATATCTTACCAGGGAATTAACAGATATGTCTTTGCCTGAGATAGGACTCGCCTTTGGTGGAAAGGATCACACAACCGTGCTTCACTCATATAATAAGATATTAAAACAAAAGAAAATAGATATGGAATTAGATAATACAATAAAAGATATTATGGAAAGGCTGAATTGATCTGTGGAAAAGGTGGTCGTTATTAACAACTTATTCAAGATCAAAACTTGTTGTTATGTATAAGTATAAAAACATACTTATGAAGTTTTCCACAGAAAAATATTAGCCCTACTAATAAGACTGCTATTTTTTATAGTATATAATAAGAATATAAGAGGAGGTGCAAAATGCGGTTTCTTGTGGAAAAACAAGAATTATGGAATGCCCTGAACATATCTCAAGGCATTATATCTGGAAGGACAAATGTTCCTATTTTGTCTTTTGTTTTGATAAAGGCAAATAAGGATAACTCACTTACAATAACATCCACAGATCTTGACGTTGGTATAAGGGTAAAGATCTCGGCCGATGTAAAAAATCCCGGAGCAATAGCCCTTAATAGCCGAAAGCTCCTAGATTTTGTTAGGGAACTGGATGCAGAGTCCATAGAATTCAACGTCAAAAAGAATTATCATGCGCACATCAATAGCGGTAATGTGAACGTGAAGTTTTTTGGCCTTCCTGAAGAGGAGTTCCCTGCCATACCTGTGGTAAAGAGCGAGGCCAATATATCTATTTCATCGGATGTATTGAGAAATCTTTTGTTATTTTCTTCTTTTGCTGCTAATAAAGATAATACCAGATATGATTTAAACGGCGTTCTTATGGAATTTTCTATGAACGGTATAAGGTGTGTTGGCAGTGATGGCAGGCGCTTATCTGTTATAGATACGTCTTTAGATTCTGTGGGAGTTGATACCAGTTTAATTGTTCCTTTGAAAGTGGTGAATGAGGTTTTGCGTTTTCTTCCTGAAGAGGAAAACGTCTCTATAAATATTGGCGAGAATATTATCAGTTTTATTTGGGATAACGTTGAGGTGATTTCTCGTGTTATAGATGCTGATTATCCCAGATACGCAGATGTTATTCCTGACGAGAAAGATGTGAAGCTATCTGTTTCCCGTCAATCTCTTTTATCTGCGTTAAAACGCGCCACGGTTTTTATAAGCATGGATTCTGTTTCTGTCAGGTTTGATCTGGCGCCGAATAAATTAATAATATCAAAAGAGTCTCAGGATTATGGTTCAAGCAGGGAGGATTTGCCTGTGTCTTATTCAGGAGAAGATTTTGTTATAGGCCTTAATCCTGAATACTTGATAGATGTGTTAAAATTAATGCCGGTTGATGATGTGGATATAGAATTTTTCTCGCCGGATAGGCCTATTGTTATGAGGTCTGTTTTTGACATTGATGGCGTGGAGTATAAATATTTGTATATATTGTCTCCTATAAAGATATAATAATGGAGCATATTTCTGGTATTTTAAAGAGAATGAATCTCTCTGTGCTGTCGGTAGATGTCGGCGCTTTAGGAATAAGCGATTTGTTAGACGATATATTTTTTATGGAGGTCAAAGGGGGTAAGCTTGTTTTTTGGGTTTCTTCTCCGTTAATAAAGATGGAAATAGAGCGCAGGTGGAAGGATATTTTGTCTAACCTTAATAAAGACAATGTTAATGATTTGGCTGTTTTTATAGGGAGGAAAGATGGCAAAGGAAAAGTATGATTCATCTAAGATTCAAGTTTTAGAAGGGTTGGAGGCTGTCAGAAAAAGGCCTGCAATGTATATTGGGGATACGACTTCCAGAGGTTTACATCATATGGTTTATGAGGTTGTGGATAATTCCATTGACGAGGCGTTAGCTGGTTTTTGCAGCGAGATTATGGTAAGGATTCTTGTTGATGGCAGCGTGGAGGTTCAAGACAACGGAAGAGGTATTCCTGTTGATATGCACCCAACAGAAAAAAGGCCAGCCGTTGAGGTCGTTATGACGACCCTTCATGCTGGAGGTAAGTTCGGGTCAGGCGCGTATAAGGTTTCCGGCGGGCTTCATGGTGTTGGTGTCAGTGTTGTTAATGCCTTATCAATATTTCTTGAGGTAGAGGTCCGGCGGGATGGGAAGGTTTATCATCAAAGATATGAAAAAGGAAAACCCGTAACAAAATTAAACGTTCTAGGGAAGGCGAAAAAAACAGGCACGAAAGTTCTTTTTAAGCCCGATCCTGATATTTTTCAGATAACGGAATTTTCTTACGACGTGTTGGCTAATAGGTTGAGAGAACTCACTTATCTTAATAAAGGCATTAAAATCATTCTCAAAGATGAACGATCAAAACAAGAGGATGTGTTTCAATTTAAGGGCGGGATTATTTCATTTGTGGAGTATTTAAACAGGAACAAACATTCTCTTCATAAACCCATTTATTTTGAGAATACGAAGGATAATGTGTCTATAGAGATAGCTATGCAATACACCGACAGTTATAGCGAGAACATATTTTCTTTTGCAAACAATATCAATACCATAGAGGGCGGGACGCATCTTAGCGGTTTTAAATCGGCTCTTACGCGAGTTATTAATCAATATATCAAGGCCAAGAAGATGATAAAGGATTCCGACAAGGTTTCTATTACCGGCGATGATGTCAGGGAGGGCCTAACAGCAGTGATAAGCGTTAAGCTTCCAAACCCTCAATATGAGGGGCAGACAAAGACAAAGTTGGGCAATTCCGAGGTAGAGGGGTTGGTGAATTCTATTACTATTGATTTGCTTTCAACGTTTTTGGAGGAGCATCCATCTGTTGGAAACAAGATTGCCGGAAAGATTGTCAATGCGGCGCGCGCAAGGGAGGCGGCCAGAAAGGCGCGCGAACTTACTCGTAGAAAAGGCGTATTAGATTCTACCAGCCTGCCAGGAAAACTTGCGGATTGTTCGGAAAAGGATCCGAGTGTTTGCGAGATATATCTTGTAGAGGGTGATTCTGCCGGAGGTTCTGCAAAACAGGGAAGGGACAGGCGTTATCAGGCGATACTTCCTATGAAGGGAAAAATCTTGAATGTTGAGAAGGCAAGGATAAATAAGATTCTTTCAAATGATGAAATAAAGACTATAATATCCGCGTTGGGAACGGGAATTGGCGATGATTTTAATCTCGAAAAATTGCGTTATCACAAGGTTATAATAATGTGTGACGCCGATGTCGATGGTTCCCATATCAGGACGTTGTTGCTGACCTTATTTTATAGGTATATGAGGCCGCTTGTTGAAAACGGTTATATTTATATAGCCCAGCCTCCTCTTTACAGGATTAAAAAGGGAAACAAAATAAAGTATATAGAGACTGAGGATGAATTGGCCGAAGAAATATTGAAGATGGGGACGGATGGACTCACGTTAAAGAATAAAAAGGCGGATAAAGGGATAAAGGGAGATGCCTTTATAAGTTTGATGATGGCTGTGCAGGAAATGGATAAACTTCTTCAATACATCAGCAATAGGTATGTTGTCTCCAAAGGAGAGTTTTTGTCTTTTGCTTTGAAAAATAAAGACAAATTTCCAAAATACGTTTTGAAAGAAAAGGACGAAAACGTATTCTTTATAGACGATAAGGCCCTGTCTAAATTCTCTAAAAATCAGGACAAGGATATAGACGAGATGGGATTTTTAGAGATACACGAAAGCGAAGACTTGAATATGCTTGTGTCAAAAATAAACTCGGCGGGTTTTTCCTTAAAAGAGGTTTATGACACAAAAGGGCCTATAATTGTTCAAAAGTCCGATGAAAAAGACAAGCAGTCTTTTACCGCGTTAATAGAAGTTCTTAATTTTGTTAAGGCGGCCGCGCAGAGAGGCGTTCACATACAACGTTATAAAGGTTTGGGTGAAATGAATCCCCAACAACTTTGGGATACCACAATGGATCCGGAAAACAGGACGATATTAAAGGTCGCTTTAAGCGATGCGGTAAAGGCCGAGGAATTATTTACTCTGCTTATGGGAGATACTGTTGAACCAAGGCGTAATTTTATACAAAGACATGCCTTGGAAGTCAAGTTCTTGGACGTCTAATAGGAGGCATTGATAATGTACACCAGAAATGAAAGAATTATAGACATACCGATAGAAGATGAGATGAAGACATCTTATTTGAACTATGCCATGAGTGTTATCGTCGGCAGGGCGCTGCCGGATATCAAGGACGGGTTAAAACCTGTCCAGAGAAGGATATTGTATGCTATGCACGAGGTTTCTTTGCATTACGGCAAGCCTTATAAAAAGAGCGCGAGAATCGTTGGCGAGGTTTTGGGTAAGTATCATCCTCACGGCGATTCGGCTATTTATGATGCATTGGTCAGGATGGCCCAAGATTTTTCTTTGAGATATCCCTTGGTTGACGGCCAAGGCAACTTTGGTTCTGTTGACGGTGACGCGGCGGCCGCTATGCGTTATACGGAAGCAAGAATGGCAAAGATTAGCGACGAGCTTTTGAGGGATATCGCGCAGGACACGGTTGATTTTGTCCCGAATTTTGACGAGAGTTTAAAAGAACCAAAGGTTTTGCCCGCGGCTATACCGAATTTATTGATAAACGGATCAAGCGGAATAGCTGTTGGCATGGCAACGAATATCCCTCCTCACAATCTATCGGAAGTAATAGATGCAACGGTTGCCTTGATTGACAATCCGGAACTGACAGTAAAAGATTTGATGAAATATGTTAAGGGCCCGGATTTCCCAACGGGGGCCCTTATCTGTGGAAGGGAAGGCATCAAAAACGCCTATGAAACAGGCAGGGGAAAGATTACGTTAAGGGCAAAGGCCGCCACGGAGACAAATGCAAAAGGGAACAGGACGAGCTTGGTTATAACGGAGATACCGTATCAGGTGAATAAGTCTAATTTGCTGAGCGCTATAGCCGACAACGTGCACAATAAACGGATAGAGGGCATTTCGGATATAAGGGATGAATCTGATAAAGACGGGTTAAGGATTGTTTTGGAATTAAAGAGAGAGGCCCAGCCTGAAATCGTCTTAAACCAGCTTTATAAGCACACACAACTAGAAACAACATTCGGCATTATTATGCTTGCGCTAGTGAATGGCCGGCCGCAGGTGTTTAGTTTGAAAGAGATGCTCTATCAGTTTATCTTGCACAGAAAAGATGTTGTGACAAGAAGGACTAAATTTGAGCTGGAAAAGGCAAAGCGTAGGGCGCACATCTTGGAGGGATTAAAGATAGCCGTTGCGAATATAGACGAGGTTGTTGAGATAATAAAGAAATCCGAGAGCGCCCAAGAGGCGAAAAAGAGATTGATGAAGAGGTTTGAGCTTTCTGAGATACAGGCCCAAGCCATATTGGAAATGCAACTTCAGCGGTTGGTTGGTTTGGAAATAAAGAAACTGGAGAAGGAGTATCTGGAGCTTATTAAGAGGATAGAGTTCTTGGAATCCATCCTTGCATCTGAAGCAAAACTCTTGGGAATAATCAAGGATGAGCTTTTGGAAATAAAAGATAAATACGGCGATGAAAGAAGGTCGCAGATAACAGCGGCGGTAAAGGGTTTTGACATAGAAGACCTGATACAGGAAGAGGATATGGTTATCACTATAAGCCACAGGGGATATATAAAGAGAATGACCATTACCTCTTACAGAAAGCAGCAGCGAGGTGGAAAAGGCGTGGCAACGTCTGCGGCGAAAGAGGACGATTTTATAGAATTTCTGTTTGTTGCAAAGACGCTGGATTATCTGCTGTTTTTCACAAACAAAGGAAGGGCCTATTGGCTTAAGGTCTATGAGATACCCGAGATGGGCAGGCAGGCAAGAGGCAGGGCATTGGTTAACCTGCTTTCTTTAAGCAGTGGAGAACACATCTCAACCGTATTGACCATAAAGGACTTTAAAGAAGATGAAAGCCTTTGTTTTGTTACGAAAAAAGGTATAGTTAAGAGGGTTAACGCAAGGGCATTTAGCAATGTTCGCAAAAAGGGAATTATCGCCATTAATTTGGATAAAGGAGATGAGCTTACAAATGTCTTAATAACCAGCGGAGAAGATGACATAATCTTGTCCACGTCAAAAGGCCTTGCCATAAGATTTGATGAACGTGATATACGAGAGATGGGCAGGCAGGCAAGGGGCGTTAAGGGAATAACCTTGGCCAAAGATGACTTTGTTGTTGGCGCCGATGTGGTTCAAAAAGATGGGGACATCTTAACGATTACAAGCGATGGCATAGCCAAGAGGACAGCCTTTGACGAATACAGGAAACAGCACAGAGGCGGCAAGGGCATTATTAACATAAAACTGAAAAAGGATGCAAGCGTTGTTTTTGCGACAGCCGTTGCAGAAAAGAGCGATGTGATGGTTGTTACACAAAAGGGAATGACCGTTAGAAGCGCTGTTAGCGGTATTAGAAGAACCGGCAGAAGCACGCAGGGCGTGCGGTTGATAAAACTTCAAGAAGGGGATTTTGTGGTTACAGCGGCGAAGGTGGAGGATGATGGATAAGTCAAAGGCCTCGTTGGCAGGCCCTGAGATCCGCGAGATCTTAGAGCAGGAACATTATCAAGAAAAGTTAAGGGAGCTCTTCGATGAGATGCACCCATATGACATATTTTCTCTTATAGAGGACCTGCCACCGGAAGATATAGCCCGGATAATTGCAGCGTTAAAAGAGAAGGGGATAGAGGTCTTTGAGTATTTTTCCGATGAAGACAAAAAGGAGATATTCTATTGTTTTTCCCGCGGCAAGATGGTTGACTTGTTGGAGGAAATGTCTTCTGACGAGAGGGCCGATTTTATAAAACGCCTGCCTGAGGAGATAATAGACGATATCCTTCCATTGGTTGCCCAAGCCGACAGAAACGACATAAAGAAGTTGGTTGCTTATAAAGAAGGCACTGCCGGCGCTATTATGACGACGGAATACGCCAACGTCCCGCCGGATATGACCGTTGAGGAAGCAATGGACTATCTGCGCAAGATCGCTCCAAACAGGGAGACGATTTATTATATCTATGTGACAGATAAAGCCAGGAGGCTGATAGGCTTTGTTTCTTTAAGAGAGCTTATAGTTGCAAGGAAAGGCGCGAAGATAGAAGACATAATGCACAAGGACGTTATCAGTGTTAAGGCCTCCGAACCAGCAACAGAGGCAGCGAAAAAGATCTCTGACTATGACTTTTTGGCCTTGCCTGTTGTTGATGAAAACGACGCATTGGTTGGTATTGTCACAGTTGACGATGTGCTGGACGTTGTTGTTGAAGAAGATACAGAGGATATGCTTTCGTACGGCGCTACAGGTGTTGTGCATCAGTATCTTGAAGAACCTGTTTTCGGCATAGCCAAAAAAAGGATAATGTGGTTGCTTATCTTGGTTTTTGTCCAATTTATTTCTGGCGCAATTCTTCAGGCCCACTCTGCGCAGCTTCAAGCCATGATAGCGATAGCCTTTTTTATCCCTGTCTTATCCGGGACAGGAGGGAACGCGGGTTCCCAGTCCTCCACAACGATTATCAGGGGGCTTGCGACAAGCGATATAAGTGAAGACGATATGTTTCGTGTTTTTAGAAAAGAACTTATGACAGGCCTGATGGTGGGGTCCTTTCTAGGGGCGATAGGTTTTTTCCGCGCGCAAATAATGGAGAAAAATGTGCTTCTGGCAATTACTGTGTTTTTGTCTATGGTTGCAACTGTGACTATGGCTACGGTTTCCGGCGCTGTGTTGCCTATATTGTTTAAAAAGATGAAACTAGATCCGGCCCTGATGTCCGGCCCGTTTATAGCGAGCATAGTTGATATCGTTTCCATATTCATATATCTGGAGATAGCGAGATGGCTGATAGGGATATAAACGACTTGGATATCTTGTGCATAATCCCTGCCAGGGCAGGGTCAAAGGGACTGCCGGGTAAAAACTTAAAGGCCTTGGGTCAGATGCCATTGATCGCATGGACTATTCTTTGGGCAAAAGCCGTTCGGTATAAAATGGACGTTGTTTTTACGACGGAAGACGAGGAAATCGCCAAGATTGCCGAATCCTATGGCGCTCAAGTGCCTTTTATAAGGCCTAAGGAGCTGGCAGAGGATAACACGTCATCTCTGGCTGTGTTGTTGCACGCATTAACAGAGACAGAAAAGATAAAAAATAAGAGATATGATTTTGTTATGTTTTTACAGCCAACGTCGCCATTTAGACACACAGGTATTATAGAAAAGGCCATTGAATCTCTTTTTTGTGAAGCAGGGGTTTTGTCTGCCGTTGGCCTGCAATCGGTAAAGGACGCGCATCCTTATTGGACGTTGAACATGGACGAGAGAAATATTGTGGAATATTATCTGGACATAGACCCAAGGCCTATGAGAAGGCAGGATTTGCCACAGGCCTATCATTTAAATGGGGCAATTAGCGTTTCTCGGCGCGAGTATTTTGACCGCGCGCAAGACCCTATGCCAGCCTTTTCTTATCCATTTGTCGGTGTGCCTATGGAACACTGGGAGAGCGTAAACATAGACACCTTAGAGGACTGGTGGTGGGCGGAATTCGTCTTGGCAAAGAACAGCCGTTTAAAGGAAGAAATAGAGCAAAGGTTGTCTTTAGAAAACCGGCCACATGTAAATTAGTATTAGAAGGAGTTTCTTTCAGGAAAGCGCGCGTTTGATTAACATTGACAATATTTAAAAATTTGTTATTATTGCAAG
>Ga0256914_1002893_pt1 | contig 14020 bp, 12 predicted proteins | sample HulkmetaG_FD_191571 | JGI IMG/M metagenome (GOLD analysis project Ga0256914, IMG submission 191571) | Hydrothermal chimney microbial communities from Main Endeavour vent field at the Juan de Fuca Ridge, Pacific Ocean - Hulk | ecosystem: Environmental > Aquatic > Marine > Hydrothermal vents ... | reverse complement strand
GTTACCTAAACGGCCACTACCTTCATAATCATAAACAACTTTTATTCCATATTGTTTTTCAAAATTCTTACCTATAACATCTAAAGGTAATCGCATTCCTGCTCCAGCAAAAACCAACAAATAATCATTAGCAAAACTGAATTCAGATACAATAAGAAGGAAAAATACTACAATTATCCATATTTTCCTCATTTATATCTCCTTATTTTAAGATTTTTTATCAAATTTTATCTGCAAATATAATACCAATATCAAAGGAAGTTTTTAGCTAGTTATATTAACAGATTTACACATATTATTTACGAAATTGTACAAAAATAATCTTACAAATTTACCAAATATTATCTTAACCCAGGTTTCCAAAAACGCTATATACAATTGGGAATAACGATCAAGCCTAAATATTATTTATTTTGGGATTTCTCGGGGAAATACAAAAGATTAGACAGAAAAGGGCGGCTCAAACCGCCCTTTTCTATTATTTTTTCAGCCAGGGCATCATGGCCCGCAGTTTGGCCCCTACCTCTTCAATAGGGTGCTCGGCTTCACGGCGGCGGAGGGCATTCATGACCGGACGGTTGGCCTGATTCTCTAAAATCCATTCCCTGGCAAAGCGACCAGATTGGATCTCTTCCAAGATACGCTTCATTTCCTTTTTTACTTCTTCGTTGATAATCCGTGGTCCACGGGTGAGATCACCGTATTCCGCAGTATCGCTGATAGAATAGCGCATAAAGGCCAGACCACCTTCGTAGATCAAGTCCACAATAAGCTTTAATTCGTGACAACACTCGAAAAAGGCGATCTCCGGTTGGTACCCGGCCTCGACCAAGGTCTCAAACCCGGCCTTGATGAGGGCAGATACTCCTCCACAGAGCACACATTGTTCACCAAAAAGATCGGTCTCCGTCTCTTCCCGAAAGGTGGTTTCCAAGACCCCAGCCCTAGTGCCTCCAATACCCTTGGCATAGGCCAGAGCTCGTTTTAAGGCCTTTCCCGTGGCGTCCTGCTGAACAGCAACCAGACAAGGCACCCCAGCCCCTCGCTCATACTCCCGTCGGACCAAATGCCCAGGCCCCTTAGGAGCCACCATGGTCACGTCCACATCAGGAGGAGGAACGATCTGCCCAAAATGAATATTAAAACCATGGGCAAACATGAGCATCTTGCCTGCCGAAAGGTGGGGCTTGATGGCTTCGTTGTAAATCTGCGGCTGGATCTGATCCGGCACAAGCACCATAATGACATCAGCCTTGGCACAGGCCTCCGCCGGAGGGAGGGGTTCAAAACCATCGGCTTTGGCCTTCTCATAACTCGGACCGCCTTGGCGCAACCCGACAATGACCTTCAGGCCGCTATCACGCAAGTTAAGCGCATGGGCATGCCCCTGACTTCCGTAACCAAGGACACAAATAGTCTGGTTTTCAAGAATCGAGAGATCAGCGTCTTGATCATAATAGATTTTCATCGTTTCCCTCCTTTGACGAGACTTAGTGGATTAGATAGCACAAAATAGAAGAGATGTCTTTGGGATTATCTAAAGCCGGCCAAAATTGAAAATTCAAGGTCTAAAGAGGCTAGTCTTCAGAAACAAAATATTCCCTAATAGCCCTGACTAGGCCCGGGATAGTAAATTCCCGTGCCTCGATTTGGGGAGGGAAACCCGCTTTTCTCAATGTTTCGCTAGTAATAGGCCCGATAGAGGCCAGAACCGTTTGGGAAAGGAGCTTTTGGCCCTCCTCACCAAGCATGGCCAAAAGATTTCTGGCCGTGGAAGAACTGGTAAAGGTGACCACATCTACTCCTTTACGTAATAACTCCTTGGCCCGCTCGGCCTCTTCCTCCGGCAATACCGTCTGATAGGCCGGGGCCACCATGACTTCAGCCCCCATCTCCTGTAATTTTTGCGGTAAGATCTCCCGCGCCTCTAAGGCCCTGGGGATAAGAACTTTTTGCCCAGAAACCCCGAGCTCCTCAAAGGCAGCGATCAGGCCCTCGGCCCGGAATTCCCGCGGCAAGAGATCCACCCGCAATCCATAATTTTTGAGGGCCTCGGCAGTGGCCTGACCAATGGCCGCAAGTTTGGCCCTGGCCAAGGCCCGGACGTCTTTGCCTGCGGCAAACAAATGCTCAAAGAAATACTTGACCCCGTTTACCGAGGTGAAAACCACCCAATCAAAGGATTCTAACTCACCAAGGGCTTGATCAAGGATCTGATAATCCTCAAGGGGCATAATCTTTATGGTGGGTACCTCCAGGCACTCGGCCCCAAGATCCTCCAGGGCCTCAACCAAGGAACTTGCCTGCTCTCGCGTCCGGGTCACCAAGATACGCCGACCAAAAAGAGGTCTCTTCTCAAACCAATTGAGTTTTTCTCGTAGTTTTACCACCTCACCAACAAGGATGATGGAAGGTGGGCCAAGACCCGCTTCCCGCACCCGATCGACGATATCAGCCAGGGTGCCGGTGACCACCCGCTGCCGAGGAGTACTCCCCCATTGAATGACCGCCACCGGGGTCTCTGGAGACTTACCCTCGCGCACCAGATTTTCGCCGATACGCGGGAGATTTTTCATCCCCATGAGAAAAGCAATGGTGCCGATCTTGGCCAAGGCCTCCCAATCGATGGCTGAACTCTCTTTGGTCGGATCCTCATGGCCGGTAACCATAGAAAAGGTCGAGGTGTGTTCACGATGGGTCACCGGAATGCCGGCATAAGCCGGGGCAGCAATGGCCGAAGTCACCCCCGGAATCACTTCAAATTCAATACCTTCTGCCACCAAGACCTCGGCCTCTTCGCCCCCGCGACCAAAGAGAAACGGATCACCTCCTTTGAGGCGGGCTACAATTTTCCCTTCCTTGGCTTTGTTTACCAGGAGCTGGTTGATGCCTTCTTGGGAAAGGGTGTGACACCCCCCTTTCTTACCCACGTATATCCTTTCCGCCTCAGGACGGGCATAACCCAAAAGGCGGGGGTTGGCTAAATAGTCATAGACCACCACGTCGGCCCGCTTAATGGCCTTGACCGCCTTGAGGGTGATGAGATCCGGATCTCCTGGCCCGGCACCGATGAGATAGACCTTGCCCTTCATCACGCGCTCCCGTAGACTTTTTCCAAGATCTTTTGGCCACCCCGGGAAAGGAGTTCTTCGGCCAATCGGCGCCCCATCTCAGCCGCCTGAGAAGGTGGGCCCTCGAGCTGGTCTCGCAAAAGTGGCTCGCCTGAGGGATCAGCGATCAGGGCCTCAACCACCAGATTCCTTTGGTTAAGACGGGCATAAGCGGCCAAAGGCACTTGGCACCCCCCTCCCAGACGCTCGAGAAAGGCCCTTTCCGCCGCCACCGCCACGGCAGTCTCTTCATGATGCAGAAACGAAAGACCTTCACGCAACTCAGTATCGGCTTTACGGATCTCGATGGCCAAAGCCCCCTGACCAATGGCTGGAAGCATGACTTCGGTGGAGAAACGCTCCCGCGGTATATCACCCAGGCCCAGGCGTAAAAGCCCGGCCTCAGCCACAATGATGGCCTCGTAAAGGCCCTCAGAGAGCTTGCGTAAACGGGTATCGAGATTGCCACGTAGGTTTTCAATCCGTAGGTCTGGACGCTTGGCCCGAAGCTGGGCCGTACGCCGGAGGCTGCTCGTCCCTACCCTTGCCCCAGGAGGGAGGTCTTCAAAGGAGATGTTTTCCCGAGAAATAAGGACGTCAAAGGGGCTTTCCCTCTCAGGGATAATGGCTATCTCTAGCCCTTCGGGTAGCTCGGTAGGCACGTCTTTCATGCTATGAACAGCCAGATCTATCTCTTCACGCAAAAGGGCCTCTTCGATCTCTTTGACAAAGAGGCCCTTACCCCCAACCTTGGCCAAAGGTACGTCAAGGATCTTGTCCCCTTTGGTCTTGATGATGACCGTCTCTACCCGAAGATGGGGGTAATGTCCTTTGATTTGCTCTATGACCCAGTTGGTCTGGGCCAAGGCCAATTTACTCCCCCGGGTGCCAACGCGAATAAGCTCCCGCAAGACCGCCTCCTACTTGCCACAGGTACTACAGGTGCCACCGCTACAAGAGGCACAGGCCGAGGAACCGCTTCCCACAAACTTCCCGCCACTCTTGAAGGCACAGGCAGACATGAGCTTCTTTACCTTCTCACTCTGGCATTTGGGACACTTGATCCCTTCGGTCACCCCTCCTAAGACCAATTCTTCGAAGTTTTCTCCACAATCTTCACAAACGAATTCATAAATGGGCATCTTTCACCTCCGTAGAGACTACAAACTGCCTAATGTTTGGCCCTAGTCTACCTTCACCGTCGAAGATTGACAAAGAGCTTCTTCAATGAGTTCGCAGACCAAGTGAATAAAGAAAAGATGACCTTCCTGGATACGTGGGGTCTCAGATGAAGGGACGACGAGCAAGAGGTCACAAACCGCCGCCATCTCCCCTCCATCTCCACCACTAAGCCCTAAAGAGAAAAGGCCCTGCTCCCGGGCCACCGCCAAACCCCGAAGCACATTCTTCGATCGCCCACTGGTGCTAATCCCCAGGGCCACATCGCCTTTATTGCCCAGGGCCTGAACCTGTTTGGCAAAGACCTCATCAAAGGAATAGTCATTGGCAATGGCTGTCAGGATCGAGGTGTCGGTGGTGAGAGCCAAGGCCGGAAGTGGAACACGTTCGCGCCGAAAACGATTGACCAACTCAGCGGCCATATGTTGCGCATCCGCTGCACTGCCTCCGTTCCCAAAGATAAGGATCTTACCCCCGGTCTTTAGGGTCTTGATCAAGTGTTTCGCCGCCGTAATGATCTTTTCCTGCTCCCGTTCCCAAAAGAGCCTTTTGGCCTCAAGGGAGGCCTCAAGAATCTCTCTCCCCTTCAAGCGCCAGTCTTTCATGCGAACCCCTTTATAAGAAGGGTATGTGCCCTACCAGCCAATAAAAAGCAAGCCCTAAATATTCGTGTACCACGCGATTAAGATAAAAAATATTATGAGGCTGGGGCCAAAAGGTCTGAAAGGAGATCTCCACTCCTGGCCTAGAGAGATAAAAGGCCGGATAAGGGATCGGAGACAAATTCATTTGTCGAGCCAAAAACATGGCCCGCGGCAAATGATAGGCACTGGTGACCAAGATAAATCTCTTCCCCGCCAATAATGGGGCCAAGGCCTTAAGGCTGGAAGCCGTATCTTTTGGAGGATCAATGGCCTTAACTCCTTTAAGACCAAGCTCTCGGGCGAGTTCGGCCAAATAAGAAGCACCTTTACCAATTGGGGAGCCATTCCCCACGATAATAAGAGGTATTTGGGGAAAACGGCGTTTGAGTTCTACCGCGGCCCAAAAGCGTACCCAGGTTTCTCGATCAAAGCGTTGATAAAGCTTTAGCCCCCCTCGGTTGTCAATATAAGAAGGCAAAAGGACAATAGCAGCATATTCTCCCGAAGAGATCTGTGGCGCAACGTAGTCTCTTTCTAAGGGCTCGGCCAAAAAGTGACACAAAAAAGGGGTGCTTGAGAGATAAAAAAAGATAAAGGCCAAGACTAGAAAAAACCGCGTTTGACTACGTCGATAACGCGAAAATGAAGCAAGGGTGGCCAAGAGGAGAAAGAGAAAAATTATACCAGAAGGGTAGAGAATAAGTTCCAATATTTTTTTGAAGGTAAAAGGCAGGTCCATGAAATATAAATGGCGGGGCCGACGAGATTTGAACTCGCGACCTCCGGCGTGACAGGCCGGCGTTCTAACCGGGCTGAACTACGGCCCCGCACTCTTATCTCTCGGCCTTGGTGGGCGGAACAGGATTTGAACCTGTGACCCCCGGCTTGTAAGGCCGATGCTCTCCCGCTGAGCTATCCGCCCAAAGCGAAAGTAAAATTAACCTTCAGCCCCTTTTCTGTCAAGTTCAATGGGCCCTGATCTCGTCGCCGCTCTCCACTTTGCCAAAAAGGCTGAAAGGCGGCACATCTCGAAAGAGCTTATCCGGTGATTCAAGCTCAAGGGCAAGCTTTAAGACTTCATCCATATGGTCGACCAAGACCACGTCTAAATCTTTGAGGATCTTGGCCGGTATCTCTTTGAGATCCTTCTCGTTCTCTTTGGGGATGATCACCGTCTCGATGTTGCCTCGACGAGCAGCCAAAAGTTTTTCTTTAAGACCCCCAATGGGCAACACCCGCCCCCGCAAGGTGATCTCCCCGGTCATGGCTACGGTACTCTTCACCGGAATCTTGAGCAAGGCCGAAACGATGGCCGTGGCCATAGTGATTCCAGCGCTCGGGCCGTCTTTGGGGATGGCCCCTTCAGGCACATGCACATGGATATCTATCCGTTGATAAAAATCCGGCGGAAGGCCTAATTGATGTGCCCGTGAACGTACATAGCTCATGGCCGCTTGGACCGATTCCTGCATCACTTCGCCAAGCTTTCCAGTGATAAGGAGCTTGCCTTTACCGGGCATAATCACCGCTTCGATCTGTAGAAGGGCCCCGCCGGTCTCTGTCCAGGCCAAGCCAGTGGCCATGCCGATCTCATTTGATTTTTCCGCCATGCCGTAACGATATCGCGGCACCCCGAGGAACCGAGGTATCTTGCTTACCGACACTTTGGTCGGTTTAAAGGCTTTGGGGTCACGGGCGACCTCCTTGGCAATCTTCCGACAGATCGTGGCGATCTCCCGTTCCAGATTTCGCACCCCTGCCTCGCGGGTATAACGCCTGATAATCTCCAAGATGGCCCGATCCGAAAACTTGACCTGCTCGGGCTTTAGCCCATGAGCCTCAAGCTGCCGCGGAATCAAATAACCCTTGGCGATTTCAAGCTTCTCTTCCTCGGTGTAGCCCGGAATCTCGATGATCTCCATTCGGTCAAGAAGCGGTATAGGAATAGTGTGTAAGGCGTTGGCCGTAGTGATAAAGAGCACGTTGGAAAGATCGTAGGCCAACTCCAAATAGTGATCCTGAAAAGCGCAGTTCTGCTCTGGATCTAAGACCTCGAGCAAGGCCGCCGCCGGGTCTCCTCGGAAATCTGTCCCGATCTTGTCTACTTCGTCTAGACAGAAGACTGGATTGATGGTCCCGGCCTTGCGCATCCCCTGAATGATCTTCCCGGGAAGGGCCCCAATATAGGTGCGCCGATGCCCCCGAATCTCAGCCTCATCCCGCACGCCACCGAGGGAGATACGCACAAAATGCCGCCCCATGGCCCTGGCCACCGAGCGGGCAAGCGATGTCTTCCCCACTCCCGGAGGCCCTACCAAACAAAGGATCGGCCCCTTAATCTTCTTGACCAATTTTTGGACCGCCAGGTGCTCGAGGATACGCTGTTTCGGTTTTTCTAAGCCGTAGTGATCCGCTTCCAGGATGGCCTCCGCCTCTTCAATATCGATCTTGTCCTGAGTGCGCTCATACCAAGGGATACTCAAGATCCAATCGATATAATTGCGCACCACCGTGGCCTCGGCGGACATGGGCGACATCATCTGGAGTTTCTTGAACTCCTGCCTTACCTTGGCCGCTGCCTCACGGGGAAGCCTCTTCCTTTTGATGCGTTTTTCGAGCTCAGCCAAGTCGCCGCGACCATCTTCCCGCTCCCCCATCTCCTTTTGGATGGCACGCATCTGTTCGTTCAGGTAGTAATCCCGTTGGGTCTTTTCCATTTGTTTCTTGACCCGCTCTTTGATCCGCTGCTCAAGCCTGGTCACCTCCATCTCACCTCGGAGATAGCCGTAAACCAACTCCAGACGCTTGTTCACGTTGGTCATCTCAAGGAGCCGCTGCTTCTGGGGGAGCTTGAGGTTCAAGACCGCGGCAATATGGTCAGAAAGACGGGCCGGATCACGCAAATTCAAGATAGAAGAGACCGCCTCCGGTGGGATCTTTTTGTTGATCTTGGTGTATTCCTCAAAGGCCTGATGGCAGAGCCTGACCAAGGCCTCGATCTCCGGCCCGGCTTCTACCACCTCGGCCTTGGGTTCTACCTGGACCATAAAAAAGTTATATCCCGGGACAAACTTAACGATCCGGGCCCGCTGTTTGCCTTCGATCAGGGCCTTGACCGTGCCATCCGGCAGGCGCAGAATCTGGATAATGGTCCCAATAGTGCCGATGCGGTAGATATCCTTCTCGTCCGGATCATCGAGTTGGGCATCTTTCTGAGCAGCCAGAAAGATCTCCTTGCCGCTGGCCATGGCGTGTTCAATGGCCATAATACTCTTTTCCCGCCCGATAAAAAGCGGCACCAAACGATGCGGGAAAAGGACAATGTCTCTAAGTGGAAGCAGCGGTAAAATGATTTGTTCTTTTTCCTTCTCCATAATTCCCCTTAGGCCTCTTGGGCCTGAGATTCATAGATAATAATGGGTTTTTCATGCCTTAAGATGACCTCTTCGGTCACCACACACTCTTTAACCCCCTCAAGTGAGGGCAAATCATACATTATCTCTAACATGGCCTCTTCCATAATGGCCCGAAGCCCTCGAGCCCCACATTTACGCCGAATAGCCTCCTTGGCTATGGCGTTAAGGGCTCCTTCTGTAAATCTAAGTTTTACGCCGTCCATTTCAAATAGTTTCTCATACTGCTTGACCAAGGCGTTCTTGGGCTCTTTCAAGATGCGCACCAACTCCTCTTCAGTCAATTCATCCAGGGTAGCGATGATTGGCACTCGACCTACAAATTCGGGGATCATGCCGAACCGAATCAAGTCTTCCGGTTCTACGTGGGAAAGGATTTCACCGATGGTCATATCTTCGGCCCCTTTGATATTAGCCCCAAACCCGATGGACCGCTGACCAAGCTTTTCCTTCACGATGCGTTCCAGGCCAACAAAGGCTCCCCCGCAAATGAAAAGGATGTTCGTCGTATCCACCTTGATGAATTCTTGCTGAGGATGCTTGCGCCCACCCTTAGGCGGGACATTGGCGATGGTCCCTTCCAGGATCTTCAAAAGGGCCTGCTGGACCCCTTCACCCGAGACATCTCGGGTAATGGAGGGGCTGTCACTCTTTCGGGCAATCTTGTCGATCTCATCAATATAGACAATACCCCGTTGGGCCAGTTCAACGTCATAGTCCGCTGCCTGTAAGAGATTCAAGATGATGTTTTCCACGTCTTCACCTACATAACCTGCTTCGGTAAGAGTTGTGGCGTCGGCAATGGTAAAGGGGACATTTAAAAACTTGGCCAAGGTCTGGGCCAATAAGGTCTTACCACATCCCGTCGGCCCAATGAGTAGGATATTACTCTTCTGAAGCTCGACCCCATCGAGATTGATTCGGCTCTCGATACGCTTGTAGTGATTATGTACCGCCACGGAGAGGATCTTTTTCGCCCGATCTTGACCGACGACATATTGGTCCAAAAAGGCCTTTATCTCTGAAGGCTTGGGGATGGATTGCATCCGTTGTGAGCCTTCTTCCCGCTCATACTCCTCGGCGATAATGTCGTTGCATAACTCGATACATTCATCGCATATATAGACCGCCGGGCCGGCAATCAGTTTACGAACCTCGTGTTGGCTCTTCCCGCAAAAAGAACAATGAAGATCGCCGCCTCGAGAACTTTTCCTGGGCATTATCCTTCCTCCTTTTTGCCAGGACGTTCGTATAATATTTTATCAATAATGCCGTAATTTTTGGCCTCTTCGCTGGACATATAAAAATCTCGCTCTGTATCCTGTTGGATGCGCTCAAGGGGCTGCCCGGTATGTTTGACTAAAATATGGTTGATCAAATCCCTCAATCGAAGTATCTCTCGGGCCTGAATATCCACATCAGTGGCCTGCCCCTGAAAACTGCCCATGGGTTGATGCAACATGATCCGTGAGTGCGGGAGGGCAAAGCGTTTGCCTTTGGCCCCCCCGGCCAAAAGCACCGCCGCCATACTGGCTGCCTGCCCCAAGCACAAGGTACAGACATCAGGTTTGATGTATTGCATCGTATCGTAAATAGCGAGCCCGGCTGTCACTATCCCTCCAGGAGAATTAATGTAGAGCGTGATATCCCGGTCCGGATCTTCGGCCTCTAAAAACAAGAGCTGAGCAATGACCAAATTGGCCACATGATCGTCCACCGGCATCCCTACAAAGATGATTCGTTCTCTTAGGAGCCGAGAATAAATATCATAGGCCCGTTCACCACGAGCTGTTTGTTCAATGACAATGGGTACGTACATTACACCTCGCTCCCCTCAGATCTTTCAGCAGATTCAGCTGCTTTTTCCGAAGTGTCCACTCCCTCAGACTCTTCCGTTCCTTCGGATTTTGCTTCTTGTTCTTGAGTATCTTTAAATTTAGCGTTGGAAAGTAACAACTGCAATGTCTTCTCCGCCAACAGCCTGGGGACCACCGAGGTCATAATAATACCTCTGGCCTCGTCCAAACTGGCTCGACTGGCCTTGGCCAGGGCCTCGGCCTTTTCTTGAAGTTCTTCCGCATCAAGGGAGATATTTTCTAATTCGGCAATCTTTTCCAGGATGAGATCCTCTTTGGCCTGTTGCTCAGCTAGGGGGCGGAGCCTTTCTTGAAGTTTGGCCACCGAGATCCCGGCAGACTCAAAGGTGTGCCCCTTTTCTTCTAGGCTCAAGCGCATTTGTTCGATCATACGGGCTATCTTATATTCGACAAAACGTTCTGGGATCTCAAACTGGACCTTCTCCCGTAATTGAGCCAAAATCTGTTCTTTGGCAAATTCTTCCGCCTTTTTCTTCTTCTCTTCTTCAAGCCTCCGCCTGATCCTCTCTTTAAGATGTTCAAGAGACTCAAAACCAAGGTTCATCTTTTTGATGAACTCATCGTCCAAGGGCTTGAGGTCTCTTACGTAGACCTCACGAATAAAGATCTTGTAAAGGACGGTGTTACCCGCCAGTTGAGCGTTGAGCGAATCTTCAGGATAGGTCACTTCTACCTCAAGGCTGTCCCCGGCCTGATGACCAATAAGTTTGTCTTCAATGGTGGCGTTAAACTCACCAGTGCCAACATCCACATACAGGGCTTCGGCCTCATGTCCGGGAACCGGTTCGTCGTTGATAAAAGACTTAAACGAGATGATGGCTATGTCGTTTAGCTCGATCTTGTGATCCTTTTCCGCCGGCTTGAGATCGGCAAAGGTCATCTGAATGGCCTTGAGATGTCGCTCGATCTCTTCTTCGGTGACCTCGGTGGGAAGGGATTCTATTTCAAGGCCTTTGTAGTCCTCGGGCTTTATCTCAAACTCTGGCCGAACATCGACCAGGGCTGTATATGAAAAACTTTCTTGGTCTCTCAGCTCATCGTGACGCTCGATAACCGGCCTAACAATAGGGGCCAGTTTGCTTTCCTCGATGGCCTTGGGCAAAGACTCCTGGATCAAGGCCTCAATAACTCGTTCTTCGATATGTTCCTTAAAAAGGCGCCTCAAAACAGCCTTGGGGACCTTTCCCTTCCGAAATCCCTTGACCGAGACCTCTCGGCCCAGTTTTTGGCAGGCCCGATCAATCTCTTTGGCCACCACTTCCGGGGGTAATTCCACGTTTAACTTTTTTTGGACCGTGCTGACATCTTCCACACTTACTCTCATCCTGTTACTCCCTTCTTACCTAATCTTGATTTAAAGCTACAAAGATTTGATGGGCTGAGCAAGGCTTGACCACCGACTAAAAATCCATGAGTTGTTCTTCCAGTTCACGAGAAGTCTTTGAAGGAAGGGGCAATGTCTCCTGACCAGACCAAATACGTCTTTCCTTCAAGACTTGATACCCAATCATGGCCCCGGCCCCTAAAAAGGCCCCCACAAAGCCGAAAAGGAGCCATACCCAAGGGGTTCCTCCAAAGGAAGGGAGAGGTTCAACCTCTCGGCCACAAAAACGACAAACTCGTGCCTCTCGCTGGATCTTTTCGTGGCAATAGGGACAACGACGTTTAAACATGATTTGTTAGTTTAACAGCTAAAAGAGTTATCCAAAACCTGTTTTTCTTGCTTCCAGGCCTCAAGATCTTGGAGGGCCCGTTCAGCCATCAGGCGATAGCGTTCCCTTTTGGGCAAACGTTTACGTTTTTTAGGTGGCATCTCAAGTGGAGGAAAGAGCCCCCAATTGATATTCATCGGCTGGAAGTGCTTGGGATCAGCCTCGGTAATGTAATGGATCAAGGCCCCATGGGCGGTGGTGCGCGGGGGTATCAAGAGTTCCTGACCGCGCTTGAGGCGCCCGGCATTAAGGCCGGCCACAAGCCCCATGGCCGTGGATTCCACATAACCCTCCACCCCGGTGATCTGCCCAGCTAGAAAGATACGCGGTTCTCGTTGGAGCTGGAGGGTCTTTCTCAAAACTTTTGGAGCACAGACAAAAGAATTGCGATGTACCGAACCAAACCGGGCAAATTCCGCCTTCTCTAACCCGGGGATCATACGGAAGACCCGTTCTTGCTCTGGATACTTGAGCTTGGTCTGAAAACCGACCAGGTTATAAAGCGTCCCCTCTCGGTTTTCTGGACGCAGTTGCACCACGGCAAAGGGTTGTTTGCCGGTACGCGGGTCCACCAGACCTACCGGCTTCAACGGTCCATAGCGCAGGGTATCTTTCCCCCGCTCGGCCATGACCTCAATGGGAAGACATCCCTCAAAATAGCGGGGTTCTTCAAATTCCTTGAAAGGGACCTTCTCCGCGGCAAGCAATTCCTCCACCAAGCGGTAATATTCTTCTTCAGTCAGCGGGCAGTTGACATAGGCCCCTTCTTCGTCGCTATAACGGTCTGCCTTAAAGACCTTGTCCCAATCGATGGAATCAGCATAGACAATGGGGGCGATGGCGTCATAAAAATGAAAATAATCCTCACCGGTATAGCGTTTGAGGTCCTCGGCCAGGGCCTCGGAGGTCAATGGACCGGTGGCCACAATAACGATTCCTTCTTCCGGGATCTTGCGGACTTCCTCGGTTCGGATTTCGATTTCAGGACGCGAATTAATCTTTTCTGTGACATAAGCGGCGAACTTTTCCCGATCCACGGCTAGGGCCTTTCCTGCTGGCACTTCGCTTACCAGCGCCGCTTCCATGATCAGAGAGCGGAGTCTTCGCATCTCCTCTTTGAGAAGCCCAACGGCGTTGGTCAATTCTTTGGAACGAAGGGAATTAGAACAGACTAGTTCGGCCAAAAGGCCGGTTTTGTGGGCAGGGGTGAGTTTTTTGGGACGCATTTCGTAAAGACACACCGAAAACCCCCGGCAGGCAAGCTGCCAGGCCGCCTCGCTCCCGGCCAAGCCCCCACCGATGATGGTTACATCCGCTTGTCTCATCTCTTTTTGGCCAGGATCTCCCGTGCCTTTTGGCAATCTTTGGTGATCTGAGCGGCCAGGTCCTCTGGGGAAGCAAACTTCATCTCATCACGCAAGCGTTCAATGAGATTGATGCAGATCCATCGCCCGTAAAGCTCATCTTGAAAATCGAATATATGAACCTCGGCAGAAAGGAACCCGTCTCCAAAAGTGGGATTAAACCCGAGATTCATGACCCCCAGAAGTCTTTGGCCATCGAGTAAGACCTCTACGGCATAGACCCCGGTCTTTGGAGTGAGTTTTTCAGTGGAAAGCTTGAGATTGGCTGTAGGGAAGCCCAAAAGCTTACGCCCGCGACCATGGCCAGGGACCACCTTGCCGCAGATCTGATAGGGTCGCCCCAAAAGTTTGGCCACCGTGGCCACATCCCCTTCGGAGACCAGCTCCCGCACCAACGAACTGCTTACCGTAAGGCCGTTTACCTTCTGAGGCGGGATGACCACCACCTCAAAGCCGAATCTCTTACCCAAGATCTTTAACAATTCGGTATCCCCGCGACGCTTTCGCCCAAAGCGATAATCATAACCAACGATCAACTCCTTGATTCCTAAGCCATTGACCAGGATGTCTTCTACAAACTCTTCGGCCTCAAGACTGGCCAGCTCCGGTGTAAAGTCAAGGACCAAGAGATAATCAAGCCCGGCCGCTTCGATCAGCTTCACCTTCTGTTCAAAGGAACAGATAAGCTTGATCGGTTTTTCTGGTCGAAGGACTTGGAGAG
>Ga0256914_1002892_pt1 | contig 14021 bp, 6 predicted proteins | sample HulkmetaG_FD_191571 | JGI IMG/M metagenome (GOLD analysis project Ga0256914, IMG submission 191571) | Hydrothermal chimney microbial communities from Main Endeavour vent field at the Juan de Fuca Ridge, Pacific Ocean - Hulk | ecosystem: Environmental > Aquatic > Marine > Hydrothermal vents ... | reverse complement strand
CAGGGAGACAAGCTGTCCATCGGAGCAAGGAAGCACGGCCACCACCCCGTCATCAGGGCCCCCCAGGCGCACGAAACGGCGCCCGGTCCGGGTGGACCGTTCCCGGTGGGCATCCAACGGGAAACGAAGCCCCTTGCCCATGCGGGTGATGGCCACGGCGAGCGGTCCCATTGCTGCGGCTGCCTTCCCATTTTCCCCGGCCGATTCCGAAGAGGGTGTCTCAGGCAGGCACCGATCGTTGAAGCAGACGACGCCCACGACCCGTTCCTGGTCGGAGAACTTGAAGAGCCGTTGCACCGGATCTCCGTACCCGGTGGTAGCCGGAATCTCGTCGGCACGCACCACGTAGGCGACCCCGAGGTTGGTGAAGAATGCCACCGTGTCCTGGGTGGTGGCCGGATATACCCACCCGACCGTGTCCCCCTCCCGCGTTCGAATGGAGGAGACATCAGCGAATGATTTCTGTCGTTTCATCCACCCATCTCGGGTCACGATGATGTAGGTGTCCTCGCGCACCACGTAGGCGTCAGGATCGAAGACCAGTTCCTCCACGTTTCCATCCGCCAGGGTGCGTCGCGGTTCCCCGAACGTGGCTTTCACTTCCAACAGCTCGTCCCGCACCAGTTCCCAGCGCAACCCACGGTCCCCCAACAGGGTGAACAGGCGGGCTTCCTCCTCGCGCAGTGCGGCCAATTCTTCCCGAATACGCTGAATCTCCAGCCGCGCCAGGCGATAGAGCTTGGTCTCCAGGATGGCGTCCGCCTGAGCCTCGTCCAGGAAGAACCGGGCCATGAGCCGCCGGGCCGCGTCCGCCTTGCCCTTGCTGGCCCGGATGAGCCGAATGGCTTCGTCCAGCTCGTCGAAAATCCGCTCGAACCCCTCCAGGATGTGAATGCGCTTTTTCACCGCCTCGAGCTGATGTTGAAGGCGTCGCGTAACCACCTCGAGACGGAAATCGAGGAAGTGTTGCAGAGCGTGCTTGAGGGTCAGGCGTCGAGGAGCCCCCACCTCGGGGTTCTCCGTGGGCACCAACGCGGTCATGTTGACGTGGAAAGTGGTCTCGAGTTGGGTGTGGCGGTAGAGGTAGGCCATGGCTTGCTCGGGGCTGGCCCCCCGCTTGAGTTCGAGCACGATCCGGATGTCCTCGGTGGACTCGTCTCGAACGTCGACGAGCTGGGGGACCTTCTGACGGATGATGTGCTCGGCGATGGACTCCACGAGCTGAGCCTTGTTGACCCCGTAGGGAATGGACGTGATGACCAGGTGACTCTTCCTGCCCGGGTCCACCTGGTACTCCCCCCGCACCCGCACAGGCCCCTCGCCTCGATCATAGAGCCGAATCAGGTCTTCTTGAGGCGTACACAGGACCCCGCCCATGGGGAAATCCGGCCCCTTTACGTGGGCGCAAAGCTCCGGGGTGGTAAGGTCGGGCTCGTCGATCAGGGCCACCGCCGCGTCGATCACCTCCCCCAGATTGTGGGGGGGGATGTTGGTGGCCAGTCCCACCGCGATCCCCGTGCTGCCGTTGACCAGCAGGTGTGGAAACCGGGCGGGGAGCACGATGGGCTCCTCAAGGGTACCGTCGTAGTTGGCCCGATGGTCCACGGTCCCCTGCCGGATCTCCTCCAGGAGCTGGACCGCAAGCGGCCGCAACCGTGCCTCGGTGTACCGCATGGCTGCCGGTGGGTCCCCGTCCAGGGACCCGAAGTTTCCGTTGCCATCGACCAGAGGCGCTCTGAGGGAGAAGTCCTGGGCCATGCGGACCATGGCGTCGTAGATGGACTGGTCCCCATGGGGGTGGTACTTGGCCATCACTTCGCCCACCACCGCCGCGCTCTTGCGGTACCGACTCTCCGGCGTGAGCTTGAGGTTGTGAAACATGGCGTAGAGGATCCGTCGCTGTACCGGCTTGAGACCATCCCGCACGTCCGGGAGTGCTCGAGCCGTGATCACAGAGACCGCGTAGCTCAGGTATCGGACCCGGGCCGCTTCGTGGAGGGCGACCGGCTCGATGGGGACCGGGCCGACCGTGGCGGTCCCACCGCTTCTGGCTCGGCCGCCCCCACTGCTTCCCCCACGTTTCGCTTCCCCCCGGCGACCGGCAGGAGCGCCCTCGGCTTTCATCCTGGCCTTGCTCGCACCCGGTTTTTCGAACTGGAACGGCAAGGGAACTTGCTTTGTCATGCCAACCTGTCTCGTCGAAAGACGCCGCCTGGGCGGCCGAGTTCGAGGCAAGCGCCGGAATCGGTCGAAACGGCGGCCGGTTGTGCGCCGCATTTCCCCGGCCCCAGGGACGGTGTGGCTGCTGGAAGTCGCTGAAACATCCCACTATATAGCGAGCGCGCCCGGCGATCCACCACAATATCCCCGTCTCCCGCCCTTGACCCGGACCCTTGACGGGGCCCGTCACGGGGAGGCGTTCTTGCAGGACTTTTCCCTTGTCTTCCCAGATGGTGAATGGTAGGCTAGTTTCCTGCTGCGAACCTGCCACGCGCCAAAGCTGTCCCCGGCCCTTGTCGCAGGAGCCGACAAGAAAACCTGGCCCACATAAAGAGAGCTGGGTTACGCCTTCGAGCAAATTACGGGCGGTTGCGTGATCTCTTTCATGGACACGAACGGAGCGGCTCGTATATCAATTCGATACATATTGCAGGCAGGTGAAACCATGGAACACACTTTGGAGGCCACACTATGACTGGGAACTACCTGGGCACGGACCTGAGAGACTTGCGATTCGTGTTCCTGGAGCAATTCGGTCTGGACGAGTTGAAGAAGATCGACCGATTTGCCGAGTTGACCGAAGAGGACGTGGTGATGATCATGGAGGAATCGGACCGGCAAGCTCGCGAACTGTTCGCGCCGGTCAATGCTTCCGCCGACCACTCGGGCGGCTGTCGCCTCGAGGACGGGCAGGTCCGGGTCCCGGAGGGCTTCAAGGAGGCATACGAGCGCTTCATTGAAGGGGGTTGGATCGGGCTCAGCCTGAAGGCCGAGAGCGGCGGACAGGACATTCCCAACTTCATTCGAGTGGGCTCGGACGAATGTTTCGTCGCCTACAACCCCTCCTTGCACACCTATCCAGGTCTGACCACGGCTGCGGCTCGAGTCATCGAGTCATTCGGGACGGACTGGCAGAAGGAGACGTTCCTGGGCAAGCTCGTGGAAGGGACCTGGACCGGCACCATGTGCCTGACCGAGCCCAACGCAGGGTCCGACATCGGCGATATCCGCACCTCGGCGAAGCTCAAGGACGGCAAGTACTACATTCGGGGCACCAAGCTCTTCATCAGTGGAGGAGACCATGACCTGACCGAGAACATCGTGCACCTGGTGCTCGCCCGGGTGGAAGGGGCGCCCAAGGGTGTTCTCGGCATCAGCCTGTTCATCGTCCCCAAGTTCAAAATCAACCCGGACGGCACGCTCGGCGAACTCAACGATGTTCGACCGGTGGCGGTGGAGAAGAAGATGGGGCTGAAAGGCTCCGCCACGGTGCAGTTGCAGTTCGGTGACGAGGACGCCTGCGAGGGATACATCCTGGGCGGAGAGGGCGAAGGGCTGCTGTTGATGTTCCAGATGATGTACGAGGCCCGTATCGGTGTCGGGCACCAGGCCATGGCCATGGCCAGCAACGCTTACCAATATGCGCTCCGGTACGCCCACGAACGGTACCAGGGGTCTGCTCCGGAGCAAATGGGCGACCCGAATGCGCCTCGAGTCCCCATCATTCGCCACCCGGACGTCCGGCGCATGCTCATGGAGGCCGGTGCCTATGTGGCGGCGACCCGTCGACTGATCTCCTATGCGGCGCACCTCATCGATCAGGCCTGGAACATACCGCCCGGGCCGGAACTGAAGCGCCTGAAGAGCCTTTATGAACTGCTGATTCCTGTGGCCAAGGCCTACGCGACCGACCGGGGCCTGGACGTGGCCAACCTGGCCATGCTCGTCCATGGGGGCTACGGATACATCCAGGAATATCCCGTGGAGCAGATCCTCCGGGACGTGAAGGTCACCTCGGTGTACGAAGGCACCAACGGGATCCAGTCGATCGACCTCCTGCTCCGCAATGTGCTCGCCCGGCGGGGCAAGGCCCTTCGGCTCTACTTCGAAGAAGTGGACAAGACCCTCTCCCCTTATCGAGACAACGAGCGCCTGAAGCACCTGTTCGAGGAGTTCGACGCCGCCAGGTCCGAACTGATGGCCACCACCGAGGCACTCCAGGGCAAGCGTCAGAGCGACCTTCACCACCTTCTGCTGGTTTCAGTGCCCTATATGGAGATGTTCGGCCACCTGGCCTCCGCACACCTGCTCCTCTGGGGCGCCGGCGTCGCCGACAAAAAGCTCCATGCCCTCTACGCTGAAAACGGTGCCGAGGACGAGGAGGCCCGGGAGGCCTTGCTGGAACGGGATGGGGACGCTCGCTATTACCACAACCTCATTCAGACCACCCGCTTCTTCTTCTACTACATCCTGCCCAAACTGTACGGGCTGGCTCGAGTCGTTCGTCGCGGCGACCATGCCCCCATGGACATGCGGTTCTGATCCCCGCGCCCTCCGTTCGGCCTACTCCTCGATTTCCACCCTCCCACCCGTATCAGAGCACGACTCCCGTCCTTTCCGAATGCCCAGTCCAAATCCGGTGGCAAGCAGGGCCACCGCCAGCAGCAGGGCGAGCAAGACCTGCACCAGCGGCCGGGACAGCGCCGCCTGGAGTCTGTCTCGAGCCCCTCCCTGGCTCCGGGCATCGAAAGGAAGATCGTTGACCGAGAAGGGCGTTGCTCCAGGCGCACGCCCTGGCCCGCGCGGATGCGTTGCCAGGGAGGACACCGGCTCCGGTGTGGGCAGGCGCCGCACCGCTCCCGGAAGGTGTGCAAGCGTCGCCCCCCCCTCTCCGGAGGATTCGCCTACGCCCACGTGGGTGAAGTCGGCATCGTCGTCACCCTCGAGTTCCGACCGTGTCGATGGATAGGTGGTGACCCGCCATTCCCATTCCCAGGGCTCATCCTGGCCGCCGTCCTTGACCTTCTGGACCTCGAGTCCCCTCTCCGCATGCGCGTCCAGTCCGTCCGACGTGCCCAGATCCGGGTCCAGGAGCCGCAACGTTCGCTCTGACGGCCTCCGGTCCATGCCCTTGAGCCGCAGCTCGAGGGAGAACGAGTCTTCCTCGGAAAGCTCGTTCCCCTCCCCTGTCACGCCTTTCCGAGACGCCATGGCTCGCTCCACCATCTCGGAAAGCCCGACACCTACCGGCAGATCCTTGCGCAGCCGGCGGAGTGCCTGGCCCAGTGCGTCTGCGGTGGGGAAACGCTCACCAGGGTCGTGCGCGAGGCACCGCGTGAGAATGGGCCCCAGGCCTGGGAGCAAGGCTTCCGCCTCCTCCACCGCACCGGCCGTCTCTGCCTGAAGTGCTTTCAGCAGGACCAAGTGTTCCTGCTCCGCCTCGTACACGGGATGACCGATGATCATCTCGCACAACACCAGGCCCAGCGAAAAAATGTCCGACTGACGCCCGATTTCCTTGCTCCCTTCTGCCTGCTCCGGCGACAGGTAGCGCAACGTGCCCTTGATCGATCCGGTCGAACTCTGTCCCAGGTTGGTCGAAGACCGGGCCACGCCGAAATCCATGATCTTCACGGTGCCTGTCCGTGTGATCATGATGTTGGACGGCTTGATGTCGCGATGGACCAACTTCAGAGGCTTGCTGGTGATGGACCGGGCCGTGTGGGCGTAGTGGAGTCCCTCACATGTCTGAATGGCAATGTCCAGGGCCAGCCCATGGGTGAGGAACGAACCCGACTCCCGCTCCAGGTCCAGGAGGTCCTGAACCGAAATTCCATCCACATACTCCATCACCAGGAGAAAGTCCGGCTCCAGGTGGATGAATTCGAGAACCTGCACGATGTTGGGGTGGTTCAGCAGCCCGCCGATACGCGCTTCGTTGATGATCCCCTTGAGCGAGCCGGCCTTTCGCGCCAGGTCGCCCTTGAGGCGCTTGAGGGCGACGATACGCTCGAATCCCTCCGCACCGAGGGCCCGCGCGAGCAGCACCTCGCCGAACCCCCCGGACCCTATCTTTCGGATGACTTCGTACCGCCCGAGGAACATGCCGGACTCTCCGAGGAGGTTGGCCCGAAGGAACCGGGAAAGGCGGATGGCCGGGCCGAACCGCCCTCGGCTCCCTGGGTGGGCGACACTCAGTCTTGCACAGACTCGACAGGAGTTTCAAGCGGTTCCTCGCACCGAGAAAAAGACGGTTGCGGTCCGCCGGGTCGCATGCCATAGTCAGTTACAGTGGCTTTGGTGTGCGCAGCGAGCGTGGAAACCGGCGCAACCCTGAACGCGCGTCCGGTGGTGCTGCGCTCCGGGTCGTTTTCTGGACGATAGCCGCATGTCTGGCCCGGACGCGATGGTCCGTTCGGGTCACGCCGTAATCTGTCCGTGTCGGTTCCAATCCCCGACAACGGAACCTGGGAGGGTGCCATGAAGAAGTTGGGTGTGGGTCTTGCTGTAGCTGTGGGGCTCCTCGGTATCATGTTGGCCGGCAGTGCATCTGCGGCCCCTCGCGTTCAGGCATCGAACGCCGATGACGCGGTGACTCTGTTCGCACACGACCTCGCGGCATTCCAGGCCGCTCTGACCGCTGACCAACTGGACGCGCTCGTCACCGCTTCGACCAACTGGCGGACGATGACCCACCTGGCGCAAAACGACTTGCTCGACCGCATGGATTCGGACATTCAGGACATTTTGACCCCCGCTCAGTACGCGCAGTGGGTCAAGCTCCTGTCCAACGCCGCCATCGCAGGCGGCGGCGTTTACATGCCGACCCTTTGCGTACTCTCTTCCCGGGTCTCCTTGATCTTCAGCATCATCGGCGTGCTGGGTTGTCCGGGAGACACATCCAAGGATGCGACAGCAGACGCCTATGTGGCCTTCTCCTATGCCATCATCTGCAACATGGAAGGGGCAAGCAGTTGCCCCGGCGCGGTGGACGCGGCGGCCTCATCCTACATCACCTGGACCCAACTCATGGGAACTTGCGACCTCGCCGACAGCGCCGCTGCCACCATGGGCGCCACCTACGTGCTCTGCGGCGGTATCTACTGAATCCTCCCACTCCTACCCTCCAATGCGCCCATCCCCGCCCCCCTTGTCCGCTTCTACACCCTGCCGGTTCCAGAGCTTCCACTCCAAAAAGGCTCCAGGCGCTCGGACCCTGGAAAACTGGAGCCTCCGCGATCGACGCCCACGAGCTGGACCTCCCCTGTCGGATCCCGCATTCTCAAGAACTCGAAGGGGAACTCGAGCGTCCTGGAGCGAACCTGCTGACCAATCTTCTCGGAACGCTGCAAGAATCAGAACGTCAGCCCCGCCGATGCTCCGAACCCGGCCACGCCCCCCTCGGACGTGATGGACCCGGACACCGGGTATCCGGGAGGATAGGTGCCGTCCTCGAAAAAGCTCGGGTCCTTTTGATTGGTCCGCGGGGTCAAAAGATGGTAGCTGGCGAACAGGTCCACACGGAGCGGATTCGGAATCCGGGAAAGGGGAATCCGGAACCCGATACCGCCGGACAGGATGTGCTTGGTCGAGTCCATCATGTTGGCATAGGCGGTCTGCTCGGGCACAGGTGTGGGGGAATAGGCGTAGCCGCCACGCAAGGAGAAGCCAAACCCGAGTTCCCGGCGTCGCGGCATGCCTCCCTTGTACTCGAACCCGATGTGTGGTGCGAGGGTGTCGTGCCAGGTCAAGCCCGGATCACCGGTAAAGTCTCGCCCAATCTGGATGGTCACATCCGCAGAACTGCTCGAACTCGTCTGGGTGGATGAAATGAAGGTTTCGCGATAGGTGGACCACTGGGTCCACACCACATCCGCTTCCATGGTGATCCGCTCCCTCAATGCATAGGAGATTCCGCACGCGAAACTCGCCGGGTTGAATGAGCTTTCACTGGTGGTCGAGTTGAACACCGGTTCCACCATCAGCGGTCCCGAATAGAGCGTCTCATTGGTCAAAGAGAACTCACCGTAGGCCATCGCCTCGATCTCGGAGGTGGCGCGGACGAAGGTTTGCGAACGGTACACCGCCCCGATGTTCAACCCCGCCAGTTCATCGGCGATCCAGCCGAAGTTGAAGAGCACGCCCGCGTTCAGGGAGGTGGATCCCATCATGGCCACGGTCATGCGGTCCACGTTGGCATCCACCACCACCTGGGTCGGCATGGCATTGCCTTCCTCGTCCAGGGGATTGGCGTTCACCTCCACATGTGCGGTGAAGGCCCCGTTGATCGCAGTCTGGGCGGAACTGGAGGCCCCGAGACCGAAAAACAGGCCGTCAAACACCTCGATCCCCATGCCCATGAACATCGAAAACCGCTGCGTCCGGTTCTTGTAGAGGGCGTAGTAAGGAATGTAGGGGTCTTCGAACGAGAGGCGCATGAGGTACTGCTTGGGCATGTAGATACTGGCCCCAAGCGTGATCCACCGGAACACCGGAATGGCCACGTTGATCCCTGTTCCCATGGACGCGGCATACTGGGTTCCCACCGAGGTGGTTTCCGGGTTGCCGTTCTCGTCCACGTCGATCACACCGTTCTGATTCGCGTCATAGACGATCCCCTGGAAGTCCGCAAATCTTGGCATGAAGTTCTGGTAACCGATCTCCAGTTGCACCCGTTTGGACCGCCCCAGTGCGGCAGGATTGTAGTAGGCCGCCCCTCCCCCCACAATGCTCGCAACCTGGGCATTCCCCATGGCGATAGACCGTGCACCCACCCCGAAGGTATCATGCACATTGCCGAGGGCAGACCCGGCGCTCCACAAACACAGCAACGCGACTGACAGGCAAAATCTCGCTTTCACCTCGTTCTCCAAAGCATGATTCGAGTTCGAGTCCGAACGTCTTCGTCTTGCAACCGGCGTCGGCCTTGTCCCCAGCGGTTGCCCGGTATCCACGACATGCTGCGCCGAGCCTCGTGAGCGCGGCCGGCCGGGCGATGTCGATTGCCGGGCCTCCCGTCCCCCCTTGCTGCCGTGCCGCTTCCACTCATGCACCATCCCCAGGTTCGTCCGGCAAGGGAGTGGGGGTGACCGTGCCCGAGGTCGGCTCCGGTGTCGACCCCGGCGTTGGTTCCACTTCCTCCTCGACCGACTCCGACTCACCCAACTCCTCGGCGATTTTCCCGATCACGTCCCCGGCGAGATCGAGAAGCCATCCAATGGTGCCGTTCTCTATCCACCTGACGCTGAATTCCAGGGTGGACTCGTCCCGCTCGTAGGTGGCTCGCAGGTCCTCCGGGAGTGCCTCCCAGTCGCCCAGGATGATATCCACCAGGTAGGGGTCAGCCGGAATGGCCAGGAGATTGATCAAGATGTTCCGCACGGCCGGGTCGGGGTCCAGAATTTCGTTCGCAAGCCCCTCCTGGTCCACCGTACCGCCTCCTCCCAGGCCTTCCAGGGCCAGGAGCGCATCTGGCAATGCATAGAGTGCACTCTCAGGATCCTGGACCCCGGCAAAGGCGTAGATCATCCAGGCATCGATATCGGCCAGACGCTGTGGGTCCTCGTAGAGCAGGCCGACCAGGGGCACCAGGGTCCAGAGTCGGGCCGAAGCGTAGTTGTCGTAGTAGACCCCGGGTTCATCCGGGCTGGGACGGAAGAAGTAGTCGAACAGGTGCAACTGTGCGTCGACCAGTTCCGGATCCGCTGTCCCGGGCCAATCCTCGGCGGCACGTGCCTGATCCTCGAGCAACCCGCTGTTCACCACGATGGGGATCAACTCATTCAGCGTCGGATTGCTCAGCACCTGGTAGGCGTCCACGATCTCGACCAAGTCCACCAGCACGTCCAGGGCATCGATGTAGGTGTCATACTCCTCCCCACAGGTGTTCCGATGGGCGTCGAACAGGCCGCGCTCGGACGTATCAGCCTCGGCGTAAGCGGTGGTGTAGGCCAGGTGGTCGTCGTACACGGCGGTCAGGACTGCGCTGGACGATGAAGAAGCGTCGAGCATGCCCATGTCGGCGAGCTGGTAGACGACCGGGAGGAGGATTCGAAGCTGCACGGTCATTTCCGGCGAAATCATTCCATTGGAGAGGTTCGAGACCGTGTCCTCGACCAGAGCTTCGTTGTCCTCGAGCAAGGACACGGGGTCGATGGTGGACCCGCCGGAGCCGGCCATGGTTTCGACCATGCTGTAGAGCATGGGGTCGCCCGTCTCCTCGTCCACGGCGAACAGTTCAGGGAGCAGGTCGGAGGCCGCGTCAAGGAGCAGCTCGAGGCTGCTGGGCAGATGGTCCACGTAGCCGTCACAGTCGTTGTCCTTGAAATCCGGCTGTCCTTCATCGGAAAACTCAGGTGCCTTCTCGATGACGATCACACTCCCGTCTTCCATGGAGATCTTGAGGCCCGGGTGGATGGTCGGGTCGGTATCGTCGCAATCCCCGGCATTGATGGACACCTGGTCTCCGTCCTGGTCCTCCTGGGGCAACACCTCATCGTCCGCCACCAGGTTGCAATCATTGTCCTTGCCGTCCTCCACCTCCTGCGCTCCGGGATAGACCTCGGGATCGGTGTCGTTGCAATCTCCCGCGGCCACGGAGACACCGTCGCCGTCATGGTCCTCCGCATCCGCCGTCTCGTTCCCGGTCGGGACGCCATCCGGGGTGTAGTTGGTCAGTGTACGCAAATTGAGCGCCAGGTACATGGCATCCTCGGCGGCGGTTTCCGAATCCCCGGCCGTCATCGCGGCATCAATGACGGCTCGATTGCTCCGAAGCTGACAAAGGGGTTGCTGCAGGGCCTGGAGCAGGGTCCATTCCGGTTGGACGTAATCGGGCAGCGTGGCCGACGCAAACCGATCCGGGCCGAGGGGGTCCACGGCGATGTAGGCAATCAGGTCGAACAGGAGATTGTTTCCGTCTCGAGTGGCGTTCGAGAGACTGGCCTGGACAATGGTGGCAGTGTCGTAGGCAAGATCGTCGGCCACTCGAGGATCGATCGCAGCGTCCCGGGCGGCCTTGTCGGCCTTCACGATGTCGAGCGCCTCGTCGTTGACCAGATCATAGGCGATGTCCAGGAGTGCGGAGAAAGGGCACCCCTGTGGGTCCAGGGGACAGTCCTGGTAGAAATAGGCGGCGTAGGCGTGTCCGAGCCGAATGAACTCCTCGAGATAACCCTTGTAGTAAAGTTCGAGATAGAAATCGAGCACGGCATCGAGGGGTTGATCCGGATCGTTGAGCAGGGCGGCCAGGTCCTGGAGTGTTTCCGCCGGGTCCCCCGGCTGGATGTACGGATCCAGGTCGATGGGATCCAGGTACCCGGGCAGGTCGAAATAGGGATCCAGGTATCCGGTGTTCACCACATAGGTCAGTGGCGCCTCCAGCGCATCGAACATACCTTCCGAGTTGAGACAGTCAAACACGGCCAGGAGATCATCGGCCGACGGATCGTCCTGCCCGTCCGCAGTCATCAACTCAATGCATGCATTCGTTTCCGGCTCTGCTGGGACCACGTGGGGACCGGAATCTTCCTCGTAACATCCCGCCACTGTCCAAAGGAGCAGCCCGAACGACCACGCGACCCTCTTCCAACCAATCCTGCGTCTCGACATCATGCGATCCATCTGTTCCAGCCGGTTGCTCTTGCCAGGACACCGGCTCGAGCCGCTTCCCGGCACCGCGCCGGGCAACGGCCGCTCAGTGCCCGAACTTTGCGAAGAGATCCTTATACCACAACGAAAAATCGGTGCAAACCCAATCGTGGGCGATTCACACAGGCAATTCATTTTCGATAAATGAAGGGAGCGCGCAAGCGCGCAGGGCGCGCGCCACAACGGGTATTCCAGAGACTGAACAGGACCCTGCAACCGCCCCCCGAATTCGCAACGATGCCCGGCAGTCACGCACTTCCCCGGGAGAATGGCCCTTCGCGTCACGCCCGATTCGCCCAGGAACCCGCCTGGGGACACTGGAAAACGGAGAACGCCAGTCGGGAGGCGGGACCCGGGTATCGGCTCTGCGTCCGTCACGCCTTGCGTGCGGCTACCGCTCGTTTGCCGCCCAACGCCTCGAGCCCGCCGGCGCCACGGTCCGCCTCATCGCTGAAAGCGCCAACCGGTTCCGCTCCGGCTCCAAACGGCAGCACTACTCCCACCCGGAGGGGGCCATCCGCACCCCGGCCCCCTCCGCGGCCCGCTCAATCCGAGGCTCCCCACCGCCCGGGGGCCACACGCCTCGCGAAGCTCGATTTCACACGCGGTTCAATGCAACCTGAACCTGCCAATCTCCCCAAAGCAAAAGCTCAAATCCAACATCACAAACAAAATGGACGTGTTCCCCGCTTTCTTCAAAGCACGGCTCAATCGCCCCGGCGCCCTCGACCTGTTCGAGATCGTCATCTTGGACGCCGCCCAATCTGTTCCAGCGCCTGTTTCGATGGGTCGAAGAGGCGCTGGCGCGTCATCAGTCCCTGGAGCCGACCCTGGTCAAAATGGGTCAGGAAGCCGCCTCGTACCTTGTTGTTTGGTCACCACAATCGAGGTTGCAGCAGCCCACGGAGGGGGAAGGGCCGTCGCCTCACCCTCTGCCACGGAACGCTGCGTCTGGAGCCTCACGCTTCGCGCAAATGTCGCCTCTCGGCAGCAGGCCACCGGTTCACGCTGCCGAGAACGGATCACGCCTGCTGGAACCAGGCCTGCTTGACACGCCCCACGGTCCCACCTAAGTTAGGGCAGTTGGCCAACGAGAAAGCCCTCCACCCAGGGGTGGAATCGAGAGGAAATCGAGCAATGGCACTGCTGGAAATCATCAAGTTCCCGGACCCGACCTTGAAAGAGCCTTCGGCACCGGTGACCGAGTTCGACGAGGCTCTGGAACGGTTGATCCAGGACATGTCCGACACGATGTATGCCGCCCCGGGGGTGGGACTGGCTGCGGTCCAGGTCGGCGTGCTCAAGCGCCTGTTCCTGATGGACTCGAGAGAGGACGACCGCGGCCTCGAGGTCTACGTGAACCCGGAGATTCTCGAGGGGGAGGGGGAGGTGGAAACCGAGGAAGGCTGCCTGAGCCTACCGGATTTCAGCGAGGTGGTGAAGCGAAAGGCCAGGATTCGAGTTCGGTTTCAGAATGCCACCGGAGAGCCGGGCGAATCGACTATTGAGGGATTTCGGGCCGTGATCTTCCAGCACGAGTTCGACCATCTGAACGGGGTGTTGGCCACCGACCGCATCAGTCGCCTCAAGCGGACCCTTTACACACGCCGCCGAATCCGACAGGTGCGGCAGGAGAACAAGAAATGACGAAACCCTCGGCGTCCCCGGCGCCTTGGCGAATCATCTTCATGGGAACCCCCGACTTCGCCGTCCCCACCTTGCGCGCACTCATCGAGGGGCCGGACGAGGTGGTGGCGGTTGTGGCCCAACCGGATCGACCGGCGAACCGTGGGCGGAAGCTCCGGGTCCCTCCCACCGTCCAGGTGGCCAGGGCGCACGGGATTCCCACCCACCAGCCGGCTCGAGTCCGGGGGCCGCGGTTCGTGGAGACGCTCGCCCAATACGATCCGGACCTGATCGTGGTGGTGGCTTATGGCCGTATCCTGACCGAGCGTGTGCTGGCATGCCCGCGCCACGGTTGCGTCAACGTCCACGCTTCCTTGCTCCCCCGCTATCGCGGCGCAAGCCCGATCCAGTGGGCACTCCTGCGGGGCGAAACGGTGACCGGGGTCACCACCATGTTGATGGACCCGGGACTGGATACCGGGGATATCCTGCTGCAACGCACCGTTGAGATTCCCCCGGGAATGAATGCGGGGGAACTGCATGATCGGCTGGCACCTGTCGGGGCCGAACTGCTCCTGGAAACGGTCGTGGGCCTGAAACGGGGCACAATAACACCGAAACCCCAGGATCACGACCAGGCCACGCTGGCGCCCCTGCTCAAGAAGGAAGACGGGGCCATCGACTGGACCCGACCTGCCCAGGAGATCGACTGGCACGTACGAGGCATGACGCCCTGGCCGGGGGCG
>Ga0256914_1002891_pt1 | contig 14022 bp, 16 predicted proteins | sample HulkmetaG_FD_191571 | JGI IMG/M metagenome (GOLD analysis project Ga0256914, IMG submission 191571) | Hydrothermal chimney microbial communities from Main Endeavour vent field at the Juan de Fuca Ridge, Pacific Ocean - Hulk | ecosystem: Environmental > Aquatic > Marine > Hydrothermal vents ... | reverse complement strand
CGACCAATGCCGCAAAGTCGGCAAACCATCCCTCGCCAATACTTTCCCGGACAAGGAGTTCCGCCATTTCCGGCCGGACCTGGTTCTGCTCGTTTATCAGCCCGTCTTCACGCAGCTGATCAATAATTTTTTTTACATCCGCCCGGGTGACCTGATAACGGCCGGCAAGGGTAATGCACTTGCTCAGGAAGGTTATGGAAACCGGTTCATAAATAATGGCCAGACACTGCAACACATAGCGGGAAAAACCATCGGGGGAGTCCATCCCATGTTCCGGAGTTAACAATTCTTTCATAAAAATAGGCACTTAAGCCAGAAGATACAGCGTAGCATCGAAGTTTCAGGGCTGGATATTGACAGTACGTTCAACATCCTACTGTAGCCTGCCGGGAGAGGTATTCAAACCATTCCGAGAAAAATTACGAATCAGGACCATTTCCTCACCTATGCCCGGCAAATCTGCATGAACTGTATCCAGAGAATACCGGACAACAAAAACAAGAAGTCTCATCTTGCAAACAGGGTCCTCCCCGGGCTGAACGGCAGTAATAGACTTTGATGTATCTCTGAATTTTGCTATAGCAATAAAGCCTGAAGATCCACCAGGTTACGCAATCAGTTCATTTTCATTGTTATGTGATTTCAACATGTTACTGGCAGCGTGCAGGTGTTTACGAAAGAATAATTTTAAATTTTCTTCTTCCTTTTATACGATAAATTGTGAAATCACGATCAATAGTGGCGATTGTATTAAGATTGTTTTTTTCAGCCAGATAAACCAGGCATGAATCGGCAAAATCCATTGGCAGGTCATGGTATTTTTCTGTCAGTTCTTTTAGCCTACCAAAATCAATATTTTCAATGTTAGCAATCTCAACCCCACCTCTATGAATCCACTCGATGAAATCGATTTGCGCGTTACGATTAAAATCTAATAAATGGAGTGTTTCGGTTACTGATGCGATTGTTGTAATTAGAGGATATTTATTATTTTTTATGAAATTTACTGTTTTGGAATGATACTTGTCTGATGCGTCAAAGAGAGCTATGAGAGGGCCAGAGTCAATGAGAATTTTCTTCATGTTCTTTTGGCTCTAATTTTATTTTTGACTATCTCTTTACGTTTCGATGAAAGATCACCGATTCCACTGGAATATTTACCAAATAAATCTTCACCTGCTTCCCATGGGCTTGGTTGTTTCAGTTTGCCCAGGTATTCGCTAATACTTTTCCTAATCAACTCAGATTTGGATAGTCCAAGTTTTTTTGCTGTATTATTTATGGACTGCTCAAGTTTTGGATCTAATCGTAATGTAATCATCTCATCACCTCCGTATTACAAAATGTAACACACTGGTTGCGTCGAGTCAATTTTGTTTTTTATTGGGACATAACAGAGGTGTTAACCCGCATTTCTCACAAGTGATCTGCTTGCCGGCCTTTCCCGATGATCTTTGTGAGGAATGGGGGGTAACCAAAATAAAAAATGCCCCCTGCAAGGCAAGGGGCATGAACACATGCAGATCTGACCTGGCCGGTTATTACTGCAGTATCTTTGTATTGGTCCAGATCTCCGCCTTTTGCTGCAACTCACGCAACCAGTCGGAAAGAAGGCGTGATTTTTCGGCGGCAAGCAGCTGCATCCGAAGTTGTTTCTTCATCTGCTCATCCGCCTTCTCATCACCCGGACGCCGTTCAACAACCTGGTACAGATAAAAAAGGTTCCCCACCTTCAGTGGCCTGGCCGGAAATTTTTCCGATGGAGCAAGGGCAAAGGCATCCTTGAGCACCTGGGCCGGAACGCCTGCCGGCGCGGGTGAACGACGCTTGAGATAGTCTGTCTTTTTCAGCTTGTCGCCGGTAAGTTCACCTTTCTTTCCTGCCTCGGCCAGTTCACGCTCGGCCGCCTCTTTTGCCAGAACAATCGCCCGGTCCCGGGTGTAATCCCGGACCACCCTGTCCCGCACCTCGGCAAGAGGCGGCACCACCGGCGGCTTGACATCATCGACAAAGAGAATGGCATACCCCTTGCCAAGTTCGACAAGAGAGCTCAGCTCACCCTTGCTCAGTTTAAAGGCCTCTGCCAGAAAGCCCGGGTCCGAGACAATGCCCGCTGGCGGTTTTGAACGGGAGAAAAAATCGGTTTTCTGCAGCTCTATTCCCTTTTCCTTGCTGTATTTATCAAGATTGCCGGCCCGCATGATACCCTCAAAGGCCTCGGATGCCGCCTTAAAGGCCTGGGCCTTGCCCTCTTCTTTCTCCATTTCCCGGCGCAGCTCATCCCTGACCTCGGCAAAGGCGCGGGTAGTGGCCGGGCGGATGTCTTCCACTTTAATGATATGAAAACCAAACTGGGTCCTGACCGGCCCGCCGATCTCGCCCTTGCGCATGGCAAACACCGCCTCATCAAAGGGCCTGACCATCCGGCCCCGGCCAAAGAAGCCGAGATCTCCCCCCTTTGCGGCGGTCGGTCCCTCGGAATACTGCCGGGCAAGTTCGGCAAAGTCCTGCCCGCCCTTGGCCATGGCCATAACCTTGCGGGCCTGCTCTTCTTTTGCGGCCACGGTTTTTGCATCCGCGTCCTTGGGAACTTTGAAGAGGATATGACGGACATGGCGCTGTTCCGGAACCTGATAACGTTCCTTATCGCTTTCATACCGGGCCTTCAGTTCGTCATCGCTGATTTTCCTGTTCTTGGCGAGGGCATCGCTGTCAAAAAAGAGATACTTCAACCGGATTTGAGGTTCGGTGGTATATTTTGTCTTATTTTTTTCAAACCAGGCCGCAAGCTCACCATCCTTGATTTCCACCTTGTCTTCAAAGTCCTTTCCAGCTACGGCCTTGACCGCAAGCTTGACCTCCTCGCCCGTATAGCGAAGCCATTGCCGCACTTCATCGGCCGGCACCAGGGCAAAGGATTCGATATTCTTCACCGCCATCTTAGCCAGCAGATCATTATGCAGGCCGGCTTCAAAGGAGGTAGGAGTCAAACGGTTCCGGCTTAAGATCTGTTTATAACGTTCCAGATCAAAATGACCATCTACCTGAAAGACGTTCATCGCCTCCACTGCCCGCTGAATGGCCTCTTTACTGACGGCAAGGCCCATGGCCTCGGCCCCCTGGCGAAGCAGCTCGGCCTGGACAAGCTGGCCGACCACCTGACCCTTGAGATTTATGGTCTCAAAAAAATTGGCCGGCACCTGACCGCCAAACTGTTTTCTGTATTGCTCCACAGCCCGGTCATAGGCGCGTTGATACTCCTGGATAGGGATTTCCCTGCCATTGACAACGGCTATTGAATTCCGGTTATTGTTCAGATTGCTGCCCACGCCCCAGAAGACAAAAACAACGGCTATGAGAAGAACCAGCCCCTGAATGACCGTGGACTGCGCTTTCTTTCGCAAAATACTCAACATATTCTTATGACTCCATCAAAACCCGTCGACCTTGCACGGCCAACACAAAAAGGCTTTTTCCCGGCCGGAATAATTCCCTGCGGGGCAGACTTTGACAAAATACCACAGCAACACGCATAAAAAAGTATTATGTTCAATTTTCAGACAAGTTACCAGAGAAAAATGCAGCCCGTCCGCTTCTCTGGCCGCAAGCCTGGACTGGTTACCATCTATCACCAGAAGCATCAATACTGCTCCAGCGCTCTTTGATTGGAAACCGAATGGAAAGGGATCAAATCCTGACAAAGTGGTAGAGGCGATACCAAAAAAACAGGAGGCCAAGCTTGACAAAAGAATACACTTAGAGTAAGAAATTTGTGCTTTTCACCATATAATATAATTTTTTCAATCCATATAACGTCTAAGGAGGATACAAGATGGCAACAATTGAGCACAATGGCAAGACTTACGAGGTTGATGAAGACGGATTCCTTCTCAACGGTGCCGAGGACTGGGATGAGAACTGGGTAGATTACGTCAAAGGCGTGGAAGGAATCAGCGAGATTACCGACGAGCATCAGAAAGTTATCGATGCCCTGCAGGAGTACTACAAGAAGAACGGTATTGCTCCCATGGTTCGTATCCTCTCCAAGACTACAGGTTTTCCGCTCAAGCGCATCTATGAGCTGTTCCCGTCCGGACCCGGCAAGGGAGCCTGTAAAATGGCTGGTCTGCCCAAGCCGACCGGTTGTGTATAATTAGCATTACCACCTCACAGTAAAAAAGGAAGGTTGCCTGGCAACCTTCCTTTTTTTATTTTAATAGCCCACCCTTTCCGACAGGTAAGGATTCCGGCCTTCATCAGAAAACAGGATTATTTCCCCTGCTTTCCTGTTGTTGCTCACACAGGCCGTCTACAATCCCGGCATGAATTTTTTCCACCTGGGCAAGATAATCACCCTGATTTAATTCTGCACCACGCAGGCCGCCCCGCAGGTTGATTTCGCTGAGCCAGAAATCACCGTCCGCATTGACGAGAAAATCCAGGTGGGCGTAGGGGAATCCAGCCCGGTTCATAATCCGCTCACACAGCTCTTGAAGTTCCGGGTCCAGCGGCCAGGATCTTGACGTGCCACCGAAATGCAGGTTATGGCGAAAGTTTTTGCTGTTATGCCGCTCGTACGCCTCCCGCACATCACCAAGCATCACCACCCGCACGTCACGGCAGCCGGCATAAAAGGGCTGGAGAACAAAGGGATAGTCCAGACTGCCCAGCATGGACTGGGTATAGACATCCTCGATGGAGGGAAACCGGAAGATACCGGTGCCACCGTTTGCCCGGTCAAGCTTGCAGACCAGAGGCTCATTGTCCCGAAACTGACCCACCAGGCGCTGCATATCATGGTGGTCGTGAACAACGCATGTTCCCGGTCCCATGAACTTTTTCAGCAGTTGTGCCTGCAGGACCTTGGAACGGCTGCAGAGCTGGGACAGCCCGGAGGGAACAAGGTGAATCCCGCGCTGGATAAGATCCGTTATCAGCCCTTCCTCGCTGGTACGCAACCTGATCCGGCCAACCACGATATCACCGGCAACAAGTTCCTCGTAGCGTGCAAAAAGGCTTTTATTATCACGAATAATAGAGGCAGGCACACTCAGCTCGCTGATTAAAAAATCATATCGAGAAAATGACTGTGATAACTGGTCATGTCCGCGCCGCATTTGCTGCACAGAAGCAACACCTCGCCGTTAATTTCCGTATCATTTTCCACAGGAGAAAAGGAGCCGTCGTCATTCTGACGGTACAGGGTTGACACGGTCACGTTCCTGGCCAGTTCGACAAAATCCTCACTGTTGCCGCAACTTGGGCAAACCAGTCTGCCGCTGGGCCGACCGGCGGGAATCTTTACCTTTTTTTTCATGTTTTTTCTCTGCAACCCGCTGGGCGGACAATGCTTTTCAAGTATAAAGAACAGTAAACAACGACAGATCATCCCCGGCCGGCTCTTCCCGCCAGTCAACCTGCTTCACCTCCGAGAGAGGAGAACCCTGATGCAACCAGGAAAGCAGGGCATCAACCTGTTGCGGCTCACCCTGGGCAACCACCTCGACTGTGCCGTCAATGAGATTGCGGACCCAGCCCACAAGACCAAGACGGCGCGCTTCTTTAAGCGTATGATCACGAAACCAGACGCCCTGCACCCGGCCATGGACAATGGCATGGATTCTTTTTTCCTTCATCACACCCTCCCGGGTCATGTCCGCCCGACCAGTTTCAAAAATTCCTCTTCATCTATAATATGAATTCCCCGTTCCCGCGCCTTTTTCAGCTTTGACCCCGCTTTCTCGCCTGCAACAAGATCCGTAACCCGGCCACTCAGGCCGGAGACCACCTGCCCGCCCAGCTCCTTGACAAGCTGCTTGGCCTCGCTGCGGCTCATGGAGGCGAGGGTGCCGGTAAAGAGAAAAACCCTGCCGTCAAGAGGCTTTTCCGCTCTCTCGGGCTGGTGGAGATGTACCCCCAGCGAGAGAAGTTCCTCAATCATGCTCCGGGTTGTCGGGTCAGAAAAATAATCCACCAGGCTGGCCGCCACCTGCTCACCGATACCTTCCACATTGAGGAAATCCTCCTTGCCCGCCTGCATGACCCGGTCAAGGGTTTTGAAATGATCCGCTATCAGCTCGGCCGTTACCTCACCCACATAGCGGATGCCAAGGGCCGCAAGGAACTGAGCCAGGGTGGTCTCCCTGGCCCGACTGATGGCTTGCACAACCTTTTCGGCCGACTTTTCCCCCCATCCGTCAAGGTGGGCCAGATCTTCTTTCCTGAGGCGAAAAAAATCGGGAATATCATGGACCAGCCCCTCGTTTACCAGTTGTTCGACCGCCTTTTTCCCCAACCCCTCGATATCCAGACCGCTCTTGCCGGCAAAATAGATCAGGCTCTGCAGCCGCTGGGCCGGACAATGGGGGTTAACACAGCGGGTTACGGCCTCGCCCTCGGGCCGGACCAGTGGATGGCCGCAGACCGGACAGCGAGTGGGAAAGAGTATCGGCTTTTCCCTGCCGGTCCGTTCTTCAATAATGGGCTTGATCACCTCGGGGATAACATCACCGGCCCGCTGGATCAGCACCGTATCACCAATGCGCAGGTCCTTGCGCCTGATCTCATCCTCGTTATGCAAGGTGGCCCGCCGGACAGTGACGCCTTCCACCTGGACCGGCTCGAGCAGGGCCACCGGCGTTATGGCCCCGGTCCGGCCCACCTGGAAGTCAACGCCGATAATCCTGGTGGTGGCCTGAATAGCCGGAAACTTCCAGGCCACGGCCCAGCGCGGCGCCCGGGCCGTGTTGCCGAGCCGTTTCTGGAGTCTGAAATCATCCACCTTGACAACCATGCCATCGATCTCGTAGGGCAACTGGTCCCGGATTTCAAGAAGGTGTCCATACTGAACCGCCACGGCATCAATATCGGGGCAGAGGCGGATATGGGGGTTGATGGCAAAGCCAAGCGACCTGAGCCAGGGGAAGAGTTCACTCTGGCGGCTACAGGGAACCGTTTCCACATCAGCAACGGCATACACGAAAAAACGAAGCGGCCGCCGGGCCGTCTCCCCGGGATCAAGCTGGCGCAGTGATCCGGCCGCGGCATTGCGGGGATTGGCGAAAAGGGGTTCTCCCGCCTCTTCGCGCTGCCGGTTCAGCTCGGCAAAGCCCTTTTTACCGATGTAGACTTCCCCACGGACAACGAGCTGGTCAGGCACATCTCCCTGTTCATCACGAAGCCGGAGCGGAATATCCTGCACGGTTTTAAGCTGGGCCGTAATGTTCTCACCGACCTCGCCATCACCGCGGGTGGATCCAATGGCAAAAACTCCCTGCTCGTAGACCAGTTCCACGGCCAGGCCATCCATCTTGGGCTCGGCCAGGTAGGAGACAGGATCGGTTGAGCGCAGAAAGCGATGAATTTTCTCATCAAACTCGCGCAGCTCCTGAACGGAAAAAACATTGTCCAGGCTGAGCATGGGATAGATATGGCGGACTTCCTCAAAGCCGGGCAGGACCGCGCCGCCAACCCGCTGGCTGGGCGAATCAGGAGTGACCAGCTTAGGGTATTGGGCCTCGATCTCCAGAAGGCGCCGGAAGAGCCGATCATATTCGGCATCGGAGATAACCGGATCATCGAGTACATAGTAGCGATAATCATGATAATGGATCTGGTCGCGCAGCTCTTCCAGCTCCTTGCGGACCGCCTCGGGCACCATGGCTATTTCTCGTCAAGCAGTTTGCCGCCCTTGGCGATATTCTCCCGGGACTCCTCATCAATGAAGATGATGATGGAATCCTTGGGTTTGCCCGCTTCCTCTGAAATAACCCGCGTTACGCCCTTGACGATCTTTTTTTTCTGCTTGCGGGTAAGCCGTCCGGCAACCCGGATGCTGACATAGGGCATGGTTCTTCTCCACAGTTGATTTCAGCCAGTCTTCATATTCTTTGGGGCCATCATATCAGAATTTCATTTTCAAGTCGATCAGGTTATAGTGAGGCATCATGCTGATTCTTTTCCTTTCATAACCACCATCCCGGCACACCGGGACAACAATGGATGAAAGCCGGTGCCCTCAATAACGGACATGACCGGGCTTTCATATAAAATTACGGAGAACCCCCATGAACCACATCCTTGTCACCGGCGGCGCCGGTTATATCGGCAGTCATACCTGCCTGGAACTCCTCGACAGCGGCTACCAGGTTACCGTGGTCGACAACCTCTGCAACGCCAGCCCGGAAGCCCTGAACCGGGTCAAGGAACTGACCGGAAAGTCCATCCGCTTTTTCGAGATTGACCTCCTTGATGAAAAGGGGCTTGGGGATGTCTTTGATACCTCTGATACCATTGATGCGGTGATCCACTTTGCCGGTCTCAAGGCGGTGGGAGAATCGGTGGAAAAACCGCTTCTCTACTACCAGAACAACCTGGTCGGCACCCTCAATCTCTGCCAGGTCATGCAGGATCACGGGGTGAAAAATATTGTCTTTAGTTCCTCGGCCACGGTTTATGGTGACCCGGACAGCGTGCCGATCACCGAGGACTTTCCCCTGTTGCCCTGCACCAATCCCTATGGCCGCACCAAGGCCATGATCGAGGATATTCTCAGGGATATACATACGGCGGATAGAGGATGGAACGTTGCCCTGCTGCGCTATTTCAATCCGGTCGGCGCCCATGCATCAGGACGCATCGGAGAGGATCCGGGCGGTATCCCCAATAACCTGATGCCCTATATCTCCCAGGTGGCGGTGGGCAAGCTCAAGGAACTCTCCGTGTTCGGCGACGATTATCCCACCCATGACGGCACGGGCGTGCGCGACTTTATCCATGTGGTGGATCTGGCCCTGGGTCATCTCAAGGCATTGGAGAAACTGGACGAAAAGCCCGGCGTGGTGACCTACAACCTTGGCACGGGCCAGGGTTATTCCGTGCTCGACCTGGTCAGGGCCTTTGCCAGGGCCTGTGGACGGGAAATCCCCTACCGGATCGCGCCGCGCCGGCCGGGTGACATTGCCCAGTGCTATGCCGACCCGTCCCTGGCCAGGAAAGAGCTGGGATGGGAGGCCACCCGGGGACTCAAGGAGATGTGCGAGGATACCTGGCGCTGGCAGTCCATGAACCCGAACGGTTATGAGGAAAACTGACCGGACCGGCGGGAATCAGTGCTCCGGGAATATTCCCGGGCCAGTTCCTTGGCCTCCTGGAGCAGGCAGTACCCGTTGTCCCGCCTGGTAAGGATAACTTCAATCGCATACATGTTCCGCAGCCCGGCCAGTTGCTGCCACAGAGAGCGGTTGCTGACCGGCCGTCCATCGTTGGTCAGCCAGTTACGCCGTTGCCAGCCCTCCAGCCAGCGGGTCAGGCCATCGCGCAGATAGCCGCTGGTGGTATACAGGGTGACCGGCAGTTTCTTTTTTACAACCAGCAACGCCTCCATGGCGGCGACAAGATGGAGCTCATTGGCGGACCGGCCGGACATGGACCCGCCGATGGCCCTGGTATGCCCCTGGTAATGCAGGATAGCACTCCATGATCCCCGCCCGGTGGCCGGAGAAAAGGTGATGCCGAGAAAGATACAGATCCGCTTGTCACTGTCCGGCCGGGGAAGATGGGACTGCGGATCGGGGCTTGCCTGGCCATCCACCTGACTGCGCGCGGTCACGGCAAGTGTATCGGCCCGTTCGTTCCATCTGTTCAGGGAATGACCGCGCACCCATTTCCACTCCACATTGTGGCGTTGTATTTCCCGGTCCAACCCCTCCCAGAGATCACGATTCTTAACCGGCTCCCTGGCAGCGGTCAGCCAGCCGCGCCGTTTCCAGTTATGAATCCAGGTGGTGATGCCGTTTTTGAGATAATTGGAGTCAGTCACCAAGGTGACCCGGTACGGCTTTTCGAGATGCGCCAGGGCGCGCAGGGCCGCGGTCAGTTCCATGCGGTTGTTGGTGGTATCCTGTTCGCTGCCGGACAACTCGGCCACAACCTGGTCATCCTGTAACAGCACGGCGCCCCATCCGCCTCTGCCCGGATTGGGGCTGCAGGCGCCATCGGTATATATGGTGATTGCGGGCCGGCCCATCTACAGATACTCTATTTCCCCGGAATATTCGGTGATGGAAGAACCGTCATCAAGGCGGATAACCAGGCCGCCCTGATCATCAAGCCCGGTGACAATGCCCTCATAAAGCGGTTTTTCCCAGACATCATACCCAAAGACAATCCTGGCACCGATGCTGTCGCTGAGTTCCTGCCAACGGAGCAGAACAGGATTTTCTCCCGGCCCGATCCCCTCGCTCAGCCCCTGCTCTTCACCGTAACAGAGCAGACCGATATTCCACTGCAGACGGGCAAGGAGATGGGCAAAAACGGTGTCCATGGCATGGCACTCTCCTGTCTCCAGTTGCAACGAAGTCGCCCGCTCGCGGAGCTCTTCCGGGAACCGGGTAACATTGATATTGAGACCAATGCCGACCAGATGATAGCGATCCCCCCGGGACCCCATGATTGTTTCGGTGAGAATTCCACCGATTTTGCGGCCCTGAACATGAACATCATTGACCCATTTCAGGGTGGCCCCGGCGCCATGGGCCCGGATTGTTTCACAGCAGGCAATGCCGACTGCAAAGGGGAGGAAGCGGCCCCATTCCGGCAGCAGGGTATCGGCCCAGAGAAAGGCCATGTGCAGGCCGCCCTCTGGCGCGAACCAGTACCGTCCAAAGCGGCCCTGGCTCCCGGTCAGCCGGTCGGCCCGGACAACCTCGCCGGTATTCGGTACCGACGCGTTCCCGGCCAGCGCCCGACCGCGCAGCAGGTCCATGCAGCGTGGCAGGGTATGGTGGTGGGTTATCCGGCAGCCCAGCGGGGCGCCATAGCGGAGGATACAGCCTGTGACCGAATCGGAAAAAGGGCTGTCAGCAGTCAGGCTGGCGGCAAGGTCAAGGAGATTACCGTGGGAAAGCATGCACCTGCCAGCCTACTCCCATTCAGCCTTGACCCGGGTGATGATTTTCTGGACAACGGAGAGTTTTTCCTCGGGACAGACACCAAGCAGGGGCACGCCCTGGTCAATGGAATCGCCCGGAGAAAAATAAATGGAGTGCAGGATACCCGGGTCACCATCGTAATACACCGGCGTGTCCCGTTTCATCAGCGACATGGTGATAATCTCGTCACCGGGCTGAATCACGATGGAGCGGGCCCCTTTCTGATCAATCCGGGACTGAATATCCATGGAGAAATAGTAGCGGGCCCGTTCCGGGGCGGGAAAGAGATACAGGACCTCCTGAAGAATGGCCTCGATAATCTCTTTTTTCTTCAAAGGATGACGAATGGTGATCAGCTTGGTGCCGGCCTCGACAAATTTCCCATCCAGGTCCCGATTGACAAAGGATACCGTGCCATTTGTTTTTGAGGTGATCACCTTGGGATTGCGTTCCCGGGTTATTTCATAAATCGGGCTGCCCGGTATATGCTGCCACTCCCCGCTCACCCCCTGCACCTCGGCCCCCTCTTCAACCAGAAAACGGACCTCGCCGGCATGAACGGCACACATATCCACATAGTCATACGGATCGGAGCGGTACTTGCCGAGGATTTCGTCAAAATGGATCGTATCAGATGACATGAATCAGAAAAAATACCTAAATAATCAGAAACTGCCTGCCGGCCAACTGCCGGATGGCGGACAGGCGATGGATTGTTCTCCAAAAAAAAACTGTTCCAGGGCCTCTCTCCATGGTAAAAGAGGCGCCAGCAGCACAGACGACGCACAATGCAAATCTATACCTGGACTTGCACGCATTGGCAAGCGTATTTTCTCCACGCAACAGTGCCAGCCCGCATTTCTCACAAAGATCGTTGCGAAAGGCCGGAAAGTGCTGTGAATGCGGGGTTACAGCGTCAAAAAGCCCACAGACATATTGAAATATTTCGAGGACGCTTTTTGGGGCTGTAACACTGCAGGCATGGTGCTTTCAGGCCTTGCAGCAGATCGCTTGTGAGAAATGCGGGCTAGGGATGACCATGCAAGAGACGAAGAAATCCAGAGACACCCTGTATCGGTTCGGGAACTGTACAGACAGTTTTACCTTTAATGACAAGGTGGCCGAAGTTTTTGATGACATGGTGAATCGCTCGGTTCCGTTGTACGGCACTGTTATTGATGCCATTGCCCGTCTGCTCAACCACCATTTTTCCGGTTCCCTGACCCTGTACGATCTTGGCTGCTCAACCGGCACCACCCTGCTGGAACTCTCCCGCCGGCTCAACCATGACCCCCTGACCATGATCGGCATCGACAACGCGCCTCCCATGCTTGCCAAGGCCCGACGCAAGGCCGGACTGTACCGAAGAACGGGCAGCCTTGTCTTTCAGAAAGGGGATATCACCACCTGCTCTATAGAGGATGCCGATGCAATCCTCTGCAATTATACGCTTCAGTTTGTCCGGCCACAGGTACGGGCACAGGTTGTCCGCCGCATCTACGAGGCCCTGCCGCCCGGCGGTCTCTTTATTCTCTGCGAAAAGGTGCTGGCAAAAGGGGCTTTCCAGCATCCATTCATAGAAATCTACCATGATTTCAAACGGGATCAGGGCTACTCAGAACTTGAAATAGCAGCAAAACGAGAGGCCCTGGAAAATGTGCTCATCCCGTTTACGGTCGATGATAACCTGGCCCTGCTTGAAAAGGCAGGCTTTGCCGAAGTGGAAATTTTCTGCAGATGGTTCAACTTTGCCGCCCTTGTGGCCCTGAAAAAGAGATGATCGACTATCCAGCCCTCTTTCCCTCTGCCCGCCTGGATGAACTTGCCCGCATTCTTGCTGAAAAAAAGGCCTGGGTCGAACAGGACAAGAAAGGCTTTCTCCGCTACCGGCAACCACTCCGGGCAATCAGTCACCTGCGGGCCAGAACCTGTTTTTTTGACCGGGACGTGGTCACCATAGGCCAGGGTGAGGAGATATCGACCGCGGACAGAAAACTGCTCGAACAGACCCTGCGCGCCTTCATACCCTGGCGCAAGGGCCCCTTTCTGGTCTTTGACATCTTTATTGATGCTGAATGGCAGAGCCAGCGTAAATGGAACCGGATCATCCCTTTTCTCCCTGACCTCAAGGACCGGGTCGTTGGCGATATCGGCTGCAACAACGGCTATTACATGTTCCGCATGGTTCCCTGCAAGCCACGTCTTGTGCTCGGTTTTGAACCATACGTGCAGCATTATTATGCCTTCTGGATGCTCAACCAGCTTGCCCGGCAGGGCAACCTGCATACCGAGCTGCTCGGTATCGAACACCTTCCCCTGTTTCCAGAGTGCTTTGACGTGCTTTTCTGCCTCGGCATCATCTATCACCGCCGCTCACCGCTGGACGCGCTGAGCGATGTCTTTGCCGCCCTCAAGCCGGGCGGAACCCTTATCCTGGAATCCCAGGCCATTCCCGGCACAGAGCCGGTGGCCCTTTTTCCTGAAAAAACCTACGCCAAGGTGCCCGGCACCTGGTTTGTACCAACCGGTCCCTGCCTGGCCAACTGGCTGGCCAGGTGCGGATTCACGGAAATCACCATGTTCTGCCAACATCCCATGACAGGGACGGAACAGCGCAGAACCGAATGGATGCGATTTGAATCGTATGAGGATTTTCTTGACCCGGAAAACAGAGAACGCACCGTGGAGGGATACCCTGCGCCCTGGCGAATTTTCTTCTCAGCGAAAAAACCATAAGGCCCATTGCTTCGCTTGCCTTTTTCCTGTCTTTTTCTTGCGACGTATACGAAAATAATCTTGAAAAATTGAGTGGTAACCGCTATTGAGGGGATGGAAAAGAATAATAGTTTATCCGAAAATCGCCACGAAGCACGGGAGCAACCATGCCGAAGTGACAGATTTTCATTGTTTGTTGTGGCTGGCCAATCTGGTCCAGCCATGCTGGTTTATCCGAAAATAGCCCTCGAAGACGGAGTTTTCGGGCTATTTTCATGGTTCGTTGTGGCTGTGACCTGTACAATATGGTCCAGCCATGCTGGTTTATATTTATATGAAAGTCCTGTCCTGTCCGTTATTGAGGGCACCGGCTTTC
>Ga0256914_1002890_pt1 | contig 14030 bp, 10 predicted proteins | sample HulkmetaG_FD_191571 | JGI IMG/M metagenome (GOLD analysis project Ga0256914, IMG submission 191571) | Hydrothermal chimney microbial communities from Main Endeavour vent field at the Juan de Fuca Ridge, Pacific Ocean - Hulk | ecosystem: Environmental > Aquatic > Marine > Hydrothermal vents ... | reverse complement strand
AATTATAACATAGCAAGTTCTTTTGTGTTAAAATATAATTACCATAAAAATTAAAGGGATAATTGGAAGAGTATTATTATGAATAAAGATGTGAATAATCAAAATTCAGTATTGTTAAAAGAGATTATAAAAAGGTTAAAGCCGTTAAAGCCGGATAAAATCATACTTTTTGGAAGTTATGCTTATGGAAAACCCAATAAAAATAGTGATATAGATTTGTATATAGTAACAAATGATGATTTTATGCCTCAAAATTGGAGAGAAAAAAGCTGTATTTATAGAAAATTTGTAGATAGACTGGATGATTTACAAACAACAATACCTATTGATTTGATTGTACATACCAAAAAAATGTATGACAAATTTATAGAAATGGATAGTATGTTTAGTAGAAAAATTATAAATAATGGAAAAGTATTGTTATGAGAAACTTCACGAGAGAGTGGCTTAAGGCTTCTGTAGGTGATGAATTTTCGATCTTTATTGATAAATAAAAACATTGCCTAGTAAATAGCAAGTTCTTTTGTGTTAAAATATAATTACCATAAAAATTAAAGGGATAATTTTTTGAATAAAGAGGTGAAAAGAGAGCAGATTATGAATGCTGCTTTGAAACTGTTTGCGAAAAACGGCTTTTATACGACTACGATACCGGATATTGCGAAGAAACTCAATATGAGTGTGGGTAATATATATAATTATTTTAAATCAAAAGATATTTTAGCTCAGGAGATAATAAAATATATCTCCTCTTATCTTGGTGAAAAGCTTAAAAAGATAAATCTCGAAAAAATTTCAACAAAAGAAAAAACAAAAAAAATTGTAAAAATATATTTTCAAACTGCCAAAAACCAGCCGGAAATGATAGACTATTTTTTGAGAGTTTATCTATCCAATCGTGAGGTTTTCAAGGGTGGTTGTGAGGGGATGATCTGTATCAATGAGTTTATGGTTGAGATTATGATCTATTTTGAAGAGGGTGTCAGAGCAGGGGAGCTTAAGGATCAGGATTTTTTCAGTGCATTTGGTCTTTTCATGGGCTATCTTGGAGGAATGGTTTTTTTAAAAGGTGAAGGGATACTTCCTAGTGATCTGGATTATTATATAGAGGATATATCAGACAATATCTATAAAGCATTAAGCAAATAATGGCTTTGTATTTCAAAAACAGATATAAAAGTTAAAAGATTTTACAGATGAAAACAAAACTTTTGTGGTTAAGTTCATTGACATGTAACGGTAATGCCCACTCTTTTTTAAACTATCATGAACTTTCTCTCTTTTTGGATAATTTTGAATTTATATATCATCCTATTATAGACTCTTCTTATACTTTGGATGACATTGCAAAAAAAGATATTGAATGCGATATTCTGCTGATAGAGGGTGCCATATCAAAAGAACTTAAAAAGGGTGATATCTCAGTTATAGATATGATAAAAAAATATGCAAAAAAAGCTTACAGGATAGTAACTGTCGGAACCTGCGCTTCATTTGGAGGTATGTTTAAAAACAAAGGAGAGGGATTGCATTTTTTACAGGAGAGGGAGTTGGAAGAGTTTAGATATTTCAAAGACAAAACCGTTTCTGTAAGCGGTTGTCCTGTTCATCCGGAAGTTTTGGCTGATACTCTTTATATGATAAAGAGAGGATATGATATAAAACTTGATAAATTCTTAAGACCAAAAGAGTTTTTTTCCTATACTGTTCATAACGGTTGTACGAGGAATGAATACTTTGAATATAAAATAGACAATCACAATTACGGGGAAAAAGAGGGTTGTCTTTTTTACGATCACGGATGTCAGGCACCCTATACCAACGGCAGTTGTAACAAAATACTTTGGAATGAGGTAAATTCCAAAACAAGGGCAGGATTGGCATGTTTTGGGTGTACTCAGCCCCAATTTCCAAAAGAAAATCTTTTTTTTACAAAGAAAAACATGGGAATTCCACAATATCTTCCTTTGGGAGTTGCAAAAAGAGTTTATTTGACACTGGCAGGTATATCAAAGACATTTAAAATAGAAAGACTTGAAAAGAAGCTTTTTGATGATTAAACTTATAGAGAAGATAGAGGGAGAGGCATCTCTTGATTTTCATTTCAAAGATGAGGTGATAGAGTTTGTAGATATAAACTTTTTCTCTACACGGGGGATAGAAGATATATTAAAACAAAGATCTGTTTTTGATGCTCTTGTTATAAATCCAAGAGTTTGCGGGATATGTGGTCATGCCCATCTTATAGCAACTGTAAAGGCTATTGAAGATTGTTATGATGGACTTTTTATCTCCGAGAAAGCCAAAATTATAAGAGAATTGACTTTGAATTTTGAAATTATTCAAAATCATTTTAAGTGGTTCTATCTTACGATAATGCCGTTGATGGGATTTAAACAGTATCTTTTAAAAGCGACTGTTCCCTCAAGCATTGCGGCAAAAGCCATAGCGACAATAGCCGGTCAGTATCCACATACATCCTATGCGATTGCCGGAGGAGTAACATCTGATCCTGTATATAGTGATCTTGTAAAAATAGAAAATTATTTAAATGAAATTATGAATTTTTTTAAAAAGAATGTTGTTGATATCGATTTTGAAAAATTTACAAACTGCGAAGATGTAAATTCTATTTTTAGACATAGAGGCGATCTTTTGGATGTTTTATTGAAAATTTTGGAAAACGGATGGGAAAAAGTGGGGAAATCCTATGACAGATTTCTTGTTTTGGGAGAAAATTCATATTTTATGAGCGGAAAATCTCTAAAAACCATTTTGAGAGAAAATATCTATCTAAATAAAATAGCAGAGAGTGAAAACCAAAATTCTTATGCAAAAAATGTTACCTATAATAAAAGATATTATGAAGTGGGACCTCTCAGCCGTGCCATGATCAAAAAGACTCCCCTTGTCAAAGCAACCCACAGAAGATATGCTGATTCTGTTTTTAGCAGAATTCTGGCAAGAGTGTGTGAAATACCACAGCTTTTAAATCATTCTTTGAAACTTATAAAAAGGATTGATTTGGGTGAGCCTTCATATATCAAACCTCCCCTGGAAATTGGCAGTTTAAGTGCTGAAGGTACGGGAGTAGTTGAAGCGGCAAGAGGTTCTCTTGTGCATAAGGTTTTTGTTAAAGAGGGAGTTATAAAAGATTACAGGATCATAACTCCCACGCAGTGGAATCTTTCAAACGGGACAAGAGATAAACCCGCTCCCGCACAAAAGGCGATGATGGGTTTGAGAAGTACATCTTTGGCGGAACTTGTTTTCAAAAGCTTTGATGTCTGTTCTGTTTGTACTACGCATTAGTTTTGTTTCTGTTTATATAAAAAACTCTCATTTTTGAACTTCTGCTTCTTGGATTTTGTTTTATCTCTTCACTTGTAGGTTTTATCGGTTTTTTTGTCAAAATTTTTCCGATGGAGTGATTGTTGTTGCATACGCATTTCATGATATCGGGAGGGCAGATACAGCTTTTGTTCCACTCTTTGAAAGTTCTTTTTACGATTCTGTCTTCCAAAGAGTGAAAAGAGATGATGGCGATTTTACAGTGATTTATTCGGGAGAGTTCTATCGATGAAAGCAGCTCTCCGAGTTCTCCGAGTTCGTCGTTTACCTCTATCCTGATGGCCTGAAATACCAAAGTTGCAGGATGGATCTTGCCTTTTTTTAGATTTTTTTCCAAAAGAGTTGCAAGAGATGATGAACTTTTTATAGGTTCTTTTGCTCTTGTTTTACAGATAATTTCAGCTGCTTTTTTTGCCTCTCTGACCTCTCCGTAGTGTCTGAAGATATATTCTAACTCCTCTTTTGGATATTCATTGACAACTTCATAAGCGCTTAGGGGCGAATTTTTGTCCATTCTCATATCCAAAACATCACTCTCAAACCCAAATCCCCTCTCTTTTTTGTCAAGCTGAAGTGAAGAGACGCCGATATCTGCCAAAATACCTTTGATGTCAAAATCCTGATATTTTTTTACTATCTGTGAAAATTTTAGATTTTCAAAAATCACTCTCTCTTTAAATTTTTTCAACCTCTCTTTTGAAAATTCCAAAGCCTCTTTGTCTCTGTCGTTACAGATGAGTCTGATATCTTTGTTTTGTTCCAAAAGAGCCAAAGAGTGTCCTGCGTAACCCACGGTACAGTCGATAATATATCCGTTTTTGATATCCCCAAAAACCTCTTTTACCTCTTTTTGCAAAACGGGAATGTGTGGTATTTGCATAATGTTCCTTCTGTCTTGACCAAATTTTATTACAAAGCTTCCTCATACAGCTTTTCAAATTCGTTTATATATTGTGCCGTAAAATCTCTGTTTTTTATAACGATACTGTTTTCATCATTTCTTTTTTCTGCCGCAACCGTAAAATTGTAAGAGCCTGTAATGGTGATATTGTCATCTATGATCATCACTTTGTTATGAAGTTTGTATGAATTGCCGTCAACTTTTACGGCTATTCCGTAGTTCAAAAGCTCTTCATATTCGGAATACCTGCTGTGGCTTTGGGCTTCGTCGAAAATCGCATAGATTTTGACTCCCCTGTCAAACTGTTTTTCCAAAGCGTCGGTTATATCCTGATTTGTAAAAGCATAGATCATAAGACGAATGGAGTTTGTGGCGGAATTTATAAGAGGCAGGAGAGCCGTTGAGAGGAAGGTGTCTTCTGGTGCAAAATAGATGTCAAATTCCAAATCTCCTCTTTTTATCTTTTGGGGCTTTTTGTTTTTTATCCTGTAACCGCCTCTGAAAAGCTCCTCAAACTCCTCTTCATAAACAGATGCCACATCTTTGTCAACGATACGGATAAAATTTTCATTGTGTTTGTAAACTCCGTAGTAGGTGAGATTCATCGATCCCGTCCATGTCTCTTTTTGATCTATGATGATAAATTTATTGTGCATCAGAGAGCTTCTCTCATCTCCTTTTAACTCTACCCCCTCTCTTTTGAGTCTTTCAAACTCATCCCAGTCAAGATGGGAACTGTCGGTAAAAACTCTTACCTTTACGCCTCTTTGTTTTGCATCTATAAGAGCATCGGTTATATCTCTCAAAGAGAGTTCGTAAATCGCCATATCGATACTCTCTTTTGCGTTGTTGAGTGAAGCTGTGATATTGTTGTCTATGCCGTTTTTGTATTTTTTTGAGTTTGGATTGTTTGGATCCGTAAAAAAGATATGATAGGAAAAACTGTTTTTATACTCACTGCAATCATATCTGAAAGAGCCGTCAAGCTCCAAAGGAAGTATCAAAGTTTCAAATCCAAGTTCCAAAGCCGCTTTGCACATCTTCTCTTTTTGGGATTTGTTATTTATATATTTTTTATTGTACTCTATATGAAAAACCGGTTTGTTTTGGGATATAAAAGGCTTTAACAGTTCACATTCACTGTATTCAAAGCACTGTTCGTTTACGGCAAGATCAAAACTGTTCACCAGATCTTTTATTTGGTCAAGATCGTTTTTCAAAGCTATAAAAAGACCTTTTTTATGGGCATATTTTGCCAAAGCTTTGTTGTATGAGAGTTGATCGTTATATGTGAGTTCAAAACCGGTATCGTTTGTGTAGCCGTTTACATTATCGGCTTCCACTCCGTCGCATCCTTTGAGAGAGGCAAGGTCAAGCCGTTTTTTCATGATGTTTAAAACATTTTTGCTTCTTATGTCAAGCCACTTTTCATCTTCCCATCCGTCAAGAGTTTTGCCAAGTTCCTCTTTTTTAAACTCTTTTGTATCTTCTCTCCAATTCTCATACGAACCTGCCGAAAAGTAGCACATAACTTTTCTGCCCTGATCATGAAGTTTGTCAATAGCGCTTTTTGATGTGTCAAAAAGATCGATATAATAGACATCAACATCATAATCTGTTTTTAAAATACCTTGAAGTTGCAGTTGCCATGAGGTATCTTTAAAAGGTGCATACCAAAACTTTTTATTCAGAGTCTCTTCTATGAGATTGTTAAATTCGTCGGTATTTATAAATCTTTTGATGATATCTTCACGGCTTTGTTTTTTTAACTCTCCCCGCCAGTACTCCACCCCCGCCGTTTCGGCTTCTCTGTCAAGCAGAGTTCTGTAAAGAATAAAAATAAACTCGTCATTGTTCAGGTTTTTTGCCGTAAATTCTTTGCCTGTGAGGAAAAAAAGAGCGCTGTTTTTGGCATTTTGTTTATCCGATATCTTCTCTTTCCAGTATAAAAGTCCCTCTTTGTCGGATTCTCTTTGCAGGATATAAGAGTAAAATCTCTCCACAAAAGCCTCTTTTAGATCCTCTTTGTCGTAAGCTTTTATCCCGTAGGAGTGGCACAGAGAGTAAAACTCATCCGAAAAAGCAAATTTGTAAAAAAGAGTGTTTTTTGAAACTCTTTTGTTTTCAAGCTCTGTTTTCCAGTACTCAAATCCGCTTTTGTCCTCTTTTCTGTTTAGAAGAGTTTTATAGAGTCGTTTTATATACTCTTCATCGCTTAGATTCTGATCTTCAAACTCTTTTGAGTCAAAAAATATTTTTGCGACAAAAGTTGCGCTCTTGCCCTCTTTTAGAGATTTTTCATAATATTCAAGTCCGTTTTTGTCGGGACTTCTTAAAAGTATATTTTGGTAAAGAGTTGTGATAAACTCCTTTTCATCTGCATAAGATTGTGTAAACAGAAAAAGAAGCAGTATAATTTTAAGTAGTTTCATTTTTTATAAAATCTATAATTAAAGTCATATAATTTTTTATCATTTTGGGTTTTCCTTTTGATATCCTCTCTTCTCCCTGATCCAGTTTTTCAAAAGTGTAAAACTCTCCACTCTCTTTCAAAAAATCTGTTTTCATATCTTTGAAAGGGCGCATATAGACTTTTGTTTTTTTCGCATTTTGGTTTGAAAAAGGTATGATCTCAAGTCTGCTGTCTCCTAGACAGAGTGGTTTTTTTATCTTTGCCGACGAGAGAGAGAAAGATGTAACACCTGCAATCACTTCACAATTTTCCCATACACTGTAATCTCTTTTTTTTATTATATCAAGCATATAATATATTGTACTGTAAATTCCCGCATCTCCCAAAGTAACAAATGAAACTTTTTTGTATCTGTTCAATGCCATGTAAACGGTATCCGCCTGATTTTCCCAGTCTTTGGGATTGAACTTCATAGGAACAAAAACTGGTACGAGTTTTTTTTCAAAACCAAAATCATCCAAAATATCTTTTACTATTTTATAGGCTATTGATCTTTTGAAACTTCCGTCTCTGCTTTTTGTGGGGATACAGACAGCTTCACTTTTTTGCAAAGCTCTAATGCCTTTTAAAGTTATAAGTTCATAATCTCCGGGTCCCAAAGAGACCATATACAATTTTTTCAACTACTCTCCTGACTTTTTGATCTCTTCTTTTATATTGGATACAATGATATCTCGTATCTCTTGCATCTGGATCAGATTGAATTTATCGCTTTTTGTAAGAGAAGGTGCGATAAAAGTTTCAAACTCATCTGCAAGTTCATTTTTTATCTCAACCATATCTTTGACAAAATGGTTTCCGCTGACAAGAAGCATCGGAATAATTTGCACTTTTTTGACCGAATTTCTTCCAAACTCCTCTTTTAGATGTTCTTTTAGGGCAAAAAAGGGATTTGAACCCTCCAAAGAGCAGGTAAAATTCAAAGGATTTAATTTTGGTAAAAGATTTTCGATGTAAGAGATAGAATTTGAACCCTCTATATCCAAAAGAGGTGTTCCGTGAATGATAAAAAGATTTGCGGTATCCTGTTTTGAGAGCTTTTTGTTTAGAGAGATTAAAAAGTCGGTAGTCTCTTTTGATTTGGTAAAAACAGCTTTGGAGACTCTTATATTTGCGAGGCTGAAAAGAGAAAAACCTTTTGCAGTCTTTTTAACCATCTCATGTTCATCGGTAGGAAAGAGGTTGATTGATGAAATAATGATCTTTTTATATCCCTTCATATCGACATCTGCCAAAACCTGAGGAAGGTTTTTAAAATCCATCCCTTTTTTTTGGGAGAGTTTGATAACCATTCTGGAACTAAAAGCAAGAAAAATGTCTATTCCTTCAAATTCTTTTTCTATATATTTTTTTAATTCAAAATATTTTTCACTCTCTACGATAGAGCCAAAGCAGGAAAGTATGATGGCTTTATCTTTTGTATAGTGTCTGTATCTTTTCATAACTGCTGTTCTCCTAAATTTTATATGATTTTATCCAAAAACAGATTTTTTTGGAATAAACATTTCAAAGTGGTTTGCATTTGCTTTTTTTATGTTATAATTTACCAAATTTATTTAATAAAAACGATAAAAAACGAAAGGTATTTAATTAATGACCAAAGTAAAAATTCTTTTTCTTTGTCTGTTTTTGGTGATATCTTCTTTGACTGCAAAAGAATACAGAATTTATACTTTAGAGGACAAAGTTGTTGTTCAGGATGAAAATGATCAAATAATATCTCATAATATCTCATCAGTATTTAATAATTTAAATTCAGGAGACAGTGTAAAATTTAAAAGGGGAGATATTTTTTATCAAAAAGTCTTAGTTAAAAACAAAAGTGATATTTTTATAGGGAGTTATGGAGATGTTAATCTCTCTTTACCTGTTATTACCTCCGTACGGGAAATACCTTTTGAAGAAAATCAAACTTTTGAAATTTTTTACTCAAAAGATAAAGAAGTCGATCTAAATGATACGAGTTTTCAAAATTTAAGTTACCGGTTTATGCAAAATTACTCTCTTTTATCAACACAGACCAAACAGCAAATTGCAAATAATTTTGAAGATGTAAAAGATTTTGTTGATTATATTGTCAGAATCAAACTGCCGGTTGAGAAATTTGAATATTTTGATCCAAAAGCTGTTCGTATATGGATAAAAGATGATGAAAAACTAAGACTTATGCTTTTTGAAGAGTTAAGATGCAAAGAGTGCAAAGATAGTATCAGATGGTTCTTTGAAGATAAAGAGAATTATCTGTATCTTTTTATCAGGGGAGAGACGGGAAATCTTGATAAATTAAAAGATGAATTAAAAATCAACAATATAAATGTAGATACTTTAAGTATCCAAAATTCCAAAAATATTACGGTTTCAAATCTGAGTATAGAGGGCGGAAAGTATGCCGTAGCTTTGAGAGGGAGCAGTTTTGTAAACTTTACAGACTGTTCTGTCGGAAAGGGTGCTTTTGTCGGGGTTGAAATAACAAATTCACTTGATTCAAACGCCTCTTCGGATTATAATATTTTGGACGGATGCAGTATTGATTCGGGATTTGATTTTAAAAATTACCGTTTTCACTCTTCAAGAGGAGTACAAGACGGAATCTTTCTTGTAGGAAAAGCCTCACAAAACAAAATAATCGGTTGCAGTGTTACAAACTGGGGACATTCGGCGATAAATCTCTTCTCTTCGGAAGAAAACGGTGGCAATATCTCTTTTAACGAATTTATCTCAAACAGGATAGACGGAAGCAAAGTTCCTTATATGCACGGTTTTACAACCGAAGGTATCACATGTGCACATAACCGCTTTACTTCAAACTTTTTTACAAACCTCGGTGCAAGAAACCAGTTTGGCGGAGTAGAAAATGCAGTGTATAGAAACTATTTTGGCAATATCTATAATTCACAAATCAAAAAAGATCAAGGATACGGAGCGGGACAGGGTATCTGGATACAGGCGTATGCAAAAAACAACTATATAACTGAAAATATTTTTATAAACTGTGATGAAGCGGCAATATCTGTCGTCAGCTATGAAAAAGACAGTGAGAAAGAGAAAAATACGATAAGCGGCAATTTTATTATCAACTGCGGAGAGAAGATATTTAATAAACCTTATCAAAATTGTGTGATTGAAGTATTTGACAAACACAAGGAAAGCTCTTCCATAAAAGATAACAATTTTGTAAACAATAAAATTTTTGCAAGAGGCTATACTCCAAAGATCTATTATCATGATGAAGAATTTACAATAGATGAGTTTAATAAACAGATAGGGCGTTACGGTGATTTTATAATCGGCAATAAACAAATAGGCAGATAAAAAGGAAAAAAGGTGTTCTCTTTGGTTATCAGAGTGATATTTTGGGTGGTTTTGCTTTTAAGTGGCGGTTTTGCTTCCATCTCCTTGCAAAAAACAGGGATTTACGGGGGCATTATAAACGATATGAAGATTGGAGGAAGATACCTTTACAGTGCCAATCGGCAGGGAATAGGGGTAGTAACACTAAGCGATCCTCTAAATCTTAGAGAGGTCTCTTTTGTTACTCTGAAAAAGGAGGTTACTTCTTTATTTGTCGATACAAAAGAGAGAAAGCTTTATGCGGCATTTAAAAATGGAGGTTTTGCTCTTTATTCTCTAAACAATCCGGCATATCCCAAAAAGATAAGCGAATATGAAGAGAGAGATATCGAGATACTGGATATAAAGATTCAAAACGGCTATGCCTATCTTGCATCCAAAGAGAGGGGTGTAATCGTAGTAGATGTTTCAAATGAAAAACATTTTTTCAAAGTCGGCTCTTTGGATACTCCGGGGTTTGCCAAAAAGCTTATCATCAGAGGAAATACAGCCTTTTTGCTGGATAATCATTTCGGTATCGAGGTTATTAACATCTCAAATCCTTCAAATCCCTTTTTTGAAAGAAAATTCAGGATAAATCAAAAAGATATCGATATGGCGTTAAAGGGAAGATATCTTTATATAACAAATGCAAATCAGGGGCTTTTGGTGATGGATGTGCAAAATCCCAAAGCTTTGGACTGGTCAAAACAGGCGGCTTTTATCTCTACAAAAAGCTATTTTTCCAAAATCTATATCTATGAAGATCTTCTTTTTGTTTTGGAGGGAGATAAAAATATAAAGATAATGAATATCTTAGATCCTCTAAATCCTGTGATACTCTCTTCTTATGAAACAAAAGAGAAAACAACATCTTTTATAGCTCAAAACAGGCAATATCTCTATCTAAGCGGAGAAGGTACAGGGATAGAGACGGTAAATATTTCAGATATTCAAAATCCAAAACATTATGCAAGATATATAGGAGAAGATCTATTTGCAAAGAGTGTTGTTTCAAGAGGGAGATATGCCTATATGGCAGACGGATATTTTGGAGTTCATGTTGTAGATATCTCTAACGAAGAAGAACCGAAACTTGTCTCTTTTATAAATACTGATTCTGCGGTTTCATCTGTCTGTCTGAAAGGAAGATATGCCTATATCATGGTAAAAGAGGGAAAAATTATTATTGCCGATGTGATACGACCGAAAACTCCAAAGATCATCAAAACTCTCAAAACAGGCAATGAAATCGGCGGGTGTTATATAAAAAATGATTTTCTTTTTGTATCAAAAGGCAAAAGAGGTTTTGATATTTATGATATTTCAGATGGCAAAGATCCTTTAAAAGCCGGAGATTTCCTCACGGGGGGAGATGTTTTTGGTATGAGTGTAAAAGGTGATTATGTCTATATAGCCGATGGGATAAAAGGTATCAGTATAGTTGATATCTCCTATCCCTATCTGCCTTTTTTGGAAAAGAGGATATCTGTCGGGAAGAGTATTTATACCCTGAAGATAAGAGACAGATTTTTATATGCGGGATGTGAGAGGTGCATGAAGATATATGATATTTCAAATGTAAAAGTTCCCGTTTTAAAAAGTACCTACAATGTAACGGGTTCTATCATGTCTCTTGAACTACGGGGAGATCATGCTCTGCTTGGGATAAAAAACAGTGGTATGGAGATGGTGAATATAAAGGATTTCAGTAATATTTATCCTGAAAGCTTCGTTGATATAAATTCTTTTGACGGCAATGTTCTTTTCAATTATGATCTTGCTCTTTCAGCGTCGGGGAGGGGAGGACTTGAAATATATAAGATTTATACTCATAATCTCTATCCAAAAGATCTCTATGCATTTGCCATGGGCAAAAGCAGTGCTTATATATTTTGGGATAAACTTGACGGAATTGACGGTTATTATCTGACAAGGATAGAGATTGACAGCGGTAAAAGAGAGGTTATAGCCATCCTTGATCCGCTGACGGAAGATTATGAAGATTTTTCTCTTTTGCCAAATACCAGATATCAGTATGAACTTAGGGCCTCAACTGAATTTGGTCTTTCACAGGCGGCTCTTTCTGATATTGTTTTGACAGAAGGGGGAAGCGCACCGGTATCACCGGGTGATTTTGTGGCAAGACTCGGAGGTAACAAAGAGGCTGTTTTGACATGGGTTGATAATTCCGATGATGAGAACAGTTTTTACATCACAAGACACAATCCTGATGGAAGTGCCGAGATCGTTGCCATCTTACCGGCAAATACGACAAGTTACAAAGATACAAAGTTAAAAACAGGAGGAGAGTACAGTTATGAGATAATCGCTGTAAATGAATTTGGCAAATCAACTCCTGTTTTTTCAAATAAGATAAAAATCGTTGAGATTACCGCTCCAAAAGCACCGGCAAATTTTACGGCAACTCTAAAGGATGATAAAACGGTTCTTTTAAGATGGGAAGACAGATCAGATAATGAACAGAATTTTATCATAACAAGAAAAAATCCTGACGGTACTTTTGAAAAGATAGCTACCCTTGCGGCAGATACAACCTCTTTTGTGGATAAAAATGTATCTAAAGACGGTGTTTACCAGTATGATATAGCATCTCTCAACAGTGCCGGAGTTTCCAAAAGAGTACTTTCAAACAGTATAAAAATAGGGGGAGACAAGATTCCGGCGGCTCCTTCTGATTTTAAAGCAAGAGCAATGGACGGCAAAGTAAAACTTACATGGCAGGATAACTCCGATAATGAAAACGGTTTTTATATCACAAGAAACAATTCTGACGGGACATTGAGTGTAATAGCTTTTGTAAAAAGCGATATAACAGAATATACCGATGAGGATGTTCAGCCGGGTTCTGTTTACAGTTATCAGATACTTGCGATGAATGATAACGGAATTTCAGACTGGGCAACTTCCAATGAAGTTACGATCTCTGGAGGAACCGTTCCCAAAACTCCCTCTTTGGTATCGGTGAAACAGCAAAGTGATGGCAGTGTAAAAATAACATGGCAGGATAACTCTGACAATGAGATAGGATTTTATCTTGAGAGAGAAGAGAGCGGTCAAACATCAATCATCATAGCGATTTTGGATGCAAACAATGATGAATATATAGACAAAGATGCAAAAGATGGTGTAACCTATCGGTATTTTGTCAGTGCGTTTAATGATTTTGGAAACTCTCCAAAAAGCAAATCAAATGAGATTACGGTTAAAAAGTAGGGTTTTATCCCTCTTTTTTAACCTTTTTTGACAGTCTGTGCCATATCCCACATCGGCATAAATATTCCAAGAGCCAAAAGAAGAACCATTCCCGCTATAAAACCCAGCATGATAGGTTCTATATAAGAGGAGATATTATCGATTAGATCCTGAAATTTCAGTTTATAATATTCTGCAACCTTATCTAGCATCTGATCCAAAGCACCTCCTTGTTCTCCGGCTTTTATCATCTGTATAAGCATTCCTTCAAAAAGTTCTGTTTCTTTAAAAGACTCCGTTAGATTAACACCTCTTTCTACCGAAACTTTTACCAAAGAGAGTTTTTCTTTCAGATAGGTGTTTTCTGTGGTAAGTACCGCCGTATCAAGAGCATCGACTACGGGAATACCCGCCCTTATGAGTTCTGTAAAGATCATCATAAAACGGCTCATTGTCGAATAGTATATGATATTTCCGATGAGATAGACTTTTAGGATATTCCTGTCCCACTGTTTTTGAAATCCCTGATTTGTTTTATACATAAATTTTATATAAAATATTGTTATGAAAATTCCCGCCAGAAGATATATACCGTAATGGTTTACCGCACTCTCCATAAAAAGAAGAATTTTTGTAGGAAGAGGGAGTTCGGAGTGAAATTTTTCAAATATCTCTTTGAATTTTGGAACAACATATACCATCATAATCGTAAAAGCTATAATGATCGCTATCGTAACCGTTATCGGATAACGCATCGCT
>Ga0256914_1002889_pt1 | contig 14032 bp, 6 predicted proteins | sample HulkmetaG_FD_191571 | JGI IMG/M metagenome (GOLD analysis project Ga0256914, IMG submission 191571) | Hydrothermal chimney microbial communities from Main Endeavour vent field at the Juan de Fuca Ridge, Pacific Ocean - Hulk | ecosystem: Environmental > Aquatic > Marine > Hydrothermal vents ... | reverse complement strand
CGCGGCGTTTCGTCTTGCCGGGCGGGGGGCGGGCTTTTAGGTTGCCGGGCGTTTGGGGGCGCTCCCCGGATCATGAAACGCACCGCCGAAATCCAGTACGATTCGCGCGCCGAGGGCGTTCCCCGTCACCCACCCCCGATTTTTTCCAGCTTGCGAGGCGCGCGGAACGCCCCTTGGGAATACCACCCCGGCTTTTCCCCCCTCCTCCGTCGGGAAGATTTCCGGGAAAGCCGGACAGCTCGCGGCCCTCTTGGAGGGGGGGGCGGGCAAGTCCCCATGAGCCGCCGGCTTCCCCGATTGGTCCGCCAATTGCTTTGACGCTCCATTCCCTCTCCCTTAGGTTGGGTGGTTTGACGGTTTTCTTATGTTTGGCTGGATTATCAAGAAGGTCATCGGCACCAAAAACCAGCGCGAAGTGCGCCGGCTGCGACCGCTCGTCGCCCGGATCAACGCGTTGGAGGAGTCGTTTCAGTCCCTGACGGACGAGGAATTGCGGGCGAAAACCGCCGCCTGGCAGGCCGAGTTGAAGGAGATCACCGACAACGACGCCCTCCAGCGGCGGCTCAACGAAATCCTCCCCGAGGCGTTCGCCGTGGTGAAAAACGCCTGCCGTCGGCTCGCCGAGCGGAAGGAGAAGATCATCGTCCGCGGCCACGAGATGGTCTGGGACATGATCCCCTTTGACGTGCAGCTCATCGGCGCGTGGGCCCTGCACAACGGGCGGATCGCGGAAATGGCCACCGGCGAGGGCAAAACCCTCGTGGCCACCATGCCGGTGTACCTGAACGCCCTCACCGGACGGGGGGTGCACGTGGTGACGGTGAACGACTACCTCGCCGAGCGGGACAGCGAGTGGATGGGGGCCATCTACCGCTTCCTCGGATTGACCGTGGGCTGCATCCTCCATGACCAGCCGCCCGCCGTGCGCCGGGAACAGTACCATTGCGACATCACCTATGGCACCAACGCGGAGTTCGGCTTCGATTACCTGCGCGACAACGGCATGGCGGTGCGCGCCGAGGACCAGGTGCAGCGCGGGCACTACTACGCCATCGTGGACGAGGTGGACTCGATCCTGATTGACGAGGCCCGCACCCCGCTCATCATCAGCGGCCCGGCGGTGGTCAACACCGACAATTCGCTCTACCTCACCTTCAAGCCCAAGGTGGCCTCCCTGGTGCAGTTGCAGGAGCGCCTCTGCCGCCGGTTCCTCGCGGAAGCCAGGGAGCTGCTCAAAAAACTCCACCCCGAGGACGGCTCCATCCCGCCGGACCGGGCGGACCTCGAGCGCGAAATCGGCCTCCTGCTCTACCGCGTCAAAATGGGGTCGCCCAAGATGCCGGAGTTTCTGGCCCTGATGGAGGACCCCGAGAACCAGCGGATGGCCCAGGCTTCGGAGCTGGAACTCCACGCCGACCAGACCAAAAAACAGCTCTACGCCGAGAAGGAGGAGCTGTTTTTCGCCATTGACGAAAAAGGCTACGAAGCCGACCTCACGGAAAAGGGCCGCAACGCCCTCAGCCCGGAGGATCCCGACGCCTTCGTGCTGCCGGACCTGATCACCGCCATCCACGAGATTGACAACGGCCCCGAGCCCGATCCGGTCAAGCGGATGGAAGCCAAGCAAAAGGTGCAGGCGGAGTTCGAGGAAAAGGCGCGCCGCATCCACGTCATCTCCCAGCTCGTCAAGGCCTACTGCATCTACCAGCGCGACGTGCAATACGTGGTGCAAAACGGCAAGGTCATCATCGTGGACGAGAACACCGGCCGCCTGATGAGCGGCCGGCGCTGGAGCGACGGGCTCCACCAGGCCGTCGAGGCCAAGGAAGGGGTCGAGATCGAGAAGGAAACCCAGACGCTGGCGACCATCACCATCCAGAACTACTTCCGGATGTACACCAAGCTGGCGGGCATGACCGGCACCGCCGAGACCGAGGCGCACGAATTCCAGGACATCTACAAACTGGGCGTCCTCGTCATTCCCACCAACAAACCCTGCATCCGCAAGGACTACGACGACACGGTGTACAAGACCCAGCGCGAAAAATGGGCGGCGGTGGTGCGGGAGATTCAGGAAATCCACGCCCAGGGCCGCCCCATTCTGGTGGGCACCATCTCGGTCGAAGTCAGCGAGCACCTCTCCCGCATGCTGAAGAAAGTGGGCATCGTCCACTCCGTGCTCAACGCCAAATACCACCAGCAGGAGGCCGAGATCGTCTCCCGCGCCGGCCAGCGGGGCGCGGTGACCATCGCCACCAACATGGCCGGCCGCGGCACCGACATCAAACTCGGCCCCGGCGTGGCCGACCTGGGCGGCCTGCACGTGCTCGGCACCTCCCGTCACGAATCCCGCCGCATTGACCGGCAGTTGCGCGGCCGCTGCGCCCGCCAGGGCGATCCCGGCTCCTCCCACTTCTTCATCTCGCTCGAAGACGACCTGATGCGCCTCTTCGGCTCCGACCGCATCGTCAAGATCATGGAGCGGGTCGGTCTGGAAGAAGGCCAGGAACTGGAGCACCCCTTCCTGAACCGCTCCATCGGCCAGGCCCAGAAACGGGTCGAGCAGCACCACTACCAGATCCGCAAGCGCACCCTCGAATACGACGACGTGATGAACCGCCAGCGCGAAGTCGTGTACGGCTTCCGCAACGAAATCATCCACGCCGACGACGTGCGCGAGCAGTTGATGAACATCATCGAGGAGGTGGTGGTCGAAAAAGTGCTCGAAACCACCTCCGCCACCGTCGAACCCTCGGAATGGGAAAAACGCCCCCTCTCCGACTGGGTCAACCTCAACTTCCCCCTCGGCATGGCCGAGGAGGAGATCGTCCGCGTGGGCGAACAAGGCACCGAGGAACCGCCGAAAGATTCCCTCTTCGAGGGCCTGAGCCCCGCCCAGTACGCGGTGGCGCGCCACCTCATCGAAAAGATCCACCACGCCTACCACATCAAGGTCCAGCACGAGGATCCCGAGGCCCTCAAGACCGTCGAGCGCTACACCATCCTCAGCGCCATTGACCGGCTCTGGCAGGAGCACCTCTACAACATTGACAGTCTCCGCTACAGCATCGGCCTCCGCCAGTACGGCCAGCGCGATCCCCTCGTGGAATACAAGGTCGAGGCCTCCAAGCTCTTCGACGAGCTGATGGTCAACATCAAGACCGAGATTTGCCACAACGTCTTTCGCAGCGCCTCGAGCATGATGGCCTTCGAGAACTTCCTGCGGAACCTCCCCCAACAAACCGTGCATCCCCAGGCCGACGCCCTCGCCGCCGGCGGAGCCCCCTCCGGGGCGGCGGCCGGCTCGCCGGTGGACGACATCATCGCCGCGGCCACCGAAGCGGCGGGCGCCCCGCCCCAGCCCGCCCCGACCACCCGGACCAAAAAAGTGGGGCGCAACGAATCCTGCCCCTGCGGCAGCGGCAAAAAATACAAGCACTGCTGCGGCCGCTGACGCGCGTCCGCCGGGGCAGGCCGGGTTCCCCGGCCCGCCGTTTGGGGGCGCCGGACCGTCGCGTCGGGCGGGACGTCCGCGCTCCTTTTGGTTCGTGCCCGGCGTGGCTCCGCCTCCGAGAGCGGGCCTTCCCGGCCTTTCTCTTCGCTTGGCAAAACGGCGCCCGCCCGCCACCCTCGCGGGCATGAACCACCCACCGCGTTGCCTCGCTTGGGCGCTCGCGCTGTTTCTGGCCGGAGGCGCCCGCGCCGCGCCGGCCCCGAAGGCGCCGCCGCCCAACATCCTCCTCATCCTGGTGGACGACATGGGCTGCGGCGATCCCGGCTGCTACAACCCGCAAACGAAAATTCCCACGCCCCACATGGACCGGCTGGCCCGGGAAGGGTTGCGATTCACCGACGCCCACGCCGCCGGATCGCTCTGCCATCCGTCCCGTTACGGCCTGCTCACCGGCTGCTTTCCGTTTCGCGTCAACGTGGAAAACTGGCGGCGCCAGCCGCTCATCCGGGAGGGGCAGATGACCTTCGCCTCGCTGTTGCGCGACCACGGCTACTTCACGGCGATGGTCGGCAAATGGCACCTCGGCTTCGCGGAACGGGGCTACGACCAGCCGTTGCGGGGCGGGCCGGTGGACCGGGGCTTCGACTCCTTCTTCGGCATCCGCGCCTCGACCGACATCCCGCCCTACTTCTACATCCGCGACCGCCGGGCGGTGGCGCCGCCCACGGAGCATATCGAGGCGCACCACAGCGAGGGGTGGTCGTCCATCCAGGGCGCCTTCTGGCGCGCCGGCGGCATCGCGCCGGGGCTGAAGCTGGCGGACGTGCTGCCCCGGTTCACGACGGAAGCGGAGCAGGTCATCCGGGCGCGGGCCGCGCAAACGCCGGCCCGGCCCTGGCTGCTTTACCTGGCCTATCCCGCGCCCCACACCCCGTGGCTGCCGTCCCGGGAGTTTCGCGGGCGCAGCGGCGCGGGGCTCTACGGCGATTTCGTGATGATGGTGGACGCCATGATCGGGCGCGTCCTCGAAACGCTCGCGGCAACCGGCCAGGCGGACCGGACCCTGGTCATCCTGACCTCCGACAACGGCCCGGTCTGGTACGACCGCGACGTGGAACGGTGGGGCCACGACTCGGCGGGCGGCTGGCGCGGCATGAAGGGCGACGCCTGGGAGGCGGGCCACCGGATGCCGTTCATCGTCCGCTGGCCCGGCCGGGTGAAACCGGGCACGGTCAGCCGGCAGACCATCTGTTTCACCGACCTGCCGGCCACCTTCGCGGCGCTCGTGGAGGCGGAACTGCCGCCCGACGCCGCGCCGGACAGTTTCAATCTCCTGCCGGTGTGGCTGGGCCGGCAGCCGGAGGAGCAGCCCATCCGCGGACCGTTGCTGCTGCGTTCCGGCAACGGAATGATGAGCGTTCGTGACGGACGCTGGAAACTCATCGAGGGCCTCGGCTCGGGCGGGTTTTCCCCGCCCCGCCGGCTTCGCCCGCGGCCCGGCCAGCCCGCCGGCCAGCTCTACGACCTGGTCTCCGATCCCGGCGAAACCCGCAACCTCTGGGCGGAGCGCCCGGAGGTGGTGAAACGGCTGCGGGCCGAGCCGGCCCGTCTGCGCGCCGCCGGCGGCAGCCGTCCCGGCTTCACCGCGCGCTGAGCCCCTGCCATGCTCGTCGTAAAAACAAGCAAAATCGGCAAAAAAAGATGGACACTTTTCCTGAAACCGGATTAAAAAGTCCCCTGTTGACCATCAGCAACCGTAGAATAAGCAACGCACAAATGATCTTATGAACGCAACGATCCTCAAAACGGCGGTGGTGGCGGCGGCCTTGAGCGCGACGGCAACCGCGGGCGTGGCTGTAAGTTTGATTGACCATCCCGAAACCAGCGGCTCCAACCCCTACCTGCCCTCGGTGGACGCCCCGAACTACGTCATCGGCTACGAAGTGACCGACCAGCGTTTCGGGCTCGATGGCTCGGTGGACGCCAGCGGCGACCCGGTGGAAGCCATGACGCAGACCTTCACCCTGGCCAATCCGGTGCAGATGGAGTCCCTGTTCATCGCGTACAACGACTTCCGCGTCAGCGGCGTGATCCGGCTCAGCCTCGATCTCGGAAACGACGGCGTGGTGGATTTCAGCGAAGACATTCCCGTCAGCGGGCTTACCACCGGCGTGGGCGCCAATCCCCGCACCGAGCCCCGGAACTGGCTGGAGTTCAACCTGGCCGCTTCCAGCCTGCTCCTCCCCGCGGGAACGAGCAGCTTCACGATCGCCGGAATCAGCGAGGAGGCCGGAAGCACGACCTTCATCTTCGCGCCGCAGTACGAGATCGCGCCCAGCGGCTACGCGGACGGGGAAATGACGCTGAACTTCAGCCCCACCACGGGCGACGCGGGCTTTGCCGTGACCGGCACGGTGGTGCCCGAGCCGTCGGTCACCCAGCTCGGCCTGCTCGGCTTCCTGATGCTGTTCCTCCGGCGGCGGCGTTGATCCGGAACCGAAATGCGACTTCAAGCCGTTCTGTACGGCCTTTTTCTCGCCGGCCTGGCTTCCGCGGCGGAAGCCGGGCCGGTTCGCGATTGGGCCACCACCAACGGGGACGCGGGCTTTGCTGACGGCAGCGAGACCACTGATTCGCCCGTCACCACCAGCGCCGACGCCGACACCATCGCGGCCAACCTCGACGCGCCCGTCACGCTGGCGCCGGGCGATTTCATCCTGCTGACCGGTTCGGTCACGCTGGATGTCCCGCTCAAATGGAATGATTTCCGCATCGGACTGTTCGCCGGCGACCCGCCCGTGACCCCCGGCAACGGCCACGGGTTCGTCGGTTTTTACGCCGGCGCCGGCGTGGCGGGACGAAGCGGCCACGTGAAATTCGGCAACGGCTCGGCCGCCAACCCCTTTTCCGCCTCGGCGGCCGTGGTGTTGGGCGCGATGTCCAGCCCCGCCGTCACTCCCCCGGCCCGTGATCCGCTCGACTTTCGGCTGAAAATCACCCGACAAGGCGACACGCTCACCGTGGAGGCCGCCTTCACCGACGGCGACCTCTACCAAACCGCGGCGACCCTCGCGGATTGGGCGCCGCCCGCCGGTTACCCGTACACCTTTGACACGGTCGCCTTCCTCATGGGCGGCAATTTGAACGGAACCCGCGCCGCTTATTCCCACGTGACCGTGGAGGTCGGCTCCGTGGACAGTGACGGCGACGGCATGGATGACGATTGGGAACGCGCGCACGGGTTGATCGTGGGCGAGGACGATTCGGCGCTGGACGCGGACAGCCAGGGAGGACCGGACGGGTTGAGCAATCTCGAGGAATTCCGGCGCGGCACCGATCCCCAGAACGCCGACACCGACGGCGACGGATTGCTCGACGGCGTGGAAACCCGCACCGGCGTCTTCGTGGGCGCCGACGACACCGGCACCGATCCCCTCCTCGCCGACACGGACGGCGACGGCCTCCAGGACGGCGCGGAAGTGGCCCGCGGCACCGATCCCACCGATCCGGACGACCCGGGCAGTCTTCTCGGCGAGCGGCTGTTCGGCATTGACTTCAACCGCAACGACCAACCGGGCGCGCCCAGCCAGTCATGCTTCCGGGTAATTGCGGGCTCGGCGGCCGATCAGACGGCCAATCAGCCCCGTTATGCCAAGAAGATCGGCCCCTGGCGGGTCACCATCCGCCGGCCTGACGGGGAAAACCTCGAGTTCCGGGGAGCCAACGGGGATTCCTCCCGCGCCATCCCCGGCGGCGACACCTCGCGCTCCTTCCTCGTGGCCGACTTCATCGGCACGCGGGGCGGACGGCTGGAGATCACGATCACCGGCCTGCCGGCGGGCGATTACGTCTTCCGCTCGTTTCATCTCGAGCCGTTCACCCAGGCGGCGCTCGGCTTTGCCCAGGGCGCCACCCCCACCACCCCGAACCGGATCGAACTCCGCCTCGGCGACCGGTCGCTGGGCCGGGTCCACCCCACCGCGCTGGGGGCCGCGGGACTCGGCACCACGTTCATTGACGATTCGCAAATCCCCGCGCTCGTGGCTTCGTTTCACCATGACGGCGCGGGACCGCTGACCCTCGAACTGCGCGCCCTGGACGCCAACGGCGACAACGCTTTTCTGTTTCTCAACGGATTCGAACTCTTTCAAGCCCCCGCCCCATGACCTTTCTCCCCCCAGCCCTCGCCGCTGCTTGCGGCCCGGCGCGCGCGTTGCTCCGGCGGAGCCGCGAACTGGGCCGGATCGGCGCCCTGCTCTTCGCCGCCGCGGTTTCGGCCCGCGCGGCCAAACCCAACGTCCTGTTCATCGCCGTGGACGATTTGCGCCCGGAACTCCACTGCTACGGCGCGGCTCACATGCACACGCCGCACATGGACCGGCTCGCTTCGGAAGGGCGGCTCTTCCTCCACCACTATGTGGCCGTGCCCACCTGCGGCGCCTCCCGTTACGCGCTGATGACCAGCTTGCGGCCCACCGCCGCCACCGACGACAACGCCGCCTTCGACCACATGCCCAAGCAGAGGCCCGCCCGCCCGGAAAGCTGGGTGGACCTGCTGCGCCGCAACGGTTGGCACACCGTCTCGCTGGGCAAGGTCACCCACGAACCCGACGGCTTCCGCTGGAACTACCCCACGACGTACGACCTCGGGCGGCGCTACGCCACCTACCCCGACATGCGTTTCTCGTGGGACGAAATCCTCTTTGACCACGGCAAATGGGGCGCGCAACGCTATCCGCTCTTCGCCTACGCCGACGGCACCGGCCGCGTCCGGAACACCTCCCCCGCCTACGAAATCGGCGTGGATGCCCGCGGCGATTCGCTCCCCGACGACGCCTATCCCGACGGCCGGATCGCCGCCGCCGCCGTCGAGAAACTCCGTGAATTCGCCGATGACGGCGTCCCGTTCTGCCTGGCGGTGGGCTTCTTCAAGCCGCATCTGCCGTTCAACGCGCCCAAGGCCTACTACGACCTCTACGATCCGGCCGCCCTGCCGGGACCCGATCCCGCCACCCGTCCGGTCGGCGCCGAATACGCCACCACCATCCCCTCCGGCGAGCCCAATGCCTACACGGCGCTCGGAGACCGCGCCCGGCTGCGCCGCGCCTACTTCGCCTGCGTTTCCTACGTGGACGCGCAAATCGGCAAGGTGCTCGACGCGCTGGACGCGCTCGGGCTGGCCGACAACACCCTCGTCGTGCTGTGGGGCGACCACGGCTGGTGCCTGGACGATTACGGCCTGCTCGGCAAACACGTCGTGCTCGAGCGGGTCGTGCACGCGCCGCTCATCGTGCGCCTGCCGCGAAGCCTCGGCGGCGACCCCTTCGCCGGCGTGCCGGCCAACGGCATCGTCGAAACGATTGACCTCTATCCCACCCTCGCCGAGCTGTGCGGCGTGACTCCGCCCGCCGGCATTTTCGGCGAATCCTTCGTGCCGCTGCTCCGCAACCCCTTCGCCCCGGGCAAGGACGCGGCCTACTCGCGCTGGGGCGCCGTCACCACCGTGCGCAGCCTTCAATGGCGCCTGATCCACTGCGACAGCGGAAACGACCTCTACGACCTTTCCCGGGATCCCTACGAGCGCGAGGACATTCACGCGGAGCATCCGGACGTGGTTTCCCGGCTCACTCCCGCCCTTACCCGGCAGGCGGGCCGGCACGGGCACACCAACTACGTGACGTGGGCCGCCGAGCGGCCGGAGCTGGCCGATCCGCACGCCGACGCGGACGGCGACGGCGCCGCCAACCAGGTCGAATACCTGGCCGGCGCCAACCCGCTGGACGCCGCCAGTCGCCCGGAAGTCACCCTCGAATGGCTCGCCCCGCCCGGGGAAGATCAATCCACGAAGGTTCCCGTTTTCGGCTTCACCGTCTCCACGTTGCCGGACGACGTGCGCTTCCGGCCCCTGGCCTCGCCGGACCTGCGGCACTGGTCCTCCTCTCCGCTGGTCTTCTTCGACGCCACCCCGCTCGACGACGGCCTCGTGCGGCTCCAGTTCCGCTTCACGCAATCGGCGTCCCGCCAGTTCTTCCGGCTCCACGTCGCCGACGACTGACGGACGCCCCCCCTCAATCCGTCCGCCCGGCGGGCCGTGCCAGCGGCGACGGAAACCGCGTCCGACGACGGTCCCTTTCGCCGGGGGGCCGTCTTTCCCCGGCAAGGTTTGCGGTTGCGCAAAACAGATCGGCGGTTCAGCCTTTTCGGCAATGATGATGAACTCCCTTTCGCGGCATCTTTGTTGGGGGCGCCGGGCGCTGGCCGGAGCCTTGCTGAGCGTTTCGCTCTGGGCCGGCGCTGCCCGTCCCGCTCCGTCGTCCCCGTCTCGACTTCCCGTCCGCTCCACGCGCCCCGCGGACACCCAACAGGTGGGCCAGCAGGGGGCGGGGCGGGCCATCCTGCCGGTCAACCAGCTCCTCACTCCGGTCGGCCAATTCATCCAACTGCCCGGCCTGCGTCCCCAAGCCGCCGCCCTCTCGCCGGACGGCGAACTGCTGGCGGTCTCGGGCAAGAGCAGCGAGTTGCTCATCCTCGACCCGGACGACGGTTCCATCCGGCAGCGGGTGAAATTGCCCTCCGACCGGCAAAACACCCCCACGCCCGCGCCGGTCTCGGCGAACATCCTCGAGCCCGACACCAAGGGGCTGCTCAGTTACACCGGCCTGAAGTTCTCGCCCGACGGCCGCCGGATTTACCTCAGCAACGTGAACGGCTCGATCAAGGTGTTCACGGTGGCCGCGGACGGCACGGTGCGCCCCTCGCACTCCATTCCCCTGCCGCCGGCCAACGCGCCGCGCCGCCGGGCGGAAATCCCCGCCGGGCTGGCCGTCACCCCGGACGGCAAAACCCTCTATGTCTGCGGCAACCTCTCGAACCGGCTGCTGGAGATTGACCTGGAAACCGGCGACGTCCGGCGGACCTTTCCCGTGGGCGTGGCGCCGTTCGACGTGGTGTTGACGGGCGGGCGCGTCTTCGTGAGCAACTGGGGCGGGCGCCGGCCCGGGCCGGACGATCTGACCGGTCCCGCCGGGCGCGGCACCCGGGTGCGGGTGGACCCGGTGCGTCACGTGGCCAGCGAGGGCTCGGTGACCGTGATTGATCCGGGCCTGCCGGCGGAGCGGGCGGTGGTGAAGGAAATCCTCACCGGCCTGCACGCCTCCGCCCTGGCCGTGTCGCCGGACGGGCGCTACGTGGTGTGCGCCAACGCCGCGAGCGACAACCTGAGCGTCATTGACACCCGCACGCTGTGGATCGTGGAGACCATCTGGACCCGCGCCAACCCGGCGGACCTGCTCGGCGCCTCGCCCAACGCGCTGGCGTTTTCCCCCGACGGCGAAACCCTCTACGTGGCCAACGGCACCCAGAACGCCATCGCGGTGATCGAGTTCGAGCCGGAGGATCGCGCCTCCGAGCTGGAGGGGCTGATTCCGGTGGGCTGGTTTCCCGGCGCGGTGGTGTTCGACGCCCGCCGCCGGCAGCTTTGCGTGGCCAACATCAAGGGGCTGCCCCTGACGCCGAAGCCGTACCGCCACGCCGCCGCCGCGCCCGACGCGAAGGGCTTCAACACCCACCACTACCACGGCTCGTTCTCCCTCGTGCCCCTGCCGAAACCGGAGGATTTGCCCCGGCTCTCGCAGACCGTGTACGACAACCTGCGCCGGTCCCGCATCGAGGAAGCCGCCCGGCCGCCCCGGCCCGGCCGGGCGCCGCGCGCCGTGCCGGAGCGCATCGGCGAACCCAGCCTCATCAAGCACGTGGTGTACATCATCAAGGAAAACCGCACCTACGACCAGGTGCTGGGTGACATGCCCGAAGGGAACGGTGATCCCCGGCTCTGCATCTTCGGCGAGCGGGTCACGCCCAACCAGCACAAGCTGGCGCGTGAGTTCGTCCTGCTCGACAACACCTATTGCGCCGGCATCCTCAGCGCCGACGGCCACCAGTGGAGCACCACCGCCTTCGGCACCGATTACCTCGAACGCTCCTTCGCCGGCTGGCCCCGCAGTTATCCCGACGGCATGGGCGAGGACGACGCGGACGCGCTGGCCTACGCCCCCTCCGGCTTCATCTGGGACAACGCCCTCCGCCACGGCATCTCCCTCCGAAACTACGGCGAGTTCGTGGGGCCGACCGTGCACTGGCGCGATCCCCACCGCCGGGGCAGCCCCGATTGGACGGCCAGTTACCGGATGTGGAAACACCTCTCCGAAGGACTCGAACTGGACGCCACCAACCAGGTGGTGTTTTGCAGCAAGCCGATGATCGAAACCATCCGCCCCTTCACCCCCACCAACTACGTCGGCTGGAGCATGGAAGTGCCGGACCAGTACCGGGCGGACTTCATCATCCGGGAGCTGAAGGAATACGAAGCCAAGGGCGGGTTTCCGCAACTGGTCCTGATCTGCCTGCCCAACGATCACACCAGCGGCACCCGCCACGGCGCGCCCACGCCCGACGCCACGGTGGCGGACAACGACCTCGCCATCGGACGGATCATCGAGGCGCTCAGCCACAGCCCCTTCTGGAAGGAGATGGTCATTCTGGGCATCGAGGACGATCCGCAGAACGGCTTCGACCACGTGAGCGGCTACCGCACCACGGCCTACGTGGCCGGGCCGTACGTGAAACGGGGCGTCCGGGTCAGCACCCGCTACAACACCACCAGCATCCTGCGCACCATCGAACAGATTCTCGGCCTCCCGCCGATGAACCAGTTCGACGCCAGCGCCCGGCCGATGTTCGAGTGCTTCACCGACACGCCGGACCTCACCCCGTTCACCGCCGTGCCCAACCAGGTGCCGCTGGACCAGATGAACCCCGATCCCAAGGCGCTGCGGGATCCCCTCCTGCGCCGGAACGCGCTGGTCTCGGCCACGCTGAACTTCGCCGAGGTGGACGCCTGCCCGGAGGACACCCTCAACCGCATCCTCTGGCACGCCATGAAAGGCAGCCAGGCGCCCTATCCCGAATGGGCCATCACCCGCGTCGAGGACGACGACGATTGAGCCCCCGTCCGCCGGCTCCCGCTCACGGTGGCGGGAGCCGGTAAAAACGGCGCGTCCCCGAAAGCGGCTCCGTCACCCGCCACTCCCCGCCGATCCGTTCCGGAGGAGTGGCGACCGGTTGCCAGGAAGCGTTCGTCAGGCTGGCGGTCCATTCGGGCGTTTCCGCTTCCGCGCTCGTGGCCGGCCAGGTCAGCACGAGCTGGTCGCCGGCCACGCGGGCGCTCAAGGCGACCCGCCGCAGCGGCAGGGTCAACGTCACTTCACCCGCGTCGGTCAGCTCGATCGTCTGCTCCGCCGTCACCGAGCCCAGCGCGGCGTGCACTTGATGCCGCCCCTTGAACGCGCGCACCCTCGCCGCGCCCTCCGCGTCCGTCGCCAGGCTTGCGTCCGTCCACCACGTCTTGAACACCAGGTTGCTCCACGTGACGCCGTTCGGCTTGAGCGTCCAGTCGCGCCGGAACATCGCCGCCTCGGGCCGCCAATGCGACCCCGCCCAAAAACCCCACGCCAGCACCCCGTCCACCGCCGGATGGCTGAAGGCCGCCGTCAGAAAATCCCGCGTGTATTCCGCCTGCAACGCCTCGTCGCCGGTGTTCACGTCGAACTCCGTCACCAGCAACGGCCGTCCCAGCTCCGCGAACCGGTCGAACACCGCCAGACACTGCATCGGCGAGCTGAGGTAACTCCCGAAGTGCCCCTGCAATCCCACCCCTTCCACCGGCGCCCCGGCGGCGATGAGGTCGGCGATGATCCGCCAGGTGCCCTCCTGATGCGGCGTGCCCAGGCCCACGCCCTCCAGGTTGCCGTAATCGTTCAAAAACAGCCGCGCGTGCGGATCGCTGGCCTTCGCCCGTTGGAACCATTTCACCATCTCGGCGTCGCCCAGGATGTCCTGCACGTCGTGCTCGGTGTAGGGCTCGTTGATCACATCCCAATCCTGCAACCGGCCCGCGAAATCGGCGGCTTCCTCGTCAATGTGGTCGTTGATCCGCTTCCGCAGCGCGGCGGGATGGCCGGCCAGCCCCTCCACGTCGTCGGGCATGAAGCGCCAACTGGGCCAGATCAGGTTGTGGCCGCGCACGGGGATGTCCCGGGCGTTGAACCACGCCACCACGTTGCGGGCGCGCTGGCGGTCCTGCTCGTATTGCGGCCATTTCAGGTCGTTCTCGATCACCACCCGGTTGAACCACTGCGTGACCACGTTGCGGTAGCGGCCCGCGTCGCTGCCCGTGCCCAGCACCCAATGCGCCTTCACCGCCGAGCCGAACCCGAAGGCGTGCCGTTGCATGTGGACCGCCACGACGGCGTTCGGCACCGGTTGACCGTCCGCGTCCACCACGCGCACGGTCAAGTCCGCCTTGCGCAACTGCTCGATCCGGGCCGCCGCCTCCGCCCGCCACGGCGCGTCCGGATCGCGCCCGCCGTAGGTGTGGTCATCCGGCAGATCCTCCAACGCCACGGTCCGGAAATAATTCGTCACCGTCACCGCCGCGATCTCGATGGTCTGCGGCGCGTAACCAAGCGGGATGTTGATCTGCGCGTCCCCGGGGGCGTGGGAGGCGGCGGCTTCGAAGGC
>Ga0256914_1002888_pt1 | contig 14034 bp, 16 predicted proteins | sample HulkmetaG_FD_191571 | JGI IMG/M metagenome (GOLD analysis project Ga0256914, IMG submission 191571) | Hydrothermal chimney microbial communities from Main Endeavour vent field at the Juan de Fuca Ridge, Pacific Ocean - Hulk | ecosystem: Environmental > Aquatic > Marine > Hydrothermal vents ... | reverse complement strand
ACGCGAAGGAGGGGGAGCCGAGGATTCTTGCCCTTCTCTGCTACTGGTGCTCCTACGCCGCAGCAGACCTAATGGGCGTTAAGGGCGTTAAATTGCCACACTACTTCAGATCCATAAGAATAAGGTGTTCGGCATCCGTGAAGAGTTGGATACTCCTCAAGGCTATTTTGGAGAACAAGGTGGACGGGATAGTGGTGGCGGGATGCCCGCCGAAGAACTGCCATCACCTCTACGGAAACTACATGGCGGAGAGGAGAGTCGGAGCGGTAAAAGACGTTCTTTCCGCTCTTGGAATAGACGAAGGTAGGATTAGGTACGAGTATATTGGTGTGGCGATGTGGAATAAGCTCGCTAAGGTGATCGAGGATATGTGTAGGAGGTTTAGGAGATGAAGGTGTTCGTGGACGGTAAGGAGTTTGAGGCTGAGGAGGGAGATACGGTTTACGAGTTCATGAAGAAGAACGGAATCGAATTCTGGAGACCGTTCGACGTTCCCGAGATCGAGAACGAGGACTGTCCCCTCATAAACATAGTGGAGGTCGACGGTAGGCTCGTCAATCCGAAGGCGCTAAAGGGGATGATGGTTAGGGAGGGTATGAGGATAAACACACGCTCCGATGAGATCGAGAGGAAGCTCAGGGAAAGGATCGAGTGGTTGAAAAATAAGGGCGTGTGCTACCTCATTAGGTTGCTTCAAGAGTTCGTCGCCGTTGAAGCGGAAAACGCCGGACTTAGAACGATGGAGGAGAGAAAGGAGGGCAAGCCCGTGATAGTCTACGATCCCGAGCTCTGCATAGGATGTAAGAACTGCGTTCATTCTTGCCCGATGGGAATGGAGACAGAAGAGATTAGGATATTCAAAAAATACTACGGTTGCGAATCGTGCAAGTTCTCGAAACCCGTTGGGGCGATAAGGGAGATTTAGTGTTACTGCAATTTCAATTTTATTATTTAGTGTTACTAATCGTAAGAATTTTATGCATCTTCTCGTAGTAGTCTTCGATGGAGGCGTGGTTGGAAAGGGGTGCGATAAGGAAGAGGGGGAACGTGGAGATAAGGAGAATATTCGGGATGAGGAACGGTAGGATATTTAAGTTGAATCCCAACTACGAGCTCGACGGCTTGGACGCCGTGGGTTTGGAGTTTTCCGCGAAGGGGATACGGGGTTTTTCTAAGGAGTACCTTTCGAACGATTTCAGAACGTTCGGGTTCGAATTCGAGATAGCACTTAGGGATCTCGAGAGCGATCTGGCGGTCGTGGAGGTGCTCAAGAGGGGTAGGAGGGTTCCCTGCGAAATAAAGGTCAGAAACGGGAAGAGGTTGACGATAGTATTTTCGGACGGTTTGGAGGAGATAGAGCTCGGAAAAGGTGTTAACTTAATAACGGCGAAGGTCGATTCCGTCGTTTCCACGCTTACGATAGTTCAGTAGGTCTTGGCCACACCGGTTAAACGCCCGTCTCCTCCGCAAATCAAGCATCTTCCTGATTCGTCGAAACCTTCGAGCCACTCTGGAATCTCCTCCAACCGTCCGAGCACGGAACCCTTGGCGTTCTCCTCAACGACCTCCCCGCACTCGTCGGAATCGCATAGGTATATCAGTCCGACGCCTCTCCCCTCTACCCACTTCGCGAGTTCTTTTAGGTCGTCGAAGAACTTTATCTTCCCCTTCGCCATCTCCACCGCTCTGTTCCAAAGCCTTCTCTTCAGTTCGACCGCCCACTCCTCTATCCTCTCCTTGGTAACCTCCTCAAAGCTCAGGCTGAACTTCCTCTTTTCATCCCTAAACGAAACGACCACCGAATTAGATTCAGCCTCCTTTGGGCCTATCTCGAACCTTATCGGAACGCCCTTGAGCTCCCACTTGTAGTACTTGGCACCGGGTCTTTCATCGCTCATGTCGAGCTCGACGCGGTAACCGTACGACTTGAGCCTTTCGAAGAGCCTTCTTGAAAGCTCCTCCACCCCCCTCTCCTTACCCTTGTACGGTATGGGTATTACGACTATCTGAACCGGGGCGACCTCGAAAGGAAGGACGAGACCCAAGTCGTCCCCGTGAATACCTATAAGCGACGCTATACACCTCTCCGAAATTCCGTAACAGGTCTGATGGACGTAAGCGTGATCGCCGTCTGGAGTTTCGTACTTTATTTCGAACGTTTTCGCGAAGTTGTCGGCCAAGTGGTGAACGGTTCCTATCTGCAAAGTTCTTCCGTCGGGCATTATCGTATCGAAGGCTATCGTGTAATCCGCGCCGGGGAACTTATCCCACTCCGGACGCCTGAAGATGAGATAGGGAACTGCCAAGAATTCGTAGAACTCCTTGTATAGCTTTATAGCTTCCTTAACCTGTTCCTCCGCCTCCTCGTAATTTCTATGGGCGGTGTGAGCCTCCTTGAAGGACGTGATCTCCCTAAGCCTTATCAGGGGACGGGTATGCTTGGTCTCGTATCTGAACGTGTTGACTATCTGATACACCTTCAGGGGAAGATCCGCGTGGCTCCTTATCCAGAGCTTGAATATAGGATACATCGCGGTCTCACTGGTCGGCCTCAAGGCGAGCTTGACATCCAGCGGTTCGAGTCCTCCGTGCGTTACCCAAAAGACTTCGTCCTCGAACCCCTTTATGTGCTCGCCCTCCTTCCCCAACTCGGTTTCGGGAATCAGAGCGGGGAAGTAAACCTCGTCGTGATCCCTGTCCAAGAGCTCTCTCAGCTTGGAGTAAACCAGCCTCCTTATCTTGAAGCCGAACGGACACCAAACGTAAAGACCCTTAACCGGATACCTTATGTCCATTATCTCCGCCTGCTGTATGACCTCGTGAAACCACTCTGAGAAGTTCTGCTTCGGAGGGAGCATCAAGTTGAGCGGGAGTCGTTTGTTATTAAAACTTTCGAGATGATTTTCCAACGATGAGATGTTCGAAGTGCGGGAGGAGAGCGGTGGCGAGCTTGAAGCAGTACAGGATCGCTCTGTGCGAGAACTGCTATCCGAGGTTCTACTTAAGCTTGGTGGAGAGGAGCGTTAAGAGGTACGGAATTTTGAGAAGGGATGAGAAGGTGCTGGCGTGCGTTTCGGGTGGAAAGGACAGTACCGCTATGGCCTACACATTGAAGACGTTGGATTACGACGTGGAGATGCTTCACATCGACTTGGGAATAGGGGAGTACTCCGTAAAATCGAAGAAGGTCGTTGAGGAGTTATCTGAGATCGTTGACGTTCCCCTTCACGTCGTGAGGTTGAAGGACTACGGGTTCACGATAGACGATGTGGACATCAAGAAGGTCTGCTCGGTCTGCGGAACCGCGAAGAGGTATCTAATGAACAGGTTCGCGAGGAGAATGAGGATGGACGTCGTAACTACGGGGCACACCGCCGAGGACATATTGCTATTCTTCTTCAAGAACGTTTTGGGAGGCGGAATAGATTGGATACCAAAGCTCGTTCCGAGGATAGAGGGAGGAGGGGGGTTCGTTACCAAGGCAAGGCCTCTGTTCGAGAGAACCGAAAAGGAAAACGCGCTCCTCGTCCTAACCAAAAACTTACCGTTCCTAACCGACGAATGCCCCCACGCCCCGAGAGACGTTTGGAAGGAGATAATCTACGAAATCGAGTCGAAAAAACCGGGATTCAAGCAGAACTTCGTTAGGGGACTGACGAAGCTCGCGAAGAGAATAGAGGTTAGAGAGGACTGGGAGATTGGGAGGTGCAGGATCTGCGGAGAGCCTTCGAGTTCCGAAGTGTGCGCCTTCTGCAGGTACGTGAAGAAGTTTGGAGGAAAGGATCAGTAATTATTCATTTTCTCGGGTATATTCTCCCTCTTTCCGTACTCGAGCTTTACTTTTGTTCAGCCAGAATTTGTCCACGGATGAATGTGTAAAGCCACTTAACAAACCCAATCGCTTTATCGAAAGCGTTCCGGCCATTTCTTAGAACCCCTTTAAGACGTAACAGATGACAGATGGTGTTCCCAACGAATTATCGCCCCCGCGATAGGGAGATTTCCTGTCGACGTAATCGACGAAGAGACTTTGGTTTTGACTATGCCTATACGCAACATTTTTAAGTTGGCGGTCGGAAGCTTGAAGCATGGGTAAGACGGGTAGCGTAACGTGGGTCAAGATAAAGAACAGGAGAGGTGGATACAGGCTCGTTCCGACCAAGTGGCAGAACTACAAGAAACCGGGGCCTAACCAGAAGTACACTTCCGACGGAAAGAAGAGGAGGAGAATTCCCAGAAAGCCAAAGTCGATCTTAGGAGTTAAGAGCTAAGACGACCTTTTTTACCGTTTCAACGTCGGCGTCCGTTTTAAATCCGACTCCGGAGTAGTGGACTCTCGAAGCCCTGTAACCCATCCTCCTTAGCTCCTCCACGACATCCGAAACCTTCGGTGGAGATTTTTTTAGCATCCTCGCTATGTGGTGGGTCGTGTAGGCGAACGGAACGTCTATCTCCTCGTATATCGATTGAAGAAAGTTTTTGAGTCTCTCCTTCGTTCTGTCATCTACGGCCATCTCCCCAACTTTATCCATCATCCTTCCGACGAAATCCTTGTCGTGCAACTCCCCAAGCCAAACTGGACCGAACATCTTGAACCTACCGCCGCACCCGCACCTCTCCAAGGAGGTGCCGTTCATCTCCACCCAAACCCTGTTCCCGCAGTCGAAGCAGTAGAAGAGGTATCCGACCTTCTCGTATATCTTACCGGCGAGAGCCACCGACCTCTTAAGCCTTACGTGAACCCTGTAGTAGTGCTCCTTCGCCCAAGATACCTTCACCTCGATGGCCTTATCGTACTTCGTGGCCTCCCTAACTATTTTACCGATCAGCGCCCTCAAGCCGAATTCCGGATAGAACTCCGTCATCTCCGCGTAAACGGAATACTTCCTCAACCCCGCCACCGTCGCAGATCCGCATAGGGCTGCGGTATCCGTAGCGGTCACGCTGAGGTACTTCAACGCAGCCAGACACGCGGTATCCAAGAACTCCGCCGGAGAGCCGAAGGGATCCAAATCGACGTGAACGAACCTCTTTTCCCTCATCAAAACGACCGCGTCGCTGTTGAATACCTCCGCATCTATTCCGTTAAGCCTCAGATTTTCCCTTATCAACTCCACCGCCTTCGGATTTCTGTCGTTGAACGTGGGAACGAATCCCGCCTCCAAACACGCCCTTATCCCCCTCACTCCCGTAGCCGACAAAGCGTCGAGGGATCGGACTGGCTTCGACTCCGTATCCGATATGACCTTGTACGCCAAGACGTCAAGATGCCTGCAAAACGTCATCCTCGGATTGTAGAAGACCCCCTCTCCGAGCCTGATCTTCGCCAACCCCTCAACGATCATGAGCGAACCTCCTCACGACCTCCTCTACCATCCTATCCCTGTTTTCCTCGGTAAGGGTCAAGACTTCGAATTCAGATCTTATCCTCCTGAGCAGAGGGTGTTGGGACTTCAGGTGGATGGTGAAGAGGAGACCGTCCCTATCAACGATACCCTCCACCGCCTCCACGAACCTCCGACTCTTAAGTTCCATCGGGCCGATTTCGTCGATGATTATTAGATCAGCGTCCCTATACGACTCTATTCTCTCCGCAAATTCGTCTATGGATTCCAGCAAAACCCCGTACCTTCCGACTCTCACCGGAGACTTCGCATCTACCCTCGCAAGCCAGAGGGATTCTCCGCTGACCAGATCAACGAGCTTAAAACCCACCCTCCTTCCGGATACCCTGACCTCCTTAGTCACGAACCCCTTGACGTCCAACTCATCCCTGAGGGCGTCGAAGACCTTCAAGCACAACGTGGTCTTGCCGACCCCGGGTCTACCCGTTACGGCAACCCTCACGCCAGAGACTTGAAGGCGGCTGAACTAAACAATTTTCCTCAACTCATCCGAAATTATTTCCGCGACGCTCACGTGGCTTATCGGACTTAGAACCGTGTCCGTCGCAACCAATCCTTCAACGCCACACTCCAAGAGCTTCTTTAAAGCGTTTCCGGCGAGGATGGCGTGGGTGCAGGCCACGTATATCTTACCGCAACCGGCTCTTTTCAGAGCCTTTATCGCCTGAACAACCGTGCCCCCCGTGGAGATTATGTCGTCAACTACCAAAACGTCCCTCCCCTTCACTTCCCGTGGAGCGGAATCTATTATGACGTTCTCAGCATCTATCCTTATCTTCTGAAGCCCTATCACTTCAGCGTTAAGATCCTCGCCAACGATCTCAGCCCACCTCACCGCCTCCTCATCGGGAGCCACGACGACGGGATCTTTCATTTCGAAGTTCTCCCTCGCGTAGTTTGCTAACTCGTGCATTGCGGTCAAGTTCGTAACCTCGAATCCGAAGATGGAAAGATCCTTCCTATGGAAGTCCACGACGACCATCCCATCGAGCCCCGCGCTCCCGAGCAACCTCGCGACTATTTTGAGGGGAGTTGCTTCGCCCCTTATTATTTTGTCGCGCCTCGAATAGGGAAAGTATGGGAAAACGCCCAAAACGGACTCCGCACCGTATTCCTTGAGGGTTTCCACGAGAAACAGGGTCTCCATCAACATACCGTCGGGGTCGTGGGCGAAGGAGTTGAAGACTACGACGACCTCCCCCTCCACGTCGGAGGAAATCCTAACGTACTTCTCCCCATCCGGCAACCTCTCGAGCTGAGCGTAGCCGAGGGGAATTCCGGTGATCTTGGCGACCTTTATGGCGAGAATCCCTTGCGTCGCTGGCAGAATCAGAACCATAGCCAAAGTTGATCGTGCAAAGATAAAACTTTTGTCACACCCCCTCCCCCCTTCATTTCCTGTGGAAATTCGGAAGTTAAGGGGTGAAACCGTAACGAAAAATCGAAGTCCGGTTAAATAGTGTTACAATTAAATTCACCATAAGAAACGAATCGGTTTAAGGAAATTTGCGTTGAGAACATTTATGAGATCGATAGAACGGACGATATATTTATTTGTTAAAAAGATATAAATCCTTAATGATTTTGAGAGACCTTTTTCGTTTGGAACTTAGACACGTCTTTTGGAATCGGGATTCGATTCGCTTTTAGAATTTAAGAGAAAAATCTATTTTAAATTATTTATTTTTTTCTTAAAGATTTTTTAAATATTTTTATTTATTTTAGATGTTATTTTTATTTTTTAATTATTTTATTTTTATATTTTTATTTTATATTTTTAACGATACTCTCCCTCTCTCTCCCTCTATAATTTATGAAACGACTTTTCTCAAGATTAATATACGTTGTTGTTTTAATAAATATAATTTATCTAATATTTAATTTACGAATCTTTTCTATTATGCTGAGAATTCCCTCGATAGTTCTAATCGTTTCTTCCGCAGAGTCGAAGTCGCTTGCGAGCCTCTTTATGTATATTCTAAGGACTTCCTTCATCTCTTCCTCGATGTCGAATTCCTCTTTGACCCTCTTTTCCACTTTTTCCTTCTCTTCCTTTAGCTTTACTGTAACCTCGTCTCCCTTCTCCACGATCTCCATCTCCTTCCTGCACGATGGGCATATCACCTTACCCTCGTGTAGAAAAAGGGGCATGCTACATTCGGGGCAGTGATGGGCCAACATCTTCGCACCCTTCAGCAGAAGCTCGACCGCATCCGAAATTTTTTTATCTTCCACGTTATTATGATCAACGATACGGTATTAAAGGATTGCAGTTCTGCGAGGTGATGAGCATGGCCGAAGAGGTGCCTGAGAGCATTTTGGAGGCGCTCGATAGGATAATTCAAGACGACACGGTTCCGAGAAACATTCGGAAGGCTGCAAGTGAGATTAAAGAGAGTTTGCTGCACGGTAAGGATAGTTTAGCGGTAAGGGCGGCCACCGCGATTTCGATTCTTGAAGAACTCTCCAACGATCCGAATTTACCCATGCACGTGAGGACTTTGATATGGAACGTTTCGAGCCAACTCGAAAGGATCGCTGTGGAAGAGTGACGGTCTCCAAAGGAAACCATCAAATCCCATTTTAATATTTTCAACTTATAACCTCCCTAAAACCGTCTTTTTGTTTTTCTTCGATTTTACACCCTTTATTTTTTAAATAAAAGAATAATTCTCCAGAACGTGTTAACTATCATTCGATTCGTCGGTTTTCGATGTGCGATGTAACTTCGACCCCTCTCTTCTTAATTTCCACAGGAAACAAAGGGGGGAGGGGGCGATAAACAATTATAAATATTTTAGTTTTATATGTTAGGGATTTCCACAGGAAATGAAGGGGTTAGAGTTTGAACGGTTCGCCGAACTCCGTTATGTCCTTCTCCGTGCTCAACAACTCCTTCAGCACGTCGACGAGTTCGTCCCTCGACACCCTAACCTGTCTCGTCGTGTCCCTATCTCTTATCGTCACCGTTCCGTCTTCGAGAGTTTGATGATCTACTGTCACGCAGAAGGGCGTTCCTATTTCGTCGAATCTCCTGTATCTCCTTCCTATACTCCCCGAATCGTCGTATTCCGTGTATATCCCCGCGCTCCTTAGCATCTCAACGATCTCCTTCGCAACCTCTATGAAATCGCCCTTGGAAAGTAACGGAAGAACCGCCACCTGAACGGGAGCCATCCACCTCTTAAGCCTTAAAACCCTCCTCTCCTCCCCGTCCACCGTATCCTTCTCGAAGGAATGCTCGAGGATCGTGTACGTTATTCTATCGAGTCCGAAGGACGGTTCGATGACGTGGGGTATAACCTTCTCCCCCTGTATCGTCTCCTCGACCTCCTCCACTCTGAAGAACTCCCTGCCAATCTCCACCTCTTCCCCGTCCACGGTCACCCTAACCTTATCTACGTTAGGATCGTCGATCTCAAGCCTTTCGAGAGCTTCAGCCACCGCCTTGGCCTTCTTCCTGAACTTGGGACCCAACTTTCTCAGATCGGGGACGATCTTGAGCCTCTTCACCCTTATCGGCTCTTTGAACTGGACGAAGACCCTAAGGTCTTCTCCGCTGTGCTCCATGTGCTTCCTTAGATCGTAATCCGTTCTGTCCGCAATTCCCACGATCTCTATCCATCCGTAACTCGTCAAAGCTTCCGCGTCCCAGCAATCCACCGCGTAATGTGCCCTCTCGTCGTCCTTGTGCTGTCTGAACCTGAGCCTATCCTCCCTGACCCCCGCTTTAATCAGAAACCTCCTCGTCTTTCCTATGAAGTAAGCCAAGAGCTCGTGGGCTATTATCCCCCTTTCCACCGCCTCCCTCAGCGTTATCCTGTGCTCGTTGTCGAACTTATCCACCAGCCACACGACATCGTTCTCGTATCTCCCGAAGTTCGGGTGGGTCTTCTCAGCGGGATGAACGAAGTATTCGAGTTCCGCTTGGTTGAACTCCCTAAGCCTGATAACACCCTGCCTCGGACTTATCTCGTTTCTGTAGGCTCTCCCTATCTGAGCTACTCCGAAGGGGAGCTTGCCCCTGAAGTAATCGAGCAACCTTCTGAAGGCTATGAATATCCCCTGTGCGGTTTCGGGGCGCAGGTATCCTTTTTTACCCTTACCCGGGCCTATGGATGTCGTGAACATCAGGTTGAAGTGGAAAGGCTCTCCGAAGCTCCCACCGCAGTCGCACTTCAGGTCGTACGTCTCTATTATCTCCTTGACAGCCTCTATCGTGCAGTCCGCCTCGATGTTCAGCTTCTCCTTTATGTAATGATCCGCCCTGAACACCTTCCCGCACTTCTGGCATTCGATCGCAACGTCCGTAAAGGATTCCGCGTGACCGGAAGCTACGAAGACCTCCTCTACGTTCACAGTTGGCGTGTCGATCTCTACAGCCCTCTCGTTTATTACGAAGAACTCCCTCCAGAGGTTCTCAAGCCTTCTTCTCAGACCGTTGCCCAAAGGACCGTAATCTATGAACCCTGCCATTCCACCGTATATCTCGAATGATTGCCAGAGAAAACCCCTCCTAATGAGCATTTCCATAAGCTCGCTCATGCTCAGCCATAATCCCGATCTTTTTAAAAGGCTTTTTGCCGGATAAAGTTTTAAAAATCCATGGCCTCAGATTTTCAACATGGCGGGATTCGAGAGCATTTTCAGGAAGATTACCGATTACAAGTGGGAATTGCCTAAGGGTTACAAGCCGGGAATGAGGGTTCCGGCCATATTCTACATCAACCGCAAGCTGATGCAGATACTCGAAAGGGATGCGGTGGAGCAGGCTGCGAACGTGGCTACGATGCCGGGTATTCAGGTTGCTTCATTGGTCATGCCCGACGTTCACGTAGGTTACGGTTTTCCGATAGGCGGTGTGGCTGCTTTTGACGCTGAGGAGGGTGTGGTAAGTCCCGGAGGTGTCGGTTTCGACATAAACTGCGGTGTTAGGCTCATCAGGACGAATCTGACCGTGGACGAGGTAAGGCCTAAGATCCGGGAGCTCATAGATGAACTATTCGTTGCCGTTCCCTCCGGAGTTGGAAGTGAAGGTAGGTTGAGAGTTAAAGATCACGAGCTGGATGAGGTGCTCGTTGAAGGTGCTAAGTGGGCGGTGGAGAACGGTTACGGATACGAGAGGGATTTGGAGCACTGCGAGGAGAACGGAGCGATGGATGGTGCTAAGCCTGAAGTCGTTAGCAGGAAGGCGAGGGAGAGGGGTAGGCCTCAGCTTGGAACTCTCGGCAGTGGAAACCACTTCTTGGAGGTGCAATATGTGGACAGGATATTCGACGAGAAAGCGGCGAAGGCTATGGGGTTGGAGGAGGGACAGGTGACGGTGATGGTTCACTGCGGGAGCAGGGGGCTTGGACATCAAGTATGTTCAGATTTTCTCGTAGTCCTCGACAGGGCGGTGAGGAAGTACGGGATAAAGTTGCCCGACAGACAGTTGGCATGTGCTCCGATTAAGAGCAAGGAGGGACAGGATTACTTCGGCGGAATGGCTGCGAGCGCGAACTACGCTTGGTGCAACAGGCAGATAATTACTCACTGGGTCAGAGAGACTTTTCAGAAGGTTTTCAGGATGAGCGAGGACGATTTGGGAATGGAGTTAGTTTACGATGTCGCACACAACATAGCGAAGTTCGAGGTGCATAAGGTCGATGGCAAGAAGAAGAGGGTTTGCGTTCACAGAAAGGGTGCAACGAGGGCATTCGGCCCGGGACATCCGGACATCCCGAAGGATTACAGGGATATCGGTCAGCCGGTCTTGATACCGGGTTCGATGGGAACCCCAAGCTACGTTCTCGTCGGAACGGAAAGGGCGATGGAGGAGACCTTCGGCTCAACGTGCCACGGAAGTGGGAGGGTGATGAGCAGGGCCGCTGCTAAGAGGAGGCTTAGGGGTAACGTGGTTAAGCAAAAGCTTGAGCAGAGGGGAATTTACGTTAGAGCCACTCACGGAGCTTTGCTGGCTGAAGAGGCTCCGGAAGCTTACAAGCTTAGCGATGACGTCGTGGACGTTGTGCATCGAGCGGGGATTTCGAAGTTGGTTGCAAGGTTGTTGCCTTTGGGTGTGGCGAAGGGTTAATAGTTTTTTTCATTTTTCTGTGTTTAACTAAATCAAAAAATTCTTTCAACATCTACTCTGTCGAAATCACCATCGTTTGAGATAATTTTGTTGATTCCATTTAGCTTCATCGTTGCGTAATGAATAGCATCTTCAAAATCCAGCTTTTCAACGTTCGTAGCAAAGCTTAGAACTTCAAAGGTTAAGGGAAGAATAGTAACACCTATTTCTCTGAGAATTTCGGGTAAATTTCTTAGATTCGTTAGAACGTAGAGTATCCAGACCGTCAAAGCGGATGTGCAAAGATCGTCGAAGTCCTCTAAATATTTCTTAGCTTTTTCACCGAATTCTGGATAAGCTGTCAGATAATAGTATAGCACGTTAACATCAATGTAAATCATAGCTCACTCCTCACAGCTTTTACAGTTAGCTCCTTAGCCTTTTCCTCTATTTCTTCTACTGTTAGATGCCTATCGACCTTTGCAATACCGTAATATTCCTCTATTTTCTTCTTAATCGGTTTCAGAATGATCTTATCACCTTCAACCGTCAACTCAAACTTCTTCGATCTGATCTTGTTTCTAATCTCCGCTGGAATGTATATCCTTCCTTGTGGATCCATGGATACGATCATACCAAAAAATTCGAACTTTCCAAAATTTAAGTATTTTGGAGAGATCGATGTAGTTATTACACATCATGCCACATTTAATTTTCGATGAAGAGGCTGAGATTCGACGTCTACTTCATAACGTCCTCCGAATTCGGCTGGACTCACGAGCAGTTAGCTGAGATGGTACTCGAAGCTGGAGTTAGGGTAATCCAGTTCAGGGAGAAGAAGATGAGTACAAAGCAAATGTTCGAAATCGCAAAAAGGCTAAGAAAGCTAACCTACGAATACGACGCCACTTTCATCGTGAACGATCGCGTCGATTTGGCTTTGGCCGTTGAAGCTGATGGCGTTCACGTAGGGCAGGAAGATCTACCGGCCGAAGCGGTCAGAGATATTTTCGATGGCATCGTAGGCGTTTCCGCTCACAGCGTTGAAGAGGCGAAGAGGGCGGAGAAATACGCCGACTACTTGGGTGTCGGCCCAGTTTTCGGAACGAAGACCAAAAAGGATGCGAAAGAACCAATCGGGGTTGAGGGGCTGAGGAGGATAGTTGAATCCGTTAACGTGCCGGTCGTGGCCATAGGTGGAATAAACCGTAGCAACGTCCTCGAAGTTCTTAAGGCGGGGGTTGCGGGAGTTGCCGTAATATCGGCCATAGCGGGAGCGAAAAATCCGAAGGAGGAGGCTAAAAAATTGCTTGAAATCGTTAGGGGCTACTTCTCTTCTTCAGCCTCCTCGTAAACCCCTATAAGGGCAATAAGGGTTGCCGGAATTGCCTGCTCTGTGGCGAAAGTTATGTACGGTGCCAAGTCGATTACGTAATCCGCGAGCCTGAAAACACCCTTCGGAATCCCAACCCTGCTCCCTATGAACACCACGACCTCCTTAGCGAACTTCAGATCCCTCTTAAGTTGCTCTTTCACGTCTGCGATCTGCTTACCCGTCGGATCGGTTACGATCAGAACGAAGTTCTTCCTCCTCTTGTCCCTCGCGGTTTGGTAGAGATCTTGGACGTAAACGGGAACCTCCCTCACTTCCCTCGAATACGCCCTCTTCTGTATTTCGAGCCTCGTCCACCTACCCTTCCTAACCCCTCTCAGGAAAGCTTCGAGCTCGAACGCGTCGACGTATCCGAAGGGTGCGATTATTAATTCTTTGACTTCGAAGGATTGCGCCGCTCTGCCTATCCTCTCCCCCATCTCCTTCGCCGCACTTATGTCCTCCAAATACGGCAGTTGGACGATGGATATCTTCTCCAACAGCTTCCTTACGTCCACCTTCTCTGGGGTGTACTTCTTCCTCTCCTCGCTTCCATCTATCACTCCGATGTAAGCGGTATCACCTATTATTTCGACGTATATGGCCTTTTCAGGGAAGTTTAGATCCACGTCGGCGTTCGTTAGCTCCTTTATCCTCGCCCCAAGCTTTACGTTCACGTCGGTGCTCGTGAAGTCGTGCTTCTTTCCCCTCCTCTTCGTTCTGATTGCGAAGGTCTTGAAATCTCCCGCTATTTTGACTATCTCCTCCGCATGCGAGGCTATTTCATCTGGATCCGCTTTGCAGACTATCGATATCGGGATTATGGTTTCTATCTCCGGAATATCCCTTATCTTGTCGATCTCATCGGAATGGACTATTATAAGGCCTAAGTATCCCGAAGGTCTGATTTCGAGCTTAACGTCGCCCAATCTCTGCCTTATGTGATCCGCAGCAACGTATTCGAGCTCTCTGAGGGTTTTAACGAGTAGCATCGTATCGAATGGAACGGTGCTTTTAAAATCGTTTATGATTGGCGGATCGATATCCAACTTGGCAGAATATTCCAAATGGCGTATTATGAATCCGAACCGTAAGAGCTAAGATTTAGAATCGATCGAAGGTATAAAAAATTTTAATTACTCGTTATCGGATTCGGACTCGGATTCTTCTCCGCCCGTTTCGGTTTCTTTCTCCTTCTCCAA
>Ga0256914_1002887_pt1 | contig 14036 bp, 11 predicted proteins | sample HulkmetaG_FD_191571 | JGI IMG/M metagenome (GOLD analysis project Ga0256914, IMG submission 191571) | Hydrothermal chimney microbial communities from Main Endeavour vent field at the Juan de Fuca Ridge, Pacific Ocean - Hulk | ecosystem: Environmental > Aquatic > Marine > Hydrothermal vents ... | reverse complement strand
GCCTTATCCTACCATTTCATAGACATCCAACGTCTTTCTCGCCGTCTTCTCCCAAGAGAAATTTCTCGCCTGATGAAACCCTTTCTCCCTGAGGGCTTCTTTCAAAGTGTCATCATACGCCAATGTCATCATCTTTTCTGCAATATCATCCGGATTGTGTGGATTCACATATAACGCTGCTTCTCCAGCCACTTCCGGCAGAGAGGCCACGCGTGAGGTTATCACGGGCACCCCACACCGCATCGCTTCCAAAATAGGAAGACCGAACCCCTCATACACCGAGGGAAAAATAAAGAAATCCGCTCCACTATACAAAACGGGCATATCATCATCGGACACGTAGCCTGTAAAAACAACGTTACTGGAGAACTCTGCCTTTTTTAGCGTGTCAAATATCTCACTATACAACCATCCTCGCTTTCCCACCACAACCAATTGAAAATCATTATGTAACTTGTCCCATATTCGATCACACGCCCGAAAGAGGTTAACAAGGTTTTTCCTCGGCTCGATGTTCCCTACGTGGAGAAAATACCTCTTTTTAATTCCATACTTCAATTTCAAGGCATTAATACGTTCATTGTCATCAACAGGTCGAAAATGGTCTGATACCGAATTTGGAACCGCAAAAATCCGTCCTTCATCGACCTTAAACTGCTGAATAATCTCATGACGGATGAACTCGGAGACCGTGATGATAGCATCTGCCCGCCGAATCATAAGATGAATCAAAAAACGCATATAATACGCATACTTCGTGGGAATCGTATGGGGATGATGAAAGGCGACTAGATCGTGAATGGTAGAAACAGATTTGAACCCTTTATGGAAAGGGGGAGCCATAAAAGCAGGGCCATGAAACAGATTAACCCCCCTTTTCCTCAATTCCTTTGGAAGCAAAAAAAACTCCCATGGATCACCAAAAATATGATTCTCATTCGAGAAAGGGGCCTGGTACACCTCGAACTGGTCAAAAAAGGTGGGGGCATTTTTAAGTTGCCCACGGGTAACCATCAACCCATACTGGTTTCTTCCATCAATCGTTTTCAGTCCACGGATAAGCTGGGTAACATGATTTCCCACACCCGACTGGCGGATGTCCACACTTCTCGCATCAATCACAATCTTCATAATCTACCGGAAGATACAACTTAGCTTCGTGAAATGTCAATGCACCTCTTTCGAGGGTAATTTTTCTACTCCCCCTGTTTCCCAAAAAAACCGCTAGAAACCTGATTCAAACAAGATATTTCTTCCATTTTTTTTCTTGACAAATCCCAAAAAAGATGATTTATTACCCTTGAAGTGGGGAAAAGTGGGGAAAAGTGGTAAAAAATGAGGGAATGGGATGTTCAGGGGGAGATACGAAAACAACATAGATCCGAAGGGTCGTATTAGCATCCCCGTTCGTTTTCGCGAAATATTGCTACAAAAATACGACGACTCTCGCGTTTTTGTAACCAACTTCGACAACTGTCTCTTGCTTTTTCCCTATTCGGAGTGGATTAAATTAGAGGAGAAGGCAAGCAAATTACCCACGTTCCACAAGGAAGGGCGCGCCCTCATTCGGTTCTTTTTCTCCGGTGCCGCTGAATGCTCCCTAGATAATCAGGGACGAATTCTGATTCCCCAATCCCTCCGAAAATACGCGGGATTAGAAAAAGAAGTCGTACTTCTAGGAGCCCTTAAAAAAATAGAGATATGGGACAAAAAACGATGGGATGAAGAGATGAAAAATCTCTCTAACAACATCGATGTCATCAGCGAAACCATATCTCAGCTAGGATTGTAACAGGCACAACGTTTCGGTCCTAGTCATACTACCAAATGCGGGAGGTGGAACTAATTTGAATGACGGAAAAACCTTCTATCCACATACCTGTGATGGCAAAAATCGTGATAAGCGCTCTAGGCTGCAAACCGAATGGAATCTATATCGACGCCACACTTGGGGGAGGAGGTCACGCACAAATGATTTTGGAAGCCTCTTCGCCAAACGGTTTCTTGCTTGGCATTGATCGAGACAATGATACCCTAACGCTCGCTTCCGAAGCCCTGAAGGAATTCGGCAGTCGCGTAAAGATAGTCCAAGGAGATTTCAAAGATTTGAACGAAATCTGCGAAAAGGAAAATATTAGCAAGGCGGATGGAATCCTTATGGATCTAGGCATCTCTTCAATCCAACTGGAAAAGGGTTCGCGAGGTTTCAGTTTCCGGCGTCCGGAAGAACCTTTGGACATGAGAATGGACAAAAATAATGGAATCACCGCTGCAGAGGTACTCAATCACTTTCCAGAAAGAAAAATTCAGGCCATTCTCCGCCAATTCGGGGAAGAACGGTGGGCTTCAAGAATCGCCAGAGAAATCGTCATAACGAGAAAACATACACCTTTCAGAAAGGTAGAAGATCTAATCCAAGCCGTCAAACGAGCCATCCCAGCCAAGGCTCGCCACGGGAAGAGGCACATGGCCACGAAGACCTTTCAAGCATTACGCATCTATGTCAACAATGAACTGGAAGCCCTGGAAAAAGGGTTGCGTGCTGGCCTCCACCTTCTAGCCCCCGCCGGTAGAATGGCCGTCATCTCTTTCCATTCCCTTGAAGATAGAATCGTCAAACAAACCTTTCGCGAAGCTGCCAAATCACCCAAGACCTTCGGGGCCGCCTCTTTTCGTATCATCACGCGCCGTCCCGCCACGCCCGCAAAAAGGGAAACCGACCAAAACCCACGGGCAAGGAGCGCAAAACTTCGAGTTATCGAAAAAGAGGAAAGCGCATGAAAACATCCAGCTCTGTCTATACAGGCCGTTCTCTTTCCTGGACAAGGGTAAGCGGGATTGCCTCCCAGACGATGCGTATCCCGAAGACCAATCCCCTGAAAGTCGTGTGCGTGTCATTGCTCGTTCTCCTGCTCTTCCTCACCCTTCTCATCAATGTATGGATTCACATCAACATCATTCACGTAGGGTACCAAATAGCCCAACTCAAACACCAAGTTAAGATGCTGAAAATCGACAACAGAAACCTCACCATCCAAAAGGCCACACTCCTAACTGGCAAAAAACTTCTGCCTATCGCTAGGAAAAAGTTTCACCTTGTTCCTTTAACACCAGAGCAAGTCATTACGATCGATGAAAAAGATTAACTCAAACAAAGCATTTCAACTTAGACTCCTCACTGTTTTCCTCTTTATAGAGGCCTTGTTCGCCATTTGCATCGCCCGCGCGTTCCAGCTCCAGATCCTTTCTGGCCCTTATCTCAAACACATGGCATACCGCCAACATTACGGCACCATCCGAGTATCCCCCGACAGGGGCACCATCTTCGACAGAAAAGGGCATCAGCTGGCCGTAAGCACCATGATGCTTTCTCTCTACGCCCACCCTTCAAAGGTCTCGTCCAAAAAGAAGACGGCACGGGTCATTGCGAAGATCCTCAAGTCTCCTCAACAATCCTACTATCGATGGAGGAAAAAACTCTATAACCGGTTAAGAAAAAAGGCCTCCTTCGTCTGGCTAGCAAGACAGCAAAACCCGAAAAAGATCAAAAAGATAACCGCCCTAAAGATGAAAGGGATTGGATCCGTTCCAGAGCCCAAACGATTCTATCCGTGTCTCTCGCTCGCGGCGCAATGTATCGGTTTTTGTAACATCGATGGTGTAGGGCTCGATGGTATCGAACTAAAATACGACAAATACCTCAGAGGAAAACCCGTACGGCTCTTGGTCGCAAGAGACGCAAAGGGAAATCCCATCATCACACGAAAACAAGAGGCCTTCGCATCTTCCCGAATCCACAACATCTACCTCACCCTCGACGAGACGATTCAACATATCGTGGAAGAAGAGCTTGCCCTCGCCGTGCGTTCTCACCGGGCAAAGAACGGTATGGCAATCGTGATGAATCCAATCACCGGAGAAATCCTAGCTATGGCGAACTATCCCTTTTTTAATCCCAACCGACACCCGGACCGAGACACGAACCTAAACAGGAGACGGAACCGAACAGTTACCGATCTTTTCGAACCGGGTTCCATGATTAAGCCTTTTCTCATTGCCGCCGCAATCGAAAGCGGTAAATTCAAAGGTACCGAGAGAATCTTTTGTGAAAACGGTCATTATAAGATCGGCAGATACACCATTCACGATGTCCATCCGCACAAGTACCTCAAGCTAGCAGAAATCGTGAAATATTCCAGCAACATCGGAGCGGCTAAGATTGGAACGAAGCTAGGAAAGGAAACCGTCTATGCCATGTTCAAAAAATTTGGCTTTGGCAAAAAGACGGGAATCGGATTGCCAGGAGAGGCGCAAGGGGTCATGCAACCAATGAAAAACCTTCCTCCTATCGCGCTCGCCAACATTTCATTCGGACAAGGAATCGCCGTGAGTGCCCTCCAGCTTATCACCGCCGTATCGGCAATCGCAAATGGGGGCGTTCTCATGCGCCCCTTCATCATAAGGAAGATCGTTGATTCAAACGGCATACCCATTCTTACCCGGCACCCCGAAGCGGTTCGGCGTGTACTCTCGCCTCGAACCGCCCATCTCATCACTACCTTCATGAAAGAGGTCACCAAAGAAGGGGGGACAGGAACCCGCGCCGCCATCGAGGGATTCGAGGTGGCCGGAAAGACGGGGACCTCCCAAAAACCGAGAACGGACGGAAAAAAGGGATACGATCCGACAAAATTCATCGGATCGTTCGTGGGGTTTGTACCGGCCGATGACCCAAAAATCGCTATCCTCGTCGTCATTAACGAGCCAAAAGGGATTCCTTACGGAGGGGTGGTCGCCGCCCCCGCTTTCAAGGCAATGGGAGAAAGGATCCTCCGGTATCTAAACATCGCTCCCAAGACTCAAACGCTTCCCCTGGTTGCCATTTCTCATCCTTTCTCCAGCCAATCCCCCGCAGAAGGGATAAAAAAAACGTCCGTTTCAGCGGCGAAAAAGTCTTCCTCAAAACCTGAAAAAATCATTCTTCCCGATTTTCATGGGATGAGTCTAAGACGCGTCATTCGATGGGGTGCCTACCATGGCATCAATCTAACCCTGAAAGGAAGCGGGCTGGCTATACGCCAATTCCCGAAACCGGGAACTCCCGTTTCGCCCGGAGGGAGGTGTTCTGTATGGTTCACCTTACCCTCATGAAAGAGGTCCCCATGTTTTACTCCCCTTCTATATCCATACAGACCCTTCTTCCGGGACTCCCCCTCATCCTGTCACAAAAGGGGCCAAAAGATATAGAGATAACCGGGATTACCCACAACTCCCAGGAAGTAAAGCCCCACTCTCTTTTCGTTGCCATTCGAGGATTTACGGTGGATGGACATCGTTACATTCCCGATGCCCTTCGAAGGGGGGCAACGTGCATTGTGTTGGAAGATCCAGCGTGGATAACCTCCGACACAGACGTCCTTTTCATCCAAGTTCCAGATTCCCGTGAAGCCCTGGCTCGACTTGCAGCAACCTTTTATGGAAACCCTTCAGAAAAGTTGACGCTCATCGGGATCACGGGAACCAACGGTAAAACGACGTTAACCTACCTTCTCGAATCCATCCTCGAAAAAGAGGGACGCGCCACGGGCGTCATGGGAACCATCAATTACCGTTTCCGGAAAAACATCATTCCGGCGGAGACAACAACCCCCGACGCCCTTTCTCTCCAGCGCATCCTGGGAGAGATGCTCGACGAAAAAATAGAAACGGTGGTCATGGAAGTTTCCTCCCATGCCTTAGCCCTCCACCGAATCGACGGATGTCACTTCGATGTGGCCGTGTGGACAAACCTTTCCCAAGATCATCTCGATTTCCACTCCACCATGGAAGAGTACTTCGATACCAAAAAAACCCTTTTTACACGCCATCTCGCATCCAGTAAAAAAGAGGGCAAACACGCCATCATCAACATCGACGACCCCTATGGAAGACGGCTTGCCAAAGAACAGACTCTTTCCCTCACCACCTATGGGACCACCCCCAGGGCGGACGTCCATCCCACCAAAGCAGAAATGAGCGCGTCTGGAATCTCCATGGAGGTTCACACTCCAAAAGGGTCTGTCTCCATCACTTCCTCGCTGGTGGGACGGCACAATCAGTCAAACCTTCTGGCGGCCACCGCCACCGCCCTCGCCTTGGGCATCCCTCTTGAAACGATACGCGATGGGCTTCAAACCGTGACCGTCCCCGGGCGTCTCGAAACCGTTGAAAATCGCTTAGGCATCACGGTTCTGGTCGATTATGCCCACACTCCGGACGCCTTGAAGAACGTTCTCACAAGCCTGCGTCCCCTCACAAAAGGAAGACTCATCACCCTTTTCGGATGCGGAGGAGACCGCGACAAAAAGAAACGGCCTAAAATGGGTAAGATAGCGGAGGAGCTTTCGGACAGCCTCATCCTCACAAACGACAACCCACGATCGGAACCTCCCCAACAGATCATTCAAGAAATCGAATCGGGGATCAAAACCCTTCCGCTTCTCCCCGAGGATGCCTTCCGATCTGGTCAAAGAGGCTATGCCGTCGTCCCGGACAGAAAGGAAGCCATCCGTTTGGCCATCGATTCGGCCAATCCTGGGGATATCGTCCTCATCGCTGGCAAGGGACACGAATCGTATCAAGTCATCGGATCGAAAAGGATCTCCTTCTCGGACGTGCTGGCAGCTCGGGAGGTGCTAGCCGAAAAACAGGGACAAGAGGGATGAACTGGAAACTGATGGAAGTCATCCAAACAACAGGGGCGACACCGTACCGCCTCCCTCAAACCCTTCCGGTGCTAACGGGGATCAGTACCGATACCCGAACACTGAAACGTGGGGAGCTCTTTGTCGCCCTGAAAGGGGCAAACTTCGACGGTCACCACTTCATCCCCGCCGCAATGGAGAAGGGGGCAGGTGCCATCCTCGCCCAGGAACCCGTCCCGTGCGATACCGATACCCCTTGTCTTTTCGTTCCGGACACCCTCTCGGCCTATGGAAAGCTCGCCCACGCCTATAGGGAGAAATTGAAAACGAGATTCTTGGCCATCACGGGGTCCATGGGAAAGACATCCACGAAAGAGATGGCGGCGGCTGTCCTCTCAAAAAGGTTCCGCGTGACCAAAACGGACAAAAACGAAAACAACCGGGTGGGCGTTCCCAAAACCCTCTTGCGCGTGAAAGAGGGAACGGAAATTGCCGTTATCGAGTTGGGCTCCAACATTCCTGGGGAGATTGCCCTCCTTACCGAAATCGTTCAGCCTCACAGCGCCCTGATCACCAATATTGCCCCCGTTCACCTCGAACGCTTCAAGACCATCGAAGGCGTGCGCATTGAAAAAGGGGCCCTTTTTTGGGGGGCTCCCTTCGAAGCCCTTCGTTGCGTGAACAAGGATGACGATAACATCGGCAAGATCCCTATGATGAAGGAATGGCGTCTTCTTACTTATGGGACGGGAGACGATGCCCAGATCCGTTTGAAGCATCTCACCCCGCAAGGGCTTAAAGGAATACGTTTCACCCTTTCGGCCAAAAACGAGAAGGTGGAGATATCGCTCCCTCTCCTTGGCGTCCATCAGGCCAAAAACGCCCTCGCGGCGGCGACCCTTGGAATCTCAGAAGGTGTTCCGCTCCATGAGATCAAAGAGGCCTTGGAAGCCCTTCCCGCCTCCAAAGGGCGGCTGGAACCCATTCAAACCATCTCCGGTTCCGTTATCCTCAATGATACCTATAACGCCAATCCGGAGGCAACCAAGCTGGCGTTACAGACCCTCGCCATGTTCCATCCCGACTACGTGACTATTGCCATTTTAGGGGACATGCTGGAGCTTGGAGAAAAGGCCGCCGTCCTTCATGAAGACGTGGGAAAAGAATGCGCAAGACTAGGCATCGGAGTGCTTGGAGTCACGGGAGATTTTAGGGACGCGATCCAAAAAGGTGCCCTCGAAAACGGTTTTCCGGCAGAAAATGTCTTTTCTTTCGACGACGAAGCAACGCTTCTCGCCTCTCTTTCTCCTTATCTCAGAGCGCGAGCAATGATCCTCGTCAAGGGATCACACGGCCTTCACATGGACCGGTGGGTGGAAACACTCTTTTCACACATGAACGAGAAGGGGGGGAAATCCTAATGCTGTACCATTTGCTTTACCCCCTCCACACCCATTTCGGCTTTTTCAATGTCTTTCGCTACATCACGTTCCGGTGCATCTACGCCACCATTACCGCCCTCCTCCTAAGCTTTCTCTTGGGCCCCTATCTGATCAAACGTCTCAAGGTCCATCAGATCGGTCAAGCCATCCGTAAAGATGGGCCCGCCTCTCATTTGAAGAAGGAAGGGACACCCACGATGGGAGGACTCTTGATTCTCATCTCCATCATCGTTCCCACCCTTCTCTGGGCCAATCTCATGAATCGTTATATTTGGCTGACCCTCCTTGTAACCGTCTGTTTTGGCGTCTTGGGTTTCATTGATGACTATTTGAAGGTCAGCAGGAAAAACTCGCGGGGTGTGCCGGGAAAGACGAAACTCCTCGTTCAAATCCTTGTTGCCGCCATCTGCACCGTTGTCCTCATGCGCGCCCCCGGTTTTCCCACCACCGTCGTTTTCCCGTTTTTCAAAAACTTCTCCCCGGACATCGGGAACCTCTACCTCATTCTCGGCATATTCGTGATTGTCGGCACTTCCAACGCCGTCAACCTTACCGATGGATTAGACGGCCTGGCAATCGGTCCCACCATGATCTCCGCTGCCACCTACACACTTTTTGCCTACCTGGCGGGTCACGCCATTATCTCCCGATACCTCAACATCCCTTACGTCAAAGGCGTGGGAGAACTCTCCATCTTCTGCGGTTCCATGGTGGGCGCCAGTATGGGTTTTCTCTGGTTCAACACCTATCCCGCTCAGGTTTTCATGGGAGACACCGGTTCTCTCTCCCTGGGAGGAGCCCTTGGAACAATCGCCCTCATGACGAAACAGGAACTCCTTCTCATCATCGTGGGCGGAATCTTCGTGATCGAAACCCTTTCCGTGATCATCCAGGTTGTTTCGTTCAAAACAACGGGGAAAAGGATCTTTCGGATGGCCCCTATTCATCACCATTATGAATTGAAAGGATGGGCGGAACCCAAGATTATCGTGCGCTTCTGGATCATCAGTATCTTTCTTGGGCTCCTTGCCATCAGTACGTTGAAGATAAGGTAACCGGCACAGATGGAACTAAAGGGGAAAAATGTCTTGGTCGTGGGAGCAGGAAAAACAGGGTTCGCCCTCGCCGAATTCCTTTCGGAAAAGGGGGCTCATGTGATCCTGAATGACAAAAGGACCCTCCCTGAGGATACTCCCATGCCCCATCCCTCAATCCAGACGGTCTGGGGAAACCACCCGGAGGAACTTTTCCTTGCCTCCGATGCCATCTTTCCTTCCCCCGGTGTCCCCTTAACCCTTCCCGCCATCAAAAGGGCTCAAGCCGCCGGCATCCCCGTCGTCGGGGAGCTGGAATTGGCTTTCCGCTTCCTCGACATCCCACTTATCGCCATTACGGGAACCAATGGCAAAACCACAACCACGACGCTGGTGGGCAAGGTCTTGGAAGCGGCCGGCATTCCTGCCTTCGTGGGAGGCAATATTGGCCGTCCTCTTCTCGAGGCTTGTCGGTCGAAAGGCAGATACCAATGGGGCGTGGTGGAAGCCAGTAGTTTTCAGCTCGCATCCATCTCAAGTTTCCGTCCGCGCATCGCGGCCATCCTTAATATGGAACCGGATCATCTCGACTGGCATCCCACCGTTGAGGACTACTACCAAGCGAAATGGAACATCACCAAAAACATGGAACGAGAAGATTCTCTTATCCTCTACGCCCCTCTCCTGGGGCACCAACCCCAGGGGATGAAGGCAAAAATCCTTACCTTCACGCACGCACACGACGCCTCTCACGCGGCGTGGATAGGAGACACGGCTCTTTGCTGGTCTTGGGAAGACAAGACTTACACCCTTCCCCAGAATCAATTGGTCATTCATCATACGCATATTCACCTCGACATGCTGGCCGCTGGTCTCATCTCCCTTTCCGTTGGTATCCCCTTTGAGGTGATAAAAGACACATTCCAACGTTTCCACGGCCTTCCCCACCGAACGGAATTCGTGGGAGAAATTGACGGGGTGCGATTCATCAACGATTCGAAAGCCACCAACGTGGATGCGGTAGTGTGGGCGCTGAAAAGCCTTTCTCCTTCCATCATCTGGCTGGCGGGAGGTCTCTGGAAGGGGGGAGATCTGTCATGCCTTTATCAACCCGTCAAAGAAAAAGTAACGACTCTCATCGCCTTCGGAGAGAGTGCCGAAAGGTTTTCCAAGGCATTCGGCTCCGTCGTGGCCACCCACACCGTTAAGACACTAGAGGAAGCCGTTCGTCTGGCCTGTCGTATCGCCCGTCGGGGCGATACGGTTCTCCTCTCACCCGGCTGCGCCAGCTTTGATCAATTCAAAAGCTACAAAGAGCGGGGGACGCGGTTTTCCTCCCTTGTTTCCTCGCTACGCAACCAAAAGGATGGAATGCTCCATGTTTCGCTATAACAAAGGGTATCAACATATCGACTTCATTCTCCTGGGCACCGTTCTCCTCCTTACGACGGTAGGGTTTATCATGGTCTTCAGCGCCAGTGCGGTCCTCGCGCAACAGAAGTTCGGAGACAACCTATACTTTCTCAAACGTCAACTTATCTATGGATTGATCGGGCTTTTCCTCATGTTTCTACTCAGCAAATTCGATTACCGGAAACTCAGGCCTATGGCTTATCCCCTCTTGTTCGTCTCCATCTTTCTCCTCATCCTGGTTTACACTCCCGGCATAGGTCTGAAAGTGGGAGGAGCCCGTCGGTGGATTCACGTAGGCCCTGCCACCTTCCAGCCGAGCGAATTCGCGAAAATCAGCCTCATCATTTACCTGGCCTATTATTTCAGTAAAAAGAAAGACACCATCATCCAATTCAAAAAGGGTATCCTACCCGTCCTTATCATCACAGGTCTCCTTATTGCCCTCATCTATCCCCAACCCGATTTCGGAAACGCCATGTTTCTCAGCATCCTTCTCGTTATTTTCCTCTTTATCGCGGGCGCGAGGCTCCTTCACCTGGCTTTTTTAGGCGCCTCCATCCTCCCTTTTGCCATCTATGCCGTTTTTCACGCGGGTTATCGCTACCGGCGGCTCATCGCCTTCCTGAACCCCTGGAAAGACCCTCGAAACACGGGATTTCAAATCATCCAATCCTTTCTTTCTTTCGGATCCGGCCAATACTTCGGCCTCGGCCTGGGAAACGGGCAACAAAAACTCTTCTTTCTCCCCGCTCCTCACACCGACTTTATCTTTTCGGTTATTGGGGAAGAACTGGGATTCGTGGGAGTCACCATCATCATCCTGCTGTATATGATCCTCCTCGTTCGAGGGTTCCGGATTGCCTATCTCGCACAATCCCACTTCGCGTCCTACTTAGCTTTGGGAATCACCCTCATGATCGGCCTTCAGGCCGCCATCAACTTTGGCGTTGTCATGGGACTTCTACCTACCAAAGGAATCCCGCTCCCGCTGATCAGCTATGGAGGTTCCTGCCTGCTTATCATGCTCATTGGAGTAGGAATTTTGCTCAATATTTCAAAACGACTTCAAGCCAAGGAGGAACCAAAACGATGGTAGCCCGTTTCATCTTTTGTGGAGGAGGAACGGGAGGACACCTCTTTCCGGGAATCGCCATCGCCCAAGCCATCCGAAAAAAGGCGCCCGACAGCGCTATTCTCTTCGTGGGAACCCGCCGTGGCTTGGAAGAACGCATCCTTCCTACCTATGGCTTCGATTTTACACCTATCCAAAGCGCTGGCTTCAAAAACCTCGGTCTGATCAAAAAACTCAAGGCGCTCTTCATCCTGCCAGGGGGCGTGATCGAAGGGTTGCGCCTGTTACGATCCTTCAACCCCCATGTCGTCATTGGGCTAGGGAGTTACTCCGCCCTCCCCGTCATGATCGCAGGCATCCTAAAACGGACCAAACGGGTCCTCCAAGAGCAGAACAGCCTTCCCGGCCTCACCAATCGCATCTTGGCTCCCTTCGCCCACAAGATCTTCATCTCCTTCGAGAACACACAGAGATGGTTTCCCAAGGCAAAAACCCTCCTCACCGGCAATCCCATCCGAGAAGAAATCTGTAGGAAAAGACAAACACCGTCTTCCCGCGAATCCTTTCACCTCCTCGTCTTGGGTGGAAGCCTCGGGGCCCATGCCATCAACGAACTGTGCGTGGCAACCCTTCCTTCTCTCCTCGCGTCGCATCCTTCTCTCCATATCCATATCCAAACCGGAAAAAACGATTACGCCATGGTCAAGCAAGCCTTTGAAAAATTTTCGGAGAGGGTTGTCGTATCCGACTTCATCGAAGACATGGCCTCCGTTTACAAATGGGCTCATCTTGTCATCTCGCGTGCGGGAGCCACCACGCTTTCGGAGATCGCCGCTTGCGGCCTCCCCGCCATTCTCATTCCTTATCCTCACGCCGCGAACGATCATCAGACGGAGAACGCCAGGGCCTTCGTTTCCAAGGGAGGGGCTGTCATGTTCCTCCAAACTCAACTCCAAAAAGGGGTTTTCATCAATGTCCTCGAAGAATTTCTCCGCAACCCCCGAAAGCTTCAAGAAATGGCGGACCGGATGAAATCGTTGGGGCGCCCCAAGGCGGCCGAAACCATTGCGGAATCCCTTTTGGCCCTCGCAAATCCCCGCGGAGGAGAAACATGGTGATTCAAAAACGCTTTTATAAGGTACACTTCGTCGGTATCGGGGGAATTGGCATGAGTGGTATCGCCGAACTTTTGCACAATCTTGGATACGAGGTTTCCGGCTCCGATTTAAAAGAATCCGAAAACACGCGGCGACTCGCCACCATGGGATGCACCATTCATTATGGTCACCACGCCGACCACGTCAAAGGGGCGCATGTCGCCGTTATGTCATCCGCCGTTCATCCCGACAATCCAGAGATCGTGGCCGCCCGCAATCTCCAAATCCCCGTGATCCCCCGCGCGGAGATGTTGGCCGAACTCATGCGGATGAAACAGGGGATTGCCATCGCGGGAAGCCACGGCAAGACCACGACAACTTCTCTCATCGCCACCATCCTGAATCACGCCGAGCTGGATCCTACCATCGTCATTGGGGGAAAGTTAAACAGCATCGGGGGAAACGCCCGCTTGGGAGAGGGAGACTACCTCGTGGCGGAGGCGGATGAAAGCGACGGCTCCTTTCTCAAGCTCAATCCTATCCTTGCCATCATCACCAATATCGACCCTGAACACATGGAGCATTTCAAGACCATGGACAATCTCCGCGAAGCCTTTATCTCCTTCGCGAATAAAGTTCCTTTTTACGGAGCCGCAATCGTATGTCTCGATCACCCGGAGATCCAACGGATCCTCCCGAAAATACAGAAACGAATCGTCACTTACGGCGTCTCCACGCAGGCCGACTTCCAAGCCACCAATATCCGCCAGGAAGAATTTGAAACCATCTTCGATTTGACCATTCGCCAGGTGCCATCGGGTGAAATACGCGTCCGAATGCCGGGGAGACACAATGCCCTGAATGCCTTAGCGGCAATCGCCACCGCCCAAGAGCTTGGTATCGACCTCGACACAACCAAGGCGGCACTTCACGCCTTCGAAGGCATCCAACGACGTTTCCAACTTCGTCACAACATCAACGATATCCTTATCATCGACGATTATGGTCATCATCCCAGAGAAATCGAAGCCACCCTTAAAGCGGCGAAAGCGGGGTGGAATCGAAGAGTTATCGCGGTGTTCCAGCCCCATCGCTATACTCGCGTTCGAGATCTATCGGATGAGTTTCACCGCTGTTTCTACGAGGCGGACAAACTAATCGTTACAGACATCTACCCGGCTGGCGAGCTCCCCATTGAAGGGGTCCACGCCAAAAACATCTATGAAGGAATCCTCCATCATGGCCATCGGGATGTCACCTACATCCCGAACAAGGAGGAAATTGCCTCCTCCCTC
>Ga0256914_1002886_pt1 | contig 14040 bp, 11 predicted proteins | sample HulkmetaG_FD_191571 | JGI IMG/M metagenome (GOLD analysis project Ga0256914, IMG submission 191571) | Hydrothermal chimney microbial communities from Main Endeavour vent field at the Juan de Fuca Ridge, Pacific Ocean - Hulk | ecosystem: Environmental > Aquatic > Marine > Hydrothermal vents ... | reverse complement strand
ATCCGCCAGGCCATCACCCGGGCCATCGCCGATCAGGCGCGCACCATCCGCATCCCGGTGCACATGATCGAGACCATCAACAAGCTCATCCGCACCTCGCGCTACCTGGTGCAGGAACTGGGCCGCGAGCCCAAGCCCGAGGAGATCGCCGAGAAGATGGAGATCCCGCTGGAGAAGGTGCGCAAGGTGCTCAAAATCGCCCGCGAACCCATTTCGCTGGAGACCCCCATCGGCGACGAGGAAGACAGCCACCTGGGCGACTTCATCGAGGACAAGAAATTCATGCTGCCCTCGGACGCCGCCGTCAGCTTGAACCTGGCCGAGCAGACCCGCAAGGTGCTGGCCACCCTGACGCCCCGTGAGGAGAAGGTGCTGCGCATGCGCTTCGGCATCGGCGAGAAGGCCGACCACACCCTTGAGGAGGTGGGCCAGGATTTCGCCGTCACGCGCGAGCGCATCCGCCAGATCGAGGCCAAGGCGCTGCGCAAGCTGCGCCACCCGACCCGCAGCCAGAAGCTCAAGAGCTTCATCGAGAACTGACGGCGGCCCCCGGCGGCGGGCGTGTTTCGGGCGGGGCGGTGCGGCCCCGCCCCACCTTTTTCGGGAGCCGGAGGAGGGTATTTATTGACAAAAACGGGTCCCGGCAGTAGAAAGAGCCATTTTCAGATCGTGCGGGCCCATAGCTCAGTTGGTAGAGCCACCGGCTCATAACCGGTCGGTCCCTGGTTCGAATCCAGGTGGGCCCATACTTTTCCACCACCCGCGAAAACGGCCCGGACCGCCGGGCGGCACCGCACGCAAACCCCGGCCCGCAGCCACCTGCACCCGCAACGGTGAACCATGAGCGCGACCGTCGCCGACATCCTGGAAATCATGGAGGCCCTGGCGCCCGCCTGCCTGGCGCAGCAGTGGGACAACGTGGGCCTGCAGGTGGGCGACACGCGCTGGCCGGTGTCCGTGGTGTGGGTGGCGCTGGACGCCACGCACGAGGTGTTGGCGCAGGCCGCCGCCGCGGGGGGCGGCCTGCTGATCACCCACCACCCGCTGATTTTTCGGCCCCTAAAACGCATCGACCTGCAGTCCCCGCAGGGCGTCGTCATCGCCCGGGCCCTGTCCGCGAAGGTGGCCGTTTTTGCGGCCCACACCAACCTGGACGCGGCTGTGGGCGGAGTCAACGACATCCTGGCCCGTCGCCTGGGCTTGGAAGACCTGGTGCCGCTGAGCACCGAAGGCGTGGAGGGCTGCACGACGAAGGCGACCCCCGGGTCGGGGCTGGGCCGCGTGGGTCGGCTGCCGCAGCCCGTCGAACTGGTCGCTCTGGCGGCCCTCATTCGCCGGCGGCTGGGGCTGGAGGCGGTCAAGGTCAGCGGTGACCCGCACCTGGCGGTGGAGCGGGTGGCCGTGTGTTCGGGCAGCGGATCGGGGCTGATGAAGGATTTTTTCGCCAGCGGCGCGCAGGCGTACGTGAGCGGGGACCTGCACTACCACGACGCCATGGACGCTGCGGGCGCCGGGCGGGGACTGATCGACGTGGGGCACTTCGCCTCCGAATTCCTGGTGGTCGAGACCTTGGCGCACGAGCTGCGCCGCAGGATGTCCGACGCCGGCATCCGGGCCGAAGTGCGGGCCTGCGCCATTGAAAAGGACCCCTTTCGTCTTATATTTTAGCTGTCGGGTGTCGGCGGTCAGCGGATGCCGGGCGGTTCGGAAGCGTGGGGGGCCATAAACGGGAGAGAATACCGAATGAAAGAACAGCTATACCTGTTACGGAAGCTGCAGCTGGCCGAGAACCGCCGCCGCGGCATTGCACTGTCCCTCCAGCAGGCCGCCGGGCGGCTGGCGGAACTCGACGGGGAACTGGCCGCCTTCCAGGAACGCCTGGCCGGCATGCAGGCCCGTATCGAGGAGGACGAAAAACGCTACCGCGGCCTGGAGTCCGAGGCCGGCGCCATCCAGACCCAGATCAAGAGCGACGAGGCCAAACTGCGCTCGGTGAAGACCAACCGGGAATACCAGGCCCTGCTCAAGGAGATCGACGAACTCAAGAAAAAATACTCCGGCGCCGAGGACGAGATGATCCAGTGCCTGGACGCCGTGGAGGGCGAAAAGCAGGCCCTGGCAGAGGCCCGCGATGCCTTCGAGAAACTCCAGGTGCAGGTTGAGGCCGACCGCAGGCAGGTGCTGGCCGAAAAGCAGGAGGGTGAAAAGGCCATGGCGGAACTGGAGGCGGAGAAAGCGAAACTGGCCGCCTCGGTCGACGCCAAGCTGATGAAGACGTTCGATTTCATCCGCACCAAGAAGGGGGACGGCCTGGCCATCGCCCGGGTGCGTGACGCCGTCTGCCTGGGGTGCAACGTCAACATTCCGCCCCAGCTGTACAACGAGCTGCAGCGCGGCGACAGTCTGAAGTTCTGCCCCAACTGCCAGCGCATCATCTACTGGCGGGAGGAAGAGGAAGTCGAGTAAGGGCCGGTTTTGCCGGCCGAAGCGGTTCAGGCGATCGCTGGGGGCGTGTCCCCGGAGGAAAGTCCGAACACCACAGGGCAGGGTGCTCCATAACGTGGAGTCGCGGTGACGCGAAGGAAAGTGCCACAGAAAAGATACCGCCGTGCCGGGTTTCCGGCGCGGTAAGGGTGAAAAGGTGCGGTAAGAGCGCACCAGTTCCCCGGGTGACCGGGGAAGCTCGGTAAACCCCACCCGGTGCAAGACCAAATAGGGGAGCGTTGGAGGGCGGCCCGTCCGAGCTCCCGGGTAGGTCGCAAGAGCCGCCGGGCAACCGGTGGCCGCAGATGAATGATCGTCACCCGCGGCCGGGGCAACCCGCCGCGGGCACAGAATTCGGCTTACGGACCGCTTCGGCCGGTTTTTTTACATGCGAGGAGTGTCAGCGTGGGAACGTTCGAACCCCGACAGATCACGCCCGGACAGCAGGACCGCCCGGAGGGAACGGGCATCCGGAAGAAGGCCTGCGAAATCTCGTTCGCCCAGAAGATCGACATCTTCTCCCGCGACTTCCTGAAGTGCTGCATGTACGTGGCCGACTTCAACACGGCCATCCGGGCCTTCACCAAGATGCTCTACTCGCGCTTTATCGGCACCTCCCAGGTGCTGGAAGATTTCCTGGATTTCCACGGTGCCAAGAACAACCAGACGTGGTACTTCTACCGCGAACTGACGGCCGCTGTGCGCCACATCAGCCTGGGCGCTTACTCGCTCAAGCACGTGCTCAACCGCCTGGTTTTCTACGACCTGCCCGAGACCGAGGACTTCGCCCGCCAGGGCGAGGAGGCCCACGAGTTCCTGAAGAACTGCCTGCGCAACCTAGCGCCCATCATCCTGCACGAGGCCGGCCGGCTGGGCGTCGCCATCCCGGCCAGCACCTGCGATCCGGCCGAATTCCCGGCCATCACCACCGGCGAGATGCTCACCTACGACATCGACGACGAGGGCAAGGAACTACAGAAAGAAAGCATCGTGCGCATCGCCAGCGATTTTCTCAACATCGCCGACAACTTCGACCAGTTGGGTTTCTACGAGCCCTTCGACCTGGAAAAGATCCTGTCCATCGTGCCCGGGAAGGTCAACGAGGTCGAGATCCGGCGCTTCGAGATGCTGGTGCACAACCTGCAGTCGTCCTTCGACACTTACGTCATCCACGGCGGTTACCGTTACGGCGACCGCAAGCTCAAGGAACTGCGCAGCTTCTTCTCGGTGGTCTTCCACCTGCTGCAGACCACCGGCCGCCTGCTTCACTTCTACGAGCGTCACCTACACGAGGCCGGCTACAAGCACGTCTACCGCGAGGCCCAGCAGCGACTGCTGGAGATCATCGACGCCCACGAGCTGCTCGACCACACCATCAACTACGGCCTGTACTACGCCTGCTTCTTCCTCAACACCGGCAAGGAGCTGGCCCGCGAGATCCTCAACGAGAACATCGAGCGCGGGCGCATCACGGTGGGGATCCCGGAGAAATTGGGTTTCCACAGCCGCCCCAGCCTGTTGGTGGCCAAGATCGTGCAGCACTACGGCGGCCAGGTCGAGCTGGTGGTGGGCGAGGACCGCTTCGACGCCAGCAGCGTGCTGGACATCCAGTGGGCCGGCGGCAAGATCAGCAAGGAAAACATCAAGCAGGTGGTCTTCGAGGGCGATACGCGCGCCCTGCGGGACATCGAGATCCTGGCCGGCGTCAACTACGGCGAGGACAGCATGGGCAAGGGCGTGCCCCTGCCCAAGGAGCTCAAGTACCTCGCCTGACGCGGCGGCCCGCCCCGCCCCGGCAGGCCGTCAATGGCATCCAGGTTGGCATGGGGGTTTTCGAAAATTTCTCCAATCCAGACCGGCAGGGGGCGTATGGAGAAATCCCGCAAGAACACCCCCTTTGTCCTGAAGGCGTGGATTCAGCCCTGTGTGAGGGCGGCGAGTTTTCCCGCCAGCCCGTCGTCGTGGCCGGTTTTCTGGAGAAAAGCGGCCACCTGCGCGAGGTTCGGCAGGGCGGGGCGGGCGCCGGTCTGGCTGCAGGCCAGGGCGCCTACCGCACTGGCGAAGCGCAGCAGGTCGGGCCAGGGCAGTGCCCGCGCGATGCCGACGCAGAAGGCGGCGTGAAACGCGTCGCCGGCCCCGGTGGTGTCCACCGCCGTGACTTCGAAAGCCGCCAGGCGGCCGCTGCCCGTGTGTTCGCCCTTCCAGATCAGTCCCCTCTCCCCCAGCGTGACGACCGCCGAGCGGCAGGCCGCCGCCAGGCGCTCCAGGGCCGCGCGGTCGTCCCGGCACCCGCCGAACTGGCGGGCGAACTTTTGCGAGGCCACGACGTGGTCCACGCGTCCCATGAGCAGCCGCGTGCCACGGTGCAGTGAGCCGGCGTCGAGCACCGTCACGGCACCGGGCAGGCGGTCCACGAGTTCCAGGGATATTTCGGGCTGGTGGCCGTCCATGAGCAGCACGCGGGCAGAGGGAAGGGGGTGGCCGGCGGGCAGCCGCGCCAGGTCCGGCGTGTCGCCGTGGTGGTTGACCACCGTGCGGCGTCCGTCGGGCTTGACCAGGATGGCCGATAGCGGTGTGGGGTGTCCGCCCGTGACCGTCAGGGCGGTGTCGACCCCCTCGCGCCGGAACTCCGCCAGGCACTGGCGGCCGAAGAGGTCGTCTCCCAGGTAGCCGGCGAAAGCCGCCCGCAGGCCCAGGCGCGCCACGCCTACGGCGGCGTTGGCGGCCGGGCCGCCGCCGCAGGTCGTCAGCGCCGATGCCACGGCCTTCTCGTCGGGTGCCGGGTGGTGGTCCAGCGAGAAAAACATGTCGAAGCAGGCGTGGCCGGCGCACAGCACGTCCACGTGGGGGGTGTCTGCAGGCATGCCCTCTTTTTAGCCGCCCCGCGGCGGACTGTCAACGCCTGCGGCTTTCACAGGGCGGCCGACTGGCGCAGCTGGTTGCGGTTGATCGTCAAGTTGAGATCCGGCTGGATCAGGTCGTGGGGGCCTTCGGCGAAGGGCAGGTAGACCAGCAGGAAGGCCCGGGGGCGGATGCGGATGGCGGGCAGCTGGGGCAGCAGCGTGCGGGCTGGCTTGATGAAGGTCGAGAGGGTCGTCTTGAGGCTATCGACGGCCTCTTCCACCGGTAGGGTCACGGCGTGGACGCGCCCCTCGGGCGGCCGGGTCCTGAAATCGGTGTGCGGCTGGGCCAGGGTGGCATGGGTGCACAGTCGCGAGAAGGCCCGTGGCATCAGCTTGAAGGCCGGCGTCCAGAAACGGAACCCCATTTCGGCCCACTGCGCCCGGATCACCTGCGGGAGGTTGGCCAGCCGCGCCAGGTCGGCATAGGTGTCCAGTTGCAGGCCCTCGATTTCGGCGCGGATGCGCCAGAAGGGCAGGTAGACGGCGTCGGACAGGTCGGACTGCAGCGTGGCGAAACGCATCGGCTCGAGCTTCGTGCCCTCGGTGCGCCACATGCTGCTGCAGTTGCTGCAGAACAGCGCCAGGGCGTCGCGCCGGCCGTCGAGGTCCCAGCCGCACCGGGGGCACAGGGCCGGGATGAATTCCAGCGGCCAGCGGGCCCGGTCGCCTTCGGCCGCCTGCAGGGCCTCGCCGTCCACGGCCGACGCCGGCAGCGGCTCGTCGAGCACCGCGTCGTAGACGCGTCCGTTGACGTAGTAGGGGGCGTAGATCATGCTGAGCGTGTCGCCCACGTACGCCTGGTGGTAGAGCGGCGCCGGGAGGTCGGCGGCGTACTGCTCCTTGAACTGCTCGGAGACGCGTTTGCGGCCCAGCCGCGGCGACAGGAAACGGCCGTCCGATTCGGGCGTGACGAAACGCAGCTTGAGGGCCTGGCTGCGCAGTCCCAGCGACACCGGCAGGCCCCGCAGGTCCACGGCCGGGCAGCTGACGTCCACGAAGCGGTGCACCACCCCCTGCGCGGTGGTGGAGAACAGGGTGCCGCGTAGCCGCCAGTAGGGGGCGTAGATCAGCTCACGGCCCCGCGGCGCGCGGTCCGGCAGCAGGTAGCGGAAGTAGTCCTCGCGCGTCAGGATGGACTTGACCCGGCAGAATTCACAGCTGAACAGCCGGTCGGTCTCTTCCAGTACGGCGGGTGCCCCGCACTGGGGGCACTGGTGTTCGATGAGCAGTTTCACAATAAGGCGTCCGGGGCGGGTTCAGGCCGTGGGGGCGCACGGCCTTTTCATCCGTCAGCTCTCGTGCTTCTCTCCGCACTGGTTGCAGAACAGGGCCTCGGGCAGGTTCTCGCTGCCGCATTTGGCGCACGTCCAGGGCGCCTTGTCCTGGTCGGCGGGATGCCCGCAGCGCGGGCAGAACTTAGCCGTGGGGGGCAAATTCTTGCCGCACTCGGCGCAGCGCCGGAAGACCAGCTGCTGGTGTCCGCAGTAGGGACAGAATCTGGCGTCCGGCGTGATCGCCTGGCCACACTCCTGGCAGGCGAGGTCCCCGGCGGGCGCCTCGGGCGGTGCGCCCCCGCTCCCGGCGGCGGCGCCGGCGCCGCCGAAAAACTGAGCGAACATGGCCGGCATCATCAGACCCAGCCCGGTGCCCATACCCATGCCGGCCCCGGCGCCGCTCTCGCCCTCGGCGGCCTTTTCCATGGCCATGGCGGCCTTCATCTGCATGAGTTTGTTCATGTCCTGGAAGACCCCCATGCGGCTGCGGTCGTCGATGGCTTTCTGGACCTCGGGCGGCGGCGTGATGGCGTTGATGTACAGGTGGTCCAGCCCCAGCCCGAAGCGGCTGAAATCGTCCTTGAGCCGCGCGGCCAGCCCCTCCGAGAGCTCGTCGTACTTGGCCGGCAGGTTGAGCACCGAGTCGATGGTTTCGCCCATGTAGTCGTTGAAGCGCGAAACCACCACGCGGTTGAGGTACTCCTCGATCTCCTCGGTGGTGTATTTACCCTGGGTGCCCACCAGGCTGTTGATGAACAACACCGGCTGGACCACCTGCAGGTTGAGCACACCGAAAGCCCGCAGACGGATGAGGCCCAGTTCCGAGTCCTTGAAGGCCACCGGGTCGCGGGTGCCCCACTTCAGGTTGGTGAAAACCTTCAGATTGACGAAGTAGACCTCGGCGCGCAGTGGGCTGGTCATGCCCCAGGGGGCGCTCAGGATCTTGGTGAGAATGGGGATATTGGCGGTCTTGAGGGTGTGGCGGCCGGCGGCGAAGGCGTCCAGGGCGCGCCCCTGGTAGAAAAAGACGGCGGCCTGATTCTCACGCACCGTGAGTTGGGCGCCCCACTTGATCTCACCGGAGCCCTTCTCGGGGATGCGGTGCACCAGCTCCTTGCCCGTGTCGTCGAACCACTCCAGGACCTCCAGGAAAACCACGTTGTCCGTACCCATGGAACGATCTCCTTTCGTGCGGGTGTGTCGGCGGCTGAAGCGGCCGGCGGTTCCGGTCCGGCGCCGGCCTCAGCCCGGCTGAACCTCCAGAAACGGAGAAACCTGCAAGAAATGAGCCAATGGGTGGGAAATGGAAGGATGCGGGCCGTCCGCCCGGCCGCCGCAGCCGCCGGGGGCGCCGGGCGGCGGCCGGTGCGGCGCAGATCGACGAGAATTGACAATCCGTTGACGGTTTTTGTCACCCGATCGCCGCCCCCGGGGGGGGATCAGCCGGCCGGTGCGGCGGGGCCGGCGCCGTCCGTCACGGCGGCCAGGCGTTTCTGGATGTACCCGGCCAGCGCTTCGACCTTTTCGCGGCCGATGGCGGGGATGTCCGCGGCCAGCGCTTCGATCTCCTCTTCCGGGATGCCGGTGGTCCTGTTGATCATGAAGCTGTCGACTTCACCGTCTTCGAGCACCATCCCGCAGCCGCCGAAGGCCCCCAGGAATTCGTCGCCGACGAAGATCGGCACCACCAGCTTGAGCAGGCCGGCGTCGCATTCCTCGATGACCGGCGCGCGGGTCTTGCGGGCGATGATGGCCAGGTTCATGTGGGCCACGGCGCAGATGAAGGCCTGCCCCTTGTCGGTGCCCTTGATGGCCGGGCACAGCCGGTTGGGCCAGTGCCGGCGGCCGGTGATGCGGATGCCGTCGACGTCGTAGATAGACGCCATCAGGCCCGATCGCCGCCGGATGTCGTCTTCGAGTTCGATCCACTCTTCGATGGGCAGTACGTCTGTCAGTTCCATGGGCTGTTGCGCACCTCCCGGATGGGGCCGAAAGCGCGGCGCCGGCCGCCCGGCGCCGCCGGTGGGTCGTTTCTAAGCATTGACGGTGTATCCTTTATGGGCTATACAGGAAAAAAGTTTGACTGCTCGGAAAAGAGGAGGACTGCAGACACACCGTCCGGCTTTTCGGATCCGTCTGGTACGCCTGACAGGATTCGAACCTGTGACCTACGGATTAGAAGTCCGTTGCTCTATCCAACTGAGCTACAGGCGCACATGCAAGATTCCATCAGTTAGCACAGGAGCGTGCGAAAGTCCACCTCTAAATGGCGCCCCGAGCGGGCTGAGCGCCCGCGTGACCGCGCCGGAGAGCCCCGTCCGACCGCCGTGCCGGCCGGATGAAAGTGGAGATAGGAATGAACGCCGCGGCCGTCGATGCCGGTTTTACAGCCGCAGCGCATACGGATTGCCAACACCCCGGAAAAGAACCGCGATGAGCAGCAAGAAAAAAAACGTAAAGGCGAAAAAGACCACCAAGGCCGGACGTGCGTCCAAGCCGGCTGCAACCCGTGCCGAAAAGAAAGCGGCCGCTGGCGCTCAGGAGCACGCGCTGGTCAAATACGACCCGCTTCAGCGCTACCTGACCGAGATCAGCAGGTACCCGCTGCTGACCCGCGAGCGCGAACGCGAACTGGCTATGCGCGTGCAGGAGGACGGCGACCCCGAGGCGGCCTACGAGCTGGTGACCTCCAACCTGCGCCTGGTGGTCAAGATCGCCCTGGAGTTCCAGCGCGTGTGGATGCAGAACCTGCTGGACCTCATTCAGGAGGGCAACATCGGCCTGATGCAGGCCGTCAAGAAGTTCGACCCGTACAAGAACGTCAAGTTCTCCTATTATGCCTCCTTCTGGATCAAAGCCTACATCCTGAAGTTCATCATGGACAACTGGCGACTGGTCAAGATCGGCACCACCCAGGGGCAGCGCAAGCTGTTTTTCAAGCTGAAAAAGGAGAAGCAGCTGCTCATCGACCAGGGGTTCGACCCCAAGCCCAAGCTGCTGTCCGAGCGCCTGGGCGTGTCCGAGCGCGAGATCATCGACATGGACCTGCGTCTGGACGGCTGGGACGTCTCGCTGGACGCGCCGCTCAAGGAAGATTCGGACACCGAGCGCATCGATTTCCTGAGCACCGAGGCCGAGTCGGCCGAGGACAAGATGGCCAAAAAGGAGATGGAGGCCCTGCTGCACTCCAAGATCGCGGAGTTCCGCAAGAAGATGACCCCCCGGGAACTGGAGATCTTCGACATGCGCATCTTCTCCGAGAACCCCGCCACGCTCCAGGAGATCGGGGACCGCTACGGCATCTCCCGCGAACGGGTGCGCCAGATCGAGAAGAACATCCTCAAGAAGATGAAAGAGTACCTCAAGCGTGAGATCCCCGATTTCGCGGCCTACACCGAGGAGGGGCAGTCCGATTAGCCCCGCGCAGGCCGGTGCGGGACGCCCGGCGGGGCGTCTCCGGATCCTCGGGGGCCGCTGGCCGCAATCCCCCCGGGGACGGCGGCGGTCTGCGCCTGAAAACCCGCGCGGGCCGCGGTGCCCGTGAACGCCGCGACAAATTTTATTGTATTCCGACGAGGTTGAACCGATAAAGCACTTACGGCGGCACAACGCCCGGCCGAAACTTTTTCCCGATGACAGCCTCTGAACGATCACAGCCGGCCGCCGTAGTTCGGCGGTCGAAACAGGAAGATTTTCGTACATGAGAACCGTATCCCTGATGATCCTGGCCTGCGCCCTGGCGGTGGCGGGCACGACCGGGTGCGCCGCCCGTAAGCCGGGCGCCGTGTCCGGGGCTTCCAAGAAGGCAGCCGAAGCCAGGAAGGCGCCGTCGGCCCCCAAGGCTCCGCCCATCCCGGTGTTCGCGCCCAAGGAGAACAAGTTTTTCTATTACACCGAGGCCCGGCACTACAAGAAGTTGGGTGACATGGTCAAGGCCTCCGAGTACCTGGAAAAGGCGCTGGCGCTGGACCCCAAATCCCAGCTGCTCAAGGAGGAACTGGCCCGCCTGATGATGAGCCGCCAGAAGAAGGATCGGGCCCTGGCCCTGACCCGCGAAATCCTGGCCGAAAACCCTGAAAACATCAATGCGCTGATCACCTACGCCCGCATCCAGGAAGACTCGGGCAACCTGCAGGAGGCGCTCAAGACCTACGAGAAGGTGATCTCCCTGGATCCCAAGCGCCAGGACATCTACCTGCACCTGGGCAGCCTGTACCGCGAGGCCAAGCAGCCCGACAAAGCGCTGGGGGTCTACCAGCGGCTGGTGCGGCAGTTTCCCGGCTCTTACGTAGGGTATTTTTTCATCGGCAAGATCTACGTCGAAAAGGGCGATCGGCGTAAGGCGGCCGCGGCTTTCAAGAAGAGCCTGGAGATCGAGCCCGACCTGGAGGAACCGCGCTTCGAGTTGCTCAAGATCTACCGGCGCACCGGCGCATCAAAGAAGATCATCGCCATGTACGAGGAGATCCTGCGGCGCAACCCCGAGAACGTGCGCGCCGCCATGGGGTTGGGGCTGTACTATCAGCACATCGGGCAGCGCAAGAAGGCCGCGGCGCTCTTCAGGGATCTGGGCAAGCGCAGCCTGGAAGATCCCAAGGTGGTTTCGGTGCTGGTGCAGAACTACCTGGACGGCGGGAACTACAAAGACGGCCTGGTGATCGTCAACGGCATGCTGGCGAGCGGGGCCGACAGCCCCGAACTGCACTACGTGGCCGGTTTCCTTTACGAACAGACGGGGGGCTTTTCAAAGGCCGTGGCGCACTTCCGCAAGGTGACCGACACGTCGCGCTTCTACCAGAGTGCCGTGCAGCACACGGCCTACCTGTACCAGAAGCAGAAGCGGCCCCGGGAGGCCGAGAAATACCTCGAGTCGGTGATCGCCGGACACCCCGACAACCCGGAGTTCTATCTCTACCTGGGAACCCTGTATGAGGACATGAAGGCTTACGACAAGGCCGAGGAGGTGCTCAAGAAGGGCATCGCCAAAGACCCCAAGAACGACCGGCTCTATTTTCGGCTGGGCGTGGTCTACGACAAGGCCGGGCGCAAGCAGATGTCCATCGAGGCCATGAAGACCGCCGTGCGCCTCAATCCCCGCAACGCCAGCGCCCTGAATTACCTGGGCTACACCTACGCCGATCTGGGGACCCACCTGGAGGAGGCCGAGAAACTCATCCGGCAGGCGCTCAAGTACAAGCCCGACGACGGCTACATCACCGACAGCCTGGGCTGGGTGTACTACAAGATGGGGCGCTACGACGAGGCCGTCCGCCACCTGCGCCGGGCCGCCGAGCTGGTCAGCGACGACCCCACCATCCTGGAGCACCTAGGGGACGCCTACCGCAAGGTCGGCAAGCGGAACAAGGCCCTGGAGTATTACCGGCGGTCGCTGAAGCACAAGAAGACCGAGAAAGAAGAGATTCGAAAGAAGATCAAGGAGCTGAGTGGCAAGCCGAAGTCGTGACAGGCTTCTGCGGTGCCTGCTGACGGCGGTGCTGGCCCTGTGCCTGACCGCCTGCGCCCGACCGTTCGTGCGGACCCCCGGCGGGGGCGACGAGGGTCGGCGGCTGCTGGCGCGCCTGGAAGAGACCAACCGCGGCCTGTGGGCCGTCAAAGGCGTCGGGTCTTTCAGCCTGAGGCTGCCGGAAGGGTCGCGCAGCGCCCGGGTGGCCTGGATCGCGGCGGCCCCCGACCGCATCCGCCTGCACGTTTTCGGCCTGCTGGGCCAGGGGCGGCTCACCCTGGCCGCCGACGGCCGGCGCATCACCCTGCACTCCGCGGCCGACGGCCGGTTCTACAGCCGCCGCGCCGACGACCCCGACCTGCAGAAGGTGGTCGGCTTTCCCATCCACGTGTCCGACCTGGTGAGCCTTCTCATGGGCCGCATCCCCCTGCGCGACCACACCCGTACCCGGGTGGTGCCGGACGCCGGCGGGTCCGGCGGCCTGGTGCTGTCGCTGGACGGTTTCTGGGGTAGCCGGCAGAAGATCACCTTCGACGCCCGGGGCCGAGTACGCGAGGCGGCCTATTTCGGCGCCGCGGGCGGACTGCGCTACCGTGTCACGCTGACGGCCCGACGCCGGGTGGACGGCTACGAGCTGCCGCAGGAACTGCGGCTGAGCACGGAAGACGGGCGCCGCCTGCGCCTGGTCGTCAGCCGCTGCTGGGCCAACCCGGCCCTGCCGGAGGGTGTCTTCAGACTGGCGCCGTCCGGCGGCGCCTGAACACCGTGCGGGTCGCGGAAGGGGCCGAACGCGGCCCTGTGCCGAACGGATGACCCCGGGGGTTTTCTTGAAACCACTTGCAACGGCCGGTGACGCCGAACTTCGCTTCGCCGCCGAGAACACGCTCGGCAAACTGGCCCGCTGGCTGCGCACGCTGGGCTTCGACACCCTGTACCTGGCGCGCCCGGACCCGGAGGGACTCCTGCGCCTGGCCGGCCGCGACCGGCTGCTGCTGACGCGCACGCGGCGCCTGGCCGCTCGACTGCCCGCCGGACGTGCGCTGCTGATCGAACCCGACGCGCCGCGGGAGCAGGTGCGCCAGGTGATCCGGCAGTTGGGCATCCCGCGCGCCCGGGTGCGGCTGTTCTCGCGTTGCCTGCGATGCAACACCGCCGTGGAACCCATGTCACGCGAGGCCGCGGCGGGGCGGGTCCCCGACTATGTCTGGCAGACGCAGGCCTCGTTTTCCACCTGCCCGGACTGCGGCCGCATCTACTGGGCGGGAAGCCACCTGCGGCGCGCGCAGGAAATCGTGGAGGCCTTTTTCGCGCCATGAAACCCGCACGCCGGGTCATCGCCCTGGAGGGACGCCTGCGGCACTGCCGCAACGTGCGCACGCTGGGGGTGCGCCCCAATTTCATGGACTACAGCCCCGAGGAGCGGCGGCTGATCCTGTCGTCGCCCTGCGTCTACTATCCCAGCAGCTTCTACGCCGGGCTGCTGGCGGCCGCCGGGCGGCGCACCTTTCCGGGGCATCACACCTACCGCTGCGTGCAGGACAAGATCCGCCAGACGGCGCTGTTCCAGATGACCGGCGTCGCGCATCCGCGCACGCGGGTCTTCTACGGACGGCGGCAGCAGCAGCGCATCCCGGAGCACTTCGACTACCCCTTCGTGGCCAAGGCCGCGCGGGGGTCGGCGATGGGCAGGGGCGTCTACCTGATCCGCGGCCCCCGGGAACTGGCGGACTACTGCCGGGGGCGCCACGCGGCCTACATCCAGGAGTACCTGCCCGTGGACCGCGATATGCGCGTGGTGGTCATCGGCGGGCGCGTGGTGCACGCCTACTGGCGCCTGGCGCCCGCGGGCGGTTTCCTGACCAACCTGTCGGCCGGCGGCCGCATCGGCACCGAACCCGTGCCGCAGGAGGCCCTG
>Ga0256914_1002885_pt1 | contig 14041 bp, 12 predicted proteins | sample HulkmetaG_FD_191571 | JGI IMG/M metagenome (GOLD analysis project Ga0256914, IMG submission 191571) | Hydrothermal chimney microbial communities from Main Endeavour vent field at the Juan de Fuca Ridge, Pacific Ocean - Hulk | ecosystem: Environmental > Aquatic > Marine > Hydrothermal vents ... | reverse complement strand
GGTTGTGGACACCATCGTCAAGAGCGCGAGAACCGGTAGATACGGAGATGGAAAGATATTCGTCCTACCAGTGGAGAAATCTATAAGGATCAGAACTGGCGAGGTTGAGACTTAAATTTATTTTTTCGTTATTAATGATTATATCTAATAAATTCTAAACAAAATTTATAAAAAATAGTTAATCTTACATTATACAAAAAGATTACGTGTCCTTAAGCCTTCCGTAAAGGTAGTCGTCGTACGCCTGAAGATCCAGAAGCCCGTGACCGCTGAAGTTGAACAGGATGACTTTTTCTTCTCCTTGCTCCTTCGCCTTCAGAGCTTCGTCTACCACAACCCTTATGGCGTGGTTGGTTTCCGGAGCGGGAACGATTCCCTCGGTTCTTGCAAACAAAACACCAGCTTCGAACGTTGGAATCTGCTTTACAGCCCTCGCTTCAATTATCCCATGCTTGACGAGCATGCAGAGAGTTGGAGCGTCCCCATGATACCTCAGCCCTCCAGCATGGATCGGTGGTGGAATGAAATCGTGTCCGAGGGTGAACATCTTGAGCAGAGGCGTCAATCCGGCGGTGTCGCCGTAATCGTACTTGTATTCTCCCTTCGTCAGCGTTGGGCATGCAGTCGGCTCTACCGCCACTATTCTAACGTCCTCTCCCCTCATCTTGTCCCTCACGAACGGATAGCAAAGTCCGGCGAAGTTGCTTCCACCACCTACGCAACCCACGATTACGTCGGGCTTCTCATCCAGAAGCTCAAGCTGTTTCTTCGCCTCAAGCCCTATAACGGTTTGATGCATCAGAACGTGATTCAGAACGCTTCCGAGGCTGTAGTTGGTGTTATCGTGCTTCACAGCGTCCTCTATAGCTTCGCTTATCGCTATTCCCAGACTTCCCGGATTGTCCGGGTCTCGCTCTAAGATCTTTCTTCCCACCTCAGTTCTATCGCTCGGAGAGGGGATCACCTCCCCTCCCCAAGTTTCCATGAGAACCCTCCTGTAGGGCTTCTGGTGATAGCTCACCTTGACCATGTAAACCGTGCATTTGAGATCGAACAGCCTCGTGGCGAAGCACAGAGCGGATCCCCACTGTCCGGCTCCTGTTTCTGTAGTGAGCCTCTCTATTCCCTCTTTGGCGTTGTAGTAAGCCTGAGCTACCGCGGTGTTTGGTTTGTGACTTCCCGGCGGACTCGCACCCTCGTACTTGAAGTAGATCCTCGCCGGAGTTTTCAGAGCCTTCTCAAGCCTCTCCGCCCTTATGAGTGGAGTCGGACGCCAGATTGAATACACCTCCCTGACCTCCTCGGGAATCCTTATCCAGCGGTCTTCCGCGAACTCCTGCCTTATCAGTTCCATCGGAAAGATCGGCTTCAGATCCTCCGGCTTGACCGGCTCCTTCGTAACCGGATGCAACGGTGGAGGCAACGGTTCGGGCAGGTCGGGAAGGATGTTGTACCACCTCTTGGGCAGAAACTCCTCTCCGATCACGACCTTCCGCATGCTTTGTTAGATCTTAGCAAGGCAGATAAAGGTTTGGACAACAACTTTAAACGCACGCACGAAACCAACGCTATGCCATACGATGACAAATACTGGCAGAAGGAGGAGATTCTGCCGAGGAAGGAGCTCGAGGAGATACAGCTGAAGAGGTTTAGATGGGTCGTTAGGCACGCTTACGATAACGTTCCATTCTACAGAAGGAGGTTCAGGGAGGCGGGGGTTCACCCTGACGACGTTAGAAGGTTGGAGGATTTGGCGAAGCTTCCGTTCACGACCAAGGAAGACCTAAGGGAGAACTACCCCTTCGGCCTCTTCGCGGTTCCGAAGGAGAAGCTCGTGAGGGTTCACACCTCAAGCGGAACTTCGGGAAAGCCCAAGGTCGTCGGATACACGGCGAGGGATCTTGAGAACTGGGTAAACCTCTGTGCGAGATGCCTTTACATGGTCGGGCTTAGGGAGAAGGATGTTTTCCAGAACATGGTTAGCTACACGATGTTTACGGGCGGTCTGGGAATGCATTACGGGGCGGAGAGGATCGGGGCGATGGTCGTGCCTTCGGGAACGGGGAACACGAAGAGGCAGATAGAGTACATGCTCGATTTCGGAACGACTGCGATCCACTGCACCCCGAGCTACGCCCTGCACATAAAGGAGGTCGCGGAGGGAATGGAGATCGATCCCAAGGAGATAGGGCTGAGGATAGGATGCTTCGGAGCGGAACCTTGGAGCGAATCGACGAGAAAGAAGCTTGAGGACGCCTTCGGTCTTAAGGCCTTCGATTCCTACGGACTGAGCGAGATGAACGGGCCGGGGGTGGCTTTCGAGTGCGAGGAGCAGAACGGCTTGCACGTATGGATAGACCACTACATCGTTGAGATCGTCGATCCCGAAACCGGAGAACCGCTTAGCGATGGGGAGAAGGGAGAGCTCGTCCTCACACCTCTAACGAAGGAAGCCCTGCCCCTAATAAGGTATAGGACGGGGGACATAACGTTCGTAATGGACGACGAGTGTTCCTGCGGGAGGACGCATCCGAAGATACACAGGATACTCGGCAGGGCGGACGACATGATAATAGTGAGGGGAATAAACGTCTTCCCGAGCCAGATAGAGCACGTTCTGATGAGCATTCCCGAGGTGGGGGACAACTATCAGGTGGTGATAACGAGGAAGGGGGCGCTGGATGAGATAACGGTTAGGGTGGAGGTTAAGGACGAGTTCTTCACCGGTGAGCTCTCGGACATTGAGAGGTTGAGGAAGAAGATTCAGGACAGGCTTAGGGAGGAGTTGGGGTTGAGAACGAACGTCGAGCTGGTGGAGAAGGGGACGCTCGAAAGGTTCGAGGGGAAGGCGAGGAGGGTCGTGGATATGAGAAAGGAGCTTTAGACCCTGTAAACGTTCGCGTTCGAAAGTTCGGCTATCGTTTCGATGTAAGACGGCTCGAATCCCCTCCGGGTATCGTATATTTCGAGCCTAACGTCGTTCTTCCTCAACGCCTTGCAAAGAGCCTCCAGTTCCTCCCTAACCGACCCGCCCATGGGAGCGTTCGCCTTACCGTCCGTAATCAAAACGGCTCTTACGACCGATTTTTTGTTCTTCGCCCTGAACGCCTTCGACAACCTCAACAGGGTCATGAGAGCGGAGGAAAGTGGCGTTCTCCCTCCCACCTCCACGTCGTCAAGAGCCCTCATCACCTCCGTGTAAACCCTCGTAGGGGGAACCACGACCCTCGCGCTCCTTCCCCTGAACGTAACGAGAGATAGGTAGTCCCTCTTCACGTAACCGTTCTCCACGAACCTCTTAGCAACTCCCTTCGCCACCGCGATCCTCCTCTTGGCCATCATGCTACCGCTCGCGTCGAGAACGATCACCGTAAGCCTCGGCAACCTGACCCTCCTAACCCTCACCCTAACGTCCTCCGGCCTCACCTCCCTCCTTCCGTTCGCCCAAGCGGTTCTAAGGGTGGCGACCAAGTCCACGTCCGTGAGGTCGCTGTGCGGAACGCTGTATATCTGGTATCCGTGGGGAAACCCAACCACTGTCGCTCTTTCGTCCCTCGCCCCCCTCCTACCCATCCCATCTTTTCCGCCCTCTCCCTTCGGAACGTCAATCTTAACGTCCTCAGTATCCGGCTTGAATCCACCCATTCCTCCCTTTCCACCTTCCCCTCCCCTACCACCACCTCCACTCTTCGGAGCGACGAAGGGTCTGTCCTTCACCCTGTGCGGTAATGCAAGTTCCATCGCCCTCTTGAGATCCTCGACGTTCACCTTCCTTCTCCCCTCCAACGCGGCGATGGCTTTCGCCGTTCTTATGGTCGTTATCTCCGCCCTGTGCGTCTTTATTCCCATGTCCACTATCGTTCTAACGAGCAGTTCGAGGAGGTCTTCTCCTATCTCCACCTTTCCCAGAATCTCCCTCGCCCTCTCTATCCTCCTCCTCAACTCCCTCTGCTTCCCCTCGTACTTCTTTCTGAATCCGGAGGGATCCTCCCTGAACTCCTCCACCCTCCTCAAAATCTCCAACCTCTGCTCGACATCGCCTATAGCCTCGACCCTAACGAACAATCCGAACCTGTCGAGGATCTGAGGTCTGAGTTCACCCTCCTCGGGGTTCATGCTTCCAACAAGAATGAACCTCGCCGGATGCTTCAGGCTTATTCCCTCCCTCTCGACGACGTTCCAACCCATCGCGGCGGAATCGAGCAGGACGTCGGCAACGTAATCGTCGAGAAGGTTGACCTCGTCTATGTAGAGTATGTTCCTGTTGGCTCTCGCGAGTATCCCCGGTTGTAACGCCCTTATCCCCTCCCTCAGCGCCCTCTCGACATCTATCGTTCCTACGAGCATGTCGACAGTGACGCTCAGCGGTAGATCCACGACGCTCATCTTCCTTCTCTCTACCTCTATCTCACCTCTCTCCGCCCTCCTCCTGCACTCCTCGCACATTTCGAGCTCGTTACGGGGGTTGCAGTTGAAGGGACAACCCCTAACAACCTCGATTTCGGGAAGAACATCGGCAAGAGCCCTGACCATCGTCGACTTTCCGCAACCCTTGTCCCCGCTGAGCAGCACACCTCCTATGGAAGGATTAACGGCGTTACACAACAGAGCCAGTTTGGCCTTCTCCTGCCCGACTATGGCGGTAAAGGGAAATACGAACATCCTACGCACCCTCTATGAACTTGACGGCCTTCTCAAATATAACCTTCGCGTCCTCGAGGGATCTCTCCGCCACCTCCTTCGTGACCCTCCTCATATAACCCCCGTCTATTTCCGACTTGATGTCGACCGCCCTATAGATCTTCGAACAGTCCTCCCTGCTCAACCCTATCTCGTCCTTGTGAAGGCAGACCACGTGGACGGCATCCTCTACGGTCTTCGTCCCTATGTCCATCGCCGATGCGAGAGCCCTGACGGTGTGAAATATGGCGTAGCAGGACGAGACGCAACACTCCTCGAACCTACCCTCCTCGAGCGCCCTCTCCGCGTCCTCGAGCATTTTCCTCGCCTCTTCGATCCTCAGTGCGACGTCCGATTTCATCGACTCGACTTCTGTTTCGAAGGAGATATAACTATCGCGCATCCCACTCCCCTCTTGCTGACCTCCACACCCTTGCTCATCCTCCCCTGCTTAGGAATCCTCCCGACGGAAACCCTTATGGCGTGCCCGTCTTTGGTGAAGATGAGCACGTCCTCTTTTCCTTCGACGAATTCGACCACCGCCAGCCTTCCCTTTATTCCAACAACGCCCATCGAACCCCTGTTCGTCTTCCTAAACGCCTCGAGCTCCGTCCTCTTTCCCAGACCGTCTTCGCTCAGGAGTAGCAGATACCTCCCCTTCCCCACGCTCATCCAAGCTACCGTATCGCCGTCCCTAAGGTTCACCGCCCTAACGCCTCTGGCGTTCCTACCCTTCCTCGGAACCTCCTCCGCATCGAACCTGACGACGTAACCGAGCCTCGTCCCTATCACAACGTCTCCCCTGCCGTAAAGCCTCGCGAACGCCACCCTCGTCGAAGACGCTATGATTCCCGCCCTCTTGGCGTTCGCGAAATCCCTCAACGGCGTCCTCTTTATGTGCCCATCCTCGGTCAGGATTACTACATCGCCTCCATCGAAATCGTCAACCGCGATCGCCGAAACCACTCTTTCCTTCTCCGCCAAACCCAAGAACTTCCTAACGCTCACACCCTTTCCCGTTCTATCCTGCTTCGGGATCTCGTGAACGGGAAGCCAGTACGCCTTTCCCACGTCCGTGAACACGAGCAGTTTCTGCTTCGTGTTGCAAAGCACGGCGAAGACGGGGGTGTCTTCCTCCCTCAACGGCATTCCCAAAACGCCCACCCCTCCCCTTCCCTGCGTCCTGAACTCCAGATCGCACCTCTTGAAGTATCCGTTGGCGGTGAAGATTACGACGTTCTCCTCCACACCTACGAGCTCCTCCGCCCCTATCTCCTCCTCTTCCTCCACTATAGCCGTCCTCCTACCGTCTCCGTACTTCCTCTTGAGGTACTCGAGCTCCTCAACGATTATCTCGTCTATCCTTCCGACGTCCTCCAACACGGCCTTAAGCTCCGCTATCCTCCTCCTCAAACTCTCGTGCTCCTCCAGCAGGTCGGAAATCTGCTTCGACGTTAACCTCTGCAGTCTCATCTGAAGTATGGCCTCCGCCTGTCTTTCGCTCAGACCGAAGCTTTCTTTTAGCCTCTCCTTAGCCTCCTCGGGCGAAACGCTCCCCTTTATCACATCCACTACCCTGTCGAGGTTCTCGACCGCTACCTTCAGCCCTTCCACCACGTGAAGCCTGTCCTCCGCCTTCCTAAGCTCGAACTCCGTTCTCCTCCTCACCACTTCCCTCCTGTGCCTCACGTAGCACGCTATCATTTCCTTGAGGCTCAGCACCCTCGGCTCCCCGTCAACTAAGGCGAGGTTTATTATCCCGTAGGTCGTCTGAAGGGGGGTAAACGCGTAAAGCTTCTTCAAAGCGGTTTCGGCACTCGCATCACTCCTCAACTCAACCACTACCCTTATCCCCTCCCTGTCCGACTCGTCCCTGACCGTCTTCGCCTCCTCAAGCTTCCCGCTCCTTATCAGATCCGCTATCTTCTCCACGAGCTTGGCCTTGTTCACCATGTAGGGGATCTCCCTTATCACTATCGCCCCGTCCTCCACCTCCACCCTTCCCCTGATCACTATCCTTCCCTTCCCCGTCTCGTACGCCTCTCTTATCCCCTTAACACCGACTATAACCCCTCCGGTCGGAAAATCGGGACCCTTGACGAACTTCATCAGCCCCTCAACGTCTATGTCGGGATCCCTTATGTAGGCCTTTATGGCCTCGCACACTTCGGTGAGGTTGTGGGGGGGTATGTTGGTCGCCATCCCCACCGCTATCCCCGTGCAACCGTTGACGAGAAGATTCGGAAGTTTAGCAGGCAGGACGACCGGCTCCTTCAGCGTCGCGTCGAAGTTAGGTTGGAAGTCAACCGTCTCCTTGTCTATGTCCTCCAAAAGCTCCTCAGCGAGCTCCGTGAGTCTACATTCTGTGTACCTCATCGCAGCTGGTTCGTCGCCGTCTATGGATCCGAAGTTTCCCTGCCCGTCTATGAGGGGATACCTCATCACGAAGTCCTGAGCCATCCTGACGAGAGCCTCGTAAACTGGCTGATCTCCGTGGGGGTGGTATTTACCCAACGTCTCTCCCACGACCCTCGCGCACTTCCTGTAGGGTCTGTCGTGCCTGAGCCCCATCTCGTACATCGTCCAAAGGATACGACGCTGAACCGGCTTTAGACCGTCCCTAACGTCCGGAAGGGCTCTTCCCACTATTACGCTCATCGCGTAATCGAGATACGAACTCTTGAGCTCTTCTGCAATGTCCCTGACGAGTTCCATGTCAATCCGATTCGGTTACGATATGTTATAGGTTGCGGATTGGGAGGTTTTATAAGACGCCCCGCGTTGCCAGTTTCGATGCCCGAATACAGGATAGCAGTGGTGGACAGGGATAGGTGTCAGCCGAAGAAGTGCTCCCAGGAGTGCATAAAGTACTGTCCCAAGATAAGAACGGGCGTGGAGGACGTAATAGTAATAAAGGACGGAAAGGCCGTTATTTCTGAGGAGCTTTGCGTAGGGTGTGGTATATGCGTCAAGAAGTGTCCTTTTAAGGCCATATCCATAGTGGGACTACCACACGAGCTCGAGGGGAAGGAGGTTCACAGATACGGGAGGAACGGTTTCGTCCTATACGGACTACCAATTCCGAGGAAGGGGTACGTGGTCGGGTTGCTCGGGCCTAACGGAACGGGGAAGACTACTGCGGTTAAAATATTGACCGGTCAGCTGAAACCGAACTTGGGAAGGGAGGAGGAACCGAGTTGGGAGGAGATATGCGAGAGGTTCGCGGGAACCGAGCTATTCAACTACCTAAAGGATCTCGCGGAGGGGAAGATAAGGACGAGCCAAAAGCCCCAGTACATAGAGGCCATTCCTAAGGTTTACAGGGGTAAGGTCAGGGATCTGCTCGAAAGGGTGGACGAACTCGGGATAATGGACGAGATGGTCGAGAGGCTCGACCTCAGGAACTCCCTCGACAGAGAAGTGAAGGATCTGAGCGGGGGGGAGTTGCAGAGGATCGCCATCGCCGGATGCCTTATGAAGGACGCTGACTTCTACTTCTTGGACGAGATTACTTCATACTTGGACATACACCAGAGGATAAACGTGGCGAAGATAATAAGGGAGTGGGGGGAGAAGAGGACGGTGCTCATAGTCGAGCACGACTTGGCGATCTTGGACATGCTCGCGGACTTCGTCCACATAAGCTACGGAAAGCCGGGGGTTTACGGAGTGATAACGAACGCTAAGGGGGCGAGGGTTGGAATAAATCAGTACCTCAGGGGGTACTTGGTCGAGGAGAACGTCAGGATAAGGGACAAGCCGATAGAGTTCGAGATATTCCAGCCGAGGGAGGGGGAGAGCGAAAGGGTGCTCGTGGAGTATCCGTCCTTCACGAAAACCTTCGAGGGATTCAGGCTGGAAGTGGAGGGAGGGGAGATAAGGGCGGAGGAAGTGCTCGGAGTCGTGGGGCCGAACGCTACGGGGAAGTCGACGTTCGTGAAGATCCTCGCCGGGGTGCTCGAGGACGATGAGAAGAAGGTCAAGCTCGATCTCAAAGTTTCTTACAAGCCCCAATACGTAAAGGCCGACGTGAGCATGCCCGTAGGGATGTTCCTCAGGAAGATCAACCCGATGGTCGATTCATCCTACTACAAGACGGAATTTCTAAGACCTCTCGGGATAGAGGATCTCATGGAGAAGAACTTGGACGAGTTGAGCGGTGGAGAGCTACAGAGGGTTGCGATAGTGGCATGTTTGCTTAGAGATGCAGATCTGTACTTGTTGGACGAGCCTTCGGCACATCTGGATGTGGAGCAGAGGACGGAGGTGGCGAGGATGATAAGGAGGTTCGCTCTCAACATGTCCAAGAGCGTGCTCGTAGTGGATCACGACATATACCTCATAGACATGGTCAGCGATAGGCTGATGGTGTTTCAGGGGGAGCCGGGGAGGAGGGGAATCGCAAGGAGGCCGATGGGAATGCGAGATGGGATGAACCTGTTCCTGTCGAATCTCGGCATCACGTTCAGGAGGGATGAGGAAACGAAGAGGCCGAGGGTGAATAAATTGGGTTCGAGGTTGGACAGGGAGCAGAAGGCTAAGGGCGAGTATTACTACTACTTCTGACCTTTTTAACGAGGAGCGTAAGTCCCCTCCTTCCGACCACTACGACCTCGTCCCCCCTCTCCAACTCCTCATAACTCTCGCAATTCCAAATCTCCCCTCTAATCTTGACCTTTCCCCTACCGTCCTTGAAAACGATCACCGTTCCCCTCTCCCCAACCATCGCCTCCCCTCCAACCTTCGCCCTCATCCCCCTTATCCTCGCCACCCTGACTATGACGAAGGTCATCGTCACCGCCACGCCCAAGCCGATCCCTCCGACGAACGCGAAGAACTCTTTGTAAAATCCCTCCGGCATCAGGGGCTCCCTGATGAGGGTGAGTAGACCCAAAGTTATGCAGAATATCGAAGCAACTCCAAGCAATCCCATTTTGGGCGCCTTGATCTCCAAAACGAGGAGCGATATTCCTAAGGCTATTAGCAGGAGGGCGAACGTGTTCACGCTTATGGCGTTCAGTCCGAAGAGCGCGAGGATCAGGCAGATAATCCCGAACGTCTCCATACCGTATCCGGGAGTCATCAATCCGAATATTAGGCAGTATATCCCGAGCAGAAGGAGTATCGACGCGACGAGGGGGTTTGAGAGGATTCCGTATATCCTCGCGGAAAGGGGCTCCTTTACCCTAACGATTTCGACGCTCCCGAAGTCGAGCCTCACCTTCCTCCCGTGCACATCCACAATCCAGCCGTTTATCTTCCTGAAGAGTGCCCCCGGCGTGTCGGCGAGCACGTCCACGACTCCTTCCCTGTAGGCATCCTTCGCGGATAGGCTGAGCCCCTCGGTAACGAACATCTCCACTATCTTCGCTGGTCTGTGCCTCATTTCCGCTATGCTTCTCGCGTAGCTCGCAACGTAGTTGACGGTCTTTTTCTCCACCATCGGAGGAAAACCCGCCACGTACGGCGTCGCCGCACCTACTGATGTGCCGTTTGCCATCGCCGCGACGTTACCCGATATCAGGATCAAACTGCCCGCGGACGCCGAGAACGCTCCCGACGGATAGACGTAGGTTATCACGGGAACGTCGCTGTTAAGAATGTGGGACACTACGTCCTTCGTCGCCGAAAGCAGACCTCCCGGAGTGTCGAGGACTATCAGCACTGCGTCGGCGTGAAGCCTTTCAGCCTCCTTAAAGGCGGAGTCGACGAGTATTGCGGTTCCCCTATTTATCTCCCCCTTCACGTCGACCCTAACTACCAAAGCCCCGCACGAGACCTTCACCGCGAGGAGGAGAAGGAGTAGCAGTATGGGGAAACGCATAAAACTGATCGTTCCCCCGAATATATTACGCTTATGAGGGGTTTCTTGGTGATAGGGAACAGGGCGGTAACGAAACCGTTCAGCCTCAAGGATCTCGCCGGCTCGGCGGGGAGGATGGACATACTCTGCAGGTGCGTCGCTCAAGCCCTCTTCGTATCTCACGGCGTTAGGAGGGATTCCGAGATATACCTCCTTCTCCTCGGCGAACCCGATCCTCCCAAGGCTCTCATGATAAGGGGTGGGGAGGTAAGGTACATGGCTCCGGACGAGAGGAACATCGGGGGGTTGATAAGGAAGGCTCTTCAGCTGAACGTCGGGAAGGAGTGGAGGAGGAGCACACCGGGAATATACGTGGCGAGGAAGGGGCTCAGGGATCTGCTCGACGAGCTTTCTGGCAGGTATGAGGTGGTGTATCTAAGGGAGGACGGAACGGACATAAGGGATGTCGCGTGCGAGCTCGAAAATCCCCTCTTCGTTTTGGGAGATCACGTTGGAGTCAAAAGGGAGGACGAGGCGGTGGTGCTCGAATACGCAAGTCGCGTAATTTCCCTATCCCCAATCTCCCTTCAGGCGGATCAGTGCATAGTCATAGCCCACTACGAGTTAGACAGGTGTAGAGGAGGATCGATATCGAGGAGAGGAGAAGGGCGTAATCCCTGAGCTTCGGTCTTTCGCACACGATCACCCTCCTGTCGAGGTCTATACCTCGGGAGTAGAGAACCTCCGCCATGGATATAGCTCTCAAAACGGCTATGGCTGAGAGGGACTTGAGCAACCTCGACACGAACTCGAACCTTCCCAACTTCTCCGTTCTCAAGAGTTCGACGATCCTCCTCGTATCCTCTACAAGTACGTGGAACATCCTGACCGCTATGGATATCGAGTACGCGAACCTTGGAGGGATCCTGAAGTACATTAGGGCGTAACCGAACCTCTCCGGCTGGATTCCGATTAGGAGGGATCCGACGCATATCAAGGCGAATACCGTTGGAATCTTCCGAACCCCGCCGAGTAAGAAGGCGGCGAGCACGAAGGGGATCGTGAACGGGAGGGTGATCGAGAGAAACCTCAGAGTCTTTCTCGGACTCGCGACCAAGGTTAGGGCTATGACGAGCAAAGCCACGTCGATCCTGAAGGAGTATACGGATAGGGTAAGGATCAATGAGGACGTGATGCAGGTTCTGGCCTCGAACCCGTTAGCGTAGTTTAACGATCTCATCGCAACACTCCGCGAACTCCAAGTCGTGCGTTGCCACTACGACCGCCCTCCCGAGCTCCCTCGAAACCCTCAACAACCTCGCCTTGAACTCCGAATCCTGCCCAGCCGTGGGTTCGTCGAGGAGGACTACGTCCCTCTCGAACGCCTTCGCTATCGCCACCCTCTTCGCCTCCCCGAAGCTAAGCGAGTGTGGATGTCTCGAAGCGAGGCTTTCGAGCCCGAAAACCTCCAACATCTTGGTTTCTCTCCTCACCTCCTTCTCGAATAGGTGGTAGTTCGGAAAGGCGAGGGAGATTCCAACCCTTCCCTTAACCGAAATCTCCCCGTCCCAAGGTCTGTATATGCCCGCGATCAGTTTGAGCAACGTGGTTTTCCCAACCCCGTTCCTCCCCACGACGGCCACGATCTCCCCCCTCCTAACCTCCAACGACAATCCCTCGAAGAGGGGACGATCGTAGCCGAACGTAACGTCCTTCACCCTAACTACGACCTCCCCCGGCTTACCCCTCACGCACTCCAACTCCGGTGGATCCTTCGGCTCGGAAACCCTACCGTCCTCCATCCAAATCACTTCTTCGAAGAATTCGGAGTATTCGAGCCTGTGCTCTGCCATAACGACCGTCCTCTTCGATATCAAACGTATCAGCCTCTTCGCCAGATCGGGATGGAGGTTCGCGAAAGGCTCGTCCAAGGCGAGGATATCGCTCCCGCTCGCGAGGGCGGTTGCGATTACGACCAACTGCTTCTGACCGTCGGATAGCTTGCTCGTTTCCATTTCTAACAGATCCTCCATCCCGCACGACCTCGCAACATCCTTAACCCTTTTGTCCACCTCCTCGATCCCGTAACCTCCGTGAAGCAGTGGCAGGGCCATCTCGTCGTAAACCCTGCTCGTTATTATCTGCTCTTCGGCGTTCTGACCTATGAAGAATACTTTTCCTTCCACCCTTACCGTTCCCCTCATCTTTCCGCCGTAGAATTTCGGTATCAGACCGTTGAACGTTCTGAGCAACGTCGACTTCCCGCTCCCCGTGCTTCCGCCGACGAACGAACTGCCCTCTATCCTCAAACTTACCCCTTTCAATCCGAGAACTCCGTTGGGATACTCGTACCAAACGTCATCGAGATAGATCATATCCCCTCTGCCTTAGGAGCTCGTGAACGTATTTGAATACGACTATGGCGAGAACGTGATCCATGAAAAGATCTTGAGGGACGAATACGACGACGGTGGCGAAGAAGACCGCCCAAAAAGGACTGAGGTTCAGCCCCAACGATCTAACGACGAGTTCGCACCACTTGAGGAGTCCCGAATTTCCGCTCGCGAACTCGTAGAACACCGCGAATCCCACCAGATACATCGGTACCACCGCGATGACGCTACCGAGCCATAGAAGAAATAGCTCCCTCCTGTCTCCCCTCCTGTAAACCCTCTCCCTTATCAAACCCATTATGAAGGCTGAGACGGGGAAAGTCCATAGATATCCGGCGGTGTATCCGAAGAGCTCTCCTATTCCACCCCTAAACCCCGCTCCGGCCGGTATGCCGACGGCTATCATGCCGAGGTATATCAGCTGGGCTATCGCCCCGTACCTACCCAGCAAAAGTCCCGATAGTATCACGGCGAAGTTCTGCATAGTGTACGGAACCGGGCCTATCTTGAACTGAATTTGGGCGGATATGGCGGTCAGAACGGCCAGAGCGCAGGCGAGCGTGACCCTAAGGTATTTGTTAACCATGTTTGCGTTGGGGTTGACATTTGAACTTAAGCGTTTCCCTTTTGCACACCCTCCACCAAACGCACCCCCTGCAAGCTCTCTTCGTCCAAACGGGCAGAATCCTCCGCACCCTCCTCCTCACCTCATCCCACCGAACCCTGTCCCCCACCCTCAGGCAGAGCAACTCGAGCGCCAGATCGTCGAGTTCCTCCACACCGACGCATTTCCTCGGACAGGCGACGCACACATCGTCCCTCCCGCTGACGACCACGATCCTACCCCTCTTCGCCCTTTCGATGACCCTACAAACGTTCCTCACGAACCTGCGGTCGTATCCCTTGCCGACGAAGAACTGTAGGCATACGAGATGATGTCCCCTCAACCTCGGCATATTCCACCTCCGAAACCTTAACAAAACATCCCCTCCGAACGGCTATATGCTCGTTCTGTTCACCTCGCATAGAGTGGAGATGCTGCCCCACTTCGAGGACGTGGCCAAGGATTACGACGTGGTGGTAGTGGAGGAGCCGAGGGATGAGAGGTTCGAGAGGATGCTGAAGGGGGAGATAACTGTAGACGAATACGTGAGAACCCTCGACA